>Ga0302184_10000128_pt1 | contig 50241 bp, 42 predicted proteins | sample I_Palsa_N3_3_FD_200233 | JGI IMG/M metagenome (GOLD analysis project Ga0302184, IMG submission 200233) | Peat permafrost microbial communities from Stordalen Mire near Abisko, Sweden - I_Palsa_N3_3 | ecosystem: Environmental > Terrestrial > Soil > Palsa > Peat permafrost | place: Sweden...
GAAACTCAAGTTTAATGTCCGTGTTTATAGTAATAAGGAGTGAGTCTGGCGTGGTGTCTCGGCTTCGCAGCCGGCCCGCAGTCGCGGCGCGGAGGCGTGGTGCCGCTGCTTTGCCGCGGGCACGTGACCGCGATGCCGAGGCGTGGCGCCCGCGCGTTGCGGCCTGGCTGCAGCCGTGATGCGGACGCGGGACCGGCCCGTGTCCGCGCTGCCGCCCGCTGCCGTGGTGATGGCGTGGCCGCACGGTCGTCATGCGCTACGCTGAGACACGCCCGGGCTGATGCTTCATGCCCTGGGCCGCGGGCGATTGGCTCAGCGGGAGAGCGCCTCGTTCACACCGAGGAGGTCACTGGTTCGATCCCAGTATCGCCCACAGCCAGGATCTGGCGTTACGCCAGCTCAGAAGCTCGTCGGATAGACCTCACCCTAAGCCGCGGGTGGGGTCTTTCTCGCGAGTGGGAGGAATTTGGGAGATCAACTTGTCCGAGAGGTTCCCGTGCCGGACCGGTCGACGTCGATATCCTTGCCAGCGCGGGCCGGAGGAGAGGAAGCGGTTGAAGCAGCAGCCACGTTCACTGGGCGCCCGTGCCCACGCTGGAGGCGCCGGGGAACGATCTGGCGCGGCCGATCATCCACAACGACCGTGCCCGCAAGGAGCTTGGATGGCGTCCGCGCGCGCTACGGTTTGCGACTGTGACCGTCGAACACGTCGGGACACCGAGTTCCGGCGCAACGCCGACCCTTCCATCGCAGGGTCCCCGCCTCAGCGACTGCTCGAGGTCGAGGTCCACGCACATTGCCCGGGAACGCTGCGGCGGTGCTCCGCAATATTTCGATGCCTGGCTCGCTCGGCACGGCGGCGGGCCGCCGCACCCACCGGATCTCCTCGACTGCCTCATCGCCATGGTGGCATCGGAGTCGATCGGGAAGCCGCCGAAGGGCAGAAGTGACGAGCACATCGTGGGCTTCGTCGCCGAGCAGACCGTCAGCTCCTCAGCGGCCGGGATCATCAACGCGACCACGCCACTGTGGACTGTGCTCCTGGCCCTGGCCGTGCGGCACCAGAACTCGGTCACGAGCTGGCAGGCGGCCGGGCTGATCGTCGGGTTCGGCGGCGCGCTGCTGATCTTCTCGCCCTGGGGCTTAGCATCCGCCGTGACGTCAGCCGGTGGCCTCGAATGCCCGGCCGCATCAGTGAGCTACGCGATCAGCTACATCTACATGGACCGCTACGTCGTCCGGCGGGGACTGAACCCGATCACTTTGTCCGCGTGCCAGCTCCTGGCCGCCGCCATCATGCTCGCCGTCGCCCTGGCGATTGTCGGTGCACGGGCACCGCATCCCAGCGCCGTGAGCGTGGCAGCCGTGGCGATCCTGGGCATCATCGGCACCGGCATCGCCTACGTGCTGAACTACCAGATCATCACCAGCGAGGGCGCGACCATCGCATCGACGGTGACCTACCTCCTGCCGGTGGTCGCGATCGTGCTCGGCGTCCTGGTCCTCGGCGAGAACATCACGCAATGGTCCTCGCGGGCATAGCGCTGGTCCTGGCCGGAATCGCGCTTACCCGCCATCACCCGAAAGCAGCAGCCGAGCACTGACACGCAACGCGCTGGGATCGTGTCAGGTGTCCTCGGCCCGCCTCTTGAGGGCCTCGTTGAGTGCCCGGAAGCTCGCCTCTGCGTTGGTGAAGGTCTTGCCGCCAAAAGCAGTCAGGAGGCCGCGGAAAGTCTCGCTCTGTTCCACCTTCGTACCGCCGTCAGCCGGGGTCAGCGTGAAGTGGTGCTCGCCGCTCATGACGCCAGGAAGGCTGGATACCCACCGCAGCTCCGCGCCCGGGTCGGCGACTGTGATCTTCGGCTTGACGGTCATCATCCGCCCGTTGGCCGGGTGGACGCTCCGCAGCGTGATCCGATTCCCGACCGCGACCTGCCCGGATGCCTCGCGGAACAGCGGGTTCCACTCCTCGTAGCGGCTCAGGTCCGCCAGGATTGCCCACACCGCCTTGGGCGGGGCGTCGATCTGGATAGTCGCGGACATGGTTTTCATGCGCTGTCCTGCCTGTCTCTCACCGGCCGCAGCGGTGCGCCCGTCATTTTCATCGTGCACTGTACGCTGTTTCGACGATACTACGTACGCTGCACGGTGAAAGGTAGGGTGGCGGGTGATGACATCACCCGGTGATCCCCCGTCCGGCGCCGGACGGCCTGCTCGCGTCGCCAGGACGCAGGGCAGCCGGGCATCGATCTGGGACATTCCCGAGCACGGGACCCGCGGGCCGAGACCCCGGCATAACCGCGTCGCGATCGCTGCGATCGCCGTGCGGGTCGCTGACGCCGAGGGCCTGGACGCGGTCACCATGCGCCGGGTTGCCGCCGAGCTGGGCATCGCCGTCATGTCGCTCTACAACTACGTTCCCGCCAAGGATCACCTGGGCCAGCTGATGACCGACCAGCTGACCGCCGAGTACGCCTACCCCGTCGCGCCCGCCGCGGACCCGCGCGCGGCCATCATGGACCTGGTGAGCCAGGCCCGCGATATCGCGCGGCGGCACCCGTGGCTGGGCGGGCTGATGCAGCGCCCGATGCCGCCAGGCCCCAACGGGCTGCGCTACCTGGACTACTTCCTCGGGCTGCTGACGGGCTCCCGGCTCGATACCGGGGCCAAGCTGGAGATCATCGCCATCATCAGCGGCTTCGCCGCCATGTACGGCGCTATGCAAGCGGCCCTCCCCGATGAGCAGGCAGGCACGGCCGTCACGGCGGAGCACAACGCCGCGCAGGTCCAGGCATTCGTCCGCGCGGCGGCCAGCGGCCGCTACCCCCATCTCGCTATGGCCCTCGCCGCCGCCGGGGCGCCGCGCACTCACGACGACATCTTCAGATCCGGCATCGGCCGACTTATCGAACTCGCCGGGTTTCGCCCGGAGCAGCCCCGGTAACAGGCGCCGCCGGGCGCCATGACCGGTGGGACGGAGGCATCAATAGCTTGACCAAAGCTGCCTGGGACGGCACTGAATAATGCGGTGGTCTTGGGGCGGGAAGAGCGCCGACAATGCCGTCTGTGCGGCAGAAAGCCTGGCCCTTTCGGGTCGGTAACGTGGTCGCTCTTCCCGCCTGGGCTAGCCTGGCAGGGGTGCGGGGGTGGCTGCAAGCGGCCGCTGGTGCCTGCCTGGGGTGGGCATCGAGGTGAACCGCAAGCGGATCGAGCGGATCATGCGCCAGGCCGGCCTCCAGGGCATCTACCGGCGCACGGGTACGAGCCTCTTCGTCCGAACTAGCGGCAGCGCTGGCCTCTCGAATCGAGTGCTGCCGCAGCTAAGTCCGGGTGCTGGTGATCGCATGTGCTGGGGCTGTGAGGGGTTGCTATCGCTGTTTGACGGCTTTCCTAAAAGTGATATCTTATTGATAGTCCCTCGTGGTCGGGGACCGCGGTAATAAGGAGGTATCCTGATGCGCTCATCAGATGAGAACGCCGTTCCTCGGCGGTCGATCCTCGAGAAGCTGCTGGTCAGGAAGTGGGAGTACAGCTTCCCGCGTTTCTTCCTAGGTTTGCGCCTTGCCGTTGGCGTCATCCTCGTTGCCGTCGGCATCCTTCTGCTCCCGCACACCTACTTGGGACTGCTGCCGCTAGCCTTCGCAGCGCTGGCCTTCGTGTTCGGCCCCTACATATATAACAAGGTCACCCAGGGTCGGCCGGCAGTTTCATAGGGGCTTCCGCAGCCGCACCGGCCGGGCCGTCCTCCACGCGCCGGGCAGTGTCTCACCGCGCAAAGATCACATTCAAGCCCGATGAGCTTACGCGGCGCAGATCACGTAGCCGTCTTCGTGATCCGCCGAGTGCCCGGTGTTGTTCAGGGCGATGGTCCAACCGGAGGGGCCCTGGTCGATCGATCCGCTGACTTGGACGGCTGGGACGTGGGCCGGGACCTGAGCGCCACCATCCAATGCTGACGTGCCAGCTGGACACGGGAGGCCGTCCTCCAGCGTGGCGCCCGGACCTATAGAACCACTGTTCGAGACGATCTTGTAGTCAGCCGGCTTGTGGCCGCAGATCGCATAGACGATGAAGTTCGCATCGCTGGTCGTCCCGTTGTACATGTACCCCGTGAACTTGGCCGAACTCTGTGGCCAGGCACTGGTGAGAACAGCCGCCACCTGGTCGGCAGTCGACAGCGTGCCGCCGCCAAGCAGGACATCCGGGGAGGGGCAGGTGGCTGTGGAATGCGACTGGGTGTTCGATGGATTATCCACCATCTTAGAAACGATCTTGTAGCCCTTCGGCTTGTTCGCGCAGGTCGCGTCGACCTCGAACTGCGCGGTCGTTGTCCCGGCGTTGTTGACCCTTGCTGCCCAGCCGCCGCTCCCGTTGGGGTTGGACGTGCTGACGGTGAGGTTGGCATCGGGGGAACCGAGAAAGGCCACTCCGCCACCCCACACGACTGTGCCAGCAGGGCACGTGGCGAAGGCACCGGAGTTGAAAGCGCTAGGCAGCGCGCCGTCGGGCCCGCTGGCTATGATCTCGTATCCGGGCGGATGCTGCGCGCTGCTGGCAGCTGACGAGTGCCGCGCCGCTGCGGCGGGCGACGCCACGGCGACCGCTGCGGCGGACAGGAGCGCTGCCGTGGCGATCCCCGGCAACCAACGATGAGCCCGCAACCAACGATGAGCCGACGTCTTCTCCGCCACCATGACTGGCTCCCTTTGCGGTAGATGACCGCATCGGTCCACCGTAAACCAGCAATTCACGAGAGAGCAACCGACGGTTTGGTGACTGCTGTACTGGTATGGCTCACCAGGCAGGCGGGCTGTTAGACCAGCGGCGCCGGCGACCTTTCGGAGGCCACGTCGCACCTTGTGTGCGTCGGGCGGAGTCCCGGCCTGGTGGGAGAGCGGAGCGAGTCAGGGACGCGGCGTCCTTCGGCGGTCATGCCCGCCACGGCAGCTCGTCCAGCTCGTCATCGACGTCGATGAACTCATCCTCCCGACCGGCCGCGATAATGTCATAGGTCAGGTGCAGGAAATCCGAGGTCGCGGACGCCGGCGCCTCGAAACGCGCCTGGCCGGACGGCGACGACAGCGCGATGTTCAGCACGTCGCGTCTCCCCGGCGGGGCCGGGCACACCTGGACATCTCCGTCACCGGCCGGGTAGGCAAGACCCGTCGCGAGCAATTCCCGGGCGAAGATCCACTCGACTGGCTCGGCCGTGCCGACATCAAAGGCGATGCGGATCGCGTAGGGGTCATCGGCGCTGTAGGAGAGGCTGGCCACCAGCGGAACTGACCCTCGGCCGGGAACGACAAGCACCAGCCCTAGCTCAGTTGAGACTGTTGCGCTGCTAATCATCGGCTGACTCCTGTCTTATCGTTTCCCGCAATCCGGGGTTTTATGATGATTAATGCGGCTGCTCATTTACTGTGAGACGCGTTGCCGCTTAAAAGTCAGGCAGTAGATATGATTCCGCGATTAGGCCGATCTTAACCCTGATCTCTGGCAATTAAACTGGCTCTGACCTGCGAAAACACTTATTTAATTCAACGTTTATCTTGCTATTCAGTGTATTACTTACCGTCGGGTAACAGGCTTTAATGCGACTTAACGAAAGCTGGATAAAAAATGTTCCGCCAGGTCGCAGGCGGCCGTCAGCCCTGCGGGTGCGGTGCGACCGGGCTCCGTTCGCGTCCCGCTTCCACCGGCTGGCCGGCGAGCTGGCCGCCGGCGCAATCCTGGGATCGCACGGCGCGCCGGGGGTTGCGGATCCCGGCAAGCCCGAGCAGCCCGCCGATGGCGACGAGCACGGCCGAGATCAAGATTCCCACGTGGAACGCGTGCACCGACGCGGACTGCACGGCGAGTGAGACCTGCTGGCCTACCCGGGCGGGATCGAGCCGGGCGAGCGTTTCGCGGCGCGCCTGCGCCACGGCGATCCGGGCCGCCGGGGAGAGGCTGCGCCCGGCCAGGCTCTCGTCCAGCGCGTGCCCGAACTGGGCCGAGATGACCGCGCCGACGGCCGCGATGGAGAGCAGGCCGGCGATCCGGGCGGTCGCGTTGTTGATCCCCGACGCGATGCCCGCGTTGGCTTCGTCGGCATCGGACAGGACGGTCGCCGTCAGGGGCGCGACGGTGGCGGCAAGCCCGACCGAGAAGATCAGCAGCGCGGGCAGCAGCCCGGTCAGGTAGCTCACGTGCGCGCCGAGGCGCAGCAGCAGCGCGAGTCCGGCAGCGGCGATCAGCGGGCCGGCGCCCATGAAGAGCCGCGGCCCGAACCGGTCGGCCAGCTTCCCGAAACGCTTGGACAGCGCGAACATGACGATCGTCGTGGGCATCAGGGCGAGCCCGGCATGCAGCGCGCTGTAGCCGGCCACCTCCTGAAGGAACAGCACCAGCAGGAAGAACGTGATGCCGAGCCCGCCGTACATCGCGAGGGTCGCCGCGTTGCCCACGGCGAAGTTCCGCCCCCGGAACAGCGCCAGCGGCACCGTCGGCGCCGGGGTGCGCCGCTCGTGTGCCACGAAGATGCCCAGCAGCGCCAGCCCGCCGAGCCCGGAAACCCACACCTGCGGGCTGGCCCAGCCGGCCTCCGGCAGCCGGATCAGCGCCAGGACCGGCCCGGCCAGCCCCAGGAAGGTCAGCACGGCGCCGAGCCAGTCCACCCTGGCATGCGCGGCGCCGCGCTCGCGGCCGGGCACCGCCCTGGAGATCAGCACCAGCGTCGCCGCGACGAAGGGCACGTTGATCGCGAAGATCAGCCGCCAGGAGACCGCATCGACCAGGTAGCCGCCCGCCAGCGGGCCGATGACGGTCGCGATCCCGGACCACGCCGTCCACGAGCCGATCGCCGCGCCGCGCTCGTCGCGAGGGAAGGCGGCGATGATCACCGCCAGCGCGCTCGGCATCAGCAGCGCCCCGAACGCGCCCTCCAGCGCACGGCCCGCGATCAGGATCCCTATATCCGGCGCCACCGCGCACAGCACCGAGACCAGCCCGAATCCGGCGACGCCGATCGAGAACACGCGCCGCTCACCGAAGATGTCGCCGAGCGATCCGCCCACCAGGATCAGCGAGCCGAGGGCGAGCAGGTAGGCGTTGGATACCCATTGCTGGCCGGCCAGGCCGCCGCCGAGGTCGGCGCGGATCGCGGGCAGCGCGACGTTCACGGCGGTGGCATCCAGCCCGGCGACGAACGAGCCCATGATCGCCGCTACGAGAGCCAGCTGCTTGGGCCGGCTGCTCCCGCCCGGCGAGGTGCCTGGTACTGCGGCACGGGTTCCCGAACGGTCCATGGACTCTCCTTTCGTAAGACATCCTGCTCGCTGCCGGCGGTCCTGGCGAGGGCTCCGCGGCGGCGTCCCAGGCCGCTAGCAAACCCGGGCGCGCTACCGCACGAACGAGAAGGACCGACGTCGTGTCAGAGATCACCGACTACGAAGCACAGCAGATCGAGCAGGCTAATGCTGCTCAGCCGAGGCGCAGGAGCTTTACGCGATGACCGATCGAAACCGGGCCGGCACTCTGAGCAGGATCGCCCGTAGTCCTCAGCCGGCTGCCGGGGCGGCTATTGCCTGGCCAGCCGGTTGTAAGAGGACTTGGTGGTCACTGGCCGCGGCTCTGCTGGGCCCAGCACGGTGCGGGCCGCCGCGCCGGCTGCCGGGTTGTTCCCGCCGGGGAGGAAGTCGCTGGCCGGCTTGGTCCCGCCCTGCTGATCGGGCATTGTCTGCTTGGTCGGGACGCTGGGCGCTGCGCCGCCGGTCTCGGTGTCCTGGTTCTGCAGCGAGCAGCTGCCGGTGAGCATCTGCGGCGGCAGGGCAGGCGCGGGGAGGCGGGGAACGCCCGGGTGGTAGCTCCCGCTGAACAGCGCCGAGGTCAGGTCGCCGACGGTGCTCCGGCGCCAGGCGGAGACGTTGGGTACTTCGACGTTGAAGCGCTCGGCGACGAGCATGAGCTGCGAGGTGTGGTCGAAGACCTCCGAGGCGACCTGGCCGCCGCGGCTGAACGGCGAGATCATGAGCGCGGGCACCCGCACGCCGAGGCCAAGCGGCCCGGTAATGCCGAGGGTGTCAGATTTGGGTTCGAGGATCGGTGACGGGCTGGCGGTCAGGTACTCGCCGGGCGTCCCTGGCGGCGCCGTCGGGGGCGGGACGTGGTCGAACCAGCCGTCGTTCTCGTCATACATGAGGAACAGCGCGGTCTTCGACCACACCTCAGGATTGGCGGTCAGGGCGTCGACGACAAGGGACGTGAAGTACATCCCGTTCGCTGGCGAGGAGGAGGGGTGCTCGTCGAAGCCGAGGGGCGGGATTATCCACGACACGCTCGGCAGGGCGCCGGAGCCCACGTCGCTGACGAAGTCGTTGGGGAACGTCGGCGTAAACGCGTTCTGGTACAGCGGCGACAGCGGGTTCCTGAACGCGGTGAAATAGGGCAGCACGTGGTCGCTCGCGACCATGACCTCGGGGTTGGTCGTCGGGTTGTACAGCGCCGGGTCCCAGGTCGGGTAGGCGGCCAGCGCGCTGTATTGAGCGGCCAGGCTGGCGTTGGACGGGTGGTAGACCTTCCAGGACACGCCGGCGTCCTGGAGGACCTCCTGCATGGTCGGCCACGTGCAGTTCCACAGGTAGTCGGGAGTGGCGTTGGTGTCGGTCACCGGGCCGCCGCTGGTCCCCGCCGGGTCGATCGTGCCGCTGATCGACATCAGGCGGTTGGGGTGCGTCGGGCCCAGGATCGAGCAGTGATAACGGTCCAGGAGGGTGAAGGCATCGGCGAGCGCCCAGTGGAACGGGAGGTCTTTACGGCGGTAATAGCCCATCGTCATGGCGCCGTGTGCACCCTCGTAGGTCGAGGAGGTGTGCACCTTCACGAAGCTGTCCATCGCCCCGTTGTTCCAGCACAGGTGCATGGGACCCCAGTCGTGGGTGAGGTCGTCGGTGCACTCTTCGCCCGCCGCGGAGTCCAGGTGGAACGGCAGCAGGACATCCGGCGGGGACAGCGTCGTCGCGCCCGGATAGCTCTGCGCGAACACCCCGAGCGAATCGGCCGGATGGTCGTCGAAGCCGCGGCCCTTCGGGTAGGCGCCGAAGTAGTGGTCGTAGGAGCGGTTCTCCATCATCAGGAAGACGATGTGCTCGATAGCGCCGAGGTCGGAGCCGGCCGGAGCCGTGGACGCGGCTCGCCGGACCAGCGCGGCAGGGCTCGCGCTTTGCGCCCAGGCGGCCGCTGGGCCGGCCACGGCGGCGGCCGCGCCGGCCCATCCCAGGGATGCGAGCAGCTGACGGCGGGTCAGGCGCGGACCCCGTGCCTCGCGATCGGGATTTCCCACCGGACTAACCTCCCTGATCGAGGGCTGCCCGGACGGTATCTCACGCCTGCGGGGCTGCTGTCCTTACTCACGCTAACGGCCATCCTGTGCCCATGAGCTGCCCGCGCCAAGCGTTCACCTGATATTCGGACCGCGAACGGGTCCACCTCCGGTCCTGCGACGATCGCCACTCGGCCGGGGAGGGCACGTGATGACGCGCCCGATGTGGTCTCGTGCCGCCAGGATTGCGGTGGCTGGAGTCATCTGCGCTGGCCCGCACTGACGACCGCGGTGCCCGTCCGGCTCCCGCTTCAGGATCGCGGTATGGCTCGGCGGCACCGCGTCGAGCGAGGCAGGACTCCGGGTGCGGTTCTTCTCGGGCAGGCGTACGGAGCCAGGGCAGGGGGCGGGCCTGATCATTTACGTGCAATTGGATTTCGCGTAATCACGGCCGGATAATCAGGCTACGCTCAGTAACTACAGAGACGTTTTTATAACGCAGGGTGACCTCGGTACGGCACATGCAGGCACCGCGAGGGCCATGCAACGTGCCTTGCAGATGGAGAGCGGGTGTTCGGAATGGGACGCTTCGGCGGCAAATCGGGAGCGGCGTTCAAGGCCGGCGCAGCCGCGCACAGGCGCCCCGCAGCGTGGGTTATCGTGCCTGCGATCGTGATCGTCGGCGTGCTGGCGACAGCGGGAACGTACGCGCTGGCGCACGCCACCTCCAGCGCGCGGGGGGCTGCCGGGGCGCAGTCGGCCGCGCTGGCCGGCCAGGCCGCGAGCACGGCGCCGCTGCGGGTGCTCTCGGTGTCACCCGCACCCGGCGCCCGCCGCGTGGACGGCGGCAATCCGGTCGTGGTGACCTTCTCCGCCCCGCTGGCGGCAGGCTCGCCGATGCCCAGCCTGAAACCCGCGGTCCGGGGCCGCTGGCAGCAGGCCGGCGGGTCGCTGGCATTCACGCCCGCCGTCCCGTTCGATCCGTCCAGCCAAATCGTGCTGCGGATACCGGCAGGGGCCAATGGCGTCCGGACGGCCGCCGGCGCGACGCTCGCCAGGCCGGTCACGGCCGGCTTCCGCACCAGGGCGTGGTCCGCCAGGCGGCTGAGTGAGCTGCTCGCCCAGCTGCGCTACCTGCCGCTGTCGTGGAGCCCGCGCCGCGGCGGGACCGGGCTTCCCGGCGTGCCCGCCGGGGCCGCGCCCGCGGACTCTGGCCTCGCCGCCCAGCTCGCGGCGGCCTACAGCCCGCCGGCCGGGACCTTCCGGTGGCACCGCGGTTATCCGGCGTCGCTGCGCAGCCAGTGGCGGGCAGGCAGGCCCAGCCTGCTCCTGAAGGGCGCCGTGATGGCCTTCCAGTCACAGCACGGGATGACCATGAACGGCGTTGCCGGGGCCAGCGTGTGGAAGGCCGTCTTCCGCGCCGCGGACCGCCACAGCCGCAACCCGGACGGCTACACCTACGCGCTGGCCAGCAAGGCGGACCCGGAGACCCTGACGATCTGGCACGACGGCCGCATCGTGCTGAGCAGTCCCGCCAACACCGGCATTCCGGTGGCACCGACGGCTGACGGCACATTCCCCGTGTACCTGCGGTACCAGTTCCAGATCATGCGGGGAATCAACCCGGACGGCAGCAGCTACGCCGATCCCGTCTCGTACGTCTCCTACTTCGACGGCGGTGAGGCCGTGCACTACTTCCCTCGCGGCTCCTACGGTTTCCCGCAGAGCCTGGGCTGCGTGGAATTGCCGCTCGCGGCAGCCGCGGCAGCCTGGCCCTATCTCACCTACGGAAGCCTGGTCACGGTGGCGGGCTAAGACGCCTGGCCAGGCTCTCGGGGGAGAGCGTGGCCAGGAGCACGGGCCGGGAGGCCCTGTCTCCCGACCCGTCAGGACACGGATTCATGACGACGGGGGCCGTCATGAGTCCGTGTCTGTTTCTCGCCTGATTCTTTACCCCGACCGTGCCGCAGCAGTTGCATTTGCCGCCTAGAGTCACAGGACAGGAGCGCCTGGGAGCAAACCGGGCAAGTAGCAGATTGCCCGCCGAAACAGGGGGGGCCAGGTACGGCGAGGGAGCCTATCTTGCTCAGTGTGGGACGGCTTCGTGGCCGCGTTCTTGTCCTGGCCACGGTCATCGTTGCGCTGCTGGCCGGGGGCACCTGGTTCGCGCTGAGCCACGCGCAAGCCAAGCAGGACGGCCATCCGGCCGCCAGCGGGCACGGGAAGCGTGCTTCGCAGACATCGGCGCAGCCGCTGCAGGTGCTGTCGGTGACCCCGGCCAGCCACGCCAGCGACGTGAACGGCGCCGCCCCGGTGCAGGTGCGGTTCTCCGCCCCGCTCGCCGCTGACTCGCCGCTGCCGAAAGTGTCCCCGCATACCCCCGGCAGCTGGCAGCGAACGAGCGCCACCACCGTCGAGTTCATGCCGGACAAGGCCTTCTCCCAGCATGCGCATGTCACCGTGCGCATCCCGGGGGGCGCAGCCGGGATGAAATCGGCCGGCGGCGGCCTGCTGGCCACGCGCGTCGTCGCGCGGTTCCGCGTCGGCGCCTGGTCGTCGACCAGGCTCGACCAGCTGCTTGCCCAGCTCGGCTACCTGCCGCTGACCTGGACGCCGGCGCCCGGCGCGGCCAATCCCGCGGCCACCGACGCCAGCGGCCAGCGTTCCGCCGCGTTCAGCCCGCCGGCCGGGACCTTCACCTGGAACCACGGGTACCCCCGCGAGCTCCGCAGCTTCTGGCGGAAGGGCCATCCGAGCCTGGTGCTGCAGGGCGCGATCATGGCCTTCGAGTCGGACCACCTGATGACGATGGACGGGATCGCGGGGCCCGCGGTGTGGCACGCGCTGTTCAAGGCGGTGGCGGCCGGCCAGCAGAACGCGCACGGCTACACGTACGCGCGCGCCTCGGAGGACAGCCCGGAGACGCTGACCGTCTGGCATGACGGCCACGTGGTGCTGCGGACCCTGGCGAATACCGGCATCCCGGCCGCGCCGACCACGGTCGGCACCGCCCCGGTGTACCTGCGGTACCGTTTCCAGATCATGAAGGGCACCAACCCGGACGGCACCAAGTACGCCGATCCGGTGTCGTACGTCTCCTATTTCCGGGCCGGCGAGGCCGTGCACTACTTCCCGCGCGGCTCCTACGGCTTCCCGCAGAGCCTGGGCTGCGTCGAGCTGCCGATCGGGGCGGCGGAGAAGGCCTGGCCCTACCTCACCTACGGCAGCCTCGTCACGGTCGCGCCGCCCGCCTGAACGGGGCATGCCGGCTGCGGCGCGCGGCAGCGCCAGCGCATCGATAGCATCGGGGTACCGCGGTGATCACCGCCGCGACCACCTCTGCCCAAGGAGCAAAGCCAGTGCGCGTCGACAAGCTTCACATCACCCTCGCCGGACGCGAGCACGTGGTGGAAGCGGGCACGACGGCCGGCCAGGCACTGGAGCTGACCACCGGCGATAACGAGCCCGCCGTGGCCGGTGCCGTGATAGCGGCCAGGGTCAGCGGCGAGCTGAGGGACCTCGGCTGCCCGCTCGCCGACGGCGACACGGTCGAGCCGGTCGGCATCGCCAGCCCTGACGGCCTGGCCATCCTGCGGCACTCCACGGCGCATGTGCTGGCCCAGGCGGTGCAGGGGCTGTTCGCCGGGGCGAAGCTCGGCATCGGCCCCCCGGTCGAGAACGGCTTCTATTACGACTTTGACACCGAGCACCCGTTCGGCCCTGATGACCTGAAGGCCATCGAGCAGCGGATGCGCCAGATCGTGAAGCAGGGCCAGCGGTTCGCCCGCCGGGTCGTCAGCGCCGACGATGCGCGGGCGGAGCTGGCCGGCGAGCCCTACAAGCTCGAGCTTGTCGCGCTGATGAGCGGCGGCCCGGCAGCCGATGCGGGGGTTTCCGGGTCATCGGAGTCCGGGGTCTTCCCGGGCAGCGCCGCGGCCGCCGGGGTCAGCGCCGACGAGGCGGTGGAGGTCGGCGGCGCCGAGCTCACCATCTACGACAACCTCGACCCTGGCACCGGCGAACTGTGCTGGAAGGATCTGTGCCGCGGCCCGCACCTGCCCAGCACCCGGCAGATCCCGGCGTTCAAGCTGCTGCGGACTGGCGGCGCGTACTGGCGGGGCAGCGAGCAGAACCCGCAGCTGCAGCGGATCTACGGCACCGCGTGGCCGTCCCGGCAGGAGCAGGACGATTACCTGACGATGCTCGCCGAGGCCGAGAAGCGGGACCACCGCAAGCTCGGCGCCGAGCTCGACCTGTTCTCGTTCCCGGCCGAGATCGGCAGCGGGCTCGCGGTCTTCCACCCCAAGGGCGGGATGATCAGGAAGGTCATGGAGGATTACTCGCGGCAGCGCCACGAGGAGGCCGGCTACGAGTTCGTGAACACCCCGCACATCAGCAAGTCGACCCTGTTCGAGACCTCCGGCCACCTGCAGTGGTTCGCCGAGGGGATGTTCCCGCCGATGGAGATGGAGGGGGCGAAGTATTACCTCAAGCCGATGAACTGCCCGTTCCACATCCTCATCTTCAAGGCACGCGGCCGGTCCTACCGTGAGCTGCCGCTGCGGCTGTTCGAGTTCGGCTCCGTCTACCGGTACGAGAAGTCCGGCGTGGTGCACGGCCTGACCCGGGTCCGCGGCCTCACCATGGACGACGCGCATATCTTCTGCACCCGGGAGCAGTCCGGGGCGGAGATCAAGAGCCTGCTGTCGTTCGTGCTTGACCTGCTGCGCGACTACGGGCTGAGCGACTTCTACCTGGAGCTGTCCACCCGCGACGACGTCAAGGACAAGTGGGTCGGCACCGACGAGGACTGGGAGCACGCAACCGAGGCGCTCCGGCAGGCCGCGGCGGAGTCGGGCCTGGAGCTGGTCGCCGACCCCGGCGGCGCCGCGTTCTACGGGCCGAAGATCTCGGTGCAGGCCAGGGACGCGATCGGCCGCACCTGGCAGCTGTCCACCATCCAGCTCGACTACAACGAGCCGAAGCGGTTCGGGATGGAGTACCAGGCAGCGGATGGCACCCGGCAGCAGCCGATCATGATCCACCGCGCGCTGTTCGGGTCGGTGGAGCGATTCCTCGGCGTCCTTGTCGAGCACTATGCGGGCGCGTTCCCGCCCTGGCTGGCGCCGGTCCAGGTGGTCGGCATCCCGATCTCCGACGCGCATGTGCCGTACCTGGAGGATGTCGCCGCCCGGCTGCGCGCCCGCGGGATCCGGGTCGAGGTCGACGCCAGCGACGACCGGATGCAGAAGAAGATCAGGAACGCGCAGCGGCAGAAGGTCCCGTACATGCTGCTGGCCGGCGACGACGATGTCGCCGCCGGGGCGGTCTCGTTCCGGTACCGCAGCGGCGAGCAGAAGAACGGGGTGCCCGTCGACGACGCGATCACCGAGATCGCGTCCGCCGTCGCCGCGCGGGTCCAGGTCTGAGCGGTCATGCCGACTGAGCCCCTGGAGCAGGACGGGGCCGGCCCACCGGACGGGCTGCAGCGGCTGTGGATGCCGCACCGGCTGGCCTACATCAAGGGCGAGGGCAAGCCGGCTGACACGGCAGCAGGCGGGGATTGCCCGTTCTGCCGTATTCCCGGGCTGCCGGACTCCGAAGGCCTGATCGTGGCGCGCGGCACCCTGGTCTATGCCGTGCTCAACCTCTATCCCTACAACAGCGGCCACCTGCTGATCTGCCCGTACCGGCATGTCGCCGACTACACCGGCCTGGACGAGCCGGAGACCGCCGAGCTTGGCGAGTTCACCAAGCGCGCCATGACGGCGCTGCGGGCCGGCTCCGGCCCGCACGGATTCAACATCGGGATGAACATGGGCTCCGTGGCCGGTGCCGGGATCGCGGCGCACCTGCACCAGCACGTGGTGCCCAGGTGGGGCGGCGACATGAACTTCATGCCGATCATCGCGCAGACCAGGGTCCTGCCCCAGCTGCTGGCCGACACCCGCAAGCTGATCGCCGACGCGTGGCCGGCCGCCTGAGGCGGCCGGCCAGGCACAGGCCCCGGTTAGCGGCCCCGGTCAGCCGGGTTTCGAGGCCTCGGCGACCTTGTCGGCGAGATGCGAGGGCAGTGGCTCATACCGCAGGTATGACCGGGTGAAGGACCCGGTCCCGTGCGACATAGACCTCAGGTCAATGGCGTACCGCATGATCTCCAGTTCCGGTATCTCGGACCTGACCAGCGTGCGGCCGCCGGGTACCGGCTCGGTGCCGAGCACGCGCCCGCGCCGCGAGGACAGGTCCGACATCACTGCGCCGACATAGTCATCAGCGACCAGCACGGAGACCTCGTCGACGGGCTCGAGCAGCAGCACCTGCGCCTGCTCGGCCGCATCCCGCAGCGCTGCCTTGCCTGCCTTCTGGAACGCCAGGTCGGAGGAGTCCACGGCGTGCGCCTTGCCGTCGTACAGGGTGACCCTGATGTCCACCATCGGGTAGCCCGCCAGTACCCCCAGGTCCATCTGGGCGCGGACGCCCTTCTCGACCGACGGGATGAACTGCCGCGGCACCACTCCGCCGACGATCTTGTCAACGAACTCGAGCCCGGAACCGGACGGCCGCGGCTCCACCTCGATACGGCAGATGGCGAACTCGCCGTGCCCGCCGGTCTGCTTGACGTTCCGGCCCAGTCCCTGCGCCTTGCCGCCGACGGTCTCCCGCAGCGGCACGCGCAGCGGCGTTGTCTCCACCGCCACGCCGTACCGGCTCGACAGCCGGTCGAGCAGCAGGTCAGCGTGCGCCTCGCCCATGCACCAGAGCACCAGCTGGCGAGTCTCCGCGTTGTTCTCCAGCCGCAGCGTGGGATCCTCGGCAACCAGCCTGGACAGTGCCTGCGACATCTTGTCCTCGTCGGCCTTGGACTTCGCCGAGATCGCGATCGGCAGCAGCGGCTCGGGCATCGCCCACGCTTCTATCAGCAGCGGCATGTCCTTGTCGGACAGCGAGTCGCCGGTCTCGGCGCTGCCGAGCTTGGCGACGGCGCAGATGTCCCCGGCCGCGCACAGCGCGACGCCGCGCTGCTGCTTGCCGAGCGGGGACGTGAGCGCGCCGATCCGCTCGTCCTGGTCGTGATCGGCGTGGCCGTGCTCCGCCCGGCCGTGGCCGGACACGTGCACCACGGCGTCGGGCCGCAGGGTGCCGGAGAACACCCGGACCAGGCTGATCCGGCCGACATAGGGATCCGAGGCTGTCTTGATCACCTCGGCCAGCAGCGGGCCGCCAGGGTCGCTGCGAAGATTGTTCACCGGCTTGCCGTCCAGCGAGGTCACCGCGGGCAGCGGATGCTCCTCCGGGGCGGGGAACGCCTCCGTCATCACCTCGAGTAGCTCGGCGAGGCCGATGCCGCGGGCGGCAGCGGCGGCGAGCACCGGGTAGAAACTGCCGCGGGCGACGGCCTTCTCCAGGTCCTCGATGAGCACCTTGACGTCGATGTGCTCGTCGTTGAGGTAACGCTCCATCAGCGATTCGTCTTCGCTCTCCTGGATGATCGACTCGATCAGCTCGCCGCGGGCCCCGGCGATGCGCTCGGCGTGCGCGGGGTCGGGATCACGGTCAGCCCGGGTACCGGACGAGTAGTCGTAGAACCGCTCGGACAGCAGGCCGATCAGCCCGCTGACGTTGCCCTGGTCGTCGGTCACCGGCAGGTACAGCGGCGCGACCGAGTCGCCGAACGCGTCCCGGCAGGCGGCGAGCGCCTCGTCGAAATTGCCCCGCTGATGATCGATCTTGGTGATCACCACGGCGCGGGGGGTGCCGACGGCGGCGCATTCCTCCCACAGCATCTTGGTCAGGCCGTCGATGCTGTCGGCGGCGGACACGGTGAACAGCGCGGCGTCGGCGGCCCGCAGGCCCGCCCTCAGGTCGCCGGTGAAGTCGGCGTAGCCAGGCGTGTCCAGCAGGTTCACCTTCACGTTGCCGTGCACGACCGGCGCCAGCGTGAGGTTGACCGAGCGCTGCTGCCTGACCTCGACCTCGTCGAAGTCACTCACGGTCGTCCCGTCCTCGACCCGGCCGGGCCGCTGGATCGCGCCGGTGTGCACCAGCAGGGACTCGACCAGCGTCGTCTTGCCTGCTCCTGAGTGGCCGACCAGCACGACGTTGCGCACGCTGTCTGCCTGGCCGGCCGCGGGCGATCTGCCCGCGGCTCCCGAGCTTCCTGTCCTATCGGCCATCGCCGTCGCCTCCTGTTAGATCCGCCCGGCTGCCGGGCTGTCAGGTCCGCCCGGCGGCCGGCCCGGCCAGACCTTGGCCCGTGCCTGCACCGCCAGCTTTTACCTCCTGGCCACCGGATCACAAGACCCCGGCCGCATTCGCCGTGCCTACCCGTCAGTAAGATCCGGCCTGCCCGCTCGCCAGTAAGATCGGATGGCCATGCTGAACGTGCTGCGACCAGCCATCGCCCGCGTGCTGACGCCGGTGGGCCAGGCGCTTGCCCGCACCCCGGTCACCCCGAATGCAGTGACCATCATCGGCACCCTCGGGGTCTCCGCGGGCGCGCTTGCGCTGTTCCCGGCCGGCCATCTGTTCGCCGGGACGATGGTCTGCACCTTTTTCGTCTTCGCCGACATGCTGGACGGGACGCTAGCGCGGATCAAGGGCACGACCGGCTCGTGGGGTGCCTTCCTTGACTCCACCCTGGACCGGGTTGCCGACGCGTCGATCTTCGCGGGCGTTGCCGCCTGGGCGGTGCTGAGCGGGCACAGCAGGCTGGTGGCCGGGCTGGCGCTGTTCTGCCTTGTGACCGGCGCCCTCGTGTCGTACGCGAAGGCGCGCGCGGAAGGCCTGGGCGTGCGCTGCGACGTAGGCATCGCGGAGCGGTCGGAGCGGCTGGTGATCGGCCTGGTCGTGATCGGCCTGACCGGGCTTGGCGTGCCCTATGTCCTTCCCGTGGGACTCTGGGTGCTGGCAGCTGCAAGCACCGTCACACTGGCACAGCGAATGCTCGCCGTGCGTCGTGCCACAGTGCAGGGAGGAACCGGATGCCCGGACTCAGAGACAGGCTGATCGACGCCGGGTACGGGCTCGGCTGGTCAGTCGTATGCCGCGCGCCCGAGTCCTGGGCGAGGTGGGCATTCATGGCCGGGGCGGAAATCGCCTGGCGGCGCCAGGGCCCGCGGGTCCAGGTCCTGGAGGCCAACCTCCGCCGGGTGCTCGGGCCCGCCGCGGACGGCGGTGAGCTGCGCGCGTTGTCCAGGCAGTCGATGCGCTCGTACGCGCGGTACTGGCTCGAGGTGTTCCGGCTGCCGGTGATTCCCGTCAAGCGGCTGGTGGACGGCATGTACGAGGAAGGGAGCGTGCAGATCGCGTTCGACTACGTTGCGGCCGGCCGCGGCGTGGTATTCGCGCTGCCGCACATGGGCAACTGGGACCAGGCCGCCGCCTGGATCATCGCCAGCGGCGCCGGCTCGTTCACCACCGTCGCCGAGCGGCTGAAGCCGGAGGCTGTCTACGAGCGCTTCGTCGCGTTCCGCGAGAATCTTGGCATGGAAGTGCTGCCGGCCAGCGGCGGCAGCAGGCCGTTCGGCGTACTGGCGCAGCGGCTGCGAGCCGGCCGGATCGTCTGCCTGCCGTGCGACCGGGACGTCACCGGCAACGGCATCGAGGTGGAATTCTTCGGCGAGAAGGCGCACATGATGGCCGGTCCTGCCGCGCTCGCCGTGCGGACGGGCGCGGCGCTGATCCCGGCCACGCTCTGGTTCACCGACGACGGCTGGGGAGTCCGCTTCCACGACGAGATCCCGGTGCCGGCCGAGGGCGACACGAAGCAGCGGACCGCGGCCATGACGCAGCAGATCGCGCGCGCCTTCGAGGACGGCATCAGCGCGCACCCGGCGGACTGGCACATGCTGCAGCGGCTGTTCCTGACCGACCTCGACGCTGACCGGCTGGCTGCCTCGGTCGCCGCCGCCAAGGCCGCGGGGGACCCCGCGGACGCCGCCGGCCCTGCCGTGGACCCCGCCGGCCCTGCCGCGGATGCCTTCGGCCCTGCCGGCCCTGCCGTCGACGCCGCCGGTCCTGCCGTGGACGCCGCCGGTCCTGCCGCGGATGCCTTCGGCCCTGCCGGCCCTGCCGTGGACGCCGCCGGTCCTGCCGTGGACGTCGCCGGGAGTGCCGTGGACGCCAGCGACTCTCATGGCCCGGCGGATGCCGTGCCATGAGAGTCGGCATCGTCTGCCCGTACACCTGGGCTGTCCCCGGCGGCGTCCAGGAGCACATCAGGAATCTCGCCGAGGCGCTGATCGACCTCGGCCACCAGGTCTCCGTCATCTCGCCCGCCGACGACGACACCCCGCTGCCCGGCTACGTCGTGCCGGCCGGCCGGGCGGTGCCCGTGCCGTACAACGGGTCCGTCGGCAGGCTCGCATTCGGCTTCCTGTCCGCCAGCCGGGTGCGCAGGTGGGTCAAGGACGGCCAGTTCGACGTGCTGCACGTGCACGAGCCCATCGTGCCGAGCCTGGGGCTGCTGGCCTGCTGGGTCTCCTCCGGCCCGATCGTGGCGACCGTGCACACCGCGAACCCGCGCTCCCGCTGGATGCTCGCCGCGCGGCCGGCGCTGCAGTCGGCGCTGGAGAAGATCAGCGCCAGGATCGCGGTGTCCGAGGCAGCAAGGACCACGCAGGTCGAGCATCTGGGCGGCGACGCCGTGCTCATCCCGAACGGGGTCTCGGTGCGCAGGTACGAGAAGGCGGACCCCCTCCCCGGCTGGCCGGGGGCAGGCGGCGCGCTCGGCTTCCTCGGCCGGATGGACGAGTCCCGTAAGGGCCTGGCCGTGCTGCTTGCCGCGTTCGAGATACTCGGCGCCCAGCGGGCCGGCCTGCGGCTGCTCGTCGCCGGCCCGGGGGACACCGAGGAGGTACTGGACAAGGTTTCCGCGCCGCTGCGCGACCGGGTGGTACTGCTCGGCCAGGTCAGCGAGGCGGACAAGGTTCGCGTCTACCACTCGGTGGACGTCTTCTGCGCCCCGAACACCGGCGGCGAGAGCTTCGGGATCGTGCTGGCCGAGGCGATGGCCGCCGGCGCGCCGATCGTGGCCAGTGACCTGGACGCGTTCCGGATGGTCCTGCGCGGCGGCCAGGCGGGCGAGCTGTTCGCCATCGGCGACGCCGCCGAGCTGGCCATGGCGGCGAGCCGGCTCCTCGATGACCCGCAGCGGCGCGCGGAACTATCCAAGGCGGCCACCGCGGCGGTGAAGGTGTATGACTGGCCGGTGATCGCGCGCGATGTGGTTGCCGTCTACCAGACGGTGACGCTCGGCGGCATCAAGGTCGGGGTGGTGGCGTGATGGCCGGGGTGCTGACCCGATGACCATGACCAGCGTCATCATCATCGTCGGCATCGCGCTGCTGCTCGGCGTCTACATCTCCTGGCGGGCGGGCCGGCTCGACAGGCTGCACGCGCGGCTGGAGGCCACCCGCGCCGCGCTCGACGTCGCGCTGCTGCGGCGCAGCTCGGTGGCGCTGGAACTGGCCTCCACCGGCCTGCTCGACCCGGCGACGAGCCTCCTGCTCGCGTCCGCGGCGCATGACGCGAGGACTGCGGCCGACGACGCGCGGGAACTGCGGGAAAGCGATCTCACCCGCGCCCTGCGCGCGGCCTTCGGCCAGCCGGAGTTCCGGGCATCGCTGGCTGGCGGCCACGGGGCCGAGGAACTGCTCGCCGAGGTCGAGACCGCATCCCACCAGGTCTTCCTGGCCCGTAAGTTCCATAACGACGCTGTCGCGGCGACCTTGTTGGCACGCCGCCGCTGGCTCGCCCGGCTGCTCAGGCTGTCCGGGGGTGCCCCGCTGCCCGGGTTCTTCGAGATCGACGACTCGCTGGTCGCAGCCGGGCCTGACGGCCAGGGAACGGACATGCCGCACCTGACTGGCTGAGCGCCTGACCGGCTGAGCTGAGCTGACCGGCTGAGCTGAGCTGACCGGCTGAGCTGAGCTGACCGGCTGAGCTGAGCTGACCGGCTGAGCTGAGCTGACCGGCTGAGCTGAGCTGACCGGCTGAGCTGAGCTGACCGGCTGAGCGCCTGACCGGCTCGGCGAGCGTCAGCGATCAGCGGCCGGCGCGAGCATCTACCATGGAGGCAGCCACTAGAAACGATCAAGTGAGGTCTTCGTGTCAGTCCACAGTGCTCCCGCCAGTACCAGCAGTCCCGCGAGCGGCGGAGCTCCGGGGACGGGGACCCAGCGGGTCAAGCGGGGCATGGCCGACATGCTGAAGGGCGGCGTCATCATGGACGTTGTCACGCCCGATCAGGCCAAGATCGCCGAGGATGCCGGCGCCGTCGCGGTGATGGCCCTGGAGCGCGTGCCCGCCGACATCCGCGCTCAGGGCGGCGTGGCCAGGATGAGCGACCCCGACATGATCGACGGGATCATCGCCGCGGTGTCCATCCCCGTCATGGCCAAGTGCCGGATCGGGCATTTCGCCGAGGCCCAGGTGCTGCAGGCGATCGGGGTGGACTACATCGACGAGTCCGAGGTGCTCACCCCCGCCGATGAGGCGCACCATGTCGACAAGTGGGAGTTCACCGTCCCGTTCGTCTGCGGCGCGACCAACCTCGGCGAGGCGCTGCGCCGGATCGCCGAGGGCGCGGCGATGATCAGGTCGAAGGGCGAGGCAGGCACCGGCAACGTGGTCGAGGCCACCAGGCACATGCGCGGCATCAGGGCCGAGATGCGGCGGCTGGCCACGCTGTCGGCGCAGGAACTGTACAGCGCGGCCAAGGACCTGCAGGCGCCCTATGACCTTGTCGCCGAGGTGGCCGCCGCCGGGAAGCTGCCGGTGGTGCTGTTCACCGCCGGCGGACTGGCCACCCCTGCCGACGCGGCGATGATGATGCAGCTCGGCGCCGAGGGCGTGTTCGTCGGCTCCGGGATCTTCAAGTCGGGCGACCCGGCCGCGCGCGCGGCGGCGATCGTGAAGGCAACCACCTTCTATGACGACCCCGACGTGATCGCCAAGGTCTCCCGCGGCCTCGGCCAGGCCATGGTCGGCATCGGCCTGGAAGAGCTGGCGCCGGAGCAGCGCTACGCCGGCCGCGGCTGGTAGCCACCTCACCGCGCGGACGCCGCACATTCTGGTCACTACCGGGCTATAGCCGCGCTGATGTAACTTCGCTGCAAGTGCTGCAGCGAGCAACTATGCGGCAGGGGAGGGCTGCGTGACGGCATCAGGAACGGATTCAGGCGGCGGATTGTCATTCGATGTCGGAATCGCCATCCATCCATCCGCCGCCATCGCAGCCGAGTCAGCTGTCCGGTCCCAGGCTGGCGGACGATCTGGTGAATCGGCTGGATTAGCTGGCTACGACGAGGTAATCGGGCTTATCAGGCAGCGGGCTGGTGACCGGCGGCTCACGCTCATCGAGAAGGGCGAGGATGCCGTCCGGGCCGGCACCGAGGCCATTGCTGGGCAGATCGGAATTGCCGCGCAGCGCATCGCGGCGGTACTTGACCAGCAGGACTGGACGCCGGCTACCGAGAACGGGCTGGGCCTGGAGTCGGTGCAGGTCGCCTTTGGCGTCACGCTTTCCGGCGGCGTGCAGGCCGTCTTCACCTCCGCGGTGGAATCCAGCGCGCAGGTGACGATCACGCTCACCCGCCGCCGGGCCGACGGTCATCCGGCAGCTACGGACCGCCAGCAGTGACCGGCGCGGAGACCATCACGGCGGTGCCGCGGGTCGGCCGCATCCTGGTCGGAGCGGAGCGCGCTGCCAGGGAAGCCAGCGAGGCTGCCCGGGAGGTGCCCGGCGAGGTACGGCGCACCGCCTTTGCCATTAGTGGGTCCCATCTGCTCACCGCATGGCATTGCGTGCGCGACGCTCTCGACGACGGCGCCCCGCTCTGGTTCCGGCTCCGCCGCGAGCCGGCCATCGGCCGTCGCTACATCTACGTCCCGGTCCGGGTGACCAACTACGACTATGTCTTCGATGTCGCCGCGCTTGCCATGGATCCGCAGCGGCTGCCCGCGAGCCAGCTGTCGGCCGAGGATGTGGTGGTGCTATTCGCGGCATCGGCGTTCCCGCTCAGCCTGGCCGTTCAGGTCAAGGACGCGGTTCAGGTGATCGGCTTCCCGGCCAGCGGCTCGGGCGCCGACAGCGATACGAACGGCGGCGAAGTGGTCGAGGTCGCCCTGCCGCTCGGGGACGTGGCCGGACTGAAGATCTACAGCGGAGCGCTGGGCGCGGTCGACCCGGTCGATCCGCATGGCCTGTCGGGCGGGCCGGTGCTGCAACTGCCTGCGCCCGGCAGCCTCAGCCCGAGGTCCGTGGTCGGCATCGTCCGTGCCGCGCCGGCCGGGACGATGCCCACCGCGGCTTCCGGCGGGTGCGTGGTCGCGACGTGCATCGCGGATATTACCGGCAGGCTTCCCGAGGTCGTGGCCGCGCTGGCAGCCGTCCCGCCGGAGCCGGCCTTGCCGGTCAATCTCGCCGCTGCCAGCGGGATCAACGCACGCACCGTCGCTGTGCAGTGCGCCCGGCTACTGCGTGAAAGCGTGTCGCAGTACGCCGATGGCAAGCTGGGCACGCTGGTGGGATGGACGCATTTCCTGCATGAGTCGAAGGCCGGGCTCCGCCCGACCGCGATCGGCACGGCCTACGGCATCAAGCTGGCCCTGGTGCTTGACGAGCCGGACGGCAGGCTCGACCGGGCCGCGCTCGCCGAGACCCTGTGGAAGCTGCAGCTTCCTGGCGACGGCGGCTGGGCGGCGCGCACCGGCAGCGGGATCGCCCGGCCCGAGATCACCGCTCTCGTGCTCGGCGCGCTGTCGCAGGCTGGCGGCGATCAGGTGAGGCTGGCATCGGCCGCAGCCGCGTTCGAGGCCGCGCTCGCCCCGGGCGCCGATCCGGAAGGCATGCAGCGCACTCATGTGGTGACGGCAGCGATGCGCGGCCTGATGCGGGTCCGGCCTGCCTCCCGGAGGCTGGCCGAACTGCGGAGGGCGCTGCTGGCCGGCGCCGTGCAGGATCCGGAGAACGGCAACTTGACCTGCTGGTCGAACCTCTTCGAGACAGCACCCCAGCAGGCCCGCGTACCGTCCGTCGCGCACACCGCCATGGCCGTCATCGCGCTGGTCCGCGCTGGCCAGGTGCTGAATGACGAGCAGGGACAGCCGGCCATTGGCCAGGCAGTCAGATGGCTGATCGCGCAGCGGGACCTGGCAAACGTCACCGAGCAGATCAGGCGGTTCGTGAACGACCGTCACTCCGACTCCCTCACCGTCAAGCACTTCACTGCGGCGTGGGTAGCCAGGGCGCTGCTGGTCGCGTCACCGGGCGGCCAGCCAGATGCCGACGTCGCGCTTACGTCCGCCGTCAGGAAGGTATGGCAGGCGCAGCGCGATGGCGCCTGGGAGTGGGACGACGGCGATCGCACGCTGTGGATGATGTACCAGGGCGCGAGCGTAATGCGCGACTACGCCATGCGCGCATGCCCGCCGCTGTGAATATTCCGACAGCGGCCGGGCCGCGTCAGGAGAGCATGTGGGCGCCCCGATGCTGACCGAGCTTGCGGGCCGTCTGAACGATGTCCTAGGTCATGACGATCCTGCCGGCAATGCCGAGGCGGCAGTGCTGGCGGAGATCTCGGCACTAGTCCAGCGACAGCAGATACTGGAACTGCTTGCCTCGGTCCGCGATGACCGCCAGATGCTGGCCGCCCGCGCGCAACTGTCGTATCACCATCCGCTCGGGTTCGTAAGCCTGGGGCTTCTCGACGCGAGACCGCGTTTCACGCTCCGCCTGCACCTGTGGCGGCCGGGCAGCCGGACCCTCGAGCATGTGCACAACCACCGGTTCGGGTTTGCCGCAGCCCTGCTGTGCGGCGGCTACGAGATGCAGATCTTCGGCCTCGACCAAGCGGGCATCCCGATGACTGAGTACCGCGAGCAGCTCCTCGGCCGGGACCGGGCAGCTGACTGGCACCTGGAGCACGTCGGCGATACGCACGTGCATCCGCTGGCGACGCTGATGCTCCAGCCGGGGTCCTGCTACTGGCTCGGAGCGGAGACACTGCACCGGATCTGGGTGCCGTCTGCCGGGCTGTGCTGCACGTTGTTCCTCGAGACGGCAGCCATCAAGCCGACAACGGCGGTATTCACCGAGCGGGGATCGGGCGTCGCCGCCAGCACGCCGCGGCGGATGCTCAGCAGGGACGCCTACGCGCGCGGCCTTGACGCGGTCATCGGCGAGCTGTCCCGCTGAGACTGCTGGTAACAGGTCAGCCCCTGCCTGATAGCGCGGAGGTTGTGCTCATCCAGGCCGGCTGTCTCAATCTCGTCCGCCGGCACCCACCTGGCCTCCTGCGTTTCGTCGGGCAGGTCAACCACGGGCGGCTGCTGCGCCCGGAGCGCAGCGCCGCAGAGCTGGACGAGGTAGTTGCGCTGCCGATTCCACACCGTGCTGCCACGGAAATTGCTCTGGAAGGGCACTGAGTCCCCGGCGAACTTGATCGCCGTGCCATCAAGACCAGTCTCCTCGCGCAGCTCGCGCAGAACTGCGTCGCCGGGATTCTCCCCGGCGTCTACCTTGCCGCACGGCAGTCCCCAGGCGCCGGGCAAGAATCTCTCCGCCATACTCCGCCGTACGACAAGTACGCTGTCGCGATGCATCACGATGGCTGCGGCAAGCTCGACGTCTGCAGTCGAACCAGGGTGCCTAGCCGGCATAGAGACCACCCTTAGATTGCGTAATACCTACTTATACAGCGCGGAATTTACCCGGTGCGCAATGTTGCTCAGAGTCTAGTAAGGAACTAGCGCGAATTCTGCCGGGATGCCAGCTGACCGGCTGGGCGTGTCAGGCCTCCGCGCCGGGCGGGCCTGACCGGCTGCGCCCGGTTGCCCGCTACCCTCGCAGGTGGCAGCTCACCACAAGGAGGGTGCGTGACGGCTAGCCAGCACCGCCCCGCTATCGGGGTCCTTGCGCTGCAGGGAGACGTGGCCGAGCACCTCCGGGCGATCGGGGAGGCGGGCGCGCAGGGCATCGCGGTGCGCAGGCCGGACGAGCTCGACGCGGTCGACGGCCTGATCATCCCCGGCGGGGAATCCACCACGATGTGGAAGCTCACGGTGATCTTCGAGCTGCTTGACCCGCTGCGCAAGCGGCTCAGCTCGGGCCTGCCCGTCTTCGGCTCGTGCGCTGGCATGATCATGCTGGCCGACCGGCTGCTGGACAGCGCCAGCGGCCAGGAGACGCTCGGCGGCATCAACATCAGCGTCCGGCGGAACGCGTTCGGCCGGCAGGTGGACTCGTTCGAGAGCGACATAACGCTCCGCGGCGTCCCGGGCCCGGACTTCCGCGCGGTCTTCATCCGCGCGCCGTGGGTGGAGGAGGCAGGCCGCGGCGTCGAGGTTCTCGGCTCCGAGCCGCACACGGGTAGGATCGTCGCGGTCCGCCAGGGGCCAGCGCTGGCAACGGCGTTTCATCCCGAGCTGACGCCGGACCGGCGCATCCACGAGCTCTTCGTCGACATGGTGAGGGAACGGTCATGAGCGGCCATTCGAAGTGGGCGACCACCAAGCACAAGAAGGCCGTCGTCGACGCCAGGCGGGGCAAGCTCTTCGCCAAGCTGATCAAGAACGTGGAAGTGGCCGCGCGCACCGGCGGCGCGGATATGGCCGGCAACCCCACGCTGTATGAGGCAGTGCAGAAGGCGAAGCGGAACTCGGTCCCCAGCGACAACATCGACCGGGCGGTCAGCCGCGGCGCGGGCCTCGAGGCGGGTGGCGCGACCTACGAGGCGATCACCTACGAGGGCTATGCCCCGGGCGGAGTCGCCGTCCTGGTGGAGTGCCTGACCGACAACAAGAACCGGGCCGCCGCGGACGTGCGGGCCGCCCTCACCCGCAATGGCGGCTCGATGGCTGATCCCGGCTCCGTGTCGTACATGTTCGCCCGCAAGGGCGTCGTCATCGTCGGGAAGGCGCCCGGCGTGACCGAGGATGACGTACTCACCGCGGTGCTCGAGGCCGGCGCCGAGGAAGTCAACGATCTCGGCGAGTCGTTCGAGGTCGTCAGCGAGGCCACCGACCTGACCGCGGTCCGCAGCGCGCTGCAGCAGGCTGGCATCGACTATGAGTCAGCGGAGGCCGCGTTCCTGCCCTCGGTCGAGATACCGCTGGACGAGGAGCAGGCCAGGCGGGTGTTCCGGCTGATCGAGGCGATCGAGGACTCCGACGACGTGCAGGATGTCTACGCGAACTACTCGGTCCCCGACGAGATCATCGAGAAGCTCGGATGAGCCGCCGTCTGGCCGGGCGGCGGTGACCGCTCAGCAGCCGGAGATCCGCGGGCTCACCGCGGCCGACGACCTTGAGCCGCTGCTTGACCTGGGCCGCCGGTCGTTCGGCGCGTTCGGCGGAGCGGCAAGGCAGCGCAGGCTGGCGGACGCCAGGGAATCCATCGCCGCGGGCAGGCACCTCGGCGCGTTTGACGGCGGGCGGCTGCTCGGAGCCGCGAAGTTCTTCGAGATGGTGCAGTGGTGGCACGGGCGGTCGCTGCCGATGGCCGGGGTCGCCAATGTCGTCGTCGCGCCCGAGGAACGCGGCCGTGGCGTGGGCAAGGCCATGATGACCGCGCTGGTCGCGGAGATGGCAGCCCAGGGCTACCCGCTGTCCGTGCTGTACCCGGCCACCGCGACCGTGTACCGCCGGGTCGGCTACGAGCTGGCGGGCGCCCAGTATCAGGTGTCGGTACCGGCCAGGTCGCTGCGCTCGCTGCTCCCGCCGGATGTTCCCGTCGACGAGGCACCGCCCGGGCTCCGCCGGGTCGGGCCGGAAGACGCACCCGAGATTGACGCCGTGGTCGCTCGGGTTCACGAACTCGGCCGGGCCTGCGGGCCCGTTATCTTCGATACTGGCGTATCCCGGCGGCAACTCGACGACGAGGACCTGTTCTGCTACCTCGCCCCCGACGGGTTCCTCGCCTACAGCTGGTCCGGCGGGCACAGCGAGATCCGGGTGTACAACGCGGTGGCCGGGTCCGCTGCGACGGCCCGCGCGCTATGGTCGGTGGTCGCCTCGCACGACTCGATGGCTGGCACCGTCCGAGCCTTCGTCGGGCCGGCCGATCCGGTCAGCTGGCTCACCAGGGAACCGGACGTGAGCCTGGCCCGCCATTACCCGTGGATGCTGCGGGTGGTCGACGCCGAGGCGGCGATCGCCGGGCGCGGGTTCCCGGCTTCGGCCCAGGCAGCCGTCACCCTGCGGCTCGGCGACGAACTCTGCGCGGCCAACGCGGGGCTGTGGAGACTGGCAGTCAGCGGCGGCAAGGGCGCTCTCCTCCGCCACGCAGCGGTTCCTGCGTCGCCGCCGCCCGCTACGCCGCTCACCATGGGGGCGCGCGGTTTCGCCGCCTTGTACGCGGGCACCCCCGTGGCCGCGCTCCGGCTGGCGGGGCTGGCCGCCGGGGGCGACCCGGCCGGGGACGCGGCGCTCGACGGCGCGTTCGCCGCCACGGCGTTCATGCTCGACTACTTCTGAGCCGCGGGTCCTGATTCTGAGCCGCCGCGGCGCCGCCTGGCCGCGCCAGCCAAGCTGCCGCCTGGCCTGTCCGCGCCAGCCAATCCGCCGCCGATGCCAGCACCAGCCACCACAGCAGCCTCAGGATCACCAAGATCAACTTAGCGGTTGCGTTCTGTCCGGTCTCGACCGGACAGAACGCAACCGCTGATGGCCGCCTCGTGGTCGACGGCGACACGCCGGGGCACGTCGCGGCGCCCGGCCGCGCCGCCCGGTAGGCTCAAGGCGACCGAACATGTGTTCGTCAGCAACCAGGATGGTGAGCGGATGCGGGTGCTCGGCGTCGATCCCGGCCTGACCCGGTGCGGCGTCGGCGTCATCGACGGAGTGCCCGGCCGGGCACTGACACTGGTGGGCACCGACGTGATCCGCACCCCGCCCGGCGATGACATCGCGCTCCGGCTGCTGGCGCTCGAGGCAGGCATCGAGTCCTGGCTGACAGAGCACCAGCCGGACGCGGTAGCGGTCGAGCGGGTGTTCAGCCAGCACAACGTCCGCACGGTGATGGGCACCGCGCAGGCCGGTGCGGTCGCCATCCTGTGCGGTGCGCGCCGCGGGCTGCCCGTCGCGCTGCACACGCCGAGCGAGGTCAAGGCAGCGGTGACCGGCAACGGCCGGGCAGGCAAGGAGCAGGTGACTGAGATGGTGACGCGGTTGCTCCGGATGGACAATCCGCCGCGCCCGGCCGATTCGGCCGACGCGCTCGCGCTGGCGATCTGCCATCTGTGGCGCGGCGGCGCGCAGCGGCGACTCGCCGCGGCCGTCGCGGCGGCCACGGTCCTGCAGGCGGCGGCTGCCCGCGGCGGCGAGCGGTGATCGCCCACCTGGATGGCACGGTCTGCTCGGTCGCGCCCGATGGCGCGGTCATCGACGTGGGCGGCGTCGGGCTGCTCGTGCAGTGCACGCCGGCCACGCTCGCCGGGCTGCGCACGGGAGAGCGGGCCAGGGTGGCGACCTCCCTGCTGGTACGGGAAGACTCGCTGACGCTGTTCGGCTTCGCCGGCGAGGACGAGCGGAATACGTTCGAGCTGCTGCAGACGGCTAGCGGGGTCGGCCCCCGGCTGGCCCTGGCCATGCTGGCGGTGTTCAGCCCGGACGCGCTGCGCCGCGCGGTAGCGGCCGAGGACCTGGCGGCCCTGATGACCGTCCCCGGCATCGGCAGGAAGGGCGCGCAGCGGATCGTCCTCGAGCTGGCCGGCCGGCTCGGCTCGCCTGGCGAGCTACCGCCCGGCGGGGGCGCCGACGGCAGGCCAGCAGCCGCAGGGAGGGCGGCGCCCTGGCGGGACCAGGTGCGCGCCGGCCTAGTGAACCTGGGCTGGCAGGCCCGCGATGCCGACCTGGCAATTGCGGCGGTCGAGCCCGAGTTGCTCAGTGCCGCGGCTAACGGTGCCGCGGCTAACGGTGCCGCGGCCAGCGGCGCCGCCGCAGGCCAGGACGTAGATGTGGCGGTCGCGCTGCGCGCGGCACTCAGGGTGCTGGGGCGAACGTGACCAGCCCCGCCGGCCAGGCCGCCCAGGCTGCCGGGCCGAGCGTCACCGGCTCTGGCCGCCAGGGTGATCGGGGTGCCGGGCAGAGTGCCACGAGCCCTCCTGGCGATGGCGATGGCGATGGCGCGGGCGGCGGGCTTCCGGCCGGCACCGGGGCTCAGGTCGGCCAGAGTGCCCAGGCCAGCGAGGAGCGGGTGGTGTCGCCGCTCGCCGACGCCGACGACCGGGTGATCGAGGGCGCCCTGCGGCCAAAGCGGCTGGCGGAGTTCGTCGGCCAGGGAAGGGTGCGCGAGCAGCTGTCGCTTGTGCTCGAGGGCGCGCTGCGGCGCGGCCGGGTGCCCGATCACATGCTCATCTCCGGCCCGCCTGGCCTCGGCAAGACTACCATCGCCATGATCATCGCTGCCGAGCTCGGGAAGCCGCTGCGGATTACCAGCGGCCCGGCAATCGAGCGGGCCGGTGATCTCGCCTCCGTGCTCTCCACGCTGAGCGACGGCGAGGTGATGTTCATCGACGAGATCCACCGGGTGGCCAGGCCGGCCGAGGAGATGCTCTACCTGGCGATGGAGGACTTCCGGGTGGACGTGGTGATCGGCAAGGGCCCCGGGGCGACCGCGATCCCGCTGGAGATAGCGCCGTTCACCCTGGTCGGGGCAACCACCCGGGCCGGGTTGCTGCCCGCGCCGCTGCGCGACCGGTTCGGGTTCACCGCCTATCTCGACTTTTACGAACCGGCCGAGCTCGGCGTGATCGTCCGCAGGTCCGCGGGGCTACTCGGCGTGGCGCTTCGCGACGATGGCGCGGACGAGATCGCTGGCCGGTCCCGCGGCACGCCGCGGATCGCCAACCGGCTGCTGCGCCGGGTGCGCGACTTCGCCGAGGTCCGTGCCGACGGCGTGGTGACCAGGCAGGTTGCCCGTGCTGCGCTGGAGCTGTACGAGGTGGACGACAACGGCCTTGACCGGCTCGACCGGGCGGTGCTGTCCGCGCTCGTCCGCAGGTTCGGCGGCGGCCCGGTCGGCCTGTCCACGCTCGCCGTGGCGGTCGGCGAGGAAGCGGAGACCGTGGAGGTGGTCGCCGAGCCCTTCCTGGTCCGGGAAGGCCTGATGATCAGGACGCCGCGTGGCAGGGTGGCGACGCCAGCCGCCTGGGAGTATCTCGGCCTCGCCGTGCCGGAGCCAGGCGGCGCGGGCAATCCGGGCGCCGGCACCCTGTTCGGCTAACTGCGGGGAGGCTAAGCCTGGTTGCGGGCATGTCACGATCGCTCGCCTGAGCCCGTAGCCTGTTGGTGCGCCGCCTGCGCGCCGCTACACTGCGGCAGTTGGCCAACGACAGCCGCCTGGCGCGGGGTGCCGGCCGGGCCCGTTAGCGGTTACGGCTGACCCGTGCCCGCTGTGGCAATCAAGTGGAAGGAAGCCCCGGCGATGGGGAACATGTATCTCGCGGTAGCAGCTAAGACCGCCAGCAAGACGGGTTCGTACACTTCCATCCTGGTGATCGCCGTGGTCTTCGGCCTCATCTACATGCTGCTCATCAGGCCGCAGCGCAATAGGCAGCGCCGGTCACAGCAAATGCAGGGCGACGTCACGCCCGGCCAGCGGGTCACGACCACTGCGGGCATCTACGGCACCGTCACGTCGGTCAATGACCAGGACGTGGAGCTGGAGATCGCGCCAGGCGTCGAGATCCGGATCATGCGCCGGGCCGTCATGAATATCCTGCCGGAGGACAGCCCGGACGACGAGGCACCGCCGGAGGCGGAAACGGACTTCGGCGATAAGCCGGCGGACGACTGGGACTCAACGGACCACAACCCGTAACGCCCGCCCGTAGCGCCGCGCTGCCCCGATCGATCAGAGGACAAAGGACAGACGAGAAGTGGCACCCCCAAGCAGCACCAGATCCAGGCCGGGGCGCGCCCTCGCGGCGCTGATCGCGATCCTCATCATCATGCTGGTGGCGATCGTCGGCAAGGACGCATTCCAGCCTGGCAGCTGGCATCGCAACTTCCGCGTTCAGCTCGGCCTCGATCTGTCCAGCGGCACTACCGTGACGCTGAAGGCGGTCACGCCGCACAACGTGCCGCCCTCGGCGGCCGACATGACCACCGCTATCTCGATCATGAACCAGCGGGTCAACTCGGCCGGGTTCACTGGCGCCTCGGTCCAGCAGCAGGGCAGCAACATCATTACCGTGGCGGTGCCGGGCAAGGGATCGCAGCAGGTAGTGCAGCTGGTCGGCACCACGGCGCTGCTGCGGTTCCGCGAGGCGCTGCTGGCGGCGCCGAATATGGTCTCGGCAACCCCGGCGCCATCGGCAACGCCCACCCCGAGCGCATCAGCTTCCCCGAGCCCTTCAGCGAAGGCCAGTAAGTCCGTAAAGGCCAGCCCAACGCCGACACCCAGTTCCTCGGCTGCCGCTCTCGGCGCACCGGGCGCAGGCACCGGCGGCCTGAGCCTGTCGGTGAGTGCACGGCACCTGGCAGCCAAGCCAAAGCCGTCGGCATCGGCGGATCCGAGCCCGTCGGCCAGCAACTCGCCCAGCCCCAGCCCCAGTGCCACCCCCGCTGCCACGGCGCCGGCCGAAAAGCTCTCCACCACCGCCGACGGCGAGGGCGACGCCGCCGCGGTCAGCGCCCCGGTGAAGGCCCTGTTCGACAAGCTGAACTGCGCCGAAAAGGACTGGCAGAAGCAGATCTACGATAACGATCCGACGAAATGGGACAATCCGAACACCCAGACCGTGGCGTGCAGCGGCGGCGACAAGTACGTGCTGGACAAGTCCACGGTGGCCGGCACCGAGGTCACCGCTGCCAGCGCGACCCTCAGCACCACGTCAACCTTCTGGCAAGTCAATCTCACCTTTAACGGCGCAGGCGGAACAGCCTTCGGCAACCTGACCACCCGCATGTACGACAACTACGGTTCCAGTACTGACGCCAGTTCGCCCTCGGATTCGGTCCTCGACCTGCTGGGGGTAGTCCTGGACGGCAAGATCGTCTCGTTGGCGACCATCGACCAGGGCGCGATCACCGCCGGGTCGGCCCAGATTACCGGCAGCTTCAACGAGCAGCAGGCCACCTTGCTGGCCAACCAGCTGAGCTACGGGCATCTGCCGCTGACCTTCAAGAACGAGTCGACTGACGCGATCTCCCCGCAGCTTGGCTCATCCCAGCTGCACGCCGGGCTGATCGCCGCCGGGATCGGCCTGCTCCTGGTCGTGCTCTACTCGTTCCTCTACTACCGCGGCCTCGGCCTGGTGTCGGTCTCCAGCCTGGCCATTGCGGCGCTCCTGTCCTACCTGTCGGTCGTCCTGCTGAGCAAGTACGAGGGCTACTCGCTCTCGCTGGCCGGGGTCGCCGGCCTGATCGTCGCGATCGGCATCACCGCCGACTCGTTCGTGGTGTTCTTCGAACGGCTCCGTGACGAGGTCAGAGACGGCCGGTCGCTGCGGGCCGCGGTGGAGAGGGGCTGGCAGCGCGCCAGGCGCACCATCCTGGTCTCGGACACGGTGTCCTTCCTCGCCGCCCTGATGCTGTGGTACTTCTCCATCGACGATGTCAAGGGCTTCGCCTTCACGCTCGGCCTGACCACCCTGATCGACGTCCTCGTGGTGTTCCTGTTCACCAAGCCGATGATTACCGTGCTGGCCAGGACCAGCTTCTACGGCAACGGGCACCGGCTTTCCGGCCTGGACCCGGCCAGGCTCGGGGCGCGAACTCCGTGGCGGGGCGCCAAGCGCGTCACTGCCAGGCCGGCCGCGGGCGGCGCGGCGGCGTCGCCCGCGGCGCGCCCGCAAGGCCGGACCACCCCGAAGGAGGCGTGATGTCCCGGCTCGGCAACATCGGCGGCCGGCTGTACCGTGGCGAGGTCTCGATCGAGTTCGTCGCCAGGAAACGGCGCTGGTACACGATCTCCGGGCTGATTCTGGTGATCAGCATCGCCGCCCTGCTCATCCGCGGACTGGACTACAGCGTCGATTTCAAGGGCGGCTCGGTCTTCCAGTTCACCGCGCCAGCAGCAACCTCTACTCAGATCAGCCAGGTCGTGGAAACGGCGGGCGGCGGCAGCGACGCGATCGTCCAGACGGTCGGCCTCGGCAGCAGCCGCAGCTGGCAGGTGCAGACCGACAAGCTCCAGTTCAATGAGGGGACCAAGGTCCAGGACGCCCTCGCCAGCCACTTCCACCTGGCCGTCAACGCCGTCAGTACGACCTTCGTCGGACCGAGCTGGGGCGGCCAGATCTCGGAGAAGGCACTGGAGGCGCTGATCGCCTTCCTCATCGCCATCGTGATCTACCTGTCGATCGCGTTCGAGTGGAAGATGGCCAGCGCCGCCCTGATCGCCCTCGCGCACGACATCGTGATCACGATCGGCGTCTACGCGCTGACCGGCTTCGATGTGAGCCCGGCCACGGTCATCGGCCTGCTCACCATCCTCGGCTACTCGCTCTACGACACCGTGGTGGTCTTCGACAAGGTCAGGGAGAACACCGCGGGCCTGCTCGGCACGGGCAGGAGCACCTACAGCCAGGCCGCGAACCTGGCCCTGAACCAGACCCTGGTCCGTTCCATCAACACCTCGGTGATCGCGCTGCTGCCGGTAGCGTCGATCCTGGTTGTCGGCGTCGCGCTGCTCGGCGCCGGCGAGCTCAAGGACCTGGCGCTTGTGCTGTTCGTCGGCATGCTGTCCGGCACCTACTCCTCCATCTTCATCGCCACGCCGGTGCTGGCTGACCTGAAGGAGCGTGAGCCGCAGTACAAGGCGCTGGCGAAACGGGTCGCGCTGCGTGCCTCCGGCGGCCGCGCCGCCCAGCGGGCCAAGGCAAAGGCCGGGAAGACGGCCGCCGTCCGCGGGCCTGATGCCGGCCAGCTCGGCCAGGCGCCCGATGCCGATGCCGATGCCGATGATGCCGCCCAGCAGGATGCCGACGACAGCCAGGCACCGCCGCAGCAGGCCGGCGAGTGGGTACCGGTTGGCCGTCCGGCCGCTGGCAGCACCGCGCCGCGCAGCCCGGCCCGGTCGGGACCGCGCCAGCAGCCGCGGCGCAACAGCGCAGCGAAGCGGCGGCCAAGCGGCAAGAAGAAGCGGCGCTAGGGCGTGTCCGCCGGCCAGGAGGCACTCGCCGGCCAGGAGGCACTCGCTGGCGCGGGGGTTGCCGCCCTGATCTCCTCGATGATCCGCGATGTCCGAGACTTTCCCGAGCCGGGCATCGTATTCAAGGACATCACCCCGCTGCTCGCTGACGGCGCCGCCTTTGCCGCGGTGGTGGGCGCGCTCGCCGCCGGGCACGGCCCGGTTGACAAGGTGGCCGGGATCGAGGCCCGGGGGTTCATCCTGGCGGCGCCCGTCGCGGTCGGCCTCGGAGCGGGCTTCGTTCCGGTCCGCAAGCAGGGGAAGCTGCCGGCTCCCAGCATCGCCAAGACCTACCAGCTCGAATACGGCACGGCGACGCTCGAGGTGCACGAGGATGCCTTCGATGCAGGCGACCGGGTCCTCATCGTCGACGATGTGCTTGCCACCGGCGGAACCGCCAGCGCGACCGCGGACCTGGTCAGACGCAGCGGCGCAGAGGTCATCGGGATAGCGGTCCTGCTCGAGCTCGGCTTCCTCAGCGGCCGCGCACAGCTGCCGGGCCTGGATGTGCGATCGCTGCTGACGGTGTGACCTGGCGCGCTGGGCGCGTACCGAATCGTCCGCCGATAGACTGTGTGCTTCGGCGGATGTGAGGAGCATCAGTGGGGGGTGACGTGGTGACGGCCGGCGCGGCCGGAACCGGTGTCGCCAAGGCCGCCGACGGGCAGACCGACCAGGAGAAGCCGGCTGTGCCATCGGAACAGGGCGGGGTGACAGCGGAGGACGGCGCGGACGCGAATGTGCCGCATGCGACTCAGCGTCGCCCGGCTATGCCCGCTGCGGCCCAGCCTGTTCTGGCTCAGCCCGATGCTGCCAAGCCTCGGGCCGCCAAGCCTCGTGTGGCCAAATCCGGTACTGCCAAGCCCGGGGACGCCCGGCCCATTGCTGGCAAGCCCGGGGACGCCCAGCCCGGGGACGCCGAACCTGGTGCTGCCGAACCTGGTGCTGCCGAGTCCGGTGCAGCCGAACCTGGTGCTGCCGAGTCCGGTGCTGCCAAGTCTGGCGCGGCCAAGCGCCGAGCTGCCCCGTCGACCGCGCCGGGCCCGCAGGCGCCGAACGGAGCCGCCGGGACCGCGGTCGCCGGGACCGCGTCCGTCCGCCGCAGGCTGGCCAGGCTCGGGGCGCCGCGCGGCGGCATCAACCCCGTGCTCGAGCCACTGGTCAAGACGATCCGGGCGACGCATCCTAAGGCGGATGTGCGGATGGTGGAGCACGCGTACGAGGTCGCCGCAGCGCAGCACTCCGGCACGCTGCGCAAGAGCGGCGACCCGTACATTACCCATCCGCTGGCAGTGGCCACGATCCTGGCCGAGCTCGGCATGAACCACGAGACGATCTGCGCCGCGCTGCTGCACGACACCATCGAGGACACCGCGTATACCCTCGATGAGCTGCGCCGCGAGTTCGGAGACGAGATCGCCGAGCTGGTCGACGGCGTGACCAAGCTGGACAAGGTCAAGTACGGTGACGCCGCCCAGGCGGAGACCGTGCGCAAGATGGTGGTTGCGATGTCCCGGGACATCAGGGTCCTGGTCATCAAGCTTGCGGACCGCCTGCACAATATGCGGACACTCCGCTACCTGCCGAGGCCGAAGCAGGAGCAGAAATCGCGCGAGGTACTCGAGATCTTCGCGCCGCTCGCGCACCGGCTCGGCATGAACACCGTCAAGTGGGAACTCGAGGACCTGGCCTTCGCCACCATGTTCCCGAAGCGCTACGACGAGATCGCACGGCTGGTCTCCGAGCGCGCGCCCCGCCGTGACGTGTTCCTGCAGGAAGTCGTCGAGGACGTGTCGACGGACCTGCGGGAGGCCAAGATCAAGGCGACCGTGACCGGGCGCCCCAAGCACTATTACTCGGTCTACCAGAAGATGATCGCCAGGAATGTGGGCTTCGACGACATCTACGATCTGGTCGGCATCCGCGTCCTCGTCGACTCCCTGCGTGACTGCTACGCGGTCCTTGGCACGGTCCACGCCCGGTGGAATCCGGTCCCCGGGCGGTTCAAGGACTACATCGCGATGCCGAAGTTCAACATGTACCAGTCGCTGCATACGACCGTGATCGGACCGGAAGGCAAGCCGGTCGAGCTGCAGATCAGGACCTGGGGCATGCACAGGCGGTCGGAGTACGGGGTCGCCGCGCACTGGAAGTACAAGGAAGAGAGCGTGCTCGGCAACCGCACCTCCGACCTGGTCTGGCTCCGCCAGCTGGTCGACTGGCAGCGGGAGACGGCCGACCCGGAGGAATTCCTGGAGTCCCTGCGGTTCGACCTGGGCACCGCCGAGGTGTATGTCTTCACCCCGCGCGGCCAGGTCGTGGCGCTTCCGCAGGGCGCGACGCCAGTGGACTTCGCCTATGCCATCCACACTGAGGTGGGCCACCGCACCATCGGGGCCAGGGTGAACGGGCGCCTGGTAGCGCTGGAGAACGAGCTCAACAACGGCGACACGGTGGAGATCTTTACCTCCAAGGCGCTCGACGCAGGGCCGAGCAGGGACTGGCTTGGCTTCGTCAAGAGCGCCAGGGCCCGCAACAAGATCCGGCACTGGTTCTCCAAGGAGCGCAGGGAAGCGGCCGCCGAGACCGGCAAGGCCGCGATCGCCAGGATCATGCGCAAGCAGGGGCTGCCGCTGCAGCGGCTGGCCACCGGCGACGCGCTGCTCGCCATTGCCCGCGACCTGCGCTATGCCGATCTTTCCGCGCTGTACGCGGCAGTAGGCGAAGGCCATGCGAGCGCCCAGACGGTGGTAGGCAAGCTGGTCAGGTCCGCCGGCGGGCTGGCCGGCGCGCAAGAGGACCTGGCAGAGACCGCCTTGCCCACCAGGCCGTCCAAGCCGCCCCCTGCCGGCGACTCCGGCGTGGTCGTCGAGGGCGCCGCGGACGTGTGGGCGCGGCTATCCAGGTGCTGCACCCCGGTGCCAGGCGACGAGATCACCGGCTTCGTCACGCGCGGCCACGGCGTGTCCGTGCACCGGGCAGATTGCGTCAACCTCGGCCACCTGCTCGGCTCCCAGGCCGAGCGGGTCGTCACGGTGCGCTGGTCACCGCGGGAGGGATCACTCTTCCTTGTCGCGATCCAGGTCGAGGCGCTCGACCGCACGGGCCTGCTCTCCGACGTGACCAGGTCGATTTCCGATCAGCACGTCAACATCCTGTCCGCGTCGGTGACCACGACAAGGGACCGGGTCGCCTTCAGCAAGTTCACGTTCGAGATGGGCGACCCGAAGCACCTCGGCCACGTGCTCCGCGCGGTCCGCTCGATCGACGGCGTCTACGACGTCTACCGGGTCACGAACTAGCCCGCCCGCCCCGCTCAAGGCAGGGGGCGGCCGCCCGGGCAGGCGGGGCGGCCGCGGGCTTCAGCCGGACAGCTCGGCCAGGGTCCGCTCTGCCTCATGCAGCCACTCGCGCCGGGCAGTCAGCGCCTCCTCGGCGCGCTGCCTGCCGCTTTCGTCACCTGCTGCCTGTGCCCGCTCCAGCTGGGTCTCCAGCGCTCTGATCGCCGCGCGGATCTGCTCGACAGTGCCCTTCGCCCGGGACAGCGCTTCCGGGTTGGAACGCCGCCAGTGCGTGTCCTCGGCCTTGCGTACCGCCTCCTCGACCCTGCGCAGGCCGCCTTCGAGTTTCTCCTGTGCATCGCGAGGCACGCCGCCCGCGCGCTCCCAGCGCTCCTGAATGCCGCGCAGCACCGAGCGGGCTGTCCTGGCGTTCGTCACCGGCAGCAGCTTCTCGGCTTCCGCGAGCAGTTGCTCCTTCACCGTCGCGTGCTCGCGAAGCTCGGTGTCCTTGGCGGAGTGGATCTTCGCACGTTCGGCGAAGAAGCTGTCCTGGGCCGCCTTGAACCGGTTCCACAGCTCTTCCTCGGCAGCGCGGTCGGCCCGGCCCGCATCCTTCCACGAGCGCATCAGCTCACGGTAGGCCGTGGCCGTCGGCCCCCAGTCGGTGGAGGTGGCGAGCGCCTCGGCGTCAGTGACCAGCTTCTCCTTCCGTGCCCTGGCGCCTTCCCGCTCGTCCTCCAGGCTGGCGAAGTAAGCCTTCCGGCGCTTGGTGAACGCGTTGCGCGCGGCGGACAGCCGCTTCCATAGCGCAGTCTCGACGGCGCGGTCAGCCCGCGGCGCGGCCTTCCACTCTTCCAGGAGCTGCCGCATGCGCTCGCCGCTGATCTTCCAGTGCGTCGCCTCGGCGGCGATGCGCTCGGCCTCGGCGACGATCCGCTCCTTGCGGTCCTGTGCCTCGCCGCGGGCCTGGTCCCGGGCGGCCTTGTTCTCATCGCGGCGATGGTCGACCAGCCCGGTCATGGCATCGAGCTTGCTCCGCAGCCCGTCAAGGTCTCCGACGCAATGCGCCTCGGCGACGGTTGCGAGCAGCCGCGTAATGGTCGTCCTGGCCTGGCCGGGGGAGAGGTCCGTGGTGGAGATTCGCTGCTCAAGCAGGCTGACTTCGGTCTCAAGCGAGAGGTACTTCCGCTTGAAGAAGGCGAGGGCCTCCGCCGGAGTACCCGCCTGCCAGGAGCCCGCCACGCGCTCGCCGTCGGCGGTGCGCACGTAAACGGTGCCGTCGTCGTCTACCCGGCCCCACGGATCGTTGGCGGTGCTCACCACGAACCTCCTGCTCAGTACCTGGCCGGCCAGGCGCGTGCCGGTCAGGTCTTCTTGATGGTCACGCTCTTGATGACGACCTTCTCCTTCGGATGACCGTCACCGGGACCGTTGGCGTTGTCACTGCCCGCCTTGGCCACATTCTGGATGATATTGAGTCCGCTGACGATGGTGCCAAACGGTGTGTATGTGGGTTGCAACTGGGCGCTGTCCTTGTAGACGAGGAAGAACTGGCTGCCGTTGGTGTTGGGAGCGGAGTTGTTGGCCATCGCCACGGTGCCAGCCGGGTACTTGGCTCCGGCGAGGTTCTCGTCGTCGAACTTGTAGCCCGGGCCGCCCTTGCCCGTCCCGGTCGGATCCCCGCACTGCAGCACGAAGTAGCCCGACGTCGTCAGCCGCTGGCAGTGAGTGTCGTTGAAGTACTTCTTGGCGGCCAGGAAGACGAAGGAGTTCACCGTGCAGGTCGCTTTGCTGTTGCGCAGGTTGATGACGATGTCGCCGCGGTTGGTGTGAATCGTCGCCTGGTACTTGGCCTTGTAGCGCGGCCGGGCGGGCGGCATGCCAACATCGCGGGCGGCCGGCGGGCTGGCCGTGTACGTGCAGTGCCTCGCGGGCTCAGCCGGCGTCGGCGTCGGCGTCGCAGCGGGCGTCGGGGTAGGCGTGGCGCCCGCGGCCGGCTTGGTGGCGGCTGCGTCAGCGTGCTGGCCATGCCCGCGGAACAGGAAGAAGCCGCCGGCGGCGAGCGCGATGACGAGGAGGCATACCGAGGCGAGCGCCGTCCACCGCCGCGTCCGCTGGTATCGCTGCTCCTGCCGGACCGCACGGCGCTCGTAGCGCTCGCGCGCAAGCCTGCGCTGGCGTTCCTTCTTACCCGCCACCTGTCCAGCCCTCCCATGGTCCGTGCCGTCCCGCCACGTGCCCAGCCTTTCCGCGGACCGTGCCGTGCTGGCTGATCATCGAAACCTCGCGAATCGTACCTGCACCCGGACTCCAGTGAACCCCCCGTTACCGGTTCGAGCCAAGGCCGTCGTTGCACCGCCACCAGAGGGCGACCGAATCCACCGTTATCGGCCCGAATAGCCAGCCAAAACTAGCTGGAAGTGGTGCGACGGCCCGGCCAGCAGCGGGCCTGACAAGCCAGCACGACACAGGCCAGCACCGCGTGACGGCAGCATGCTTCGGTAGCCTGGACGCACGTTCGGTAGCCAGCCGGCCGCCACTAGGGAGGCCGGCCGCCCCTCAGGAGGGAGGACGGCCATGCTCATCGCCGGATTCCCCGCTGGCTCGTTCGCCGCGAACTGCTACGTGGTGGCCGCCGGGCCCGGCGAGCAGTGCCTGATCGTGGATCCCGGCCAGGACGCGGAGCCAGGCATCGAGGAGATTATCCAGCGGCACCGGCTGCAGCCCGCCGCCGTCCTGCTCACCCACGGCCACATTGACCACATCTGGTCGGTGGCCCCGGTCTGCGGTGCCAGGAACATCCCCGCCTACATTCATCCCGCGGACCGGGCGCTGCTCAGCGATCCGGCGAGTGGGCTCTGGCCGCAGGCAGCCCAGGCCGGGTCCGCGCTGCTGCGCGGCCTTACCTTCACCGAGCCGGACGAGGTGGCCGAGCTGACCGACGGTGCCATCCTGGAACTGGCCGGCGTGGAGGTCGTGGTCGATCACGCCCCAGGGCACACGCCCGGCTCGGTGACTTTCCGCCTGCCCGGCGCCGGCGGGGCTGGCGGTGGTCCCCGGGCTGGCGCCGATGGCGATGGTGGTGGTCCCGGAGCCAGGGACGGCGGTTCCGGGGCCGGTGATCCGGCGGTTCTCTTCTCCGGCGACCTGCTGTTCGCCGGGTCGATCGGGCGCACCGACCTTCCCGGCGGTGACTATGCGACGATTCTGGACAGCCTCGCCCGGGTCTGCCTGCCGCTCGCTGATGAGACCGTCGTGCTTGCCGGGCACGGCCCGCAGACCACGATCGGCGCCGAGCGGGTAGCCAACCGCTTCCTGGCCGGGCTGGCGCCGGCATCCGGACCCGCGAGGGGCCTCTGACAGCCAGGTCGCGGCAGCATCTGGGCCGCCGGGAACAAGCGGCGGCAGGAAGAACGGCACCAGGCCGGCCCGCACAACGCACAACGCACAACGGAGAGGTGAGCGAAGCGATGATCCGCACCCATGAGGCTGGCACGCTGCGCGCGTCGCTGGCGGGGCAGCAGGTCACGCTGGCCGGCTGGGTAGCGCGCCGTCGTGACCACGGCGGCGTGGTCTTCATCGACCTGCGGGACGCCAGCGGGGTAGCGCAGATCGTGTTCCGCCAGGAGGATCTGGCCCACGACCTGCGCGCCGAGTTCTGCGTCCGGGTGACCGGCGAGGTGCGGCGCAGGCCCGCGGGCAACGAGAACCCCGAGTTGCCCACGGGGGATATCGAGGTGGCGGTCGCCGAGATCGAGGTACTCGCCGAGTCCGACCCGCTGCCCTTCCCGGTCGAGAGCGGCGGCGAGCTGAACGAGGAGGTGCGGCTGCGCTACCGCTACCTCGACATCCGCCGGCCCGAGATGACCGCCGCGCTGCGCGCCCGCTCCACGGCCGCTTACCTGGTCAGCGACGTGATGCGGGACCGCGGTTTCGTGAACGTGGAGACCCCGTTCCTGACCAGGTCCACGCCGGAGGGCGCGCGCGACTTCCTGGTGCCGGTGCGGCTGCGCCCCGGCAGCTGGTACGCGCTGCCGCAGTCCCCGCAGCTGTTCAAGCAGCTGCTGATGGTCTCCGGCCTGGAGCGCTACTACCAGCTGGTCCGCTGCTTCCGCGACGAGGACTTCCGGGCTGACCGGCAGCCCGAGTTCACCCAGATCGACATCGAGATGTCGTTCGTCACCAGGGAAGACGTGGTCGAGGTCGCCGAAGATCTGGTGGCGCGGCTCTGGTCGCAGATCGCCGGGTATGAGGTGCAACGGCCGATCGCCCAGATGACCTATGCCGATGCGATGGCACGGTTCGGCTCGGACAAGCCAGACCTCCGCTTCGGCAACGAGCTTTCCGACCTGACCGCATATTTCTCGCAGAGCGAATTCCGGGTATTCCAGGCGCCGCACGTCGGCGCGGTCGTCATGCCCGGCGGCGCGTCCCAGTCGCGCAAGGAGCTGGACGGCTGGCAGGAATGGGCGCGCTCGCGCGGCGCCCGCGGCCTGGCCTACGCGACGATCGGCGCGGACGGGCTGGTCGCTGACGCCGGGCCGGTGGCCAAGCACCTGTCCGGAGCCGAGCGCTCGGGCCTGGCGGCCGCGACGGGTGCCGGCCCCGGCGACTGCGTCTTCTTCGCGGCCGGGCCCGCCCATGCCGCCCGCTCCCTGCTCGGCGCGGCCCGGCTGGAGATCGGCCAGCGGTGCGGCCTGATCGATCCGGCAGCGTGGGCTTTCACCTGGGTGGTCGACGCGCCCATGTTCGAGGAGGACGGCGAGGGCGGCTGGACCGCCGTGCACCACCCGTTCACCTCGCCGCTGCCGGACTGGGCGGAGAAGTTCCCCAGCGAGCCCGAGGGCGCGCTCGCCGACGCCTACGACATCGTCTGCAACGGTACCGAGATCGGCGGCGGCTCCATCCGGATCCACCGCCCGGACATGCAGCAGCAGGTCTTCGACGTCATCGGGCTGACCCGGGAGCAGGCCACGTCGCAGTTCGGCTTCCTGCTCGATGCGCTGCGGTTCGGGCCGCCCCCGCATGGCGGCATCGCCTTCGGCTGGGACCGGCTGCTGATGCTGCTGACCGGCCGCGACTCGATCCGCGACGTGATCGCCTTCCCCAAGGCAGCATCGGGGCTTGACCCGCTGACCGGCGCCCCGACCCCGATCACGGCCGCGCAGCGCAAGGAGGCCGGCATCGACGCGAAGCCAGCCGCCCGCCCGGCCCCGGACACCGCGCTAGCCGCCCCTGGCAGCTAGCGGCAAGGTGGTGAATCCGGGCATCGCGCACCATGAGTGGTGATCGATCCCCGGATTCACCACCTTGCCTGTGCCCCGGGCGTGACCGGCGCAGCGGATGAGCTGAGGCTAAGACGGCTGCGCGGGGGCGATCCGTGCCCGGGGGTACTGTCAGGCTGTGGCCACCACCGGGGCCGGCCAGAGCGACAGCCTTTTCGACGCGGCCGAGCAGGAAGCAGCGCTCGCTGCCGCGCCGCTTGCCGTCCGGATGCGGCCGCGGTCGCTCAGCGAGGTCATCGGGCAGCGGCACCTGACCGGCGAGGGGACGCCGTTCCGCAAGCTGGCCGATCACGATGCCGCGATGTCGCTGCTGCTCTGGGGCCCGCCGGGCACCGGCAAGACGACGCTGGCGCAGGTCGTCAGCAACGTCACCAAGCGGCGCTTCACCGAGCTGTCGGCGGTGACGGCCGGCGTCAAGGACGTGCGCGCGGCCATCGACGCCGCCCGGCGCGAACTCGGCCTGAGTGGCAGGCAGACCGTGCTGTTCATCGACGAGGTGCACCGGTTCAACAAGGCACAGCAGGATGCGCTGCTGCCCGCGGTGGAGAACCGGTGGGTGTCCTTCATCGGCGCGACGACGGAAAACCCCTTCTTCTCGGTCGTCGGCCCGCTGCTGTCCCGGTCGCTGCTGCTCACCCTGGAGCCGATCGGCGACGGCGACATGCGCGCCGTGATCGAGCGGGCGGTGGCCGACGAGCGCGGCCTCGGCGGCGCCGTCAGCCTGGAAGACGGGGTCACCGACCTGCTCGTCCGGCTGGCCGGCGGCGACGCGAGGCGCGCGCTCACCTACCTGGAGGCGGCGGCGCTCGGCCTGCCGGCTGGCGGCCGGGTGGACGTCGCGGGAGTGGAGCGGGCGGTCGACCGCGTGGCGGTCCGCTATGACCGCGGCGGTGACCAGCACTACGACGTGATCAGCGCTTTTATCAAGAGCATGCGGGGCAGCGACGCCGACGCCGCGCTGCACTACCTGGCCAGGATGATCGAGGCGGGCGAGGACCCCCGGTTCATCGCCCGCCGGCTCATCGTGCATGCCAGCGAGGACGTCGGGATGGCCGACCCGTCGGCGCTGCAGATCGCGATCGCCGCCGCGCACGCGGTCGAGTTCGTCGGCCTGCCGGAGGCCAGGATCAACCTGGCCCAGGCCGTCATCCACGTGGCCCTGGCGCCGAAGTCCAACGCGGTGATCAAGGCGATCAACCGCGCCGCGGCGGACGTCCGCGCGGGCCTGATCGGCCCGGTGCCCGCGCACCTGCGGGACGCCAGCTACCGCGGCGCGGAGCGGCTCGGGCACGGCACCGGCTACCGCTACCCGCATGACTTCGCCGAGGGGGTCATCGGGCAGCAGTACGCGCCGGACGCGGTGGCCGGCCGCCGCTACTACGAGCCAACCCGGCACGGGGCCGAGGCGAGGTATGCCGAGCGGAATGAGCGGATCAGGGCGATCCTGGACGATGCCGAGGACGCGGCGGGCCCGGCAGCGGCGCCCGGCCACGAAAATTCCTGAACGGGCCGTCCGGGCCGGTCCCGGCAGCAGGCCGCTGCTCCGGGGAGCAGCCACGAAAATTCCTGAACGGGCCGTCCGGGCCGGTCCCGTCAGCTAGCGACTGCTCCGGGCGCCAGTGGCGAGCAGCCCTGTATCCGTCCATGTGGGCGCGCAGCAGGCGGTAGGGTCGGGCAGGAAACAGGCCGGGCGAGCTGGCGAAGGAGCAGCCTGACGTGACTACCGGGCAGCTGGCAGAGCTGATCGCGGCGGGATTCTTTGCGGTGGGAGTGTGCGCCGCCGTCTACGTGCTGATCCGGCTCGGCCGGCTCATCTCCGAGGCCACCAGGATGGTGTCGGACCATCGTGATCGCGCCGACCTGCTCCTGCAGCGCGCCCAGTCGGCCGTCGACCGGGCCGGCGAGCAGCTCGCCAGGACCGACGCCATTACCGCGAGCATGGACGATGTCAGCGCGAACATGGCGGAGCTGTCCGGGCACGTGTCGGCCATGGCCGGCCTGGCCAGGGCTATTTCGGGCGGCTTCGGCGCCCCGCTGCTCAGGATTTCCGCGCTCGCCTACGGCGTGCGCCGGGCCACCGGGCTCCGGCTTGGCGCCCTGGCGGGCGGGCGGCCAGCACAACCGGCTATCGAGCCGGACAGGGGAGCGCGACGGTGATCAGGAGGCTCTTCTGGCTGGCGGCCGGAGTTCTGCTCGGCGTGACCGGATACCGGCGGGCCAGCCGGCTCGTGCGCTCAATGCGTCCCGGCGAGATTCTTGCCCGCCAGTCCTGGGCGGTCATCCGCCCCGGCGGCGCGGCCCGGTCCGGCCGCCCGGCGGCGCGCCGCGGTGCCGGTGAGCGGCGCGGGATCGGTGAGCGGCGCGGGATCGGTGAGCGGCGCCGGATCGGGCCGTTCGTGCGCGATGTGCGGGACGGCATGGAACTCTATCTGGATCGTCACTCCGGGCAGCCTGGCCCTGCTTTCGCAGGACAGCAGGTGGCGGCACGACTCGCTGGCCAGGCGGGCATGAACGGCAGCTATTCCGATACCGACAATTACTCTGACACCGACAATGCGAAGGATGGCCGATGATGGAATCGGCAGAGATTGCCCGCCGTTTCCTCGGCTATTTCGAGCGGCACGGGCACACGGTAGTTCCCTCGGCCAGCCTGATTGCCGATGATCCGACGCTGCTGCTGGTTAATGCCGGGATGAATCCGTTCAAGCCCTATTTTCTCGGCCAGCAGGCACCGCCTTTCCCGCGGGCGACCAGCGCCCAGAAATGCGTGCGCACGCCGGACATCGAGGAAGTGGGCAAGACCACCAGGCACGGGACGTTCTTCCAGATGCTGGGGAACTTCTCGTTCGGCGATTACTTCAAGGACCGTGCCATCCCGTATGCGTGGGAGCTGCTGACCGGCCCTGAGGCCGACGGCGGGTTCGGTTTTGCCGAGGATCGCCTGTGGGTCACCGTCTACCACGACGACGACGAGGCGGCGGGGCTGTGGCGGGAAATGGTCGGCGTGCCCGAGGGGCGTATCCAGCGCCGCGGCATGGCTGACAACTTCTGGTCGATGGGCGTGCCAGGGCCGTGCGGGCCGTGCTCGGAGATCTACTACGACCGCGGGCCCGAGTACGGGCCCCAGGGCGGTCCGGTGGTGGACGAGGACCGCTACCTGGAGGTATGGAATCTCGTCTTCATGCAGTTCATCCGCGGGGAGGGCCCGGGCAAGGAGGGCTACCCGATCATCGGCGAGCTGCCGTCGAAGAACATCGACACCGGGATGGGCCTAGAGCGGATGGCCGCGCTGCTGCAGGGCGTCGACAACATCTACGAGATCGACACCATGTGGAAGGTGCTCGACCGCGCGGCGGAACTGACCGAGCAGAAGTACGGCCGGGATCACCGGACCGACGTCGCGCTGCGGGTCGTCGCCGACCACGTGCGCACCGCGGTGATGCTCGTCGCCGACGGCGTGCTGCCGTCGAACGAGGCACGCGGTTACGTGCTCCGCCGGATCCTGCGCCGGAGCATCCGCAACCTCCGGCTGCTTTCGGGCTCGCAGCGCGGCGGGTCCGGCGGCTCGGCCGACCGTGACCGGGGCGGTCACGGCGAGCGCTACCTGCACGAACTGGCCGCGGTGGCGATCGACGCACTGGGCGACCAGTACCCGGAACTGCACCGCGACGCGCCGAACATTCACACCGTGATCGACGCCGAGGAGTCCGTCTTCCTCGGCACGCTGCGGACCGGCACCGCGATCCTGGACGCCGCGGTCGAGGAAACCAGGCGGCGCGGTGAGCAGGTCATCGGCGGCGGCCAGGCGTTCCAGCTGCACGACACCTACGGCTTCCCGATCGACCTGACCCTGGAAATGGCCGCTGAGCACGGGCTGGCCGTTGACGAGCCGGAATTCCGCAGGCTGATGGCACAGCAGCGGCAACGGGCCAAGCAGGACGCTGCCGGGAAGAAGACCGGCAACGCCGACATCTCGGTCTTCGCGGCCATCCTGGAGCGGTCCGGACCCGTCACGTTCACCGGGTACGACCAGGTGGCGGGAGACGCAACGGTGACCGGCCTGCTGGTAGGGGGTGCCCCCGTCGCCGCCGCCGGCGCCGGCACCGAGGTCGGCGTGGTGCTCGACCGGACCCCGTTCTACGCCGAGGGCGGCGGCCAGCTTGCCGACGCCGGCCTGATCACCGCGCGCGGCGGCGGCGCCGGCGACGGCGCTCGCGTCGAGATCATCGATGTGCAGTCCCCGGTGGCCGGGCTCATTGTGCACCGGGGGAGGGTTACTAGCGGCGAGATCGCCGTCGGCGCAGCCGTCTACCCGGAGATCGACGTCGAGCGCCGCCGCGCGATTTCCCGCTCGCACACCGCGACCCACCTCGTACACCGGGCCTTCCGTGGCGCGCTCGGCGAGTCCGCCGCGCAGGCAGGCTCGGAGAATTCCCCGGGCAGGTTCCGGTTCGACTTCACCGCCGCAGGCGCCGTGCCGCCGTCGGTACTGCGGGACTGCGAAGACGAGGTCAATCAGGTTCTCATCACCGACACCGATGTCCGTGCCTTCCACACCTCGATCGACGAGGCGCGGGCGATGGGCGCGCTTGCGCTGTTCGGCGAGAAGTACGGCGAGCGGGTCCGCGTCGTCGAGGTCGGCGACTACTCGCGCGAGCTGTGCGGCGGCACCCACGTCGCGCGGTCCGGCCAGCTCGGCCTGATCAAGATACTCGGCGAGTCGTCGATCGGCTCCGGGGTGCGCCGGGTCGAGGCGCTGGTCGGCATGGACGCGTTCCGGTTCCTGGCCAGGGAGAACGTCCTGGTCAGCCAGCTCACCGAGCAGCTCAAGGCGCCCAGGGAGGAACTGCCGGAGCGTATCGCCGGCCTGGTGACCCGGCTGCGGGAGGCCGAGCGCGACCTGCAGCGGATGCAGTCCAGCCAGCTGCTCGGCGCCGGCGCCGAGCTCGCCACCCGCCCCGAGGACGTCAGCGGGGCCGCGTTCGTCGGGCACCAGGTTCCCGACGGCACCACGGCCGACGGGATCAGGAAGCTCGCGCTCGACCTCCGTGGCCGGCTGCCCGCGCAGCGTCCCGGCGTGGTGGTGGTAGCCGGGATTCCGGCGGACCGGCCGATTGTCGTCGTCACCGTCAACGACGCCGCGCGCAAGGCCGGCCTGACGGCCGGCGTGCTCGTGCTGCCAGCCGCCGAGCGGCTCGGCGGCCGCGGCGGTGGTAAGGACGACATCGCCCAGGGCGGCGGCGCGCCGCTCGGGGACGCGGCACAGGCGGCAATACAGCAGGCTTTTGACGCAGTTCGAGCTGTTGTCGGGAACACGATGGGCCGCGTGAAGTAGCGTGAGACCGTGCTGCAGCCACATCGTTGCCCAGCTGATACAAGCGACCGGGGAATTTTTTCCTTGAGGCGCGGTGTACGGCTGGCGGTCGACGTCGGGTCCGTGCGGATCGGAGTCGCGCGCAGCGACCCGGACGGCCTGCTTGCCAGCCCGCTCACCACCGTTGCCCGCGGCCGCGGCGATCTGGAGAGCCTGGCCGGGCTCGCGGCCGGCCACGATGCGGTCGAGATCATCGTCGGGCTGCCGACCGGCCTTTCCGGGCGGGAGGGCGCATCCGCGGCCGATGCCAGGAAGTTCGCCGCCGCCCTGGCCGGGCGGCTCGCCCCGCGCCCCGTGCGGCTGGTAGACGAGCGGTTCACCACCGTGCTCGCGCATGACGCACTCCGCCGCGGCGGCCGGGATGCCAGGGGCAGGCGCGCGGTAGTGGACAAGACCGCGGCGGCGCTGCTGCTGCAGGGGGCGCTCGATACCGAGCGTTCGACCGGCCAGCCGTCGGGCGAGCTTGTTGGGGCGGCCCCCGGAGCCACCGGATGACCGGGGACGGACTTCACGGGGAGAACGTGCGGGACGAGGCGCCCTGGCCACTAAGCGGGGATGCTGAGTCACCGAATGGGCACGGCCAGGCGCCCGTGCCCGCTGCAGACCAGGACGCCGAGTACGGCGCGGGGGAACCCTACGAGCAGGCGGGCGGCTATGGCCAGCCTGGCGGCTACTTTCATCCCGGCGTGCCGCCCGGCGGAGGGCCGCCCGGCTCCGCAGATCCTTACGGACCGCAGGATCCCTATGGTCCGCAGGCGCCGCGCGTGCCGCAGCAGCGGCCTTCTGGCCAGCGGGATCCCTACGACCCGCTGACCGCGATCCGCTCCCAGGATCTGTATTCCGAGCCGGACTCGTACCACTCCCGC
>Ga0302184_10000129_pt1 | contig 49801 bp, 40 predicted proteins | sample I_Palsa_N3_3_FD_200233 | JGI IMG/M metagenome (GOLD analysis project Ga0302184, IMG submission 200233) | Peat permafrost microbial communities from Stordalen Mire near Abisko, Sweden - I_Palsa_N3_3 | ecosystem: Environmental > Terrestrial > Soil > Palsa > Peat permafrost | place: Sweden...
TGGCTACCTGGGACCGAATGGCGCCGGAAAAACGACGACGATCCGGCTGCTGCTCGGCCTGCACCGCCCGAGCGCGGGGCGGGCTGAGCTGTTCGGCCTCGACGCGTGGCGCGAGCCGGTTGCCGCGCACCGGCGCGTGGCCTACGTGGCGGGCGAGCCATTCCTGTGGCCGTCGATGACGAGCGGCGAGACGCTCGCGTTCCTCGCCAACCTCCACGGCACCACGGACGTCGCCTACCGGGACGTGCTGATCGAGCGGTTCAAGCTCGACACGCGCAAGAAGATCCGGGCGCTGTCGAAGGGCAATCGCCAGAAGGTGCAGCTGATCGCCGCACTCGCCACGCGCGCGGACTTGCTGTTGCTCGACGAGCCGACGAGCGGGCTGGACCCGTTGATGGAGATGGCCTTCCGCGAAAGCATCAACGAGGCCAAGGAGCGCGGTCAGACGGTGTTCCTGTCCTCACACATCCTCTCCGAGGTGGAGGCGGTCTGCGATCGCGTCGGGATCCTTAGGGAGGGCAAGCTCGTCGACCAGGGCACGCTGGCGCAGCTGCGGCACCTCAGCGCGCAGACGGTCGACGTCACCTTCGCGGGAACGCCACCCGAATTGCCCGAGCTGCCCGGCGTGACGGTGGAGCAGGCCGGGGCGAACGCGCTTCGCTTCGAGGTGTCCGGCAGCATCGGCCCGCTGATCGCGGCGCTCGCCGACCATCCGGTGGCAACGCTGACCAGCCGCGAGCCGTCGCTGGAGGAGATCTTCCTGCACCACTACGACGGCTCCGAGGGACGTGCTGACACTTAGTGGTTCACTTAGCAGCGCGCTGGCGCGGCGGGCGTTCCGCGACGCGCGGGTCCGCACGATCGCCTTCGCCTTCGCGTTTGGGATCTATTCCTACCTCCAGCCGGTCGCCTACCGACACGGCTATCCGACGCTCGCGAGCCGGATCACGTTCGCGCGCAGCTTCGGCGACAACAAGGCGATCCGTCTGTTCTACGGCGTGCCGCACCGTCTCCTGACCGTTGGCGGCTACGCCGCCTGGCGAGTCGGCGGCACGCTGGCGATCGCCGCTGCGGTGTTCGGCCTGCTCGCCACGGTGCGAGCGCTGCGGACCGAGGAGGACACCGGGAGGATGGAGCTCGTGCTGGCGGCCGCGGTCGGGCGGAGGACCGCCTACGTGTCCGCGCTGGCCGCGATCGCGGCCGGGGTCGTGATCCTCTGGGTCGCTGAGTTCGCGGGCTTTCTCCTTGGCGGGCTCTCGGCCGGCGGCTCCGCCTACCTCGCGCTCGCCACCGCGTCGGTCGTGGCGGTCTGCGCCGGGGTCGGGGCGGTCGCGAGCGAGCTGGCGCCGACGCGCCGGATCGCGCTCGAGCTGGGTGGCGGGGTCCTCGGGCTGCTGTTCGTGCTGCGGGTGATCGCCGACACGGCAAGCGGTGTCGGCTGGCTGCGCTGGCTCACCCCGCTTGGCTGGGCGGAGCAGATGCGCCCGTTCGGCGGCGCCGAGCCGCTCGTCCTGGCGCTCCCGGCGGCCACGACCGTGTCGCTGATCGTCGCCGCGGGACAGATCAGGGCTCGCCGTGACATTGGCACAGGGGTGCTGCCGGCGCGCGACAGCGCCGAGCCGCGACTCGGGCTGCTCTCCTCGCCGTTGGCCCACGCCCTCCGGCTGGGACGCGGCACCATGCTCGTCTGGCTCGGCAGCGTCGGGGCGATGGGCTTCATCCTCGGCGTGATCTCAAAGAGCACCAAGAACGCTGGGATCTCGAACAGCCTGCAGCGGGAGCTGGCGAAGCTCGGCTCGACCTCGATCGTGACCCCGACCGGGTATCTGTCGTTCATCTTCCTGTTCTTCGTTCTGGCAGTCAGCCTGTTCGCGTGTGCGCAGGTCGGAGCCGCCCGGCAGGAGGAGGCCGACGAGCGGCTGGAGACGCTGCTGGCGCTGCCGGTCAGCCGGCGCGGCTGGCTCGGCGGACGGATTCTGCTGGCCGCAGCGGCCGCCGCGGCGATCTGTCTGACGGCCGGGCTGTTCAGCTGGGCCGGCGCCGAATCGGGTGGCGTCGGCCTGTCGGTGGCGCGGCTGCTCGGGGCCGGCGCCAACTGCCTGCCGGCGACGATGCTGTTCCTCGGGATCGCTGCGCTCGCGTACGCGATCGCCCCCCGGGCGAGCGGCGGGATCTCCTACGGGCTCGTTGCGGTCACGTTCCTCTGGTACCTCGTTGGCTCACTTCTCGACGTGCCGACGTGGCTCGTGAAGCTGACGCCGTTCGCGCACATCGGGTTCGTGCCGGCACAACCGTTCCGGGCGACCGACGCCGTCGTGATGGTCGCGATCGGCCTGGTGGCGGCGCTTGCCGCGCTCGAGCTGTTCCGCCGCCGCGACCTGCTCGCGGCCTGAGCCGCGGCTCAGCGACGCGGCGCGGCGATGGCCGCCTGGGCGGCGGCGACGCGGGCGATCGGCAGCCGGAACGGAGAGCAGCTGACGTAGTCCAGGCCGGCGTCGTGGAAGAAGCGGATCGAGGCCGGGTCGCCGCCGTGCTCACCGCAGATACCGAGCTCGATGTGGGGGGACCCCTGGCGCCCGAGCCGCACTGCCATCCGCACGAGCTCACCGACGCCGGCCTCGTCGATCGAGGCGAACGGCGAGCCGGCGAGAATTCGATCGGCGACGTACTGGGGGACGATCCGGCCCTCGATGTCGTCTCGGGAGAACCCGAGCGTGGTCTGGGTGAGATCGTTGGTGCCGAACGAGAAGAAGTCGGCGTGGCGGGCGATCCGGTCGGCGATGAAGCACGCCCGGGGCAACTCGATCATCGTCCCGACCCCGAAGTCGGTGCCGTAGGCGAAGCCCTCCTCCGCGGCGACCGCGAGGACATTGGCCCGCGCCAACTCAAGCTCGCGCTCGTAGGCGACGAGCGGGATCATGATCTCGACCTTGGGTGCCCCCGTCCGTGCGCGCACCGCGCGCGCGGCGCGGACGATCGCGCGCACCTGCATCTCGTAGATCTCCGGGTGCAGGATCCCGAGCCTCACACCGCGCGTCCCGAGCATCGGGTTGGTCTCCTCGAGGCTTCGGATCAGCTCGAGCTGGTGCTCGAGCTCGGCCAGTTGCGGGCTCTCCTCGATGCGGGCACGCACGATCTGCTCGTACAGCTCGAAGCGGTCGGGCAGGAACTCGTGCAGCGGCGGATCAAGCAGCCGGATCGCGACGGGTAGCCCCGCCATCTCGGCGAACAAGCCCTCGAAGTCGGACTGCTGGAGCGGAAGCAGCTGATCGAGCGCGCCGCGGCGGCCGGCCTCGTCGCCCGCCATGATCATCGCCCGCATCAGCCCCTGGCGCTCAGGCGCCATGAACATGTGCTCGGTCCGGCACAGCCCGATGCCCTCGGCGCCGAAGCGGTGGGCGCGCCGGGCGTCCAGCGGAATGTCGGCGTTGGCGCGAACACCCAGGGTTCGCAGCTCGTCGGACCAGCGCAGCACCGTCTCGAAGCGCTCGTCGACGTGCGCCTCGACCAGTGGCACGTCCTCGGTGGTGATCGCGCCCGTGCCGCCGTCGATCGCGATCAGGTCGCCGCGGCGGAGGACCACCTCGCCCACGCGCAGCTCGCCGGCGTGCAGGTCGACGTCCAGCTCGGCCGCCCCAGTGACCGCGGGGCGGCCCATCCCGCGCGCGACCAGCGCCGCGTGCGATGCCTTGCCGCCCTCGGAGGTAAGGATCCCCCTGGCGGCGTGGAACCCGGCGACGTCCTCGGCCTCGGTGAACGGCCGCACAAGGATCACGGCGGCGCCGTCGGCAGCGGCGTCAACCGCCTCCTGCGCCGTGAACACGATCTGACCCTTGGCGGCGCCGGGCGAAGCCGCGACACCGCGCGTAAGCACCGAGTACGCGGCGTGGGGATCGAAAGTCGGGTGCAAGAGCGCGTCCAGCGAGGCGGCATCGATCGTCGAGATCGCCTCGGGCCGGGTGAGCAGGCCCTCCTTCACCGCGTCGACCGCAAACCGCACGGCCGCCTGCGCGGGCCGCTTGGCGTTGCGGGTCTGGAGCATGTAGAGGCGCCCCTGCTCGATCGTGAACTCCGTGTCCTGCATGTCCTTGTAGTGACGCTCGAGCGTGCGCAGGATCTCGTACAGCTGCGCGGCCGCCTCGGGCATCCACGCCTGCAGCTCGTGCAGGTCGCGAGGGGTGCGCACGCCGGAGACGACGTCCTCGCCCTGGGCGTTGGGCAGGAAGTCGCCAGATGGCTCAGGCGCGCCGGTGACCTCGTCGCGGCTGAACGCGACCCCCGAGCCGGAGGTCTCGCCCATGTTGCCGTAGACCATCTGCTGGACGTTGACCGCGGTTCCCCAGTCGTCGGGGATCTGGTTCAGGCGCCGGTACTCGACCGCCCGATCGCCCAGCCACGAGTCGAACACCGCGCCGATCGCCTGCTCGAGTTGCTCGCGCGGGTCTCTCGGGAAGTCGTACTCGGCCTTGAAACGCCCGGTCAGCTCGCGCAGGGCGTCGACGTCGAGGTCGGTGTCGAGCGTGGCGCCGCGTTCGCGCTTGATCCGCGCGATCTCCTCCTCGAAACGCTCACCAGGGATGCCGCGCACGACGTTGCCGAACATCTGCACCAGGCGGCGATACGAATCCCACGCGAACCGCTCGTTCCCGGTGCGCTCCGCCAGGCCGGCGACCGCTTCGTCTCCCAGCCCCAGGTTCAGGACAGAGTCGAGCATCCCAGGCATCGACTCCCTCGCCCCCGAGCGCACCGAGACGAGCAGCGGATCGACGGGATCGCCGAGACGCTTGCCGACGTGCCGCTCGAGCCGAGCGAGCGCTTCGTCGACCTGCTCGGCCAACCCGGCCGGGGCCGAGCGACCCGCTCGCATGTACTCGACGCAGGCCGCCGTCGAGACCGTGAACCCGGCTGGCACGCGGTCGGCGCCGAGCAGGCGGGTCATCTCCGCGATGCCCGCCCCTTTGCCGCCGAGCAGCTCGCGCAGCTCCCGCGAGCCCTCGCCAAAGTCATAGATCCACTTCGTGGTGGTGGTGGAGGAGGGGCTCTCGCCCGTAGCGATAGACACGTGGGAATCGTCGCTCGCGCCGCGGGCGTCTGCAATCCGCGCTCAACCGTCGCCCGCCGCGTAGTCCTCCGGGCCGTTGACGCGGAGCGCAACGGATGCCGCCGCCGCTCCCCGGCACTAGCTTCACCGGCATGAACACGATCGAGTCGGTCCACGCACGTCAGATCTTCGACAGTCGCGGCAATCCCACCGTGGAGGTCGACGTCCGCCTGACCGGCGGCGCGTCGGGCCGCGCCGCGGTCCCCTCGGGCGCGTCGACCGGCGAGCGTGAGGCGCTCGAGCTGCGCGACGGCGGCGAACCGTTCGGCGGCAAGGGGGTGACTCGAGCGGTCGCCAACGTGAATTTGGAAATAGCCGACGCGGCGCGCGGGCATGACGCCTCGGATCAGCGGGCGCTCGACGAGACTCTGATCGCGCTCGACGGCACTCCGGACAAGTCGCGGCTCGGCGCCAACGCGATCCTTGGGGTGTCAATGGCGGCGGCCCGCGCGGCCGCCGCCGCGGCCGGCCAGCCGCTGTGGCGGTACCTTGGCGGCGAGGATGCCCGGCTGCTACCGATCCCGGCGATGAACGTGCTCAACGGCGGCGTCCACGCCGACAACCCAATCGACTTCCAGGAGTTCATGATCGCCCCGGTCGGCGCGAGTTCGTTCGCGGCGGCGATGCGGATCGGTACGGAGATCTACCACCAGCTGCGGACCACGCTGAAGGCGCGCGGCCTCGCCGGCGGGGTCGGCGACGAGGGCGGCTTCGCGCCGATGCTCGACTCCAACGAGGCGCCGCTCGAGTTGATCGTCACCGCGATCGAGGCGGCCGGGTACCGCCCCGGCGACGACGTCGCGATCTGCCTCGATCCGGCCAGCAGCGAGTTCTTCCAGGCGGGTCGTTACGAGCTGGCGTGCGAGGGCCGGTCGCTGTCGAGCGCGGAGATGATCGATCTGTGGGCCGCAATCGCCGGGCGCTACCCGCTGATGTTCCTGGAGGACGGGCTGGCCGAGCGAGACTGGGACGGCTGGAAGCAGCTGACCAACCGGCTCGGCGATCGACTTCAGCTCGTCGGCGACGACATCTTCGTCACCAACCCCGGGATCCTGCGCCAGGGGATCGACCGCGGCGTCGCCAACAGCGTGCTGATCAAGCTCAACCAGATCGGGACGTTGACCGAGACCCTGGACACGATCACGCTCGCGCGAGAGGCAGGTTACCGGTGTGTGATCTCGCACCGGTCCGGCGAGACCGAGGACACCTTCATCGCCGACCTCGCGGTCGCCACCGGCGTCGGCCAGATCAAGACCGGCGCGCCGGCGCGCTCCGAGCGCGTCGGCAAGTACAACCAGCTGCTGCGGATCGAGGAGGAGCTCGGGGACCGCGCGCGCTACGCCGGCCATCTGGCCCTCGCGACGAGGTGACCCCGCGCCGATGAGCAACGTCGGGCGGGACCTCACAGCTTTGCCTGACCTCGTCCACGGGCACTCGCGCTCGGGGCCGGTCCGCGCGCACCGCCCGGTCTACGTCGACCTGCTGCCGCCGTGCAACGCGGGTTGCCCGGCCGGCGAGAACATCCAGGCGTGGCTGGCCCACACCCAGGCGGGCGACCACGAGCTGGCGTGGCGCGCGCTCGTCGCTGACAACCCGCTGCCGGCGATCCACGGACGGGTCTGCTACCACCCGTGCGAAAGCGTCTGCAACCGCGCCAAGCTCGACAGCGCGGTCGCGATCCATTCGGTCGAGCGGTTCCTCGGCGACCTCGCGCTCGAGCACGGATGGCGGCTGCACCCGCCCGCTTCGGCGAGCGGCCACCGGGTGCTCGTGATCGGCTCCGGGCCCAGCGGGCTGTCCGCCGCCTACCACCTGGCCCGGCGCGGCCACGAGGTCGAGATCCGCGACGCCGGCCCGCGGGCCGGCGGGATGATGCGCTACGGGATCCCGTCCTACCGGCTGCCACGCGACGTGCTCGACGGCGAGCTGGCCCGGATCATCGCTCTCGGCGTGCGGATCACATCCGGTCACCGCGTGGAGGATCTCGGCGCCGAGCGGGCCGAGGGACGGTTCGACGCCGTGTTCGTCGCCGTTGGCGCCCACCTGAGCAAGCGCGTCGAGATCCCCGCCCACGACGCCGGACCCGTCGTCGACGCGATCTCGTTCCTGCGCGGGGTCGCGTCGGGCGAGCGGCCGCAGATCGGGCGCCGGGTGGCGGTCTACGGCGGCGGCAACACGGCGATGGACGCCGCCCGAGTCGCGCGTCGGCTCGGCGCCGAGGAGACCCTGATCGTCTACCGGCGCACCCGCGAGCAGATGCCCGCCCACGAGGAGGAGGCCGCTGACGCCGAGCGCGAGGGCGTGCGGATCAACTGGCTGCGCACGATCTCAGCGATCGACGGCCCCGAGCTGACCGTCGAGAAGATGAAGCTCGATCAGAGCGGCTACCCGCAGCCGACGGGTGAGTTCGAGACGCTGGCCGCCGACACGGTGATCCTCGCGCTTGGCCAGGACACCGACACCGCCTTCCTGCGTGCGGTTCCGGGGATCGCGTTCGACAGCGACGGGACCGTGCAGGTGTCGAGCACTTTGATGACCGGCGCTCCGGGCGTATTCGCCGGCGGCGACATGGTCCCGAGCGAGCGGACGGTCACCGTCGGCGTCGGGCACGGCAAGAAGGCCGCCCTGCAGATCGACGCCTGGCTGCGCGAGGGGGCTGCCGTGACGCCTGCGGCGAAGCACCCGCAGGCGAGCTTCGAGAAGCTCAACCTGTGGTTCTTCGGTGACGCCGGCCGGCGGCGGGCGCCCGAGCTGCCACCGCAGGAGCGCGTGGCGGGGTTCGCCGAGGTGGTCGGCGACCTGACCGCCGAGCAGGCACTCTACGAGTCGCGGCGGTGCCTGTCGTGCGGCAATTGCTGCGAGTGCGACGGATGCCTCGGGGCCTGCCCGGAGGACGCGGTGATAAAGCTCGGACCGGGCCACCGCTACCAGTTCGACTATGACCGGTGCACCGGCTGTCAGGCATGCTTCGAGCAGTGCCCGGTGCACGCGATCGAGATGTTCCCGGAGCGATAGGGGTGGGCGGGCAACCAATCAAGCGGGTGACGATCGACGGCAACGAGGCCGCTGCGTCGGTCGCCTACCGGCTGAGCGAGGTGTGCTGCATCTACCCGATCACGCCATCCTCGCCAATGGCCGAGCTGGCCGACGAATGGTCCGGGCACCGGCGCCCGAACGTTTGGGGCTCGGTCCCGGGCGTGGTCGAGATGCAGAGCGAGGGCGGGGCGGCCGGGGCGCTGCACGGCGCGCTCCAGGGCGGCGCGCTGGCGACGACCTTCACGGCATCCCAGGGGCTGCTGCTGATGATCCCCAACATGTACAAGATCGCTGGCGAGCTGACAGCCGCGGTGCTGCACGTGGCGGCGCGGTCGCTGGCCGCCCAGGGGCTCTCGATCTTCGGCGATCACTCCGACGTGATGGCGGTGCGCCAGACCGGGTTCGCGCTGCTCGCCTCGGCCTCCGTGCAGGAGGCGCACGACTTGGCGCTCGTCGCGCACGCGGCCACGCTCGCGACGCGGGTACCGTTCGTGCACTTCTTCGACGGCTTCCGCACCTCGCACGAGCTGAACACGGTCGAGATGCTGTCGGACGAGGACCTGCGGGTCCTCGTCCCCGAGCAATTGGTCCGCGAGCACCGAGCCCGGGCGTTGTCGCCCGAGCGCCCGTTCATCCGCGGCACGGCGCAGAACCCCGACGTGTACTTCCAGGCGCGCGAGACGGTCAACCCGTTTTACGCCCGCATCCCCGGCGCGGTCCAGGCCGCGATGGACCAGCTCGGCGAGCGCACCCATCGCCACTACCGGCTGGTCGACTACAGCGGACACCCCGAAGCCGAGCGCGTGATCGTGGTGATGGGCTCGGGCGGGGAGACCGTGCGTGAGACGGTGGCCTACCTGGAGGCGCGCGGCGAGCGGGTCGGCGTCGCACAGCTGCGGCTCTATCGGCCGTTCCCGGCGGCCGAGCTGGTGGCGGCGCTGCCCGAGAGCGTGGGCGGCGTGGCGGTACTCGACCGGACCAAGGAGCCGGGCTCGCACGGCGAGCCGCTTTACCTCGACGTACTCGCAGCGCTGAGCGAATCCTGGGCCGAGGGCTCGCGCTCGTTGATGCCGCGGGTGATCGGCGGACGTTACGGCCTGTCATCGAAGGAGTTCACCCCGGCGATGGTCGCCGCGGTGTTCGAGGAGCTGGCGTGCGAGCGGCCGCGGCGGCGGTTCACGGTCGGGATCGCCGACGACGTCTCCGGCACGAGCCTCCCCTACGACTCGTCGCTCGATATCGAGGCGCCGGAGACGGTACGTGCCGTGTTCTTCGGCCTCGGCTCCGACGGGACGGTCGGCGCGAACAAGAACACGATCAAGATCCTTGGCGACGAGGCGGACCTCCACGCCCAGGGCTACTTCGTCTACGACTCCAAGAAGTCAGGCTCGCAGACCGTCTCGCACCTTCGCTTCGGGCCACGTCCGATCCACGCGCCATACCTCATCTCGGCGGCGAGCTTCGTCGGCTGCCACCAGTACAGCCTGCTGGAGCGCGCCGAGGTGCTCGCCCGCGCAGCGCCGGGCGCGACGCTGCTGCTCAACACCCACGTGCGCCCGGACCGGATCTGGGACGCCCTCTCGCGCCCGGTCCAGGAGCAGCTCGTGAGCAAGCGGATCGAGCTGTATGTGATCGACGCGGCGCGGATCGCCCGCGAGGCCGGCCTCGCCGGACGGACCAACACCGTGCTCCAGACGTGCTTCTTCGCGATCTCCGGGGCACTCGAGCACGACCGGGCGATCGCAGCGATCAAGGCCTCGATCGCCAAAACCTACAGCAAGCGCGGCGCCGAGGTGGTGGCGCGCAACCAGACCGCGGTCGACACCGCGCTGGCCGGGCTGTGCCTGGTCGAGCTCCCTTCGCTCGTGTCGGCGACGCGCGAGCCGGAGCCGCTCGTTCCCGCCGGCGCGCCCGAGTTCGTGCGGACCGTGACGGCGGTGATGATGGCCGGGCGAGGCGACGAGCTGCCGGTCAGCGCGCTGCCGGTCGACGGCACGTTCCCGAGCGGCACGGCGGCGTACGAGAAGCGCAACATCTCCGAGCTGGTCGCGCGATGGGACGAGGAGCTGTGCATCCAGTGCGGGAACTGCAGCTTCGTCTGCCCGCACAGCGTGATCCGCTCGCGCTACTACGAACCAGCCCGCTTGGAGAACGCGCCCGCCGGCTTCGCCTCGGCGGAGCTGGCCGGTCCGGGGCTGCCCGACACGCGGTTCACCCTGCAGGTGTACGCCGAGGACTGCACCGGTTGCGGGTTGTGTGTCGAGGCGTGTCCCGTGTCGGCGCCCGGAGACGCGGCGCGCCGGGCGATCAACCTCGCCCCGCGGGAGGAGCCGGTCGCCGCTGCGCGTGAGCGGATCGCCTTCTTCGAGTCGCTGCCGGTGAACGACAGGTCCCGAGTCGACTTCGGGACCGTGCGCGGCGCCCAGTTCCTGGAGCCGTCGTTTGAGTTCTCGGGCGCGTGTGAGGGGTGCGGTGAGACGCCGTATCTGAAGCTCGTTTCGCAGCTGTTCGGTGATCGGCTCACGATCGCCAATGCCACCGGCTGCTCGTCGATCTACGGCGGCAACCTGCCGACCACCCCGTGGACGGTGAACGCAGACGGCCGCGGGCCCGCCTGGTCGAACTCGCTGTTCGAGGACAACGCCGAGTTCGGGCTCGGTTTGCGGCTCGCCGCCGACCGCCACACCGAGCTGGCCCGCCGGCGGCTGGTCGAGCTGCGCGAGCTGATCGGGGGCGAGCTGGTGGACGGCATCCTGGCGGCGCCGCAGCTGCGCGAATCGGAGCTGCGGGACCAGCGCGAGCGTGTCGCCGAGCTGGAGCGGCGGCTCGACGGGCTCGATGAGGCGGTCGTCGCCGACCTGCGTAGCGTCATCGACCATCTGATCAGGCGCAGCGTCTGGATCGTCGGCGGCGACGGCTGGGCCTACGACATCGGCGCGGGCGGGCTCGATCACGTCCTCGCCAGCGGGCGCAACGTGAACGTGCTGGTGCTCGACACCGAGGTCTACTCCAACACCGGCGGCCAGATGTCGAAGGCCACCCCGCTCGGAGCGGTAGCCAAGTTCGCCTCCGCCGGCAAGACGATGCCGACCAAGGACCTGGCGCTCCAGGCGATCGCCTACGCCAACGTGTACGTCGCCCGTATCGCGATGGGTGCCGACGCGCAGCAGACGCTGACCGCGCTGCGTGAGGCCGAGGCGTATGACGGACCCTCGCTCGTGATCGCCTACGCCCACTGCATCGCCCACGGCTTCGAGATGCGCGAGGGCCTGGCCCATCAGTACGACGCTGTCGCCAGCGGGCATTGGCCGCTGCTCCGCTACGACCCGATGCTGCGCGCCTCCGGCGTCAACCCGTTCCTGCTCGACTCGCCGCGGCCGCGGATCCCGCTCCAGCGCTACCGCGACCAGGAGCTACGCTTCCGCGCCCTGGCCAACACCGACCCGGCCGAGAGCGAGCGCTTGCAGGAGCTGGCGCAGCAGACGGTCCGCCGGCGCTGGCAGAGCTACGAGGAGATGGCCACCCGTAGCGCCGCCGACTTCCCGGGCGACGCCAGGAGGGAGGGCTGATGGATCTGGCCACTCAGTACATGGGACTGGCGCTGCGCAACCCGATCGTCGCTTCGCCGTCGCCTCTGTCGAAGTCGCTCGAAGGCGTTCAGCGGCTCGCCGACGCGGGCGTCGGCGCGGTTGTGCTGTACTCGCTGTTCGAGGAGGAACTGCGCCGCGAGGCGGAGCTGAACGCGCGGCTCGCAGACGCTGGAACCGACAGCTTTGCGGAAGCGCTCTCATACCTCCCGGCTGGTGCCGAGGATGAATCGAGCGCCACCCACCCGCGGCGCTACCTGAGCCTGCTCGAACGAGCAGTCGCCGCCGTCGAGATCCCCGTGATCGCGAGCCTCAATGGCGTCACGCCCGACGGCTGGGTGCAGTACGCCCGGGCGATGCAGGACGCTGGAGCGGCCGCAATCGAGCTGAACATCTACTACGTGCCCAGCGATCCGCAGATCTCGGGTCGCGAGGTCGAGCAGCGCCACCTCGATGTGCTGTCGCGCGTCAAGCAGGCGGTGTCGGTGCCGGTCGCGGTGAAGCTCAGCCCGTACTTCAGCTCGCTCTCCGAGATGGCGCTGGCCCTCGACCGGGCCGGCGCTGACGGGCTTGTCCTGTTCAATCGGTTCCTGCAGCCTGACATCGACGTCGAGGCGCTGACCTTCGTCCCCACCGCCGGCCTCTCGACCCCGTCCGAGGCGCGTCTGCCGCAGACCTGGATCGCGCTCCTGCGTGGACAGGTTCATGCGTCGCTCGCCGCGACGACGGGTGTCGAGACCCCGGACGACGTCGCCAAGTATCTGCTGGCCGGGGCCGACGCGGTGATGAGCACCTCGGCGCTGCTGCGCCACGGACCGGGCCACGCGACGTGGCTGCTGGGCGGGCTGACCGAATGGATGGCCCGCAAGGGGTTCGCCGGCGTCGAGGACTTCCGCGGGATGCTCGCCGTCCCGGCAGCCGTGGACGGGTCGGAGTACGAGCGCGGCGCCTACGTCAGCGCACTGCGCGCGGCAGACGCAGCCTCCTACGGTCAGTGAGTCAGCGGGGTCGCGGTGTTTACCGCGGCGCCGGGGACGTGTTTCACTGGGATCGCATCGTTCCGTAAGTCAGGTAGCGGGTGTGCCAGCTCAGAGCTTCGTCGAGCAGGTGCGGCGTGTGCTTTCCGGGAGCATGCACCAGGGCGCGTTCGAAATAGTCCTGCATGGCGTCGCGGTAGTCAGGGTGGGCGCAGCGGTCGATGACCTGCCGAGCGCGCTGGCGGGGCGTGAGGCCGCGAAGATCTGCAATCCCCTGCTCGGTGACGAGGACGTGCACATCGTGCTCGGTGTGGTCGACGTGGCTGACCATCGGCACGATCGAAGAGATCGCGCCGCCCTTCGCCACAGATGGGCTGACGAAGATCGAGATGTAGGCGTTGCGGGCGAAGTCGCCCGATCCGCCGATTCCGTTTTGGATGCATGACCCCATCACATGGGTGGAGTTCACGTTGCCGTAGATGTCGGCCTCGATCATGCCGTTGATCGCCAGACAGCCCAGCCGGCGGACGACCTCCGGATGATTGCTGATCTCCTGCGAGCGCAGCACGATCCGCTGGCGATACTTCGCGATGTCGGAATTGAATGTCCCCGCAGCGCTCTCGCTAAGTGAGAAGGCAGTCGCTGACGCGACCTTGAGCGTGCCGGACCGGAGCAGGTCGAGCATCCCGTCCTGGATGACCTCGGTGTAGGCCGTGAGTGGCTCAAAGCTGCTGCCGTCAAGCCCGGCCAGCACCGCGTTGGCGACATTGCCGACCCCCGACTGCAATGGCAGCAGGCCGCGGGGGAGTCGGCCACGTGCCACTTCGTGAGCAAGGAATTCCAGCACGTGACCGGCGATCATCGTTGAGATCTGATCGGGCGGCTTGAACGGCGTATTGCGGTCCGGGGCGTGAGTCGGGACGATCGCGACGATCTTCGCCGGATCGCAACTAAAGTGCGGCACGCCGATGCGGTCGGAGGCGGCGACGATCTCGATCGGCTTGCGGTGGGGCGGAAGGGCCGTCCCGTAGTAGACGTCGTGCATGCCCTCCAGCTCTAGCGGCTGCCAGGTGTTGACCTCCAGGATCACGCGATCGGCGAGGTCCAGCCACGTCTTGTTGTTCCCGACCGACGAGGACGGGATCAGGTGCCCGTCTTCGGTGATCGCGGTGACCTCCACGAGCGCCGTGTCGAGATGGCCGAAGAACCCCTCCCACACCATCTGAGCCACATGCGACAGATGCACGTCCATATAGCCCATCGTGCCCGCGTTGATCTTCGCACGACTCACCGGATCGGATTGATAGGGCATCCGCAGATCGATCCCGTCCGCGGCCGCCAGCAGGCCATCCAGCTCCGGCGCGGTCGAGGCGCCCGTCCACACGCTCACCGCGAAGGGGTCACCGTGCTCCCGAGCCTCGGTGATCCGCCGCGCGAGCGCGCGAGGCACAGCCTTGGGGTACCCCGCTCCCGTGAACCCGCTCATCCCGACGGTCGAACCTGGCGCAATCAGCGCTGCCGCCTCCTCGGCCGAACTGACCTTCCTTCTTAGCTCCCTGCTCCGCACCCTCTCTGCGATCTGATCAGAACCGAGCACAACGCTACCCTCCGCTTCGAGTTGGCCGGATCCTCGCAGAACGCCGAACAGCATCCGTGCCCGACCCGCAAAGCGGACGTCCACGCCGCGGCTGCGTCGCTCAAGCGGAGCAGTCACTCGCCTACACTGGCAGCATCAACCGAGGAGGGGATCTGATGGCAGATGCGGCAACAGACGCCATCGACGTCGAGGCTCGTGACGGAGTGTTTCGCGGGCTGAGGGTGGTCAGTGTCCGCTACCTGGTTCACGACGTCGAGGAGACGATCGGCTCATACACCCGCAACCTGGGCCTCGATATCCGCTGCAAGGCACCGCTGCCCTGTCTCAAGAGAGTCCTTTTCTTGTTCGCCGCCGCCGTCGGCGTGGCACTCGGGCTGACAGCCAATGCGGCTGCCTCATCAGGCACCCTGACCGGCGCCGGCTCCACATTGGTCGCCCCGCTCGAGAGCAGGTGGGCCGCCCAGTTCGCGGCAGCCAACCCGGGCGACCAGGTCAGCTACCTCGGCGTCGGCTCCGGCGTCGGGATCCAGTATGTCGGCAGAGGGTTGGTCGACTTCGGCGCAACCGACGCGCCGCTGGCCGCCGTCGGTGGCGTCACATGCAGCGGCTGCGCACTGGTTCCATGGGCGCTGAGCGCAACCGGCATTGGGTACAACATCACCGGCGTCGGCGAAGGGCTGAGGCTGACCGGCAAGATCCTCGGGGAGATCTATCTCGGCGAGATCACCAACTGGGACAACCCACAGATCACCAGCCTCAACACGGGAATCCACCTTCCGAACCTGAAGATCACGCCGGTCTACCGCAGCGACACGTCGGGCGACTCGTACGCCTTCACGGGCTTCCTGAGCGCGGTCAGCTCCGCTTGGACCGCGAGGAATGGTGAAGCGACGATCTCGTTCCCGGCGTCGATTGGCGTCGCCGCGAAGGGTAACGCCGGTATGGCCGGCGAAATCAGCTCGGTCAAGGGCACGATCGGCTACGTGAGCGCCTCGTACCTGATCACCCAGAAGATCACCGTCGCCCGCATCCAGAACGCCGACGGCAACTACGAGTACCCGAACGTGCCGAACATCGAGAACGCCGCCGCCGGGGTCACGAGCGTGCCGGCCGGCAACGTCCTGAAGATCGTCAACCCACCAAGGAAGTACACAAGCGCCTACCCGATCTCGACGTTCAGCTACGCGTTGGTCCACATGAGCGGCAACGCGAACGACAGCCTGCTGAAGCAGTGGCTGACCTACTGCGTGACCTCGGGTCGCTCGGCTGGCGTCGTGCTCGACTTCGCCCCGATACCGAACGTCGCGCAGGCCGCGGCGCTGAAAACGATCAACTCCATCTCCTAACGGCGCCCCCCGAGAAAAAGACACCACAATTCGACGCGGGCTAAAGCGATGAAGTTCTTGCGCGTGACGCTGCAAGTTCCCAAGGGTCGGAGCCAGGCGCTCCGGGATTTCTACGGTGGGCGACTCGGCCTCGCCACCGCGGACCCCGATCGATACGCGCTGGGACCCACCGAGCTCGTGCTCGAGCCAGGCTCTGGCGAGCCCTTCTACCACTTCGCGCTGCTCGTACCGGGTGATCGCTTCGATGCGGCACTCGGCTGGGCAGCCGAGCGCGTTGAACTGCTGCCCGGCGGTGACCGCGACGAGATCATTTTCGACTTCGACGGTTGGGACGCCTGTGCTTGCTACTTCCACGACCCGGCCGGCAACATCGTCGAGCTGATTGCCCACCGAGGCGTCGGAGAGAACCGCGGGACGGGCGAGTTCCATCCACGCGAGCTGCTCGGCTTCTCCGAACTCGGCCTCGTCGGCAACCCCCGCGCTATCGCTGACGCCCTCGAGCGGCTCGGACTCCACCTCTGGGACGGAGAACTCGATCAGCCGGGGCGACTCGCCTTTCTTGGGGAGCGGGCGCGGACGCTGATCCTCACCCGCGAAGGCCGCGGTTGGCTACCCACCGGTAGGCCGAGCGCGGTGTATCGAGCGAACGTTCTGCTTGAGGGCCGAGCGACCGGCGACGTGACGGTCTGCGGTTACCGCGTGGCCCAGGTACGAGGGCGCAATGATCGTACGGGCCGAGGAATCCCAGATGCCCCGTAGTTGGCGGTTTTCACAACGCTGGTGCAGTGAATCGGTGCACTAGGCAGCCGTGCCAGGGCCTGCGGGTCATCCTGTCGCCATGCAGCCGGCTCCGTCGAGCCACTGTTGATCACCGGTGGGCCGCTCTGCATCGCTCGCTGCGCCGCTGACCGGCCCGAGCGTCGTCTTCACGGTCAGTCGCGGCGTAGCGCTCGGCCGACGCGCCGCGCTGGCGACGGTCCTCGGCAACACGTCGGGGCTGATGCTCCAGCTGCTCGTTGTGGTGATCGGCCTCGGTTCGGTGCTCGCCGACTCCGAGACCGTGTTCCTGGTGATGAAGCTGCTGGGCGCCGCCTATCTGATTTTCCTAGGACTGCGGAGCATCCGCAGCCGGCGCGAGCTGGCCGAGGTGCTCGCGCCCACCGCGGTCACCCCAAAGACCGTGCGAAGAATCATCCATGAGGGGTTCGTGGTCGGCGCAACGAACCCCAAGGGACTGATCATCTTCACCGCCGTGCTGCCGACGTTCGTCGACCGCGCCCAGCCGCCGCCGCTGATCGCATCGTGAAACCAGAGTGTCTCAGGCCATACCTGAGCGCTCCGCCGAGGGTAGCGCCGTGGCGAGCGACGCGCTCGTTGCGCGAGGCCTTTAGCTCATGAAGAACTGCTGATAGATCAGGAAGATGTTCATCGCGCTAATGGCTGCGGCGATCGTCCAGGCGGAGATCATGAGGATGCGGCCGTTGACGTGGACGCCCATGATGTCGCGGCGGCTGGTGAGCATGACCAGGGGGATGAGCGCGACCGGGATGCCGAACGAGAGCACGACCTGGCTGAGCACTAGCGCTTTGGTCGGGTTCATGCCGACGGCGATGACGACGAGCGCGGGGATCATCGTCAGCCCCCGGCGGAGGAACAGGGGAATCTTGCGGTTGATGAACCCGCCCATCACCACCTGTCCGGCGTAGGTGCCGACGCTTGAGGAGGAGGCGCCGGAGGCGAGCAGAGCGACCGCGAACGCAAGCGCGGCGCCGCCGCCGATTAGGTGCCCGAGTTGGAAGTGGGCCTGCTCGATCGTGCTCAGGCCTGAGAGCTTGGGGGTGTGGAAGAGCTTGGCGGCGACGGCGAGCATCGCCATGTTGACCAGGCCGGCGAGCCCGAGCGCGATGTACACGTCCAGGCGCTCAAAGCGCAGCACACGCTTTTTCTCGCGATCGTTGCGGGTCGGCATCCGGCCCTTGGTCAGCGCCGAGTGCAGGTAGATCACGTGCGGCATCACCGTCGCGCCGACGATCCCGACCGCGATGTAAAGCTCGGTGGTGCCGCCTTGCAGACCGGGGATGAGCCCTCGCAGCGACTCGTGCACGGAGGGCCCGATCCTCAGCGTCTCATACAGAAAGCCCGCGAAGATGATCCCAAGCAGCGCGCTGATCGCGAGCTCGAACTTGCGAAAGCCCAGCGCCTGGAGCCCGAGGATCCCGAACGCGATCACACCTGTCATCAGCCCGGCCACGAACAGCGGCACCCCGAACAGCAGGTTCAGCCCGATCGCGGCGCCGAGGAACTCCGCGATGTCGGTCGACATCGCCATGATCTCGGCCTGCACCCACATCCCGAAGGTGAACGCGCGGTGGTATTTGGCTCGCACGACCTCGGGATAGTTGAGGTTGGTGACAATCCCGAGCTTGGCCGACAGGTACTGGATCACCATCGCGACGAGGTTCGCCGCCAGCACGACCCACAGCAGGATGTAGCCGAACTGCGCGCCGCCCTGCACGTTGGTGGCGAAGTTCCCCGGGTCGACGTACGCGATCGAGGCGACGAACGCGGGACCGAGCATGAACAGCGTCGACCGGACCTTCCCCCGCTTGAGGAGGCGCTCGAGCGCGCTCTCCTCGAGCTCCTCATATAGCGGCAGTGTCTGGCCGGCGCCGGCACCCTCGAGCGCCGCCACCCTGCGGCCGAACGGCGGGGTCACGGCTTGTAGTCCCCGGTCTCGATCCGCATCGCGCGGGCGAGTTCGCCGCCGATCGGGTGCTCGCCATCATCGAAGCGCACGAACACCGGCCCACCGAACGGCTGACGATCGACGACCTCGATCCAAGCGTCTAGCGCGATGCCGTGATCGGCGAGGTAGCGCAGCATCTCCGGATTGGAGTCAGACACGCGAACAAACCGGCCGACCGCGCCCACAGCCAGCTCGTCCAAGCTGGAGGTTCGGCGCTCGTGAATCTCGAACTCGGGGGTCGGGATCGGATCGCCGTGCGGGTCAACAGCCGGGTTACCCAGCCGCGCTGCGATCAGCTGCTCGAGCTCCTCGGAGATCACGTGCTCGAGCACCTCTGCCTCGGCGTGCACGCGATCCCACGGCATCCCGAGCTCCTGCGCGAAGAACAGCTCGAGCAGGCGGTGATGCCGCAGCACCTCCAACGCCACACGCCTACCCTCCGCGGTCAACCGCACACCACGATAGGGCTCGTGCTCGACGATCCCGACCTCGGTCAGCTTGCGCACCATCCCCGAAACCGACCCGGGCGTCACCCCGAGCCTCGCCGCCAAGTCGTTCGTCGAGACCGCCGCTCCGCGCCGAGTCTCAAGCGCGTACACGGCCTTCGCATAATCCTGGATCGACGGCGAAAGAAAAGGCTGCGCAGACATACGGACAAGAATGTGGCATGCCTAATCCTTCACGTCAAGTGCGCCGAAACCATCGAGGGGCTGTTGGGTATCGACTAGCGGCAGCGCGCGACGGCTCCTTACGCCGGCTTTCCCGACCGCCGGAGCGGGCGTAGTTGCGGCCACCTGACTCGTCTCCGCATCGCCCGCGATGCGGGTATGATGCAGGAATGAGAACAACAGTCGATCTGCCGCCAGCCGTGCACCGCCGGGCACGTGATCTAGCTCAGGAGCGACATCAATCCCTATCTGCCGTAGTCGCCGACCTGGCGATCCGTGGCCTCGCCACTCTCGGCGAGCCGATCAAGGTGGCGACTGACCCAGCGAGCGGGTTCCCCGTGATCAGGCTCGGGCGAAGCGTCACCTCCGTCGACGTGGCTGACGCCCTGGACGACGAGTGAGCACCACATACCTATTGGACGCAAACGCGCTAATCGCACTTGTGCTGGCCGACCACGAGCACCATCACAGGGCGGCCGCGTGGGCGGCGATGGTCGACCGGATCGCCTTGTGCCCGATCGTGGAAGGCGCCCTCGTCCGGTTCCTGATCCGCCTCGGCGAGAGCCAGGCGACTGCGAAGATGACCCTCGCCTCCATGCACGGCTCGCCGCGTTGCGAGTTCTGGGCGGACTCGATCTCCTACACGGCCGCCAATCTCGACCACGTCGTAGGCCATCGCCAGGTTACTGACGCCTACCTCGCGTCTCTCGCCGCGAGTCGTGGTTGCAGGCTTGCGACCTTCGATCACACCCTCGCCAGGGTGCTCCCTGACGACACCGAACTGATCCCCTAGCCGCGACGTCAGCGACGCTGGGCGCGAGTCGGATCCGTGAACGACGACGTTTCGTTTGACCGCAGTCGGGTCAGCTTGGGGGCGTTCCCGGCAGCCCCGAGACGATCGTCCAGAGGTCTCCGGGTTCGGGCATGGCGAGCGGTACCGTCACGGGTGTTCCTCGCTTGACGACGCGGCCGTTGATGGCGTCTTGCGCTTGGCTTGTGACCTGGTAGGTCTGGCCAGGGGCGAGCGGTCCTGACGCGAACGCTGCTGGCCTGGAGCAGGGCACGATGGTCGAGCGGCCGGCGACGGTGATGAGAACCTCGTTCGCGTCGTTGGTGCAGTTGAGGTCGTTGACCGCGAAGTAGTAGCGGTACGACGCTCCAGTCGGGACTCGGATCGCGGCCCATTGGAAGAACGCTGACGGGCCGGGCGGCGCTGGTGGCGTTGGCTTGCTCGCGGTCCAGGCGACGTCACCTGAGCAGCGGTCGCCGGCGACGCCGGTGAAGGCGCCTGGGGGCTCGCTGACGACGACGTGGCCGCGGGCTTGCTGTCCGCTGATCCTGCCGGTGATCGTGACGCCCACGATCTTCTGGTATTCGTCGAGCACGTAGGTTTTGAGCGCGAAATCGCCTTGCGATGTGGCCTGCAGCGTGCGGAAGCCGTAATCCTTCGCGATCACCACGCGAAGCAGGCGAGCAGACACGCCACCACCACGACCGACCGCGCGAATCGGCGGCCGCTTACGGAGAAAAGTCCGGGAGCCATTACGGGCAGTCATCGACGACCGGACGACACACCTTGAAGGCAACGGGCGGCCGGCGGACGCGTGCTCGTCAGCGGACTGGCTATTTGGGGAGGTGGTCTGGTGTCGATCGTGACGGGGCTTGATTGGCATCGCGCGCAGATCTCGGCCGAGTGGATTGAGACGACCAGCCGACGCAGACCGTCAGGCCTGCAGGCTGAATGGCGGGTAGCGGTCGGTGATCAGGAGGAAGGCGTAGGCCGCGACGCGGTTGTGCCAGCGGAACACGCCCTCGATGAAGTCGAACAGCGACCGCGGGTAGCGGCCCGTGACAAGGATCGCGAACCAGGCGAGGATGGCGGCGAGCAACGCGCCGATCGTGAGAAAGAACAGCACGACGTAGTGGGGGATCGCGAGCAGCCACTTGACAAGCGGCAGGCCCTGGCTGAGGTCGCGTTCGGCGTCGGGATAGGAGAAGTTCACGTGGACGGCCTGCTCCTCGTCGGTGGATGGGTAGCGGTCGTCCATCAGCGCGAAGTAAACGGCGATCCGGTTGGTGAACCGGGTCAGCTGCAGGTTCCAGTCATACCACCAGCGCGGGTACTTCCTTCGAAACAGCAGCATCAGCAGCACGGGGATCACGAGGATCCCGATACCGCCCCCGGCGAAGCGGGCGCCGCTGCCTCCCGCAGTGGCCCCGAAGCTGCCGCCCTCGAGTGTTGCGGCGAGGATCGCGATCGGGATCATCGTGAAGATGCGAAAGGCCGTGCTGAGGCGGTTGAGGCTGCGGTCGGGATAGTCGACCGAGAACGTGAGTGGATAGTCGTGGCCACCCCCCGGGGGCAACCCGTCGCCCGGCAATGGTGCGGGCGTCTGTCCTGAACGTTCCATGATGATCTCTCTCTCTCTCAGGTGTACGGCGTACACTGTGCTGCAGACTATAGGTGTACGACGTACACTTGTCAAGCGTGATGACCCTCAAGACGAACACCGGCCGGACACGCCTGAGCAGACAGCTCGTCCTCCAGGCGGCCGTAGCGCTCGCAGACCAGGATGGGCTTGAAGGGTTCAGCATGCGCCGGCTCGCGCAAGAGCTCGGCGTGGTGCCGATGGCGCTCTACAAGCACGTGGCGAACAAGGATGAGCTCCTCGATGGCATGGTCGACATCGTCTTCGGCGAGATCCGGTCTCCCTCCATCGACGACGACTGGAGGTCGGCAATGCGACGCCGGGCGATCTCGACGCGCGAGACGCTGAAGCGCCATGGCTGGGCGATCGGGCTGATGGAGACGCGCAACCCCGGCCCGGCCAACCTGCAAAACCACAACGCGGTGATGGGCTGCCTGCGCGAGGCGGGCTTCTCGTTCGAGACCGCGATCCACGCCTACTCGGTCCAGGACGCCTACATCTACGGCTTCGCCCAGCAGGAGAAGACGCTCGGGTTCCAAACACCCGGCGACGCCGGCAAAGCCGCACAGAGAAGAGCGCAGGCGATCGGCGCGCTCGACGACTACCCGTATCTCGCCGAGATCGCCACAAAGCTCCCCGAGTCCGGCTACGACAATACCGTCGAGTTCGCCTGGGGGCTCGACCTCATCCTCGACGGCCTCGACCGCCATCGCCGCACGGCCCGACGCTAACCCCACCGCCGCGAGCAGCGGCGCGGATCATGCCGCGAGATTAATCGGGCAGGACGGATGACGATCCGGTCGGCGATGCTCGATCCTCATCCGGCAGAGCGGTTGCGGCGCGTCCGGATCGGTTCGACCGCGGTCCGGTCGCGAGGAGCCGGTCCGGTCGACTCCCTGACGAAGAGCTCCGCGGCGATTAGGTGCTGTCGAGGTGGTGCGGTCTGGACAGTGAGCTGTTCGATCAGCATCTCCGCCGCCATTCGGCCCGCCTCGAAGGCCGGCCACTCGACTCCGGTGAGCGCGGGCGTCAGCATGTCGGCGAACTGGGCGGCGATCACCGACACGATCGAGAAATCGTTCGGGACGTGGAGGTCGGCTGCGCGCAGTGCGCTGAGCAGTCCCGTGAACTGCCAGCCGGTCGTGATCGCTGCCGTGCAGGTCGGCTCGGAGCGCAGCAGCCGCGCCGCGACCGCGAACGCCTCGTGGGGCGCGTGTGAGCAGGGGACGTGGATGCCGCGGATGCCGACGTCGGGGGCGCGCGACTCGAAGACGTCGCGGGCGATCAGCGCCGACGTGTAGCCCGCCTCGAGCAGGTCGGGCGGGAAGTTCAAGAGCGCGACGCAGGTGTGACCGAGCCGCGCGAGGTGCGCCAGGCTTGTCTCGACTGCGTCGCGGAAGTCGAGGTCGACGTAGCTGATTCCGGTCGTGTCGTGCGTGCGCCCGATGAGCGCGAACGGGTGGCCGTCCGCCTTCAGGCGCTCGACCCGGGGGTCGTCCAGCAGCGTCTCCATCAGGATCACGCCGTCGGCACGTCCCCTGGCGACGAGCTTCGCGATCGTGTCAGGGTCGGTGGCCGCCGTGGAGAGGAGCAGCGAATAGTCGCTTGCGCTGGTCGCCTGTGTGGCGCCGGCCACGAATGTCTGCTGGATCGGCAGAAGCTGCCATTGCGGCGAAGGAAGGAAGAGGGCGATCGTGTGCGACGCGCCACTCGCGAGAGCACGGGCGGGTCGGTGCGGGCGGTAGTCGAGCTCCTCGATCGCCGCCAGGACGCGCTCGCGCAGCTTGGGCGAGACGGACCGCTTGCCGCTCAGGACGTAGGAGACGGTGCTCAGGCCGACGCCGGCGCGCTCGGCGATCTGCGCCATCGTGGCCGGCTTCGAATCTGTCATCTGCCCGATCTTGTCACCGCTTGCTCGGCCACGATCTTGACTCTCGCGGATCCCGCCTGGTAGATTCCGGAAGCGCTTCCTTTGCGATTCTAATCGCTGTGCGCACGCTCACGTACTCGCCCGACGCTCGACGCACACGCACATGGTTCCAGGCATAGAAATCACGGGGTTCGGGCGCGACCGCTGGGCCCAAGAGGTTCGTGTGGGGCTGCTGCGAAGCGCTTCCGGTTCTTTTGTGATCACACGCCCGCACGAGTTCGTCGAGCGAGTCGCTGCATCCGCGGCGCCGGCTCCGGCTGCACGAGTTCCGCGTCGGCGCCGTTCCCCCCGAGCCGCCCTCCTCCCGAGCGCGGAGGGAGCGGCGCCGAAGCGGCGCCCGGCAGCCCGCCTGGAGCTGTCCAGGACGACGTCGACCGATTCTCTGCTTGGAACGGGCGGGTTCGTCGAGTACTGGCGTGAACTCGGCGCGGAGCCGTACGTCTGCCTCAACATGGGGGGAAGGTTCCGCAAGATCCCACCCGAACAAGTAAGGCGTGCTCGAAAGCTAAGGAAAGGGAATTGGCAGCTTTCATAGGGAGTCAGACCGGCGTCACCGTGCTTGAAGGCGGCGAGGTCCTCCAGGTCGACGCGTGGGGGGAGAGCGGCATTCGAGTGCGTTCAACCCTCGGGGCGTCCATAACAGAGACGCCCGGCAGCGCCTTGGACGAGGCCGGAGCCACCGATGCCCAGGTAGAGATCTTCGATGGCCGAGCGCGGGTGCGCAACGGCGACCTCGTCGTCGAAGTGTGCGACAACGATGAGGAGCGGTTCGTCCCCTTCCCGCCCCTCGTGCGATTCCTCCGGGCGGACGGCACGGAGTTGTTCGGCGAGAGCGTTCCCCATTTCACGTCGCCCCCCCAGCGGCGTTACCACCGGGGCGGGGGTGACCTCTACGGCTGTGAGGTCACGTTCAACGCCTACCCGACGGAGCGCTTTTACGGGCTCGGCCAGCACCAGCACGGTCTACTGGACCAAAAAGGGGTCGTGATCGACCTCGTCCAGCGCAATACCGAGGTCTCGGTGCCGTTCGCTCTTTCCAACCGAGGCTATGGGTTCTTGTGGAATATGCCCGGCGTGGGCCGCGTCGAGCTCGGCGCCAACCGCACGAGGTGGACCGCGGACGCAGCCCGGCAGATCGACTACTGGGTGACGGCGGGTCCCACGCCGGCGGAGATCGTCACCCGCTACGCGAGGGTGACGGGGTTGCCCCCGATGCTCCCCGCGTGGGCTTCCGGTTTCTGGCAGTCCAAGTTGCGCTACCGGGACCAGGACGAGCTCCTCGACGTCGCCCGCGAGTACAAGCGCCGCGGGCTGCCTCTGTCGGTGATCGTCTGCGACTACTTCCACTGGACGCGCCAGGGCGAGTGGAGGTTCGATCCAGCGGAGTGGCCGGATCCCCAGGCGATGGTGGACGAGCTGCGGGAGCTCGGCGTCGAGCTGATGGTGTCGGTCTGGCCGACCGTCAACCCCAACAGCGACAAATACCCGGAGATGGACCGCCGCGGCCTGCTGGTGCGCAACATGGAGGGTTTGCCGCTCCACCTCCCGTTCTGGGACAAGGGCACCGACGGCCAGGCCTTCATGCGCTTCTACGATTCGACCAACCCCGAAGCTCGCCGCTACATCTGGGAGAAGGTCACCGACGGCTATCGCCGCTACGGCATCCGGGCGTTCTGGCTCGACGCATGCGAGCCAGAGATCCTTGCCGACAACCCTGACGGCGCTCGGTACTTCATGGGGCAAGGCTCGGAGGTGCAGGGCATCTACCCGCGAGAGCACGCCCGGGGTTTCTACGAGGGGCTACGCGCGGGCGGCGAGACCGGCGTGCTCCTGCTCTGCCGGTCGGCGTGGGCGGGCAGCCAGCGCTACGGGGCCGCCGTGTGGTCGGGCGACATCGAGTCAACGTTCGAGGCCCTCGCCGCGCAAGTCCCGGCCGGCCTGAACATGGGCATCTCGGGGATCCCGTGGTGGACGACCGACATCGGCGGCTTCAGGAAAGGCGACCCGACCACGGCGTACTTCCGGGAACTCGTCGTGCGATGGTTCCAGTTCGCCGTCTTTTGCCCGCTCTTCAGGCTCCACGGCGTCCGCGAGCCGGGGCCCCTCGTCGGTTCGGAACAGACAGGTGCCCCCAATGAAGTGTGGTCCTTCGGCGAGGAGGCATACGGCTTGATCCGCGAACAGCTGGCCTTGCGCGAGAGGATTCGCCCGTACGTCATGGACCAGATGGCCACGGCCAGCGCCACCGGGCTCCCTCCGATGCGTGCGCTCTTTTTGGAGTTCCCGGGGGAGGCACCGGCGTGGGAGGTGAGCGACCAGTACATGTTCGGCCCCGATGTGCTGGTGGCCCCAGTGACGGCACAAGGAGCGCGGGAACGCGACGTGTACCTCCCGGTGGGGGCGTCGTGGTTGGACGCCTGGACGGGAAAGCCTGTCAAGGAGGACGGTTGGGTGACAGCACATGCGCCGCTCGAGCGCATACCAGTCTACCTGCGGGAGGGGGGCGACCTCAAAGACATGTCGCCCAGCCGCAGATAGCCACCTGGAGCGGCCACACAGCGATGCTTAGGGAGCGAGGGCGTACTTGGCTGACACAAACATGAAGACCGACGCGGCAGCTCCCGCGCCGATACCAGCCCGTGCCGGCACGGGCGCGGCCTTTCGGTCAGACGGCACGCGCACGCCGCCACGGCTGTCTGCCCGGAAAAGACAGCGGTTCGCCGGCTGGCTGTTCCTGACGCCCGCGATCGCGTACCTGCTGTTCGCGTTCGCCCTGCCCATCGTCTACAACATCATGCTGAGCTTCGAGCAGACGTCTCCCGCGACGATCGCCGACTTCACAGCCCCGTTTGCCGGGTTCGCCAACTACCGCTTCATCCTGGACGACCCCACAAGCCGTGCGGCGATCGTTCACACGTTCGAGTTCACTGCCGGCTCCCTGATCGGCCAGTTCATCATCGGCTTTGGCCTCGCCTTGCTGTTCAACATCCAGTTCCCGGGACGAACTCTGGGGCGCTCACTCATCATCGTTCCCTGGCTGCTGCCGCTGATCGTCACCGGGGTCATCTTCAAGTTCCTGTTCCAATTTGAAGGTGGCGCCGTCAACCAACTGCTCATTGACATCGGCCTCGCCCACCACCCGATCGACTGGCTGGACGACCCGCACCTGGCCCTGTGGACGGTCCTCATCGCCAACATCTGGCTCGGCGTTCCGTTCTTCACGCTCCTGCTCTACAGCGCGCTGCAAGACGTGCCCGTAGAGCTCAAGGAGGCGGCCGTGCTCGACGGCGCCGGCCCTTGGCAACGGCTCCGCCTCGTGATCGTGCCGATCATCCTGCCGGTGATCGAGGTCACGATGCTCCTGGGGTTCGTCTTCACCGTGAAGGTCTTCGACCTCGTGATCGGCATGACCGGAGGGGGGCCGGCCAACGCCACCCAGCTGATAACGACATGGTCCTACAACCTCTCGTTCCAGGAATTCTCCTTCGGCGAGGGCGCAGCCCTCAACAACGTGCTGCTCGTGCTGGCGTTGATCTGCGCCCCGTTGTATCTGTTTCTCAGCCGGGATTCGCTCCACCGCAGCGCCGGAGCAGCCAGATGACACTCCTACAGAAGTCGAGCGCTTCCCGGTGCCTCTGTACGCTCGCAGCGGCCGCCGCCCTCATAATCATCCTGTTCCCGGTGTACGCGATCATCGTCGGCTCGTTCGAGTCGACCGAAACCCTGTTCAGCGGCACGTTCTACTGGCTGCCGCACGCGGCGACACTGGACAACTACCGAACCGTTCTCCACGAGCAGGCGGGCCACGTGCTGACAAGCCTGATAGTCGGCCTGGGGACAGCATTGCTGACGCTCGTGGTGGCCGTCCCCGCCGCCTATGCGCTTTCGAAGTACCGCCTGCGGGTGACGGCCGTGATCGTCAGTTCCTTGCTCGTAGCTCAGATAGTGCCCTCGATCGTGCTGGCGACGTCGCTGTTCATCGTCTTCCATTGGATCCATCTGCTGAACTCGTACCCGGGGCTCATTCTCGCTGACGGGACCTACGCCATCCCCTTCGGGATCCTCGTACTGCGGGCGTTCTTCTTCAGCCTCCCCAACGAACTGATGCATGCAGCCAGGGTTGACGGCGCATCCGAGTGGCAGACGTTCCGCCGCATCATCGTCCCACTTGCCCGCTCGGCCGTCATCACCGTTGGCGTCTTCGCGTTCCTCGCCGGTTGGGGCGACTTCATCTTCGCCTTGACCATTCTCAACGGCTCTGGCATCGAGCCGATCACACTCGGGATCTACACCTACCTCGGCAACTATACGGGCGATTGGGGCGCAGTGATGGCCTCGGCAGCCGTCGCCATAGTGCCGGCGGCGGTGCTGCTGGTGATTGCACAGCGTTACATAGCCAGCGGCCTGACAGCCGGTTCGGTGAAGGGCTAGCGATGAGCCGGCGGTGCCGCTGTGGGCGGGTGGGTGGGGGCAGGCCAAGCCTCCCATTCCTGGCACCGAGGGGGTGGTAGATGACCTAGCGAATCGGAAGTCTGACTGTTCAGCGCGAATCAGCCGGTTGGCGTCAGTTTTTCAATCAACAGTAGAAGGAGAGGATCGCTGTGAACCTATTCAGTAGAGGGCGGCACTGGGGCCTCGTGGCCTTCGCGGTCGCCACGTGTGCCGGCATGGGGTTGTGGCAGGTGACCAGTTCCGCTGCCACCAAGATAACTAAGGTGAACCTGACGGAGGAAGACTACTTCAACACCCCGGGCCAGATCAGCGCTCTGGCTTCCTACACCAAGCACTTCGAAGCCACGCATCCAGGCGTAACGGTGAAGAGACAGTATGTACCCTTTGCCAATCTGGACACGAAGCTTTTGACGCAAGCCGTGGGACAGGACCTGCCGAACCTGCTGGCCGTCGACAATCCGTTCGTGTCAACCATGATCTCCACACGCCAGGTGGTGCCCCTGAGCAGTTTGGCGGGCTTCAGCACCAAAGGGTATTATCCGGCGGTGATCGATGAAGGTCTGTCCAATGGCAAGTACTACAGCTACCCGGTGGCGGGCGCCAACTCGATCGCATTGATCTATAACATCGCCATGCTGAAGGCGGCACATATCAGCCCTCCGTCGACGTGGGCTCAGCTGGTGGCCGACGCCAAGAGCCTGACGACTCCGCAACACTACGGGATCGCGTTGACGTGTGAACCGGCGGAGGACACTACGTGGCAGTGGGAGCCATTCTTCTGGACCGACGGAGGCGACACCACGTTCGCGAACATCGCCTCTGCGCCGGGAGTGCAGGCACTGAGCCTGTGGGACGAGCTCGTGACGGATGGCTCGGCGTCCAAGGCCTGCCTCAACTGGGCCCAGACTCCCGATGCGTCGGGCCAGTTCATCGCTGGAAAGGCGGCCATGATGGTCAATGGGCCGTGGAACTTCCCGACGCTCAACCAGAGCAACATGTACTACGGCAAGCAGTTCGGGATCGTTCCCGTCCCGGTCCGCGTGGCCGGGCAGCACGTGGTCGTGCCGTTGGGCGGCGAGGACTGGATGGTCAGCAAGAGCGGTGGCAGCGCCGCGCAGCAGATGGCGTTCGAGTACATCCAGGGAATGCAGACCCCTTCGGAGGAGTTGGCGCTCGCGAAGCTGTTCGGTTATCTCCCCGGCAAGATCGCCGTGGCGAAGACCTACCTGAGCCAGGCAGGCGCTGAGTGGAAGGTCTACATCGACCAGACCCTATACGCGCATCCGCGCACGCTCGGATTGGGCGTGAAGTACCCGAAGATCTCCGAAGCGGTGTGGACCGCCATACAGGCTGCGCTGTCCGGTTCCCAATCTGTTCAGTCCGCGCTCAACACGGCGCAGAGTGCGATTTCGGGCATTTTGAAGGGTTAGCAGTGGCTGGTGTAGTCACAGACGGGGCCGTGCCGCTACGGAGGAACAGCGAGTAGCGACACGGCCGAGGACCCGGTACCGCTTGTCCCACTGACTGTGGGCGGCGGTACCGGGTGGTGAGTGACATTCAGGCCGCTCGGATGGCCCGGCGCGACGCGGTTCGCGAAGCGCTTCAAACACGACCTCTCGGGAGACCCTATGAAGAACAAGGACGAGATGCTCAAGTCCGCGGTGGGCATCTCGACGAGCGTTGCGCCGACCGCCTCCGCCCGCGTGCGACTCCGCCCGATCGACGCCCGCGGTGTCGTGATCCGAGACGGCCTGCTCGCGGACCGCCAACGCGTGAACCGGGAGGTGACGCTTCTGCGCGGGGCAGAGGAGCTCGAGCGTTCCGGAACGCTCGACAACCTGCGGATCGCGGCCGGACGCGCATCGGGTGAGCGGCGGGGCATGGTCTTCAGCGACTCGGACGTCTACAAATGGCTCGAGGCGATCGCCTGGGAGCTCGGGCGCGAGCCGTCCGCAGAGCTCGAGCGCCTCGCGCGCGAGACGACGGAGCTTGTCGCCGCCGCGCAAGATCCAGACGGCTATCTCAACACCTGGTGCCAAGTCGTCGACCCGGCATGGCGGTGGACCGACCTGGAGATGGGCCACGAGCTCTACTGCGCAGGCCACCTCATCCAAGCGGGAGTGGCGTCCGCACGAACAACGGGAGACACGGCCCTCCTCACGGTCGCCCGTCGCTTCGCCGACCTGATCGACCAGGTGTTCGGCAAAGGCACCGAGACCCGTACCGACGGACATCCCGAGGTCGAGCTCGCGCTCGTCGAGCTGTACCGACAGACAGGTCGGCGGCGCTACCTCCAACTGGCCGACTCGCTCACAGCGCGGCGGGGATACGGCATGTTCGCAGGCGGCCGCTTCGACCTCGACTACTACCAAGACGCTGACCCCGTTCGCCACACACGTTCGATCGTCGGACACGCCGTGCGCGCCCTCTATCTCGCGGCCGGGGTCACCGACATCTACGCCGAGACCGGCGACGAGGCGCTGCTCGCCTCGATGCTCCGCCAATGGGACGACCTGAGCGCGGCGAAGACCTACCTCACCGGCGGCATCGGCTCTCGCCACCACGGCGAGGCGATCGGCGACCCCTACGAGCTGCCACCCGACCGCGCCTACTGCGAAACCTGCGCCGCGATTGCCAGCATCATGTGGAACTGGCGCATGCTGCTCGTCACAGGCGAGAGCCGCTTCGCCGACCTCCTCGAGCGAACTCTCTACAACGGCTTCCTGTCCGGACTCTCGCTCGACGGCAAGTCGTTCTTCTACACGAATCCGCTGCAGTCGCGAAATGGTGAGCGACGCCATCGCTGGAACCCCGTCGCGTGCTGCCCGCCCAACGTGATGCGGCTGGTCGCGTCGCTGCACCACTACCTCGCCACCGTCACGGACGCGGGCATCCAGCTGCATCAGTATGCGTCGTCGACGATCCGCGCCGCCGTTCCCGCCGCCGGCCCGGTCGAGCTCACCGTCGAAACAAGCTATCCGTGGTCGGGCACCGTCGCGGTCGAGGTCGTCTCGAGCACCGATGCCGCGTGGACGCTGTCGCTCCGGATCCCGACGTGGGCTCGAGTCGCGATCCTCGAAGGCGAGCCAGTCGCCCCGGGCGGCTACGCCGCCCTGACCCGGCGCTGGCGCGCCGGCGACCGCGTCGTCCTGGAGATCGACGTCTCGCCGAGGCTCACCACACCCAACCCACGCATCGACGCCATTCGCGGCTGCCTAGCGCTCGAGCGCGGCCCCGTCGTCTACTGCCTCGAGGAGCTCGATCTTCCGACCGGCGTCGAGTTGGCCGACGTCGCCCTCGACCCGGCCGCCGAGCCCGTCGACAGCGGCTCGGTCGCGCAGCTCGGAGGCGTGCCGGCGGTCACCCTGAAGGGCGTCGTTCGCGACCTCGACGGGTGGCAGAAGACCGAGTATCGCGACGTCCACGCGCTGCCGGCTGCAGCTCCGGCGTCCCCGGCGCGGCTCCTCGCCGTCCCATACTTCGCGTGGGCGAACCGGGACGCGGGCGGGATGCGGGTCTGGATTCCCGAGACGGCGTAGGGAAGAGGAGGGCGATCGCAGCGCTGCGTAGCCGGATAGGTGCTGCGGCGGGCACCTGGCGACGTCGCCGCTTCGGTACGCCCGAGCCCCAGAGCAGCCACCCGGCGCACAAGCGTTTCGTTAGATATATAGTTCGGTTTGCGAGCGCGTGAACGGAGCGAGGTCGCGTGGGTGGCAGACCGAGGCCTGGGTGCGCCTGAGCACGAACCCGCGCTCGTCCGGACGCGGTGGCCAATCCCGGGAAGGATTATCCAGCTGGCCAATGCCCAGTCTGTGATTGGCGGGATAGCCTCCAACAAGCCGGAAGGCCAAGCACACAACTCAATTCTGTGCCTGAAGACGAAGGGGAGCTATGCGTCGCATCAGTAGGGCCTCGACCGTTAGGATCGCGGTAGTCGTTGTAATCGCTGCCGCTGCCTGTGTCAGCAGCATCGCCAGTTCATCCGCAAAGACGGCGCGGGCCGCATCTAGCAGCACCGTCGACTTCTACTCGAGCCTGCCCATGCAGGGGGCATCGTCCGCCCAGACGGTGCCGATCGTCAACGCGATCAGGCTCGCTCTGAAGGAGGCCGGCAACGGGGTCGGGAGCTTCAAGATCAAGTACACGGAGCTCGACGACTCGACAGCCGCAGCCGGCCAGTGGGACCCGACCAAGACGGCGGCGGACGCCAAGCAGGCGGCGTCTGATTCCGCGGCGGTCTACTACATCGGCGAGTTCAACTCGGGCGCGAGCGAGGTCTCGATCCCGATCCTCAACACTGCCGGGATCGCGCAGGACAGCCCCGCCAACACGTACGTCGGGCTGACCGTCGACGTCCCGGGCGCCAGTGCGCCGGGCGAGCCGCAGAAGTACTATCCCACTGGAAAGCGTACGTATTTCCGGATCGTGCCGATCGACACGATCCAGGGTGCCGCGGATCTGCTTGCACTCCAGCAGCAGGGCTGCAAAAAGCTGGCGGTGGCCAACGACGGTCAAGCCTACGGCGCCGGTCTCGCGAAGGTGATCGGGATCGAGGCCAAGGGCTACGGCATCAACGTCGTCTGGTCTCAGCAGATTCAGACGACGTCGGCCAACTTCACGTCCGTCGCGCAGGCGATCGCAAGTTCGGGAGCGACCTGCTTCGAGTTCGCGGGGACCACCGCTACGGCTGGAACTGCGGTCGCGAAGGCGGTCAACGCGGCTCTCCCAAGCGCGACGATCATGGGGCCTGACGGCGTCTGCTCGAGCTCATGGACGACGGGGCTGCCGGCGAGCATGCTCCCGAAGATGCTCTGCACCGTCGCCACGCTCGACCTCAAGGCCTACCCGGGCGGCAAGAAGTTCCTCGCCCTCTACAAGGCGGCCTACCACGTGGCCAATCCCGACCCCTATGCGATCTACGGCTATGCCGCCGCGCAGGTGGGTCTGCAGGCGCTTGCCAAGGTCACGCCGGGCGGCAATCTCCGTGCCAAGTTCGTCGCGGCCATGCACGCCGTGAAGTCCTACGACACGGTGCTCGGCGACTTCTCGTTCAACGCTGCGGGTGACACCTCGCTGACCTCGTATGGGCTCTACAAGTTCAATTCGAGCGGCGTCCCGGTGTACTGGAAGACGCTGAAGCCGACGTACTACCTCAAGCCGAAGGCCTGAGCAAGACGACAGTCTGGTAGGTTTGGGCGGGCGCCCGCGGGCGCCCGCCCAAGCGTCTTCGAGCACACGCGCTTGTCTGCGATCTCGCCCACAGCCTCGGTCCGGCGGAGCGCGGCCCGTCCGCTTGACTACCTTCGGAGCCACATCGGCGCCTGGGGACTGATCGCGGCGCTGTTGGCGCTGCCTGTGTATTACGGGGTCCGTGACCTGACCCACGGTTATACGAACTTCGTGAACGGGCACGAGGTCGTCCATCACGACCTGTCCCTGCTCGGCTTCAATCTCGTCGAGGGTCTCTCAAACGGAGCGATCTGGGCGCTCATCGCGATCGGGTACACGCTCGTCTACGGGATCATCGAGCTGATCAACTTCGCCCACGGCGACGTCTTCACAATGGGTTCATTCACGTCGGTCTCGCTGTGGGGAGCTTTCGGTCTCACCGCGGCGACCGGCCCGCTCGGACTGATCCTCGGGCTGGCGCTGACGTTGGTCATAAGCATGCTGGTCTGTGGCTCGCTGAACCTGTTGATCGAGCGCGTCGCGTACCGGCCGCTACGCAACGCACCCAAGCTCGCGCCACTGATCACAGCGATCGGCTTCTCGTTCATCCTTCAGAACACCGGCCTGCTGTGGAAAGGTGGAGAGGAGACGGGGGTCGCCGATCTCATCGATCAGGGCGACAAGGTCTTCAATATCTCCGGCGTGACGGTCCACCGCGCCGACATCCTCGCGATCTGCGTGATGGTGCCGCTGGTGATCGCGCTCAACTGGTTCGTTAGCCGGACGGCTCCCGGCCGCGCGATGCGCGCGACCGCCCAGGACCCGGAGGCCGCGCGACTCATGGGCATCAACGTCGATCACACGATCTCGCTCGCGTTCATGCTCGGCGGAATGCTCGCCGGCGCCGCCGGCCTCGTCTACGCCATGTACGAGACGAACATCTGGTACTTCCAGGGCTTCCAAGCCGGGTTGATCGCGTTCACGGCAGCCGTCATGGGCGGCATCGGGAACATTCGCGGCGCGGTCCTGGGTGGTCTGCTGATCGGCTGCGTCCAGCAGCTGTCGGACTTCCGGATCGGCCCCGAGTGGACCGAGGCCGTCGTCTTCGGCTACCTGATCCTGGTGATGATCCTGCGGCCGCGAGGTCTGCTCGGCGAGGAGACGCGCGAGGCCGGATGAGCGAGCTCCAGGCTCAACTCCAGGAGTGGCGCGACCGGATCCTCGCGAGGGTTCCGGGCGCTCCGGCGTGGCTCGGCGGGAGATGGTCCCGCGTGATCGCTGCATGCGGCATGGCCTTCGCGATCGCGCTGCCGTTCTTCTTCTCCTCGACGAACGGCTTCATCAACGCGACGGTCGTCTCGATCGCCTACGTCGTGATGGCGCTCGGGCTCAACGTCGTCGTCGGATTCGCGGGGCTGCTGGACCTGGGATACGTGGCCTTCTACGCGTTCGGGGCATATTCGGTCGGGTGGTTCGGCTCAGGCTTCTTCTTCGACGCCCACGTGAACGTCCTGAGCTCCGCCGCCCCGGGCGCGATCGGGGTCCACCTCAACTTCGTGCTGATCCTCGTCTGCGCCGTGATCATCACCTCGATCGCGGGGGTCTTGATCGGCCTGCCGACGCTCCGCCTCCGCGGCGACTACATCGCGATCGTGACGCTCGCCTTCGGCGAGATCATCGGCACGTTCGCCGTCAACGGCCAGAACATTCAGCTCGGCGGCGGCGAAACCTTGACCGCCGGAAACCTCGGGATCTCGGCGCTCGACCTGCCGTACTTTCCAGGACTCGGGAAGTTCGGCCTGCTCAACGTACGACCGTGGTACTTCCTGATCCTCGTGATCGCGTTCATCGTCATCTTCGTCGCGATCAGAATCCGCGACTCGCGACTCGGCCGCGCGTGGATCGCGCTGCGCGAGGACGAGGTCGCAGCGGTCTCGATGGGCATTCCGCTGGTCAGGACCAAGCTCCTCGCCTATGCGATCGGCGCTGCCTTCGGGGGTATCTCCGGCGTCTTCCTCGGCGACTTCGATCAGACCGTCAACGCGGGGCAGTTCCAGTTCTCGTTCTCGGTGTTCGTGCTCGCGATGGTGATCGTCGGCGGGCTCGGGTCGGTGTGGGGATCGGTGATGGGCGCGCTGCTGCTCTCCTACATGAACTACTACCTCATCCCCGACGTGCTGAACAGCCTGCCGCACACCTTCGGACTCAACTTCGACCTCACCGATCTCAACATCGGGATCTTCGGATTCCTGCTGGTGATCGTGATGGTCCTGCGCCCGCAGGGACTGTTCCCGGAACGGCGAAGGCGCATGGAACTGTCCGGAGAGGTGGCGCCCGAACATCCCGAGCTCGGGGAAGCGACGGCAGGCGGGGTGACGGCGTGACGGTGACCGCGCCGCCCGCGAGCCCGGCGATCATGCGGGTCGAGAACGTCGTCAAGGTGTTCGGCGGGCTGACCGCCGTCGGAGGTGTCTCGCTCGACATCCCCGAGCGCTCGATCGTCTCCGTGATCGGGCCGAACGGGGCCGGCAAGACGACGCTGTTCAACATGCTCACAGGCCTCTACAAGCCGACAACCGGACGGATCCTGCTCGGCGATCGCGACGTCACGCGCTCCCGCCCCGACGTCGTCACCGGCCTCGGAGTGGCGCGCACGTTCCAGAACATTCGCCTGTTCGGCGCGATGACCGCCACCGAGAACGTGATGATCGGACGCCACGCGCGCATGCGCGCCGGGCTGATCGGCTCGATCATCCGGCCTCCGTGGGTGCGCCGGGAGGAACGCGAGACCGAGGCGCGCGCGCGCGAGTTGCTGGACTACGTCGGGCTCTCCGCGGCGTCGGCGAACCGCTACGCGGGCGAGCTCCCATATGGCGACCAGCGGCGCGTCGAGATCGCCCGTGCCCTGGCATCGGACCCGAAGCTGCTGCTGCTCGACGAGCCAACGGCGGGAATGAACCCTCAGGAGTCAGACGCCCTCACGGACTTCATGCAGAGGCTGCCCGAGGAGCGCGGGCTCGCGATCCTGCTGATCGAGCACGACATGAAGGTCGTGATGGGCGTGTCGGAGCGGATCACGGTGCTCGACCACGGCGAGAAGATCGCCGAGGGCGAGCCGGCGGTCGTGCGCGCCGATCCGAAGGTCATCGAGGCGTACCTCGGTAAGCAGGATTGACGGCGCGATGGCTCTGCTCGAGGTCACGAATGTGCACGCCCACTACGGCGCGATCGAGGCACTGAAAGGGGTCTCGCTCACGGTCGAGCAGGGAGAGGTCGTGACGCTGATCGGCTCAAACGGCGCCGGCAAGTCGACGACGCTGCGAGCGATCACGGGACTGACTCCGGCCAGCAGCGGCTCCATCCTGATCGACGGCGAGGACATCACGCGCGTGCCGGCGCACGAAATCGTGGACCGCGGGGTCGCGCTCTCGCCCGAGGGGCGGCATTGCTTCCCACGCATGACCGTGCGGGAGAACCTCGATCTCGGAGCGCACAGGCGGCGTCGTGACCCGGCGGTAGCCCAGGACTTGGAACGCGTGTTCGAGCTGTTCCCCCGGCTCAAGGAGCGCGAGAAGCAGAAGGCCGGAACGATGTCCGGCGGCGAGCAGCAGATGCTCGCGATGGGCCGCGCACTGATGGCGAAGCCGAGAGTTCTCCTGCTCGACGAGCCGTCGATGGGGATCGCGCCGATCCTTGTCCAACGGATCTACGAGACGATCGCCGAGATCAACCGCAGCGGGATGACGATCCTACTCGTCGAGCAGAACGCCAACTACGCGCTGGACGCGTCGAAGCGCGGCTACGTGCTGGAGACCGGCCGGGTTGTCCTCCAAGGCGGTTCGGACGCGCTGCGTAGTGATCCCGACGTCCAACGAGCCTACCTGGGGGCCTGAACAGACATGGCGATCTTCGCGCTGATCGGGCCGCGGGGCCTGTACCTGTTGTTCGGATGGTTGCTTTCGGCCGCGATTGGATCCTGGGTGTCGGAGCGCAAGGGCTACGGCGAGCGCGTCGGGCTCGCCTTCGGGCTGCTGCTGACGGTCGTCGGGCTGCTGTTCGTGCTCCTGCTCCCCGGCCGGCCGGGTTCGGCCTGGAAGACCGAGGGGCCGCTGCCGAAGCGCACCCGTCGATAGCGCTCTCGGCTGCGAGACTTCGGGTGCCGGCGTCGCAGTTGGGCACCGAACTGAACGCGCCTCGGACGGGCGCTTTCGCTGAGCAGCGCCGCTGAAGCTGGCGGGTGCAACCGCGCGGAGGCAATCGCCCCGGCTGCTGCCGCCAGGCGGGTATCCCTCCCCGAGGGTTTCGGACGGGGGGTCGGAGCGCTATTCAGCGGGCCGCCCCCTAGTAGGGGGCGGCTCGCTCGGGCTGGCTACAGGCTGCTGAGGCTGAACGGTCGCTTGGCGAAGTACTTCTCGGTTGTCCCGTTCGTGTCGCTGAACTTGCCGATCAGCCACGGGCCGAGGAACCAGCCGGTGTTGACCGACTCGTAGTCGCTGCCATAGGTGATCGTGAACGTATACCGGTGGCCGGTCACCTGGCAGTCAATGAGGTCGTAGCCGTCGCCGGCGAGCGCGCTCTGGCCGGCGCACGCCCCAGTCGAGCTGTCCTCAGAGGTGATCGTGAAATTAACCCCGCTATTCACCGTCCAGGCCCCGACGAAGTTGCCGTTCGTCGCGGCCGAGGCGGCGGGGACGAACAGCGCGCCTGACGCCAGCAGCGTGGCGGCGACCGCGAAGACCGAACGATAAGGCCGGCGGGACGCGGCACGCGATCGACCGAATCCGAGGATGAGACGACGAGACAAGAATGAAACCCCCTGAAGCGATGGACGGAAATAAAGAGCAACGATCATACGACTTTCGACTTCGAGACCAGCCGGACGCCGAGGGGACGGGAGATTTGAAGATCGCCAAAGCTCGTGGCCGGGCGTGTCGGCGGTCTCCGTGGTACCATCTTACCGTGGTACAGATTGAGCGCACACAGACGGGGTTGCGGATTGAACGGAACACGCTGAAGGTCCTGAAGGCGTTAGCTGAGTACCTGGACCTGTCCCTGGGCGATCTGGTCGAGGGCATCGTCTTGCATGCCTTCGAAGGCCAGGCGCCGTTCAGCCCAGCGATCCTCAGCAAGATCGAGCAACTCAAAGCCGTCTACGGCTTGACGTTGACTGCCGCCGATGCACACAAGTTGACCGAGAAGGAGGAGACATGAGACATCGACTCACCGACCGGATTCAAGTGGCGTTGCCGCCCGGCGAGGCATTTCATCTATTCACTCCACGCGGCGAGCGCGAGTGGGCGCACGGATGGGACCCCACGTTTCCTGCCCCGACGCCCGATGACAGCGAACCGGGCACCGTCTTCGAGACCGACGCTGACGGCCACCGAGGCACCTGGCTGGTGACGGATCGTGTACCGGGACGGCGAATCTCCTACGCCCAAGTCATCGCCGGCGACAGGGCAGGCAGCATCACCGTCACGCTCGAGCCGACCGATGCCGGAAGCGACGTGGAGGTCGTCTATGACCTAACGCCTCTCAGCAATGCAGGCGCACACCACCTCGAGCAGTTCGCCGACGGCTATGGGCAGTACCTGAGATCGTGGCAGGACGCGATCGCCGTATGCCTGCACGAGAGAACCGAATCGTAGAGCCTGGTCCAGTGACGCTCGCCGGTGCTGCCAGGTGTTCGCGCGCGGCCGGTGGAAAGCGGGTCACCCGACTTCGTATTTGATGTGGGTAACGCCGGGCGCGTCGACTGCCCGGATCTGCTTGAGCTTGAGAGTCCCGCGCTCGAGCCCCGCGAATAGGCGCTCACCGGTGCCGAGGATCAGCGGCGCGATCGAGATCTCGATCTCGTCAACCAGCCCTGCGGCGAGATATTGGTTTACCGCCGACGCGCCGCCAGGCAGCGAGACGTCGCGTCCCCGTGCGGCGTCCTTCGCCTGCCTCAGCGCTGACTCGATCCCGTCGCTCACGAAGCGGAAGGTGGTGCCGCCCTGCATCTGGAGCGGCTCGCGCGGGTGGTGGGTGAGCACGAACACCGGATGGTGAAACGGAGGGTTCTCGCCCCACCAGCCACGCCAGGACTCATCCCCCCACGAACCCCTGACCGGACCGAACATGTTTCGGCCCATGATCGTGGCGCCTACGTTCGCCAAGCGCTGCTCGACCACTGCAGAGCTGGCATTCACCTCGCCGCCCTCCTCGCCGTGCATCTCCCGAAACGCCCTGAGCGGGAAGAACCACTCGTGCAGATCCAGCCCACCGCTACCGAGAGGGCTTTCCTCGCTTTGGTCTGGACCGGCGACGTAGCCGTCCAGCGACATCGTGATGCTGAGTCTCAGCTTGCTCATCGTCGCCTGATTCTGTGTCGCACGTGCTCTCAGAGACATCATGGGGCGCGTCTCGCGGGGATTCTCCCACTTGGTGCGGGCATCCACACGGGTGATCTCCAGCGACATGGGCACAAGCACGAAGCCTGTGTGCTCGCAGTACTGGTGTGGATGTCATATAGCGCCGGGATCCTGATCGCCAGGGACTTCAGCTCTGTTCCCGGGTGTGCTGGCCGTACCCCAGGGTCCAGGCCAGCGTTAGCCCGACGACGATCACGGGAACGACGTTCGACGTGGCCTTGGCGGTGTTGATGCTGCTCGTCTTGATGATGAATGCCTGGAGAGCTGATTCGAGGAGGAACACGACCCCCCAGACCAATGTGATCACCCGGAACATGCGACGGAAGCTTGGGTAGCGCCACATCGATTCGAATGCGCGGCCTTTGGGCGAATCATGGCCCATGGTCTCAAGGGCGATGCGAAACATCACGGGTCTTTCCCAGTGGACTGAGAGCAGGCAGACGCCGCCCAAGACGACGGTCGGGACCAGGCCGTCGAGGAGGTAGAGCCGGGCGTTGTCGCTGAACAGCCCCACGGCGGTAGCAAGCACGATCCCGGACAGGACCAAGGCGCCGATCACGTCCACGCAGCGTCGGCGCATGATCGTGGCGATGACGCGACTCGCGGGAAGCACGCCACTGACGACGAGCGAGCCAACCGTCGACACGCCAGCCCGGCGGGCGCCGTAGTAGATGGCCAAGGGACCGGCCACATCGAAGACAAAGATCGGGGCGAGCGCTGCCAGGCGATCGTGGCGCGCGGTCGCTCCGCCGGCTGGCGCGATGTCAGCCAGCTCGCCGCCTGTGGGATCTGTGTCTCGTCGCGCTTCGGGGCGCGAGAGCGCGTGCGTCTCAGGGTCGCTGCTCACCACAGCTCCGGTGGCGACTGCAGCGCGCGGTCGTTCTCGGTCCGCCGGAGTGGCTTGCCCTGCTCGCACTGCAGCACGGCGTCCACGTATCGCGCGCCAGCATCCGCTGGACCAGTGAAGTCCGGCGTCCCCAGCTTCGCCCGGTTACGCAAGTGACCGACCAAAGTAAACATCCACGTGCGATATGAGGCCGTCGGTGAATTCGAAGTGCTCAACGTTGGCGAACCCTGGCCCGCTGACCTCGCCGGCTCGGTATCGGATCAGGGCATCACTCGCGTCGGCGCACGCGTCCTCCAGCGTGAACGACACGATCCGCTCGTGGTTGGGCCAGCACCGATCGAGGTAAGCGGCCCGGTCGATCCGGTCGTCGTCCGGGCTGCTGAACGTGAACTCTGGGTGCAACAGCGCTTCGATCCCGGAGCGGTCGTCATTCTCGTAGGCCTGGTAGTAGCGCCCGATGACAGCTAGACGGTCTTCTGGTCCTGATTGCATGCTGGTTCCTGACGTCGTGATGAACGGGACGGCTCGAGCGCTTGCAACCCTCGTCCGCTTGGGGCATGAGGCTCAACCTAGGTGCTTGCCAACCACAAGCACTCGCGGAAGGGTACATCTACTGCTAGTAGACTGCAAGCACTATGCGGCAGGTCGGTTCATGACCACACAGCAGCGTTCCGGCTGCCCGATCAACGCCACGGTCGAGGCATTCGGCGACCGCTGGACTCTCCTGGTGCTCCGCGATGTCATGTTCGGCAACCGGCGCCACTTCCGAGAGCTACAGGCCAGCTCGGAGGAGCGCATCGCCTCCAACATCCTCGCCGACCGCCTCCAGCGACTGGTCCGCGACGGCCTCCTCACCCGCGATGACGCCGGACGTGGCCAGAAGGCAACCTACAGCCTCACCGAAGCCTCGATCCAGCTCGTCCCCGTTTTCGCCCACCTCGGAGCGTGGGGCCTACGTCACCGACCGACCAACCCAGAGCTTCGGCGACGAGCAGAACAGCTCGATGCAGGCGGACCCGACATGTGGAGCGCCTACATGGACGAGCTCCGAGCCATCCACCTCACCCCATCCGTCCCCCGCAGGCGAGCTTCGTGACGTGCGAACGTCTCATACGGAAAAATGCAGGTCACAGCGTGTCCCCGTGTCGGCCGACGCAGTGCACTTAAGGCCGCCGTACGACTTGCGTGCCGCGTCGGCGAGCGCCACCTCGCGCGCCACTGCGCAACTGGTGTCGGTCGCCTCGAGGTTGCTGAACTCAGCGCCTAGACTGCCTCAGCCGTGCTGCGTGGCACGCTTCGGCCCGATCGCCTTGAACGTGCCGTACTGCAGGTCCGTGGTTGATCCGTTCGCAGCGTATTCTTGAAACCTGCCAGTGGCCGTGTAGTGGGCACCCTTGAAGTCGAGGTGCCAAGGCTCTAGCCAATGGCCGCTCGTCGAGGGGCAAGCTCCCTCGTCTTTCTGGCTGTACGTCGCACCGCCGGCGCTCGCGCCACACGACCACAACGTGAACGAGGACCCTGTAATCACGACGTTACTCGTGGCGCCGCCTGAAGCCACAGCGACCGTGTAGGTGTTTGGTGCCGTTCGTTTGAACGTAACGATGTCGGACCCGTGGCGGTACGGCGAAGATGATGGTACGTTGTCAAACACGGAGGAGATCGTCCACGAGCCCGAAAGGTTGGGAACCGTGTGGCCTCCAGATGCTGCGCCGCTGGACGACGCGGCGCCGAATGCGATGGCAACGGCGCCCACGATACCGACTAGGCGCCACCGCGAGCACGCCCACGACGATCGTTTCCCGCTCACGACTCCGTCGATCGGTCGCGCAATCACGCGACGACACACTCCCCAACCCCCACGTCCGGCCAACCATGTAACGCGCATCCGTCCTCCCCTCGATGACCGCTGCACCACCAAGCACGGCCTCTCCATCGTCGTCGAGCCCGTCAAGTCCCAGCCGAATTGTCGCATAGGCATGAACTCAACACTCCGGAGCCGCGCGGGTCGCTTCCCCATCGATCGATCGAGTTGCGCCCACTCTCGAGTTGGCGCTGGATGATCGGAGCTGCTCGCGATCGTGACCCGTGCCGCAAACTCTGGCGCCCAGTTCGTGATCGCTACCCACTCGCCGGTCCTACTTGCCGCACCAGGCGCCCAGATCTATGAGTTAGACGAGGAAGGCATCAACATTGCCATCTACGACGATCTACACGCCGTTCGACAGATGCGCGGCTTCCTCGACGCGCCGGACCGGTATCTACGGCAGATCACGATCGACCCAGAAACCGACGAGGACTGAGCGACGCGACACCGCGTGATCGGCTCCGGCCCCAGAAGCAGGCGCCGCTAACCCGTCGAATCGCGCGGCCCCTTCGCCACTGCGGGAGGCGCCTCGCGAGGTGACTGCTTCGGCCGCCGCCGGCATCAAGCGGCTACCGACGATCTTGGCCGCGGCAGCGGCACGGGCCTACCGAATGCTCCAGAAACCGGCGCCTCATGAGGCCTGATCTACAATTGGCGCGTGTTTGCGGACAATCAGGAGAAAGGTGCGCCGCACAAACTCGAGCGCCACGGCTCGCACGTTCCGCATCCGCTCCGCGCGTATTCGCCGCTGATCATCAACGCCGCGATCACCGGGATGGTTCCTCGGCGGGCCCGCGTTCCAGACCTTCCCGTGACGACGGAGCAGATCATCGAGGATGCGAAGCGATGCTTCGCATCCGGCGCGACGATCGTGCACCTCCATGCCAGGGCCGCAGATGAGTCACCGGAGTGGCGACGAGAGGCGTACGAGGCGTTCATCCCACAGATCCGCGCCAGCTGTCCAGGAATCGTCGTGTGCGTCACAACGAGCGGGCGCACGTTCGGCGAGCTCGATCAGCGCAGCGACGTGCTGAAGCTCGAAGGCGATGCGCGTCCGGATATGGCGAGCCTCACCCTGGGTTCGCTGAACTTCCGCGACGTGGCGAGCGTCAACTCACCGGAGATCATCCGAAATCTGGCGACGCGCATGGCCGAGGCCGGCATCCGACCCGAGCTGGAGATCTTCGACACGGGGATGGCCTACCTCGCTCATGCTCTGCGCGACGAAGGACTCCTCGCGACGCCGATGTACGCCAATCTTCTGCTTGGGTCCATCAACACGGCTCCGGCCCGCATGCGCGATCTCGCCCATCTGATCGACGCCCTTCCCGCCGAAACCGTGTGGGCAGCGGCCGGCATCGGTGCGTTTCAGCTAGCGATGAACGCGCTGGCGGTGTTCGCCGGCGGGCACGTGCGCACGGGTCTGGAGGACAACCCGTACTTCGATTACGCCACCCGCTCGCGCGCCGATAATGCCCAGCTCGTGCTGCGGATCGCCGCCCTCGCCGCGACCGCGGGCCGGACGATCAGCACCCCCGAGGAAACACGCTCAGCGCTGGGGCTGCCCGTCCACAGTCTCGCGTGAACATCACCGGAACCACGTTCGCCTGCGCGCCGATGCAGGCGGGACTCCTGTACGAGACTCTCAGCGGACGGGCCGGCGCCTATGTCCAACAGGTGTTGATCACCTGTCAAGAGCGCCTCGATGATGACGCTCTCCGCGTAGCGTGGGTCCGCCTCGTGGAGCGCCACGATGTGCTGCGAACTAGCTTTGTGATCGGCGAGACGGCGACGCCCCAGCAGCGCGTCCATCCCGAGGCGCCGCCCGGCATCGTCACGGTCGACTGGCGCGAGTTGAGCGACGAGGACCGCGTAGGCCGGTGGGATGAACTCGTGGAGGCCGAGCGGCAGACCGGGTTCGAGCCGGCGCATCCGCCGCTCATGCGCGTGGCGATATGCCGGCTCGAGGATGAGGTCACCCGCATGTTGTGGACCTATCACCATGCGATTCTCGACGGCCGGTCCCGCCTCACGCTTCTCCGCGAGCTGTTCGACATTTACGGCGATGTGCAGACGGGGCGGCGCAGCTCATGGACGCCGCCGCCATCGTTTAGGCGTTTCGCAGAGTGGACCGCGGGTCGCGGCGCTGACTCGGCGACCCGGGCGTTCTGGCGAGAGACTCTGCGCGGCATCGAGGAGCCGACGCCGGCGCCGGGCACCCGCCGCCCGGATGGTGCCGGGAGCGGAAGCGCAGTGATCGCTCATCGCTTTGACCGCGCGATGTCCCAGCGGCTCCGCGGCGTGGCGGATGCGAGCAACCTGACCGTTGCGACGATGCTCCAGGGCGCCTACGGGCTGCTCCTTGCGCAGGAGGCCGACTGCGACGACCTCTTGTTCGTGTCCACGCGGGCAGGCCGGCATTCGGCGCCGTTCGACGCTCGCGAGATGGTCGGAATGCTGATGACGACGTCGCCGGTACGCCTGCGGGTCGACCCCGATGCGGCAGTGGGGCAGTGGTTGGCGCAGGTTCGAGCCTTCGGCCAGGCTGTCCGTGATTTCGAGCACGTGCCGCTCTCCCAGGTGCTCGGGTGGAGCGACATCGTCCGCCCGCACCCGATCGCCGAAACGATGTTCTCCTACGAGAACGCAACGATGAACACCCTGCTGCGCGAGTCCGATCCCGCATGGAGGCACCGCGACGTTCAGCTGATCGAGCAGCTCGAGCTCCCGCTCACGCTCGAGGCATTCGGCGACGAGGAGATTCTGATCAAGGTCCTGTATGACCGCGCACGCGTACCCGACAGCGAAGCGCACCGAATCGTCGGCCGCTACGAATCGCTCGTGCAGGGATGCGTCGATCGTCAGACCGAGAGCGCAGCGTCGGTCGGTTCCCCCAGTCCATCTCGCCGGCGCGCGCTCGCCGGCGAGATGGTGGAATCCCCGCCCTCGAAGCTCGCTCCCGAACGTATCCGCGAGCAGATCGCCCGCCACCCGGGCCGCGTGGCGGTTGAGCTGCGGGAGCGAGAGGTCACCTATGCCGAACTCGGCGCTCGCGTCGAGGATCTCGCGGCGCGGCTAGCGGCTCTCGGGGCCGATTCCGGGACGCTGATCGCGATCGCCATGGGGCGCGCCCCCGAAATGGTGGCTGCTCTGCTGGCCGCCCACCGCGTCGGCGCGGCGTATCTGCCAGTGGACCCTCGCTATCCCGCCGATCGAATCCAATTCATGCTGACTGACAGTGGAGCGGCGGTCGTCGTCTCTGACTCGTCGTCGCTTGATGCTCTCCCCGATCTCGGGGGGGCCAGTTTGCTGGTGGCCGATGTCACGCCAGACGGCAAGGTCGACGCCGCGCCGATGCATGTGACCGCGCCGGAGGACCTCTCGCATGTCATCTATACGTCGGGGTCGACAGGCACGCCGAAAGGCGTGCTCGTCGAGCACCGCTCGGTCGCTCAGCTGACTGCCTGGGCGGAGCGGACCTTCACCGATGCCGATCGCGACGGGATGCTCGCATCGACATCGCTGAGCTTTGACCTGTCGGTCTTCGAGATCCTTGTGACGCTCGCGTTGGGAGGGCGGATCGTGCTGGTGGAGGACGTCCTCGCGCTCGCCGAACCGGACTTCCACGCCAGGGTCGCGTTCGTCAACAGTGTGCCCTCGGCGTTGAGTGCACTCACACTGACGCGCGACCTGCCTGACACCGTCCGGGCCGTGGCCCTTGCTGGCGAGGCGCTCCCCGCGACACTAGTGGAGCGGCTCTATGCGCATCCCTCGATCGATGCGGTCTGGAACCTCTACGGCCCGAGCGAGGACACGACTTACTCGACGGCGTGTCGATGCGAGCCCGGGCAGCGCCCGCTCATCGGTCGTCCGCTCCCGGGAACCTGGGCCTGGGTCGTCGACCGCCATCTCAACGCGCTCCCTGAAGGCGTCAGTGGGGAGTTGCTTCTCGGTGGCGCGGGGCTTGCGCGTGGATATCTCGGTCGAGAGCAGTTGACCGCAGAACGGTTTGTGGACGTTCAGTTTGACGATTCGCCGACTGTGCGTGCCTACCGGACCGGGGACCGCGTGGTGTGGACCAAGGACGGGGAGCTCGACTACCTTGGCCGGCTCGACGATCAGGTGAAGATCCGCGGCGTTCGCGTCGAGCCGGGGGAGTTGGAGCACGCCCTCCGGGCGCTCGATGGGGTGCGTGACGCCGCGGTTATGGTCCGCGGCGAGGTGGGTGATCATAGCCTGGTGGCGTATGTCGTCGGTCCCGGACTTGAGCCCGCGCCGCTGCGTGACGCACTAACGCGGCAACTGCCCTCGCCCCTTGTGCCCAACGTCATCGTCATGCTCGAGTCCCTCCCGGTGACATCGAACGGGAAGCTCGATCGTCGCGCGCTCGCGGAGCCTGGTCGGGAGCGGCCATCGATCGCTCGCGGGACCGTCGTGGGACCCACCCAGCAAGCCCTGGCCGCCGTTTGGGCCGAGGTGCTCGACCTCCGGTTCTCGCCCGGGCCCGACGATGACTTCTTCGCGCTCGGCGGGGACTCGCTCGACACACTCTGCTTGCTCACGTCTATTGAGGAGCGGTTCGGGCGCAGGCTCTCTGTGCGCACCCTGCTGGCCTCTCCCCGGCTTGCTGAGCAGGCCGAGGCGATCGACGCGACGGGCCAAGAGCGTGCGGCCGGCACCCTGGTCCCGCTGCGGGCGACCGGAGCCGAGACCCCGTTCATCTGCGTTCTCACCGACCACCGCGGGGTCATGGGCCTCCGTAACGTGCTGCCGGCCACGTTGACCGACCAGCCCGTGTTCGCCGTCCAGGCCATCGACCCAGCGGTCCCGTCCTGGCGCAGTTCAACGATCGAACAGATCGCGGCTGCTTGCCTCCACGCCGTCCGGGCCGAGCACCCCCGGGGGCCCTACCGTCTCGGTGGCCATTCGCTGGGAGGAGTCGTCGCATTTGAAATGGCGTGCATGTTGAGACGCGCCGCTGAGCATGTCGAGCTTCTCGTCCTGCTCGACACCGTCCCGCCGCACGGATTTCGCTGGCCAGGGCGTATCGTCGCCCGGCATCGACATCTCCGAGGAACGTCGGTTCGCCGGCACGTGCGCGGCTACGCGAGCCTCGTGCGGACCGCCGCGCAGCAGACGGTGGCGATGGCCCGCGGCGAGGTCGTCGTGCGCAGTTGGCCACGCGGATTCGACGATCCGTGGGACCGCGCCGGAGCCGCGCGGGTCGTCCGCCGCTATCACCCTCCTAGGTTGGCAGCGCCGGTGATGGTGATGAGCACGCACGACAGCGAAGTCCAACTGGGCGGTCGCGATCTCGGTTGGGGCCGGCATGTCAAGGGGCCGCTGCTCACACGCCGGCTCCCCGGAGACCACGAGACAATCTTCACCGAACCCGATGTGCTTGCCCTTGCTGCCGCGTTGAGCGATGCATTCGCCGCGCTCAAGCGCTCGCAGCCCGGCTCCTGAACGCTCATCCGGGCTGGCGGGTCCGCTCCTCGGACGGGAAGCGGGGAGCCCACGCCGGCCGTCGATGAGGTAACCACAGCGCCCGCTGAGCAACTCCCAGCCTTCTCGGCTGACCGGCGAGACCGCTGCATTGCCCGCCCGAGCGGTTGCCTCGCACGGCTGGCCGCTCTCGCCGGCCCGGATCCGGAAGCATCGGCTCGGAGAACCGGTGCAGCGGCGGAGCCGGGTGCCGGAGGCCGCTGGGCCTGCATAGCGCCTTCGGCGGCACCAGCTCAAGCGCGGTACGCGAGCGGCCGGTGGCGGGCCCGGTGTACGTCCTCGGCGCGAGTGCCCTTGCCCCGTTGCGCTCGAGTCCTCGTGGGCTTCAGCCGCTATTGCTGGACAAGGTCCACAATCGGCATGATCGTGGGCGGCTGCGCCAGCTCGATGCCGAGCTCCTCCATGACCGGCCCGAGGTACGTCAGGAACTCATCGAACGCCTCCTGGCTCTCCCAGACATCGAAGACCTGGAGCTGGCCGTCTTCGCCGAAGCATGAGTGGAGCTTCATAGCGCTTTCAGGTGCCCCGGCCTCACGGAGACGGTCGGCCCTTCGGTGTGCTGCTCAACCGTCATGTTCTTGGTCACGATGTAGATCGCAATCACTCGGTGATGAGGTGCCGGTTCGGCGGCTAACCCACCGGAGTGGGCGGTGGCTCGGCCTGGGCATCGTGGAGATCGTTTAGGAAGTAGTCGAGCAGTACCGGGTCAAAGTGCGTGCTCCTGCCGTTTCGCATGATGACCACGGCTTGATCGATAGTCATCGCCGGGCGGTAGACGCGATCCGAGGTCAGAGCGTCGAAGACATCGGCGATCGCCACGATGCGCCCCTCGATCGGAATGCTCTCGCCGGCCAGCCCGCGCGGATAACCCCCGCCGTCATAGTGCTCGTGATGGGTGAGCGCGATGGTCGCGGCGAGTTCGAGGACGGCGGAGTCTGAAGAGCCGTCCAGCAGGCGATGCCCGATCTCGGCGTGGGTCTCGACAATCGAGCGCTCTGCCGCGGTTAGCGGACCCGGCTTGAGCAGCACACTGTCGGGGATCGCGACCTTGCCTACGTCGTGCAGGGGACTGGCGCGTTCGATCAGGCCGCAGCGTTCGGCGTCCAGGCCGGCGCTCCGCGCGGTGCGACCGGCCAAGGCACTGATGCGCGCTATATGTGCCCCGGTGTCGTGGTCGCGGAACTCGACTGCTCGGGAGAGTCGGCGGACGGTCTCGGTCTGCGACGCGTCCAGGCGTGCCACCGCTCTTTGGAGTTCGGTGGTCCGCTCGCTAACGCGGATCTCGAGGACGTGGTTGGCGTTACTCAAGGCGTCCTGAGCACGATGACGCCCCAGCGTGTCGGATAGTCGCCCCACCAGCGCCAAGCCGAGCGCGAGCATCTCGGGATCCTCGGCCGTTTCATGGCGGCTGAAGAATTCCACCACGCCGACGACCTGGCCACCCGCGCGGAGCGGATGACCGACCGCGGTCCGTAATCCGGCCGCTACCGCAGCGGCCTCGCGCGGAGAGTCGGTAAGGCGGCCGAGGTGCGCGACCCAGACCGACTTCCCGGAGGCCCATATGCGTCCCGCTAGTTCCTCACCACGATCAAACCGGTCCTCGCGCAGTTTCTGAGCAAACGGGGTGTCAGTCGATCGCCCGCTGACCCATATCGCGTTGCAGCGCAGCTTCTGTCGGTTCTCGTCGGGTTCCCACAGCGCCGCGATCTCGCAATGGAGCCCGTGTCCCACGCCTCGCAGCGTTCCCAGAGCGGCCTCTGCGGCGTTGGATGCATTTTCCAATGAGCTCACTACTTCTTGCTCGATCGCGCGATAGTGGGCCTGAAACACGGCGGCGGAACTATCGCGGGAGACGGCCGAGATGAAGCTCACCGTGCCGCGCTCATCGCGAATCGGTGAGAGGGTCATCGCGTCGACGATGATCGACCCGTCGGCGCGCCGGTGACGAACTTCGCGGTTCACGACTTCTCCGGCGGCGGCCTTAGCGAGCGCCCGGCGCAGCCCGTCTTCCTTGCCAGGCGGAGCGATCAGCTCGACGATGCTGCGACCGATCGCCTCGCTGGCGGGGTAACCGAAGATTCTTTCGCTCGCGTCGTTCCAGCTCTTAACCAGCCCAGCGAGAGTCAGGCCCATG
>Ga0302184_10000130_pt1 | contig 49696 bp, 58 predicted proteins | sample I_Palsa_N3_3_FD_200233 | JGI IMG/M metagenome (GOLD analysis project Ga0302184, IMG submission 200233) | Peat permafrost microbial communities from Stordalen Mire near Abisko, Sweden - I_Palsa_N3_3 | ecosystem: Environmental > Terrestrial > Soil > Palsa > Peat permafrost | place: Sweden...
CGACGGGCCGCCGAGACGCTGTGTCCCCATCGGCATTTTTGCACTGCCGATCGTGGGCGGGGCCTCTGGGCCATGATCGCGCCCGGATCCGGCCCCGCCCTGGTCGAGATCGTCGACCGCTCCGTCGCGCGCTCAGCTCGCCGCCGATGACGCGTGGTCGTCGGTGGGATTGGGCGCTCCCTCGCCCGTCGTGAGCAGCCGCCTGAGACTGCCGTTGACATAGAAGCCCCACGCGGCAGAGCACTTGTCGTAGCACTCGACCTCGGGGGTCAGCCCGATGTGGCTGAACCGCACCGCGGTCCGGTCTGCCTCGGGCGTGACCTCGAAGATGATCTCGCTGCCGACCCACTCCTGCGGATCGTCGGTGAAGTCGAGGTAGGCGTCGAGCACCTGCCAGACGACCCGGCGGCCGGGGGTCAGTTCGCTGATCCGCTGCTTGGAGTAGTGCACCTGCTCGTAGCGGTAGGTGAACTCGGCGCCGAGCTGGTCGGTGGCGCCCTCGATGTTGCCCGACCACCAGGCGCGGACGTCGGTGATCGCCGTGAACACCTGCTCGGGGGACTGCTCGACGGTGAAGTCGGTGGTGAAGTTCTGCATTGTTCTCACGTTTTCGCTTGTCGGTGTAGGGAGGTCAGGCCGCTGCGGCGAGCGCGAACTGGTGCTCGAACGCCTTCGCTGGGCCGCTGCGCCAGCTGTCGGCCAGCTGCGCGGAGAGCGGGTCGGGGAAGATCTCCTCCTCGCCGGCTTCGATCCCGTCGAGGATCGCCTGCGCAACCGATTCCGGGGTCGCCTTCGGGATCTCCAGTCCGCGGGTCATGTCGGTGTCGGTCGGTCCGGTGAGGACCGCGTGGACGCTCACCCCGCGCGGCGTCAGCAGCCCGCGGAGCGACTGGGTCAGGTTGAATGCCGCCGCCTTTGAGACCGCGTATGCCGGTGTCACCGGAAACGGCGCGAGCGCCATCATCGACACGTTGTTGACCAGCGCACCGCCGGCCCGCTCCAGCGCCGGCAGGAACGCCTGGGTCACGCTGTAGGTGCCGAACAGGTTGACCGCCAGGTGCGACTCGAGCTCGGCGCGGTCGCTGAGATCGTCATAGTGCGCGATGCCGGCGTTGTTGATCAGGACGTCGAGCCGTCCGATCCGCGCCGCCGCTGCGGCGATCTGACGATCGTCCGTGACATCGATCGGCAACGCGACGACACGTCCGTCTGGGTGAGCGAACGGCACTCGGGTGCCTGCGTACACACGCGCTGCACCCTTGCTCAGGGCCGCGTCGATCAGCGCCCGGCCAATCCCGCGGTTGGCCCCCGTGACGAGGACCGTGCTGTCTTGGATCTGCATCTGTGCCACCTCTTGTGGGCTCGTAGTTTGGGTTGGGCGACGCTGGCGCGCCGTCCTCACCCGCTACAACTGCCCGGGCGGCGAAAACTGGTCGCCGGGCGCAAGCCCGAACGCCGGGAACAGCGAGGTGTCAAGGAAAGCGTGGATCGCGGCGATCCGGTCACCCGCGACTTCGAGCACCATCAACGCGTACGGCGCAAGCTCACCGGCGGGGCCGGGGCGATACACCGCTGCGGCCGGACAGCCGTTCGCGCGGGTCACCAGCACCCGGTCGCGCCCGCCTTCGTCCTGCATCCCGGCGAGGAAGCTCCTGATGTCCTCGAGCCCCCGTAGCCACAGCTCAAACGGCGGCATCGCGACGAGCGCGTCCTCGTGCAGCAGCGTGACCAGCGCGTCCACGTCGTAGCGCTCGAACGCGTCGACGTAGCGGTTCAGCAGCGCGCGCTCGACCTCGGCGCTGTCGGGCGGCTCCGTCTCCAGATCGGCGCGCGCCAGCGCCGCGCGGGCCCGCTTGAGCGTCCCGTTGACTGCGTCCTCGCTGGTCTCGAGCAGTTGCGCGACCTCGCCCGCGCGCCAGCTCAGCACGTCGCGGAGGATCAGCACCGCGCGCTGGCGCGGCGGGAGGTGCTGCAGTGCGGCGATGAACGCGAGCCGGACCGTCTCGCGGGCGATCGCCACCTCCGCCGGGTCGCCTCCGTCTCCCGGCAGCCGCGCGTCCGGGATCGGCTGCACCCACGTCGCCTCGGGCAGCGGGTCGCCCATCGCAAACCCGCCGGCTCCGGCCGGCCCCAGCTCGACCGGCAGCGCCCGCCGGCGGCGCCCTTTGAGCATGTCCAGACAGACGTTCGTCGCGATCCGGTACAGCCACGGCCGCACACCGCCTCGGTCCTCGTCGAACCGCTCGAGCCCGCGCCACGCCCGCACGAGCGTGTCCTGCACCGCGTCCTCGGCATCGAACGGAGAGGCCAGCATGCGATAGCAGTAGCCCGTCAGCTCCCGGCGGTACGGCTCCAATTGCTCGATATGGACGAGGGGGCTTGCCACCATTTCGGAGGTAATGATCCGCGGTGAATGCCAAATCAATCGCAAGGGCGATGGATTTTCGCGCTCTACCGAGTCTCAGACATAGAGGTGAGCTCAATCGCGAACAGCACCGTCGACCGTGAGTCGTTCCAAGCGCTGATCGAACCCTACCGGGCGGAGCTGCACGCGCACTGCTATCGCATGCTCGGCTCGGTCCACGATGCCGAGGACGCACTGCAGGATGCGCTGCTGCGCGCCTGGCGGGGGCTGCCCCAGTTCGAGGGCCGCAGCTCGCTGCGGTCATGGCTGTACCGGATCGCGACCAACAGCTGCCTGCGACTGATCGAGCGCCGTCCCGCACGGGTGCTGCCGGTCGATTATGGCCCGCCGAGCGACGCGCACGACGAGCCCGCCCCGCCGCTCGTCGAGTCGGTCTGGATCGAGCCGTATCCGGACGCCGAGATCGTCGACGGCCTGGCCGCGCCGGAGGCGCGCTATGAGCAGCGCGAGAGCGTCGAGCTCGCGTTCGTGGCCGCGCTCCAGTACCTGCCCGCCCGCCAGCGCGCAGTCCTGATCCTGCGCGACGTGCTCGGCTTCTCGGGGGCAGAGGTCGCCGACACGCTCGAGACGACGCCGAAGGCCGTCTACAGCACCCTGCAACGGGCCCACAAGAGCGTCGACGCGCACCTGCCGGCGTACAGCCAGCAGGGGACGCTGCGCTCGCTGGGCGACGCGCGCGTGCGCGCGATCGTCGAGACCTACGTCGACGCCTGGGAGCGCGGCGACGTCGACCGGATCGTCTCGATGCTCGCCGAGGATGCGATCCTCGCGATGCCGCCGCGGCCGTCGTGGTACCGCGGGCTCGAGGAGGCACGGGTGTTCCTGGCGCGTGGGCCGCTGGCACCCACTCGTGGGCGCCGGCTGCGGCCCGCGGCGGCGAACGGACAGCTCGCGGTCGGCAGCCACTACACGGGGTGGCCTGAGCGGCCTGAGGGTCTTCAGGTCCTGCAGCTGCTCAGGCTCGACACCGATGGGCGCGTCGTGGAGATCACCGCGTTCATCGGAACCGAGCTGGGGCCGTTCGTACGGGTCGCATCACCACGCTGATCGCTCGGCCGCGATGGATTGCGGCGGTTCCCCGGATCTCTAGAGCACGGAACCCCGAGCAAAGGAGACGCATGGCACAGCACGCCGACATATACGGCAGGAAACAAGTCCATCTTCGAACTCGAGGAAGCCGCATGATGCCCGGAAGCACAGCTCTGAACTCGGCCGCCCGCCGGCTGCGCGAGCTCCACCAGATCGGTCGACCCCTGCTGCTCGTCAATGTCTGGGATGCCGCCGGCGCTCGCGCGGTGCTGGCGGCCGGGAGCCCGGCGATCGCGACATCGAGCGTCGCGATGGCCTCCGCCCGCGGAGGAACCGACGACAACCGCGACCGGGCGGCCGCCTTCGCCCAACTGCGGCAGATCACCGCCGCCGTCGACGTGCCGGTGACCGCCGACCTCGAGGGCGGCTACGGCCTGTCCCCGGACGACCTGGTCGACGCGATGCTCGAGGCGGGCGCCGTCGGCTGCAACCTCGAGGACACCGATCACGCGGCCGGTGACCGGCTGCTCGACGCGCAGCGCCACGCCACCTACCTCGCCGGCATCCGGACGGCCGCGGACCAGCGCGGGGTGGGCATCGTGCTCAACGCCCGGATCGACGCGATCATCCGCCACCCTCAACGCGACCCGGCCGCCGCCCTGGACGAGGTGGTTCGTCGGGCGCGCCTGTACTTCGACGCCGGCGCAGATTGCGTGTATCCGATCGGCCTGCGCGACCCGGCGCTCGTGGCGCAGGTCGTCGCCGAACTGGACCGCCCGGTCAACGTCAACCCGTCGCAGCCGCTCGCCGCGCTGGCCTCGGCCGGAGCCGCACGCATCTCGCTGGGCGGCGGCGTCCACAACTGGATGATGGGCGAGCTCGAACGACGGGCCGGGCGCCTCTTGGCCGGTGACGCCACCGCCTTCACATAGGCGGTGGGCGGCGCCGGCTGTGGATCGCGTCTCAGGGCGCGACGACGAGCGCGAACCAGCGGCCGCGGTCAGACCAGACGTCTGACACCCGCACGCCGACGCGGTCGGCGAGCTCGCCGATCGACGCGGCGGACACCTCCGCCCAGGCGAACCAGTCGCTGACCATCGACGCCGTCTCGATCCGGGCGAGCGTCTCGACCGTGTCGGTCTCCGGCGCGGCCAGCTCGACCAGGATCGCGCCTCCGGGAGCGAGCAGCGCCACCACCCGTCCAAGCAGCCGGGCGGGTCGGCCGCCGATCCCGATGTTGCCGTCGAGCAGCAGCGCGCTTGCCCAGCGCCCGGCGTGGGGGACCTCGCCGAAGATCGAACCGACGATCACGTTGGCGCCGCGTCCGCGCGCGAGCGCGACCGCCGCCGGGCACAGGTCGACGCCGAGCCCGAACACGCCTCGGCGGGCGAGCGCGTGCAGGTGGCGGCCCGGCCCGCAGCCGACGTCGAGCACCGGGCCGTCCAGCCTGGCGAGCGCATGCTCGTCGACCACGTCGGCGCCGGCGACCCAGCGGCCGACGGCCAGCGACCGTAGGGTGCCGTCCCGCAGGCGAGCGACCGCCTCGCCCGACGCCGGCGCGGCCAGCGCCTGCGCGTAGACACCCAGCGCCGACGTCACCACAACGTCTCAAGCGTCCGCGCGAACCGTGAGCCGGGCGCGAGCGCGGCGACCGCGCGGGCGTCGGCGATCGTGTCGACATCGCGCAGCGGCGGCTGCTCGTAGGTGGACAGACCGAGCTGCATCAGGCGCCGGCGCTGGCAGCCGAGCGTGTGCGGGCTGCTCATCGGCACGCCGGCAAACGCAGCGGCATCGGCGATGCGCAGACCGACGCTCCAGTAGCCGCCGTCGAGCGCCGGGCCGAGCACGGCGTCGTAGCTGCGCAGCGCCGCCAGCCCGTCGGCGAGCAGCTCGGAGCTCAGCTGCGGGGTGTCCATGCCGACGAGCAGCGCCGGCCCGCCGACGTCCGAGAACGCGTTGGCGAGCCGCCGCGCGAGCCCGTCACCGCGCTGGGGGACGATCTCCAGCCCGGCGCGCCGCCAGCGTGCCGGATCGCCGTCGAGCACCAGCACCCGGCGGGCGGCCGGGGTGGCGGCGACGACATCGAGCGTGTCGGTCAGCGCCGCGGCCGCCAGCCGGGCCGCCTGCGCGGGCCGGCACGGTGGGCACAGACGCGTCTTGCAGTGGCCCGGACGCGGGTCCTTGGCGATCACCAGCAGCGCGGCGCCGTTCACGCCGCCGCTCGCAACGGTGAGCGGGCGAACTGCGCCATCCCGGCGGCGAACTCCTCACCGGCCTGAAAGCCGAGTTCGTGACGGGCGCGGTCGGCGGAGGCGAACACGTGGCGGACGTCGCCGAGGCGGTACTGGCCGCTGACGACCGGCCGCGGGGCGTCGTCGCCGTGTGCGGCCGCCAGCGCCGTGGCCATCTCCAGCACCGAGCGCGGGGTGCCGCTGGCGACGTTGTAGGCGCCGGCGGCGGCGTCGGGCGCCGACAGCGCGAGCAGGTTGGCTCGGGCGACGTCGTGGACGTGGACGAAGTCGCGCAGCTGGCCGCCGTCCTCGAACACCTGCGGCGCCCGCCCGGCGGCCAGCGAGCTGGCGAAGATCGACGCGACGCCGGCGTACGGCGTGTCCCGCGGCATCCGCGGCCCATACACGTTGTGGTAACGCAGTGCGACGACGGTCGCGGGCGTCTCGCGGGCAAACGCGGCACACAGATGCTCCTGGTGCAGCTTGGTCGCGGCGTACACGTTGCGCGGATCCAGGCGGCCGCGCTCGTCGATCGCCGCGGGCGCCAGCACCTCGCCGCAGCTCGGGCATCCGGGCTCGAAGCGCCCGGCGTCGAGGTCCTCGATCCGGCGCGGTCCCGGGGTCACGTCGCCGTGCGCCGCGCACGTGTAGCGGCCCTCGCCGTAGACGACCATGCTGCTGGCCAGCACCAGCCGGCCGGCGAACCGCCGGGCCGACAGTTCGCGCAACAGCACCGCCGTGCCGAGGTCGTTGTGGCGCACGTAGTCGGGTGCGTCGGAGAGGTCGAGCCCGAGTCCGACCATCGCCGCCTGATGAGACACGGCGTCGACTCCGGCGAGCGCGCCGGCGACAGCGGCGGGATCGCCGACGTCGCCGCGGACGAACTCGGCGGCCGGGTTCAGGTAGTCCGGCATCGCGCGGTGGGCGGAACCGAGCAGCAGATCGAGCACACGGACCTCGTGGCCATCGTCGATCAGCTGGTCGACGACGTGTGAGCCGATGAAACCCGCGCCGCCGGTAACGAGGATCCGCATGACTCCAAACTTAGGGGAATTAAGCGGGCCTGAGGCTCAGATCAACTGCGCTTTCGAGATTTGTAAGAACCTGAGCCCTAGATTCCGCGGCGTGCCGGAGGTGATCCTTCCCGTGCTGGACGAGGCCGAGGCGCTGCCCGTCGTGCTCGCCGCGTTCCCCGCCGGGTTCGAGCCGCTGGTCGTCGACAACGGCTCGACCGACGGATCGGCGGGTGTCGCCCGCCGCCTCGGCGCACGCGTCGTCTCAGAGCCCCAGCGTGGGTTCGGAGCCGCCTGCCGGGCCGGGCTGGTCGCGGCCGCGGGGGAACTGGTCTGCTTCATGGACTGCGACGGATCGCTGGACCCGGCCGAGCTGCCTGCTGTCGTCGATCCGGTCGCGGCCGGCGAGCTTGATCTGTGCCTGGGCGCGCGGCGCCCGCGGCCCGGCGCCTGGCCCGCGCACGCGCGGCTGGCCAACCGCGCGCTGGCCCTGCAGCTGCGGCGCCGTGCCGGAGTCCGGCTGACCGACCTCGGGCCGATGCGCTGCGCGGCGCGCGAACCGCTGCTGGCGCTCGAGCTGCGCGATCGAGCGTTCGGGTGGCCGCTGGAGATGGTGCTGCGCGCGGCGGCCGCGGGCTGGCGGATCGGCGAGACGCCGGTCGGATACGGCCCGCGGGCCGGCGGGCGGTCGAAAGTGACGGGCAGCGTCAGCGGCAGCCTGCGGGCGATCCGCGACATGAGCGCTGTGCTGCGGTCGGTCGCATGAAGGCGCCGCGCCTGCCGCGTCTGCCCGCGATCAAACCACCGCCGCTGCCCGGGCCGCCGCCCGGCCCATTTCGCCCGCGCTTCTGGCGCAGCCCGCTGCGCGGCCCATGGCTGACCTCGGTGCTCGGCTCGATCCTGCTGGTGATGATCGCCGTCGTCGCCGTCACCGGCCTGATCTCGCACTCCGCCTATCAGCCGGATGTCGTCAAGGGCTACAACGCGATCGTCGGTCCGCGCGGCGATATCGGCCCGCTGATCTCGCTGCCGTCGGACGCGCCATCGTGGGCGTACGCGCTCAGTCAGGGTGCGCACGTGACGATCGGGTTGATCGCGATTCCGGTGCTGCTGGCGAAGCTGTGGTCGGTGATCCCGCGGCTGTTCGCCTGGCCGCCGGTCGGCAAGCCGGCCCAGTCGATCGAGCGGCTGGCGATCCTGCTGCTGGTCGGCAGCGGCCTGTTCGAGTTCGTCACCGGCGTGCTCAACATCCAGGTTTTCTACCCGTGGCACTTCCTGTTCGTGCGCGCCCACTACTACGGCGCCTGGATCTTCATCTCCGCGCTGGCGCTGCACGTCTGCGTGAAATTCCCGACGGTCGTGCGCGCCTACCGTGACCAGGGCGTGCTACGGCCGTTGAAGGCCGACCTGGCGAACACGAAGCCTGAGCCGTTCCGGCCCGGCGGGCTCGTGTCGCCGTCGCCCGCGACGCCGACGATCAGCCGGCGCGGCCTGCTGGGGCTGGTGGGCGCCGGTTCGCTGGCGCTGCTGATCGCGAATCTCGGCGAATCGGTCGGCGGTCCGCTGCGGCGGATCGCGCTGCTGGCGCCCCGCGGCCGGGTATGGGGCACGGGGCCCAACGACTTCCAGGTCAACAAGGCCGCCGACTCGGTCAAGGTCACAGCCCTGGCGAGCGATCCGCGCTGGCGGCTGACCGTGGCCGGCGCCCGCACGGTCTCGCTCAGCCGGCCGCAGCTGATGGCGATGACCCAGCACACCTACGAGCTGCCGATCGCCTGCGTCGAGGGGTGGTCGACGACCCAGCACTGGACCGGTGTCCGGCTCCGCGATCTGGCTGCGCTGGTCGGCGCCTCGCCGGATGCGTTCCTGGAGGTGCACTCGATCCAACCCAAGGGACCGTACCGGCACACCGCGTATCCCGCGAGTCAGGTCCGTGACGACCGGTCGCTGCTGGCGCTGTGCGTCAACGGCGTCGACCTGTCGTTGGACCACGGCTACCCGGCCCGGATCATCATCCCGGCGTTGCCCGGCGTGCACTGCACAAAGTGGCTGGGATCGATGCAGTTCGTCGAGGCGTGATGGCGGGCTTCCGGCGGATGTACGGATCCAACCCGCTGCACCTGCTCGCGCACGCCGGCGTGTTCTTCATCGCCGGCTGGGCGATCAACCAGATCCTGCGCGCCGGCTTCGTGATCAACTGGATCGCGTGGTTCCTGGGCGCGGCACTGTTGCACGACCTCGTGCTGTTGCCCTTGTACTCGCTGCTGGACCGCGGTCTGATGATCACCACCGGGGCCCGGCGCGAGCCGCCGCCGGTGGCCGACTCAGCCGCGCGCGCGCGGCCGCGCGCGATCAACCACCTGCGCGTGCCGGCGGTCGTCTCGGCGATCCTGCTGCTCGTCTACTTCCCCCTGATCCTTGGCTACTCGTCCCATAACTACCGCTTCGATACGGGCCACGCGCTGGCCGGCTACACCCGCAACTGGCTGCTGATCTGCGCCGGGCTGTTCCTGTTCTCGGCGCTCGTCTACACGGTGCGCGTGATTCGCAGCCGGCCCCGGGCCGTACCCGCGGCCGATGAGCAGCCCAGCGATTAGCCGGCCGCCGAAGTCGGTCGAGATCGTTCGCCGGTGGGTGCCGGTCGCGGTGGTGGCGGTCGTCGCCCTGACGATCGCAGCGGGCCTGATCAATCACTTCCGCCGGGGCTACGAGCTCGGCACGCCGCTGCCGCCGTTTCTGATGAGCTGGACCCCCGACCTTCACTGGCCGGTGGCGATCGCGCTCGTGCTGGCGGTCGGGTGTGCCTGGGCGGCGCCGTCGGCGATCGAGCGGGTGCGGTCGGGCGCGGCATTCGCGACGCTCGGCTACGTCGTCACGCTCGCGGTCGGCTTGTCGGTCGGGGCGGCGAGGCTGGGCACCGCCGGCTGGTCGCACGTGTTCGTTTTGGGGCCGGGCGGATCGTTCGAGGCGAAGTTCGAGTACCTGCCGGCGCTGCCGGCGCTGCGCCGCGGGGTCGCGTACTACGTCGGGCACTTCGCGCGGTTGCTGCCCGGGCTGCCGACGCACACCAAGGGCAACCCGCCGGGGCCGCTGGTGGCGATGCATCTGCTGGGGCTGACGACGCCGGGGCGGCTTGCCGCGGCATGCGTCGTCGTCGGGTCGCTGGTGACGCCGCTGACGTATGGGCTCGGCCGGTCGCTCGGCTCGGACGTGAGCTCGGGCGGTTCTGCCGGTGACGGCGCGGGTGGCGCGGTGGTCGATGCGGAGCACCGCGGTCGGGTCGCCGCGACGTTCGCCGCGTTCTCGCCGTGCGTGCTGATCTACGGCTTCACGTCGGTCGATTTCGTGTTCGCGGCGATGGCTGCGGCGGTCGCCTGGCTGCTCGTCTCGCGCCGCGGCCGGGTCGTCGCGCTCGGCTGCGTCGCGGCCGGAGTCGCCGCGTTCTTCTCCTGGGTGCTGCTCGCGATCCCGGCGTGGGCGGTGGTCGTCGCCTACGCCCGCGACGGCCGGGGCTCGGCGCTCCGGCTCGCTATCGGCGCCGCGGCTGGCGTGCTCGCCGTGACGCTGCTGCTGGTCGCCATCTGGGGGTATGACCCGGTCGCGATCGTCCGCGCCGTCCACCACGCCTACGGGAAGGGCGCCGCCGCCCAACGTCCCTACGCGTTCTGGCTGTTCGGCTCGCCGGCGGCCTGGCTCACGCTGCTCGGCCCTCCGATCGTCTGGCTCGGGCTGCGCTCGTTGCAGCGCGGTGAGCCGGCGGCCGTCGGGGTGGCGGTGATCGTTGTGGTCAGCGCGCTCGCCGGCTTCACCAAGGCCGAGACCGAGCGAATCTGGCTCCCGTTTGTGCCGCTGGCGTGTGCGGCGGCCGCGGCCACGCCGATCACGCGTCTGCGCCCGTGGCTGGTCGCGATGGCGCTGACGGCGGTCGTGATCAAGGTCCTGTTCGGAACGACCTGGTAAGTCCGCCCCCACGCTGCGGCCCGGGCACGGTCTTCGTGTCACGCGGTGATCCAGATCCGGCGGGGCCCCGTACACACGAATGCCCAGCCTCTCTTGGGCCGCTGATCGAGAAGGGAGTATGAGTATGTCCTCGGAACATGACCGCAAGCGCGACGGGTTGAACCGCCGCTCGTTCCTGCACACGTCAGGTGGTGTTGCGACCGGCATCGCGGTGACGGTGCTGCCCACCGGGGTCGTGGCGCTGGCCGCGCCCGCCGCCGACGCCAAGGAGCGGCCGGCCGCGCGGCGCGTCGACCCGGCTGGCGACGTGCCCCACGAGACGGTGATGGCCTATGTGCACGACGCCCAGCACGGCGTGGTGACCGTGGTGTCCGGCACGACGGAGAAGACCTATAGCGATCCTGCGCTCGTCAAGCGTCTGCTCGACGCGGCCTCGGCATAACCAAAGGAGAGACGCCAGATGTCATCACATCGCGAAGCGCCGGAGATCAGCAAGGATCCCGTCGCCGACAACACCGACACGTACGCGTTCGTCAGTCCCGATCGCCCGGACACGGTGACGATCATCTCGAACTACATCCCGCTTGAGGCGGCCGCGGCCGGACCCAACTTCTATGAGTTCGGGACCGATGTCCGGTACTTCATCTACATCTGCAACGACGGCACGGGCGTGGCGAACCTCGCCTATGAGTTCAGCTTCACCACCCACGTCATCAACGGCAAGACGTTTCTGTACAACACCGGCCCGATCACGTCGATCGGGGACGCGACCTTCAACCGCCGTCAGACCTACTCGGTCGCGCTGCTGAAGGGCGCGAAGGAGATCGCCGAGCGGACCAGCGGCGCGAACCCGAAGCGGGTTCCGCAGGTGATCGGTCGCAACCTCGCCTCGCCGCCGTGCAACATCGGGCCGAGCTCGACGCCGGACTATCCCACGCTGGTCGCGCAGGCGATCCACACGATCGCGGGCGGCGTCACGGTGTTCGCCGGCCAGCGCAACGACGGCTTCTTCGCTGACCTGGGCGCGATCTTCGATCTCGCGGACCTGCGGCCGTTTCAGAATCTGCATCTGAGCTCGATGGTCGCCTCCGCGTCGGGGATCGACACGCTCAAGAGCGGGACCAACGTGCACACGATCGCGCTGCAGATCCCGATCTCGCAGCTGACGCATGACGGCAGCGTCCCGACGGACGTCAGCGCCTCGAACGCCACGATCGGGATCTGGGCCGGCGCCAACCGGCGCAAGATGCAGGTCCGCGCTGACGCCGACCGCAAGGGCTCGGAGTCGGGGCCATGGGTGCAGGTCTCGCGGCTGGGCAACCCGCTGTTCAACGAGGTGCTGGTCGGCCAGGACCAAAAGGATGAGTGGAACCGCAGCAATCCCAGCGACGACAAGAACTTCGCCAACGGTGTCCTGTTTCCGGAGCTCTCCGACCTGCTGCCCGTTCTGTACCCCGGCGTGTTTCCGAACCTGGCCGCGCTCAACGCCTCCAAGAAGCCGCGCGCCGACCTTGAGGCGATCCTGCTCACCGGGCTGCCGAGCGGCGTGGTGCCCGGATTCCAGAACAACACCGGCAAGACGCTCGCCGACATGCTGCGGCTCAACGTCGCGGTGCCGCCCAGCGCCAATCCCAGCCCGCTGGGTCTGTTGGGCAACGACGCCGCCGGATTCCCGAACGGACGCCGCGTCACCGACGACGTTGTGACGATCGAGCTGCGGGCACTCGCCGGAGTCACCTACGCGCTGGTCGACAGCTCGTTCACTCCGGACGCGGCCGCGGGCGCGGTCACCGATGGCGTTGCCGAGCCGACGACCGGACCTCCGGGGTCCGGCGCTGAGGGTGCGGCCCGGTTTTTGCCCTCGTTCCCCTATCTGGGAACCCCGCACGACGGCTTCGACACGCCGCCCGCGTCCTAGCCGACAGTCCTATGGCTCGCGCTGGGTCAGCGCGAGCCGAGCCCCTGAACCACGCGCCCAGAGGTCCAGCCTGCGCGCTGGGCCTCCGTGAGCGCCGAACCAATCGAGGAGACCAGATGAACCAGGAACCCGTGTACCGACCGCATCCCGAACCGGTCGTGCTCGACATCGGCGGAAACATCGGCGCACTGGTGGTCTACGCCGACCCCGACCTGATCGACACGCCCGTCGAGCTTAGCCCGACCGACGACGACGACGCTCGCTTTCACCAGCACGTCCTTGAGCGCCCGATGCCCGAGGGCACCAGCTACGCCGCGGTCTTCGACAAGATCACCGAAGGTACGTACACGCTGTGGCTGCACGGCAAGCCGCGCGTCCGCGACTTCGTGATCAACGGAGCTGAGGTGGCCGAGGTGGACTGGACGGCCGCCCCCGACGCCCGCTAGGCGTCGACGCAATGTAATTAGGACCACCTTGCAATTGGGTGCCGCTCTGTTTAAGTTGCGCGGAGCGGCGTCCGCTCATCGGGGTGGATTTTGATCGAGAGGGAGGTGTGATGTCAGCGGCGACCGTCGTGGCAGGAAAGCGGCCGGGATTGCGAGCGTTCTGGGCCTCGTTGGACGGCGGCCAAAGGCGGACGCTGGTGATGATGGTCATCGTGATCGCGGCGTTGCACGTGATCGGGTTCGTCACGCTGTTTGCGTTCGTCGCGCCGAACCGGTACAGCCTCGGCAGCTCCGGGATCTACACGATCGGGATCGGTGTGACGGCATACACGCTCGGGATGCGGCATGCGTTTGATGCCGACCACATCTCGGCGATCGACAACACGACGCGCAAGCTGATGAACGAGGGCAAGCGGCCCTTGAGCGTGGGGTTCTGGTTCTCGCTGGGACATTCGACGATCGTGTTCGCCCTCGCGTTTTTGATCTCGGTTGGCGTTCGGGCTCTCGATGGTCCGGTCAAGAACGACAGCTCGACGCTGCACCAGGCAACCAACTACATCGGGACCGGCGTGTCGGGCATCTTCCTGTACATCATTGCCGCGCTCAACGTGGTGATCCTGTTCGGGATCATCAAGGTGTTCCGGGAGCTCAAGAGCGGCAAGTTCGATGAGCAGGCGCTTGAGGATCAGTTGCAGAAGCGGGGGTTCATGAACCGGTTCTTCGGCAAGCTGACCAAGACGATCACCAAGCCAAAGCAGATGTATCCGATCGGGCTGCTGTTCGGGCTCGGGTTCGATACCGCGACCGAGGTCGCGCTGCTGGTGATCGCCGGCTCGGCCGGCGCGGCGGGGCTGCCGTGGTATGCGATCTTGTGTCTGCCGATCCTGTTTGCCGCCGGGATGTCGCTGCTGGACACGATCGATGGGTCGTTTATGAACTTCGCGTACGGGTGGGCGTTCTCAAAGCCGGTCCGCAAGGTCTTTTACAACATGACGATCACGGGTCTGTCGGTGATGGTCGCGCTGGTGATCGGGACGATCGAGATCGCCGGGCTGGTCGCGTCTGAGGTCAACCTGTCCGGAGCGTTCTGGACCTGGTTTGAGCACATCGACATCAACCTGTTGGGGTTCATCATCGTCGGGATGTTTGTCGCGACCTGGGCGATCGCGCTGTCGGTATGGAAGTTCGGGCACATCGAGGAGCGCTGGAACACGCACCTCGCCCCCAGTGACCCCGCGCAATAGCCCAGCGCTACTTAATGGCCTTGGCGGCCGATGTCAGCGCATACCAGGAGCCGCCGAACTCCTTCGCGCCGACGTAGTCGGTCGAACCGCGTGAGTCGAGCGCGTAGCGATACAGCGGATGTCCCACGTAGGTGACCTGGGTGCCGCCGTGCGCGAGCTTGATCGTGCCGAGCAAATGAGCGCTCACGCCTGCGCCGGCGGTCGGCTTGCTCGTCGTGGTCAGCGGCGGCCAGGCGCCGGTGCAGCCCGACCGGGTCTGGCACACGTCCTTGTTGTGCCCATCGGCGGTGAACTCGTACACCGTGAAGCCCGACCCGGTCTCGAGGATCTTGCCAAGCTTGGTGCTGGCCACCTTGATCGTCGGCGAGGCGGCGACTCGGGCGACCGGCGTGCCGGCAACGGCCGTGCCGGCGAGCACCACCGCCGCGAAGGCCGTCGAAGCGAAGATCGTGATGCGTCCCATCTGCAGTGCCCCTCTCCTGTGTGGTTTCACACTCAGTACCCGGCACCCGCTCCGGCGGATCAACGACGGCCAGCGCCATCAGCTGAGCGCGCCGGCCGCTGCCGGCGCGCTCCGACGGCCGCGTCAGTCGGCCTGCACCGCGCCCGCGTCGCGCAGCTCACGCGCGCGGCGCCGCTCGGCTGCCTCGGCCTTGAGCTCGGCCTGCTTGGTCGAATCCGCGACGATCCGGGCGGCGCGCCGGTCGGCGGCGCTGACGTACGGCTTGATCGAACGGCCCGGTGTCGTCACTGTCTTCTCTGTCGCCATGTGCGGGCTCCTTGGTCTGTGGGTCTGTGAAGTTGGGTCGATCGGCTCACAGGACGCCGCCCGGGATCACGAACCGGCGGGGCGCGCGATCGGCCCCGGTCCGACCGTCGCGTCGATCGCCGTGCAAGCCGCGTACGGTCCTTGACTCGAGGTGCTCGGGCGTCCCGGCGTGGGCGACGATCCAGGCCTCGATCTCGGCCGAGTCGGCGCCCGCGGCGAGGATCGCGGCGCGTTCGATGACGTGGCCGCCGCCGGTCCGGGGACGGGCGAGGCGGGCCACCACGGCGCGGATCGAGTCGTCGTCGATGCCGGGCGCGCTCGGATCAGACATCGCGCTGCCACCTCATGCGTCGAAGACGGTAACCGAATATGCGTGGTGTCCGAGGACTTCGCGTACGCCGGTGGACGTTCCGTCGTCCGCGTGGCGCCAGACGACGAACGGCTGGTGAGAGCCCAGGTCGAAGATCGCGAGCACGGTGCCTCCCCGGACCGGGTCCGGTAGCCCGACCTCGGTGATGCAATCGGTTCCCTCGCGTCGTATCCACAGCGCCGCAATCCGGTGGATGTTCGGGCGGCTGCCGAGCTCGAGCTCGATCTGGCGTCGCATCTCGCCGTAGGTGCGCTCGACGACGCTGGGGGCGCCGCTGACTCCCGGTATGTAGAAAGCGGTCATCGATGGCTCAGAGTCCTCGGTTCCGGGCATCCTCGGCCAGCGACGTGCGCATCGCGCCGGGTTCAACCTGGACCTGGAGCTCGGCGATCATCCTCGCGTGACGCTCGGACTCGCGGTGGACCGAGTCCTGAAACCCTTCAAGCAGACGCTCCAGGTGCGCCACGCGACGCTCGAGCGCGCCGAATTGGTCAACGTCCGCATCGCCGCCCGCGCCGCCGCCGCCCGCGAATCCGCCGCTCGTGAAGCCGCCGTCCGGCTCGCCATCGACCGAGTTCGCCCGGCGGGCCTGACGGATCCGGCCGACCAGTCCCTCCAGCTCGCGCTTCTTCATCTAAAGGCCAGCGCTCGCCTACCAGGCGGTGCGGCGCGGCCGGGGAGGAACGAGCGGGTAGCGTTGACGCTCCTCGTCGGTCATCTGACGGATCTTGAGTGATCCGCTCTCCACTTGCTCACGCACCAGTTCCAGCTTCTCCTGGCGCTTCTCCTCGGCGCGCTCACGCGTTGACTTCACGAGGTGTTTTCTCCTTCCCTGCCGGCGCAGGTGAGGCTGATCGGGCAGAGGCTCGCAGCGTCGGTGGCGAAAGCCTCGCGGGTGGCAGCGCCACCCACACCCCCTTGAACCTAGCACCTACGCGCGCAAGCGGGATAGACTACGACGAGGTCGAGCAAATCCGCTCGGCTGTAACCGCAGTGCCCCGCGTTTCCGCAGTCGTTGCTCTTGAGCGTCCTCCGCGTTTCGCAGTGCACACGACCGGAGGAATATTCATATGGCTACAGGAACCGTGAAGTGGTTCAGTGACGACAAGGGCTTCGGCTTCATCACCCCTGATGATTCCGGCAAGGACCTGTTCGTCCACCACTCGGCGATTCAGGGCGAGGGCTACAAGTCCCTCGCCGAAGGCGCGAAGGTCAGCTTCGACGCCGAGCAGGGCCCCAAGGGCCCCGCTGCTGCCAACGTTCAGACGATCTAGGACGACGACTGCCGGGGCGCGACGGAGGACATCTGGTCCTCCGTCGCTCCGGTCTCAGTCTGTAAGACCGCCGAGCGCGCAGCCGGCGGGACCGAGGCCCACGGCTGATCGTGGGCTTGGGATATCGCTGGCGGCAGATGCAAGCGATATCCCAAGTTCATCACGCGGCGCGCGGCGCGCGCCGGCGTGCGCCGGGGGGTGTGCCGGATTAAGCGCCACAGGCGACCACAATCCGCATCACCCCTCCCTGCTGGCGCGCCCCACGCCCGACGCGCGGCCTGCCGGCCGCGCCCAGCGATTTCCACGGGCCACACGGCGCAGTTCCCCGCTTGGCCCCCGGACTCGTTTGCGCGCGGACGTGTCAGGGCAGCTGAACAGTGGGCGCGCACCGCGCCCCACAACCGAGAGGAGTCCGATGAGCGATAAGAACGTCGACGAAGCCAAGGGCCGCGTCAAGGAAGCGGCCGGCAGCCTGACCGACGACGACAAGCTCAAGCGCGAGGGCAAGGCCGACCGGAGCAAGTCCTCGCTGAAGAACGCGGTCGACAACGTCGCCGACGCGGCCAAGGACGCGATCGACGGCAACCGCCACTAAGCGGTCGCCGATCGACGGCAACCGCCGCTAAGCGGTCGCCGATCGACGGCAACCGCCGCTAAGCGGTCGCTCACGAACGCCGCCCACCGGGCCCGCTCGCCAGCTTCGGCACGAGCGGGCTCGCGGTCCCGGCGCGGATGCAGCCGAGCCAGACGCCCGACGCGTAGGCGAGATCGTCGACGGCACGCAATCCGCCGAAGCGGATCGGATCGAGCCGCGGCCGCCGCGTGATCCAATCGGCGGCGACCGCGACCGCCAGTCCCGCGGCCAGCGGTCGCCGTACCCGTGGGCAGGTGACCGCCGCGCCCGCGAGCAGCGGTGGATACGCACGCCAACCGGCGTCCAGCACCTGTCGCCCGACACGCAGCTGGGCGCGCGCGGCGAACCCGAGCAGCTCCAGTCGCGCCCCGGGCACGGGCGGCAATCGCGCCGCAACGAACCCGGTGCCGGCCGCCGCGGCGAGCAGCGCCGCGCGGGGGCGGCCGGCCGCGGCGAGCACCCACGGCGCCACCGCCCAGCGCGGGACCACGAGGTGGCGCATCGCGTCCGGGTGTCGCCGCGCCAGCGGCCCAGCCGCCGATCCGTACGCCAGACGCTGGCCAAGCCACGCGCGCGGGCGGGCGCGCGCGGGATGCTCGACGACGACCGACGGCTCGTAACGGACCGTCCAGCTCGCGGCTGACAGGCGCCACACGAGGTCGACGTCCTCGCCGACGGCAAGCTCGGCGTCGAACCCCCCCGCCGCCTCGAACGCCGCCCGCCGCACGATCAGCGCGGCCGCCGGGACGAACCCGAGTCGCCGCCCCGGCCCGGCCAAACCGGGCTCGTCGCCGAGATCGAGCGGGGAGCGCGCCGCCTCGTATGCCAAGACCGCCCCGTCACCCGCGGGCACGCTCACCCGCGGCGCGACCGCCGCGACCCGCGGGTCGGCGAAATGCCCGATCAGCCCTGACAGCCAGTCCGGGTCCGTACGGACGTCGGAGTCGACGAACGCGATCAGCGGCGCCGATGTGGCTGCCGCGCCGGCGTTGCGCGCCTGCGCCGGGCCGGTGGCCCGCTGCTGCCGCACCACGACCGCCGCGGCCGCGCCGGCGACCGATGCGATCGCCGCCGAGTCGCGAGAGCCGTCGTCGACGACGACGAGCTCCCGCGCCGGCCCGACGCGGCTCAGGCACCGCGCCAGCAGCTCGGGGCGGTCACGCGCCGGGATCACGATCGCGACGTCGTCGGTCGTCCAGGGGTCGGGCCCGGGCAGCCGCGGGTGCGCCAGCCCCGCCGCGATCAGCCGCTGCGCCAGCCGCTGGCTGCCTGGCGTCCGGTCGACGGCTGCGCCGGCACGCCATGCGCAAACGAGTCGCCCGCCCGCCGGGGTCAGCCGCAGCAGCCGCGCCGGTCGTCCGCCGATCACGACCGTGCCGCCGGCGAGCAGCCGGGCCGAGCGGTCGATCACGAGCCGCACGGGCGCGAGCTCAGGCGGTGACGGTGACGGCGCCGCGGGTGAAGCCGTCGGGCACGAGCACGTCGTCCGCAACGAGCTCGGACACCGACGCCCGTCCGAGCCCGCGCAGCGCCGAGTCGATCCCTCCGGAGAAGATGTCGAGCACGTTCTCGACGCCGGCCTGTCCGTTGGCGGCCAGACCCCACAGGTAGGCGCGGCCGATCATCGTCGCCCGCGCCCCGAGCGCCAGCGCCTTGACCGTGTCCGAGCCGCGCCGGACGCCGGAGTCGAGCAGGATCTCGATCTGGCCGCCGACCGCCTCGGCGATGCCTGGCAGCGTCCGGATCGAGGCGGGCTGCCCGTCGAGGTTGTTGCCGCCGTGATTGGAGACCGAGATCGCGGTCGCGCCGACGTCGACCGCGCGGCGCGCGTCATCGGGCCGCGCGATGCCCTTGAGCATCACCGGTCCGTCCCACCACGAGATCAGCCAGCGTAGGTCCTCCCAGGTCGGTGGCGGCGTGCTCATCCATTCGCCGTAGGCGCCGAAGAACGTCGGCGGGTCCTCACCTTTGATCGTCATGTTCGGCACCGTCAACGAGGGCGGACCGCCGCTGCGCGCGTACGCCAGTAGCCAGCGCGGCCGGATGATCGTCTCGGGCGCGAGCGACAGCATCGTCTTGAGGTCGAGCGAGTCGGGGATCGTCGGGCTGCCCCAGTCACGGCCGTGCGAGAACTGCCAGTCGAGCGTCACGATCAACCCGGCGACGCCGGCGGCCTTGGCCCGCTCCAGCCGCTCGCAGATCCGCTCACGCGTGCCACACCAGTAGGTCTGAAAGAACGTCTTCGGGTTGGCGGCCACGACCTCTTCGACCGGCTGTGACCCGAACGACGACAGGCCGATCGCGGTCCCGCGCGCAGCCGCGGCACGGGCGACCGCGAGCTCGCCCTCGGGGTGCACCGCCTGCACGCCGGTCGGCGAGATCAGCACCGGCAGCGCCAGCTCCTGACCCATCACGGTCACGGCCGTGTCGCGCTCCGCGGTTGCCTCGGCGACGTGGGGCGAGAACCCGAGCTCGCCGAACGCCGCGAGGTTGTCGTGCAGCGTCGTGCCCCGTTCGGAGCCGGCGATGATCGCCTTGTAGACCGAGCGCGGCAGCGTACGCCGTGCCCGCCGCTGGGCCACGGCTACCGATTCAAACCAACCGCCCGGCACGACTACACCCGCAGTCGCTTGCTGTGCCCGACCGCAACCACGGGCCGGTCGCCGGCCGCAACCTTAACGAGCTCACGCTCGCCGTGGCCGAGCACGCACTCCGGATCGGGCCCGTCGAGCGGCATCCCGGTGAAGAACTTCGCCGCCATGCAGCCACCCTGGCACTTGTCGTAGAGCCCGCACGACGCGCAGGCGCCGGCACTCTGAGGCTCGCGCAGCTCGGCGAACAGCTCCGACTCGCGCCAGACGTGCTCGAATCCGCCGGGTCCACGGACGTTGCCGGCGAGGAACTCGTCGTGCAGGACGAATGGGCACGCGTACACGTCGCCGATCGGATCCACCAGGCAGACGACCCGCCCGGCGCCGCACAGGTTGAGGCCCGGCAGCGGCTCTCCGAGCGCGGACAGATGAAAGAAGCTGTCGCCGGTCAGCACCTCGGGCCGGGTGATCAGCCAGTCATACAGCTCGCGCTGCTGCGCGGCGGTCGGGTGCAGCTCGTCCCACACCGAGGCGCCGCGACCGGAGGGACGCAGCCGCGTGATCCGCAGCTGCGCGCCGTACTCGCGGGCGATCGCCTCGAGCGCGTCGAGCTCTGGGATGTTGTGACGCGTCATCACGACCGAGATCTTGAACGGCCCGAAGCCGGCCTCGGCCAGTCGGTCCATGCCGCGCCGCGCCATCGCATAGCTGCCGACTCCGCGGACCGGGTCGTTGGTCTCGGGCGTCGCGCCGTCGATCGAGATCTGCACGTCGAGGTAATCGGTCGCCGCGATCCGCGCCGCCGCCTGCGGCGTGATCAGCGCCCCGTTGGTGGAGAACTTGACCCCGACCCGGCGCTGGACCGCGTAGTCGACGAGGTCCAGGAAGTCCCGGCGCACGAGCGGCTCGCCGCCGCCGACGTTGACGTAGAACACGCGCATCCTGGCGAGCTCGTCGATCAATCGTTTGCACTCGTCGGTCGACAGCTCCCGTGGGTCGCGCTTGCCCGACGAGGACAGGCAGTGCGCGCACGCCAGGTTGCAGCCGTAGGTGACCTCCCAGGTCAGGCAGATCGGCGCTCCGAGCCCCTGCTTGAAACGGTTGCGCAGCTCCGGGCTGGCGGTGTCAGCGGACACCGATCACCTCCGAGGACTCCAGACGCGACAGCGCCCGCAGGATCGCCGGTCGTTGCGCGGCGGTCACGCCGTGCGCCCGGAGCGCCGCATCGACCGAGGGATGCTCGCCGAGCGATTCGACGATCGCCGCCAGCTGCGGCGACTTCAGGAACGTCAGGCGGCGGTTGCCGTAGTGGTAGGCGAGCGCGCCGAACGTCTCGGGGCGCAATGCCAGCTGCGGGTGCAGCGCGTACGGGCGAGCCGCGTCGAAGACGTCGACCGCGCTAGTAGACACCGCACATGCCGTCGATCGAGATCTCCTCGACGAGCAGGTCGTCGTCGAGCACCTCGTCGGCGGGCGGCTCCGGCGTGGTCTCGGGCTCCAGTTCGGTCGGCTCAAGCACTTGCGACTCGGACACGGTGCGTTCCTTCCCTTGGTTGACGCGCGGGAGCCGGAAACCTACTGGATCAGGGTCATCGATTTCGCGCCTGGCCACTAGACAGACCCGTCTGTCTGATATGGTCCATAGACCTAGACAGACCGTTCTGTATGAAAGGCAGAGATGACCTCGCTCTCGATACCGATCCGCCGCTCCAGCACGCTGTCGCCGACGGTCGCGTTCGGGCTCTTGACCTCGATCCTCGTGACGCTGCTGGCGAGCTCCAGCGCGCCCACCCCGCTGTATGCGACCTATCAGGCGCGGTTCGGTTTCAGCGCGATCACGATTACGGTGGTGTTCGGCGTCTACGCGGTCGCGGTGCTGCTGTCGCTGCTCGTGTTCGGCGCCCTGTCGGATCACGTCGGCCGGCGGCCGGTGTTGCTCGCCGCACTGGTCATGCAGGCGGGCGTGATGCTCGTGTTCGCTTTCGCCGGCGGGCTCGACGTGCTGCTGCTCGCCCGGGTGCTGCAGGGGCTGGCGACCGGGGCGGCGATCGGCGCGATCGGTGCCGGCCTGGTCGACCTGCATCCCGGCCGCGGCCCGGTCGCCAACGCCGCGGGGGCGATGACCGGGACGGCCACCGGCGCGCTCGGCTCGGCGCTGCTCGTGCAACTGCTGCCGTCGCCGACCCGGATCGTGTACTTCGTGCTGCTCGCCGCGTTCCTGATCCAAGCGGCCGGGGTGGCGATGATCGCCGAGACCTCGGCCCGCAAGCCCGGAGCGCCGGCGTCGTTGCGCCCGACGATCGCGGTGCCCGCGCGGGTGCGCGGCACGCTGGCGATCGCCGCCCCGTCGCTGGTCGCGGTCTGGGCGCTCGCCGGCTTCTACGGCTCGCTCGGCCCATCGCTGACGGCGCTGATCTCCGGCTCTGATTCCGCGATCCTCGGCGGTGCCTCGCTGTTCGTGCTGGCCGGCAGCGGCGCGCTGACGGTACTCGCGTTTCACCGCGTCGACGCGCGGACCTTCTCGATCGCGGGCAGCGCGCTCGTGATGACCGGCGTCGCGATCGTCCTGATCGCGGCGAGCTCGCGCTCGATCGTCGCCTTCTTCATCGGCACCGCGGTCGCGGGGGCCGGCTTCGGCGGCGGCTTCCAGGGGGGCCTGCGGACGATCGTGCCACTCGCCGAGCCGAGCGAACGCGCCGGCGTGATCTCGGTCGCCTACATCATCTGCTACCTGGCGATGGGCCTGCCCGCGATCCTCGCCGGCTTCCTGGTCGTCCACGGCACGGTGCTGCACACTGCGCAGGAGTTCGGCGGTGCGGTGATCGTGCTGGCGGCGCTGACCGTCGGCGGGATGACGCTCAGCGCCGTTCGCACCCGAGCCCGCCGGCCGGCGGCCTGCCCCGCGACCCGATAGGAGGACGAGATGCCCACCACCAACGCCTCATCCAGCGGCGCGGTCAAGCGCTCGCCCCGGGAGCGGCTGCTCGACGCCGCCACCGAGCTGTTCTACGCCGAGGGCGTGCAGACGGTCGGGATCGACCGCGTGATCGAGCGCGCCGGGGTCGCCAAGGCGTCGCTGTACAGCACCTTCGGCTCCAAGGAGGAGCTGGTCCGGGCGTACCTCGAGCAGCGCCACGTGGTGTTGCTGGGGCGGCTGCGCGCCGCGGCCGCCGCCGCCGGGGAGGACCCGGTGCAGCGGATCCTGGCCGTGTTCGATGCGCAGGCGCAGCAGTTCCCCCAGCCGGCCTACCGTGGGTGCGCGTTCGCGATGGCGGCCGCCGAGGCTCCGTCCGGCGGTCGGATCGATCTCGCCACCGAGTCCTTCCGCGCCGACATCCGCGGGTTGTTCGCGCAACTCGGCGCAGAGGCCGGCGCGCGGGATGCCGAGCTGCTGGCCAGTCAGCTGCAGATGATCTACGACGGCGCCAGCCTGTCAGTGAAGATGGATCACGATCCGGGCGTGGCCGTCGCCCAGCGCGCCGCCGCCGCGGCCCTGGTGCAGGCCGCGCTCGCGTCCTGAGCAGCGACGTCACGCGCCGATTCGGACCCCGCGGCAGCTCGCGCCCGGAGGCGCCTATACGGCCTACCTGTATATTATACATGTACAGCGTATAGATGCCGACCAAGGGATCCGACTCATGACCGACAAGCGAAGTCCGTGGCTGACACTGGTCGTCCTGGCCATCGCGCAGTTCATCGTCACGCTCGACATCACGATCGTGAACGTCGCGCTACCCCACATTCAGACCGGCCTGCACTTCTCCGCGAGCGGGCTGCAGTGGGTGATCAGCGCCTACACGCTGCTGTTCGGCGGCTTCCTGCTGCTCGGCGGGCGGGCCGCCGACCTGCTCGGCCGCCGGCGAGTGCTGATCGCCGGGCTGGCGCTGTTCGGCGCCGCCTCACTGGCCGCGGGTCTCGCCTCGTCCCCGGGTCTGCTGATCGCCGCCCGCGCCGTCCAGGGCCTCGGTGGGGCGCTGCTGTCGCCGGCCGCGTTGTCGATCCTGACCGTCACGTTCCCGCACGGCCGCTCGCGGAACATCGCGATGGGCGTCTGGGGCGGGCTGGCCGGGCTCGGCGGGACGCTCGGCGTCGTCGCCGGCGGCGTCCTGGTCGACTCGCTCGGCTGGCGCTGGGTGTTCTTCGTCAACGTGCCGATCGTCCTGGCGTTGATCGCGATCACGCCGGCGTTCGTCGCTGAGAGTCGGGCCCGGCACGGAGCGCGGACGTTCGACATCGCCGGCGCGCTGCTGAGCACGTTCGGGCTGCTGGCGCTCGTGTTCGGGGTCGTGCGCGCCGGGTCGCTCGGTTGGGGGTCGGCTCAGGTGCTGATATCGATGGTCGGTGGCGCCGCGCTGCTGACGGCCTTCGCGGTCGCCGAATCGCGCTCGGCGGCGCCGCTGGTGCCGCTGACGCTGTTCCGCTCCCGGTCGCTGAGCACCGCCAGCTTGATGCTGGCGCTCAACGGAGCCGCGTTCATCTCGATGTTCTTCCTGACCGCGCTGTATCTGCAGGAGGTGCGCCACGACTCGGCGCTGCAGGCGGGCCTGCAGTTCCTGCCGATGGGGTTCGCCGCGATCGCTGCCGCGGCCGTCTCCTCGCAGTTGGTCACACGGATCGGCACCCGTCCGCTTCAGTTGGCGGGGGCGGTCCTGAGCGTCGCCGGGCTGGTTCTGCTCTCCCGGGCGGGCGCCAGCGGGAGCTACGTATCGCAGGTGCTGCCGGGCGTGGTCGTGTTCGGCGTCGGGATCATCTGCATCGGCGTGCCGGGACAGATCACGGCGGTCGCCGACGTCACCGAGCACGAGGCCGGATCGGCGTCCGGGGTCGTCACCGCCGTCAATCAGATCGGCGGCGCCGTTGGGCTGGCGATCGTCACGACGATCTCGGACTCTCGGGTGTCGGGCGCGCTCGCGCACGGCGCCGGTCATACCGACGCGCTCGTTCAGGGGTTTCATCGCGGGCTGTTGATCGCGGCGGTCTTCGCGGCGGTCAACATCGGTGTCAGCCTGCTGTCGCCGGAGGTGCGGCCGACGCCCGAGCAGCTGCTCGACGCGGCCGCGGCGTGACGAACACGCACCCGCCCCGGCCGGGCGGCGCGCCCGGCCTGCCGATCGAGCCCGCCGCCGCGCCGACGGCGGGCTACGATCGGCCGATGCCGAGGACCGCCCGTGCTCTGCAACGGTCGCCGCTGACCCGCGAGCGGATCGTCGAGACGGCGGTCGCGATCGCCGATTCCGAGGGCCTCGAAGCGGTCACGATCCGGCGGGTCGCGATCGACAACGGTGTCACGCCGATGGCGCTCTACTGGCACTTCAAGGACAAGCGCCAGCTGCTGGACGGGATCGCCGAGAGCCTGCTGGCGGCGATCGCCCTGCCCGTGCCGTCCGGTGAGCCGTGGGACCGGCAGCTGTACGCCACGCTGCACGGCATCCTCGATGCGCTGCGCCCGCATCCGGCGCTCGCGGAGCTGGTCGCGACCCGGGTGCTCGAATCCGATCCCGGCCTCGAACTCGCCGAGCGCGTGCTCGGGTTGCTCGGCGGCGCCGGCTTCTCGGTCGAGCAGGCCGCGGAGATCTCCACGTATCTGCTGTCGGCGATCATCGCCCTGGTGACGGCCGAACCCGGGCCTGAGCGGGCGCTGCAACAGCCTGACTACGACGCCGAGGTGCGCCAGAAGCGCGCCAAGCTGGGCGCGCTGGATCCCGCCCGGTTCCCGAACCTGGTCGCGTCGGCCGACGCGTTGGCGGTGTGCGCCAACGAGGAGTCCTACTACTCGCGCGGGATCGAGCTGCTGGTCCAGGGAACGCTCGGCGTCCTGCCCGCCTGAGCCGCCAGATGGGCGAACTTTGTCGATGGTCTTCGGAGGGGTCGAAGGCGATCGACCAAGTTCAGGGGTGGATGATCGGACGCGAGAGCAGGCCGAGCACGGGATCAGGTTGAGCACGATCGCGTCGCGCCCGTCCGCTGGCCGCCACGCTGCCCCGCGCGCTGCCCGGAACGCTGCGCAACCCGTGGCCGGTGACGACCCGCGGAAACGGTCTCTGACCCCGCCGGGTTCAGTGCCCGCTCGAAGCCGACGGCTGTGTCGCGGCGAGCAGCCGCTCGCTCGGAGGCGAGGGATCGTCGGGATCGCCAGGGGTGCGCTGCAGCATCCCGTCGACCAGCTCGTAGTGGCCGAGCGACCGAATCGGCGGCGAGTAGACGTGGATCGTGATCGCGCCCGGGTCGTGCTCCATCCGGTGGATCCCGTCGTTGGGGAACGAGAACGAGTCACCGGCGCCGTATTCGCGGACCCGGCGCGGGCGCCCGTACATCAACGCCTCGTTGCGGGCGACGCCGTCGATCACGTGGACGCCGACGCAGGAGCCGTCGTGGTCGTGGTAGCCGGTGTCACGGGGTGCCCACCACAGGTTCAGCCACGCCTCCGAGCTGTCAGAACGCCACAGCAGCAGCGCCGCGCCGGCGCCCTCCCGGTCCAGGCGTGAGCGATCGATCACCGACGCGGTCCGGCGCGCGCGCTCGGCGCACTCAGCCGGCGTCAGCGGCCCGGGGGCGGTGGCGAGCGCCGTCAGCACGTCGGGCTCGCGGATGTGGTCGCCGGTGGCGACGAACTGCGGGTGCGGTTCGGGCACCGGCTCGGCCTCGAGCGCGGCGGTGAGCCGGTCGAGCCGTTCGCCGGCGTCGACCGTCAGGTCGCCCGGCGGCAGGTGCCGGCGGACGAGCCGGTACGCGCTCGCCGTGCCGGTCCCGAGCGCCGCGACCGTTCCGCGCAGATCGACCGCCTGGGCGCCGCAGAGCAGCTCGACCGCCGCCAGCCGGACGATCAGCCCGCTCATCGAGAGCAGCCGCACCGCAGCCACCGGAGCCATCGTCACCCGGTCCTCGATGCCCTCCGCGATCGACGATGTGGGCTGCTCCAGCGTTACCGGCGCGGCCAGCAGCCGGGCCTCGGCGGCGAGCGAGGCGGCCCCGTGGCCGACGATCGCGAGGCCATCCTGGGCGCTGTCGGGTCGCGCCCGCAGGCCCGTGGGCAGATCGGTGAACCGGGGATCCAGCAGCTTCTGGATCCGCTCGGATCCGATCGTCACGGCCCCGGCGAGCGCCAGCCGCGCGTGGTCGAGCGCCAGCGCCACCGGGGCGATCTCGTGGCCACCGGTGGAGATCGCACGATCCTCGTCGGCGAGCACGAACGGGCTGTCGCCCGATGACCCGAGCTCGATCGACAGCTGACGATCGAGCTGTGCGAGCGCGTCGTGGGCAGCGCCGTGGGTCTGGGCCAGCCCCTTGAAGCAGAGCGCGTCCTGGAGGCCGCGTGGCGCCGTCCGACGCTGCGCCAGCGCGCCGCCGGCGAGCAGGCCGGCGATCCGTTTGCGCGCGCGCTCGTCACCCGGATACGGGCGGGCGCGACCGATCGCGGGGTGCAGCGCGTCGACGTTGCCGAGCACCCCCTCATATGAGAGCGCGGCGGCAAGCTCGAATGCGTCGAGCGCGCGTCGCGCGTGCTGGAGCGCGATGCAGGCCGCGCCGACCGTGTATGCGTTGGCGTTGAGGATCGCGTGCGCCTCCCGCGGGCCGAGCTCCAGCGGCTCGAGCCCCGCCGCCCGTAGCTCGTCCGCGGAAAACGTCTGGCCGGCCAGCGCCAGCCCGATCTCGGCCATCTGGCTGAGGTCCGCCTGGCCGACGGAGCCGATCATGTGCAGTCGCGGCACGATGCCCGCGTTCAGTGCCGCGCACAGCGCCTCGGCCACCACCGGACGCACGCCGGCATAGCCGAGCGCCAGGCCCGCGGCGCGGGTGACCATCGTGGCCCGCACGATCTCCGGCGGCGCGAGCGGGCCGTGACCGACGTTGTGGGAGACGAGCAGCGCCCGATTGAACGCGCCCTGATCGCCGTCGTCGACGGCCACCGTCTTCAGCGCGCCGACCCCGCGGGTAACGCCGTAGACCGGATCCCCGCGTTCGAGCGCCCGCCCGATCACCGCCCGCGTCCGGACCATCTCGGCGCGGCCGCGCTCGCCCAGCTGGACCCGCCGACCGCCGGCGACCGCCGCGACATCAGCGGGCGTCAGCGGCCGCTCGCCGAGCACGAGCGGTTGCTGCTCAGCCACGTCCACGGAGCGCGATCAGGGTCTCGTCACGCCGGGTCTCGAGCTCACGGACCCGCTCGGGCGAGTAGTCGCCGAGCAGGCCGAGGCCGGCCCGCGCGCCGCCTGCGCCGTTCGCCCGCAGTGCGACGAGCTCGGCCGGAGGCTCGGCGGCGCCGGACAGCAGCGGGAACAGCGCCGCCACGACCGCGGCGTGGACCTCGAGCCCGGCGAGGTCCATCGTCGCAAACGGGCCGAGCGTCGCCCAGCGGGCTCCGAGCCCGGCGGTGACTGCGATGTCGACGTCATGCAGCGCGCAGACGTCTGACTCGACGAGCGCGTAGGCCTCCCGCAGCAGCGCGTACTGGAGCCGGTTGGCGACGAAGCCCGGCACGTCGCGGCGCAGGACGATCGGCCGGCGGTCGAGCTGCTCAGACCAGGCCCGCAGCCGGCCGAGCACTGCCGGATCGGTGCGATCGCCGGGAACGATCTCGACGAGCGACATCAGGTCGGCCGGGTGAAAGAAGTGCCAGCCGGCGAACCGCTCGGGAACCGACAGCGCCGCCGCCAGCTCCGCCAGCGGCAGCGACGAGGTCGTGGTGGCGAGCACCCCGCCGGCGGCAAGGCTCGGCTCGGCGGCGGCGAGGACCGCCCGCTTGTGATCGAGTTGCTCCCCGACCGCCTCGAAGATCAGCCCGAACGACTCCCCCTCGGGCAGGCCCACCCGGGCGGCGATCCGCGCTCGTGCCGCGTCTGCCTGAGTGGCGGTGAAGGCGCCGAGCCCGGTCAACTCGGTCAGCCGCCGGTCGATCGCTTGCGGCGCCTCGGCGGCCGCCTGGGCGCGGCGGGTGACGAGCGTCACCCGGACGCCGTGGGCCGCGAGCAGGATGCCGGCGGACCGGCCGATCGTGCCGGCGCCGAGCACCGCGGCGTTGGCCGGCAGCGCGGTCACGGTCATTCCCAGAACCGCCGTTCGTCGAGGTATTCGAGCAGGAGACGGCCGGCGTGGGCGACGTGATCGGTCATCGCCCGCCGGGCGCCGGCACCGTCGCCGGCGACCAGCGCGGCGGCGATCCGCTGGTGCTCGTCGACGTTGAGCGCGATCAGCTCGTCGACGCTGCGCAGCGCCTCGGTCACATGATCTTTGGGAAACGAGCCGCGCAGCCGCAGCACGTCTCGCTGCAGCGTGCGATTGTCGGCGGCGACGAGGATCACGTCGTGAAAGGCGTCGTTGGCGGCGCCGATCGCCGCCGTCAACTCGGCGCCGGCGTTCGCGACGGCCGGATCGAGGCCGGACACCGCCGCCGCGAGGTCCTCCTGCGCACGGTCCAGCCGGCGTACCGCCAGCGCCTCGATCCGCGCCGCCGCACGTTCGGCCGCGAACCCCTCGAGCGCGGCGCGCAACTCGTAGACCTCCTGGACTTCCCGACGCGGCGGGGTGCGGACGATCGCGCCGCGGTTCGGGCGCAACGACACCAGGCCGGAGCTCTGGAGCTTGGTCAGCGCCTCGCGGATCGGGGTCCGGCTGACCTCGAACCGCGCGCACAGCTCGTCCTGGGCGAGCCGCTCGCCCAGCGCGATCCGGCCGTCGAGGATGTCTCGCTGCAGGCGGTGGGCGATCTCATCGGCCAGGCTGGTGGCGTGGACCGGCCGGGCGGGGGACACGGCCATCGCCCCGGGGGTCGGGGGCATGACTCGATCGTATCCAAAAATCCAATCTGCTTGGATTGGATCCATGGATGCCGAAATCGTGCCCGCCGGGAGTGGATCCGCCCGCGTCGGCGAGCCAGCCTCCCGAGGCCTCGAGCTGGGCTGCCGCGGCTGGGAGCAGGAGGGCGCGCTGCGCTGCCTGATGAACACGCTGGACCCGGCGGTCGCCGAGGATTCCGCCCGGCTCGTCGTCTACGGCGGCGAGGGCCGCGCCGCACGCAGCTGGGCCGATCACGACCGGATCGTGTCAGCGCTGCGCCGGCTGGGCGGCGACGAGACCCTGCTGGTCGGATCCGGGCGACCGGTGGCCGTGCTGCCCTCGCATCCCGACGCGCCGCGGGTGCTGATCTCGACCGCGATGCTGGTTCCGCAGTGGTCGGGCGAGGCGGAGTTCGAGCGTCTCCAGGCGGCCGGCCTGACGATGTTCGGGCAGATGACCGCCGCCTCCTGGTTCTACATCGGCACCCAGGGGATCCTCGGCTTCACGCACGAGACGTTCGCCGCGGTCGCCCGGCGCCACTTCGGCGGCTCGCTCGCCGGCCGGCGCGTGCTGACCGCCGGGCTGGGCGGGATGGGCGGCGCCCAGGGCCTGGCGATCGCCAACCTCGGCGGCCGGGCGCTGATCGTCGAGGTCGACCCCGAGCGAGCGGCGCGTCGGGCCCAGGCCGGCTGGGTCGATGTGGTCACCGACGACTACGCCCGGGCGCTGTCCGAGCTTCAGCACGGCGGCGACGGCCGCGCCGTCGCGCTCGTCGCCAACATCGCCGAGATCGCCCCGCGGCTGGTCGCCGAGGGCATCACCTTCGACATCGCCACCGACCAGACCGCCGCCCACGATCCGCTGCGCGGCTACGTCCCGGCAGGCTGGTCGACGGCGCAGGCGCGGGGCGCCGCAGCGGCCGGCGAACCCGCCCACGCCGCCGCCGTGCGCGGCTCGCTCGCGGCCCACGCGCGGGCGCTGCTGGCGTTGCGCGACCGCGGCACGGTCGTGTTCGAGTACGGCAACGGCCTGCGCGCCCAGGCACAGCTCGCCGGCTGCACGCGCGCCGGCGAGCTCCCGGGCTTCATCGCCGAATACGTCCGCCCGATCCTGGCCCGCGGTGTCGGCGCCTACCGCTGGATCTGCCTGAGCGGCGATCCCGCCGACCTGCGCCGCACCGAGGACGCCGCGCTGGACGTGATCGGCACCGCGTCGCTGGCCAAGTGGTTCTCGCTCGCGCAGGCGCGAGTGCCCGAGCAGGGCCTGCCCGCCCGCGTCTGCTGGCTGGGGCTCGGCGAGCGCGAGGCGGTCAGCACCCGCTTCAACGAGCTCGTCGCGGCCGGCGAGGTTGGCCCGCTGGCGCTCGGGCGCGACCACATGGATCCGCACTCGGTCGCGTCGCCGTCGCGGGAGACCGAGGCGATGCGCGACGGCTCGGACGCGATCGCCGACTGGCCGGTGCTGTCGGCGATGCTGAACGCCGCCCAGGGAGCGAGCTGGGTGGCGATCGGCAACGGCGGCGGCGTCGGAATCGGCCGCAGCATCCACTCGGCGATGACGGTGATCGCCGACGGCTCAGCGCTGGCGGGGCGCAAGATCGCCCGCGTGTTTCACTCCGACCCCGCGCTCGGGGTGGCCCGCTACGCCGATGCCGGCTATCCGGAGGCGCTCGAGCAGGCGCGCCGCCACGGCCTCGATCTCGCGTGACCCCGGCGGCGGGCGACAGTTGGCCGATGCGTTGAACTATGTGCGACTCATCGACCACTCGGCCCCGAGCTGCGCGCTACACGGCGGTCAGTGGCTTCGCGATGCCCTCGAGTCGTCGGCGTTCGGCCTTGATCCCGAAGATCAGCTCGGTGATTCCGCCGAGGATCATCAGGACCGCTTCGATCGCCAGCGCCTCGAACACCTTCGAGGTCTTGCCGGTCGCGACCATCGGCGCGGACAGCTACGGACCGATGATCCCGCCGATGCCGGTACCGACCGCGTAGAACAGCGCGATGCACATCGCCCGGGTTTCCATCGGGAATATCTCCGAGACAGTCAGGTAGGCGGCGCTGACGCCGGCGGAGGCGAACAAGAACACGACCGCCCACGCGAGCGTCAGCGGGATCCAGACCGTGCCGAGGCCGATCAGGATCTTCCAATGCCAACGTGACCAGGGCAGCCGGTCCAGGCGCGCCGGGATGTCGGTCTCGATCGTCGCGAGGCGCTCGTTGACAGTCGCTGTGCTGATCGATTTGTCGGGCTACCCAGTCGGCTGCCCCGCAATCGGTCGGCGCACGGTCCCTCCTCGATCGCATCGACCCCGCATACTTGGCGCCGCGATGACGATCCGCGCCAACACCGAGGACCCGCGGATCGTCGCCGGCATGGCCGCGCAGGGCAGGCTGCGCGAGTCGCGGCTGGCGGCGGGCGAGCAGCGCGTCGGCTGGAAGGCAGGGCTCGGCACAGCCCAGGCGATGCAGAGCGCGTCGATCGCGATCATCGACCTGGGGGACCCCACCGACATCGAGCAGGTGCTCGCCGAGAACCTCTTTCACCGCGCGTTCCTGCTCGGGCCGTTCGCCGACGTCAGCGGCGCGGACCTCGGTGACGCGCGGCTGAGCGTCACCCGCGACGACGACGAACCGCAGACCGGGATCGACCCGGCGGCGACGCTCGGCGATCTCGTCGAGGTCATCCGCGCGGTCGCCGATCAGGTCCCCTGGCGGGCGACGCGCTGCGCGCGGGCGACGTGATCATGACCGGCTCGGCGGTGCCGCCGATCGCGATCTCCGGCGCTGAGCGGTTCACGGTGACGTTGCCGGGCGCCGGTAGCGTGACGCTCGTGATCGCGCCGCCGGCGGGGACAGGCTGAGCGTGGCCGCGGCACCGGACCCGCCCGGCGATCGGCCTCGCGAACCGTACGGGTTCGAGCCGCTCGTACCGTTCGAACGCAGCTTCGACGCGCTCTACGGCTTGGAGCTGCTCGGACACGGGTTTGGCGAGGACGGAGTCCTGCGGGGCCGCGTCCGGGTGCGGCCTGAGCTGCTGGGCGCCGAGCACCGGCTGCACGGCGGTGTGCCGGCCGCGATCGCCGAAACGCTGGCCTCGCGGGGGACGGCGCTGATGACGATGCCGCATGGGCTGGTGGCGAGCGGGCTGTCGAACGACACGACCGTGATCGTCGCCGTCGGCGAGGGGGCGACGCTGCACGCCGAGGCGACCGCGCTGAGCCGCGGCGACGACTTCTGGGTGTGGTCGGTGCAGCTGCGAGATGACGCCGGCACGCTGTGCGCGTTCAGCCGGGTGACGATCGCCGTCCGCCCGGCGCGGCGCTGAGTTCGCGCCCGCCGCGCCGCTGAGTTCGCGCCCGCCGCGCCGCTGAGTTCGCGCCCGCCGCGGCGCCTGACTTCACCCCGCCGCGATCGTGCTGACGGGCTCGCCGCGCCCGTTTCGAACTGACCCGACCGGGTAGCTGTCGACCAGACGGAGGAACGTCCCCAATAGTCAGGAGGCTGGAGCGATGCTTCTCGCAATCGCGATCGTCCTACTCATCATCGCCATCGCCGGAGGGATCATCATTCATCCGATCCTGTTCGCGATTGCGATCGCCGCCATCGCCGTGTACTTCGCCGATCGCGGCCGTGTGACGCGCTGAACCCGCGGACAGCGGGGAACTTTTGGCGGCATGAAGACGCCTAACTTTCCCCGCCCCTGCGGCCGCCTCTGCCGGCCGCGCGCCGGCCGCGGACGGCGCTGGCTCGCGGGCGCCGGCGGCGTGCTCTTGGCCGTTTCGGGTGCGTTAGGCTGCGCACGTGTCGGGGGCGTGATCCCGGCCCCGGAGGAGATGCGCGAACGATGGGTCGTTACAACGAGGAGTTCAGGCGGTCGCTGGACGAGCCCGAGGCGTTCTGGGCAGCGGCGGCCGAGGCGATCGATTGGACCACTCCGCCCGAGCGCGTGCTCGACAACAGCCGGGCGCCGCTGTATCGCTGGTTCCCGGACGGACGGCTGAACACGTGTTACAACGCGCTCGATCGCCACGTCGAGCGTGGTCGCGCCGATCAGGTGGCGCTGATCTACGACTCGCCGGTGACGGGCTCCGTCCGGCGGTACACCTACCGCGAGCTGCGCGACGAGGTCGCCCGGTTCGCCGGCGCCCTGCAAGGACAGGGCGTGCAGCACGGCGACCGCGTGATCATCTACATGCCGATGGTCCCCGAGGCGGCGATCGCGATGCTCGCCTGCGCTCGGATCGGCGCGGTCCACTCGGTCGTGTTCGGCGGCTTCGCCGCCCACGAGCTCGCCGGACGGATCGACGATGCGCAGCCGACCGTGATCGTCTCAGCGTCATGCGGGATCGAGCCGGGCCGGCTGATCGACTACAAGTCGCTGTTGGACGGCGCGATCGAGCAGGCCGAGCACCAGCCACGGCGCTGCATCGTGCTGCAGCGGCCGGCGCTGGAGGCGACGCTGGATCCCGAGCGTGACCTCGACTGGGCCCAGGCGATGGACGACGCCGAGCCGGCCGAGTGCGTGCCGGTCGCGGCGACCGATCCGCTCTACATCCTCTACACGTCGGGCACCACCGGCCGGCCGAAGGGGATCGTCCGTGACAACGGCGGTCATGCGGTCGCGCTGGAGTGGTCGATGTCCAACGTCTACGGGATCGAGCCGGGCGAAGTCTGGTGGACCGCGTCGGACGTCGGTTGGGTCGTCGGCCACTCCTACATCGTCTACGCGCCGCTGCTGCACGGCTGCACGACCGTCCTGTACGAGGGCAAGCCGGTCGGCACCCCAGACGCCGGCGCGTTCTGGCGCGTGATCGCCGACCACGGCGTCGTGACGCTGTTCACGGCTCCGACCGCGTTCCGGGCGATCCGCCAGCAGGACCCCGACGGAGCGCTGATCGGGCAGTCCGACCTGTCGGCGTTCCGGGCGCTGTTCCTCGCCGGCGAGCGTTGCGACCCCGACACGCTGTACTGGGCGCAGGACAAGCTCGGCGTGCCGGTGATCGATCACTGGTGGCAGACCGAGACCGGCTGGGCGATCGCCGCCAACTGCCTGGGGATCGAGCAGCTGCCGGTGGTCGCCGGCTCACCGACGCGGCCGGTCCCGGGCTGGGACCTGCGGGTGCTCGGCCCTGACGGCCGCGAGCTGCCGGCCGGCGAGACCGGCGCGCTCGTCGTCAAGCTGCCGATGCCGCCCGGTTGCACGCCGACGCTGTGGAACGCCGAGGACCGCTTCCGCGAGACCTACCTGACGACGTTCCCCGGCTACTACCAGACCGCCGACGCGGGCTACGTCGACGCCGACGGCTACCCGTTTGTGATGGCGCGCACCGACGACATCATCAACGTCGCCGGTCACCGCCTCTCGACCGGCGCGATCGAGGAGGTCCTCGCCGCCCATCCCGACGTCGGCGAGTGCGCCGTGTTCGGGGTCGCTGACCGGCTCAAGGGCCAGCTTCCGCTCGGCCTGCTGGTGCTCAACGCCGGCGTCGAGCGCCCCACCGAGGCGATCGCCGCCGAGTCCGTGCAGCTGGTCCGCGACCAGATCGGTGCCGTCGCCGCGTTCAAGACCGCGATCGTCGTCGGTCGCCTGCCCAAGACCCGCTCGGGCAAGATCCTGCGCGGCACGATGCGCAGCATCGCCGACGGCGACCGGTACGCGGTGCCGGCCACGATCGACGACCCGGCGATCCTCGAGGAGATCCGTGACGCCCTCCAGGGCGTCGGGCTGGCGGAGCCCGCGCGGGCGTCCTGAGCCCGTTGCTCGGCCGGTCGGGTCGGGTCAGACCGGCACCGCGTGCGCACCTGCACCTCGGTCTGCGAGCATCGGATCGTGACCGAGATCGAGACCGCGCGGCTGATCCTGCGCCCGCCCGGCCGGGGCGACGTGCCTGCGCTCGTGCAAGCGCTTGGCGAGGACCCGGACATCGCGTGGTCCATCCCGCTGATCCCGACGCCGTACACCGTTGCCGACGCGCGCGAGTGGCTGGCCGGGATCCCGGGTCGGTTCGAGACGATCCGGGAGGTGCCGTTCGCGATCACCGAGCGCGGCGACGACGAGCTGATCGGCTCGATCTCGGTCAGGCTGGACGCGGAGGGCTCGATCGGCTACTGGATCCGTGAGTCGTCACGTGGTCAGGGCCTGATGACCGAGGCCGTCGTCGCGGTCGTGCGCTGGGCGGTCACCGAGCATGGTCTGCATGACCTGCATCTCACCACTCACCCAGACAACCTCGCTTCCCAGCGCGTGGCTGAGAAGGCCGGGTTCGTGCGCGGGGGGATGGTCGTGCACGAGCCGCCGTTCGGCGACGGCGGCATTCGCGGCCTGCGCTACGACCGCCCTCGCTAGCCGCTGACTCGCGGCGCCGGATGGCCTCGACGAACTCAGACCGATCGCGCCGAGCTCCAATCGCATGGTTGACACGGTCCCGCGCGACGTGAGAGTGTCGAACCCTCAGGCGAACACGGGAGACTGGGACATGTCCCTCATCACAACAGCCGATGCGGTCTTTCAGGGTGGTGGCGTCAAGGGTCTCGCCGAGGTCGGAGCGATCCTTGAGTTCGCCGATCACGGGGATGTCGCGATCGAGCAATGGGTCAACCTGGCGGGCACGAGCGCCGGCGCGATTATCGCCGCGTACCTGGCGACCGGTCACACCACCGAGCAGCTGTCTGACCTGATTCAGGGCATGCCGGTCAAGTCGTTCGAAGACTGGGGCAGCGGCGGTGCGGTGATCGGAGGCGCGCTGAACCTCGCGCGATGCCACGGTCTCGCCCACGGCGAGGCGTTTCGCAGTTGGTTCGACGGCGAGCTCGGCGGCGCGACCTGTGGGTCCGTTCGGCGTCAGGACGTCGGGCCAGACAAGGCGAACGACGCGTACCGCCTACGTCTGATCGCGACCGATACGACGCAGCACAAGATGCTCGTTCTGCCCAACGACCTGGCGTTCTATCGAGTACTCGGCAGTACTCGCCCGATCGATCCCGATGAGTTCCTCATCTCGAATGCCGTGCGGATGAGCATGTCCATACCGTTCTTCTTCCAGCCCGTCATACTCGAGTCGATCGAGACGGGAGAGCCCTGCACGATTGTCGATGGCGGGGTCCTGTCGAACTTCCCGGTCTGGCTATTCGACGTGCCCGATCGTGATCCGGTGCGACCGACGTTCGGCTTCCACCTGACCGGTGGTAAGGACCTCGGCGGTCCGTTGGAGCAGATCGCCGAGGATTTCTGGCCGGTTGGGCTCGGAGCCAACATCTTTCACACCGCCAGCGACGCTTGGGACCAACGGTTCGTCTCCGAGTCGACCATCGTGCGGACCTGCACGATCGACGTCGACCCCGATATTGGAACGACCGACTTTGCGCTCAGCGACACCGCCAAGCAGACGCTGCTGAAGAACGGCCGCGACGCCGCCGAGTCGTTCCTGGACCACTTCAACCCGCACGCGTATCGCAATACGTACGGGAGGCAGCTCGCGCTCTGACGAAACCTGCGGGCCACGCAGGAGGGCGGAGCGCAGCTCCGATCGCAGCATCCCCACGACCTCTGGCGCTGGAGCGTCGAGCCGGTTCGGACGCCGGCCGTCACTGCCGGCGAGCACCCTCAGAACGGCAACGAGGTCTGACGCCAGCGGTCAAACAGCGTGAACGCCTGGGGGAGCGCCGCATCGGCGTACTGCGCGCTCTGCGCGTCGAGCTGCTCCGGGGTGATCCCGGTCGCGCTCAATTTGGGGTCGGTCCGAGCCCAGGCGGCGGCCAGCGCGGCATCGGCCTCGGGATGAAACTGCAGCGCGAGGTGGCGCCCATGGCGAAACGCCGCGACGCCCGCGGGGCTGTGCGCCAGCTCACGGGCTCCGGGGGGCACCTGCATCAGATCGAAGTGATACTGCAGCCACGGGCCGCTGGGGATCTCGTCGTCGTCGCCGTGCACCGCCAGCCAGCCGACCTCCGGGGTCCGCAGGACCTCGATCCCGCCGCCCAGGGCCACCGACAGCGCCTGTCCGCCGAAGCACAGACCGAGCACCGGAACCTCGGCCGCGACCGCGTGGCGGAGCGTCTCGATCTCGCCTGGGACCCAGCCGTCGGCATCGGCGGCGGAGCAATCGGAGCCCAGTGAGGCGACGAACGCATAGTCGGTGGGATCGGGCGCCGGTCGCTCCCAGACGGGGTGCGCGATGAACGGAATCCCGCGGTCCGACAGCCACTCACCGAAACGCGCCGGCGGTCCATCGAGCCCGTGCTGGAGTATCAGACCCGGCTTTGACACGATTTCGTGAGGACTCTAACGTTCTCGGCGTGGATAACGAGTCCGGCTCCACCCTTCCCCTCCACGACCGCGAGCAGGTGCTCGAGCACGCCGCCAGCCTGATCCTCGCGTCCTGGCGCAGCTTCGATCACGCGCGCCCCCAGCAGCCGCTCCCCGTCAGCCGCCACATGGACCTGCTGGCCCGCGCGCTACCCGGCGAGGGTTCCTCGCCGATCGCCGCACTGGACGCCGCCGCGGACGTCCTCGACGTCTCGCTCGCTCAGGCGCGGCCGCGGTATTTCGCCTACATCGGCTCCTCGGGGCTGGAGATCGGGGTGCTCGGCGACGCGCTGATGGCCTCCCACGACGTCAACGTGGCGGTCAGCGCCGGTGCTGCGGATCTGCTTGAGGCGCAGACGATCCGGTGGTTGGGGGAGTTCGTCGGCTTCGATCCGGAGGCGCTCGGGGTGGTCGCGGCCGGCGGCACGATCTCCAACCTGACGGCGCTGACCGCCGCCCGCGAACGGGCGCTGCCCGGGTTTCGGCATGACGGCGCGGCCGGACGCCGAATGGCGCTGTACTGCTCGCGCGAGGCCCACTACTCGGTCCGCCGAGCGGCCGAGCTGCTGGGGATCGGCGGGCGCCAGGTGCGGGGCATCCCGCTGGACTCCGAGCGCCGGATGCAGCCCGACGCCTGCGCGGCGGCGATCGACGAGGACCTGGCAGCCGGCATCATCCCGGTGGCGGTCGTGGCCACCGCCGGGACCACGTTGACGGGTGCGGTCGACGATCTGGAGGCGCTCGCCGAGGTCTGCGAGCAGCGCGAGGTGTGGCTGCATGTCGATGGCGCCTACGGGCTGCCGGCCGCCGCCACCCAGGAGGCCGGCGCTCGTTTCCGCGGCCTCGCCCGAGCCCAGTCGGCGACGGTCGATGCCCACAAATGGTTGTACGTGCCGAAGGCGTGCAGCGTGCTGCTGATGCATGACATCGAGTCGCTGGAGCGGGCGTTCTCGCACGAGGAGAGCTACATGCCGCACAGCGGCGAACGGCTGGCCGTCGATCACACCCTGGAGTACTCACGCCCGCTGCGCAGCTTGAAGCTGTGGCTGGCCTTCACCGTCCACGGCGCCGATGCGATCCGGCACGCGATCGAGCGCAACATCGAGGAGGCGCAGCTGCTGGCCTCGCTGCTCGAGGCCGACGAGCGCTTTGAGTTGCTCGCCCACCCGCAGCTCTCGGCTGTGTGCTTCCGCCACCTGCCACCGCCCGGCGTCGACGCCGATATCCACAACGCCGCCTTGGCGGGAGCGCTGGCCACCGACGGACGGATCCTGCTCGCCGCGGCTGACCTCGACGGCGCCACCTGCCTGCGGGCCTGCGTCGTCAACCATCGCACGACCGCGGACGACATCCGGGCGATTCCCGCCGTGCTGGCCGAAGTCGCCGCCGGGCTGGCGATCGCGGCGCTATGACCGTGGGCCCACACAGCCCGGCGGCGGCCGTCGCGAGCGAACCGGTGGTCGCCGAGGAGCTCGACGTCCTGCGGCGAATCGAAGGGCTGGATCTCGATGTCGGCGCCACCGCGGTGATCGCCAACGTCTGGCGGGCCGCTCAGGAGGCGCGTTCCCGCCTGGAGCGCAGCGTGCTGCGGCCGCAGGGGATCTCCTGGGGCGGGTTCTCGCTGCTCTTCAACCTGTGGATCTGGGGCCCGATGGAGACTCGCGCGCTGGCGGTCTCGATGTCCTGCGCGCGCCCGAGCGTCACCGGCCTGTGCGACACGCTCGAGCGCGACGGGCTCGTGCGCCGCTCCGGCGATCAGACCGACCGTCGGCTGGTGCGGGTCGAGCTGACGGTCGCCGGGCGCCGCACGATCGAGGATCTCTACCCCCGCTTCAACGCCGGCGAGTCGCAGCTGGTGTCGGCGATGAGTCCGGCGGACCGCGAGCTGCTGGCCGTCTTGTTGCGCCGCTTCCTGCACGGCGTGCGCACGACCGGCGGCTTGGAGATGGCGTGACGAGCGTGCACGTGGAGGGGGTCAGCGTTCCCCTCGACCACTACATCGACGGCCGCCGGGTTGGATCGCAGCGGCGGTTCGAGGTCCGCAGCCCGATCGACTGGGACGGCTGGGAGCTCGGTCGGGTGGCGGCGGGCGGCGCGGCCGAGGTCGACCTCGCGGTCGCGTCGGCGCGACGCGCGTTCCCGGCCTGGGCGGCCCTGGGCCCCGCCGGCCGGCTTGAGGTGCTCGACCGGTTGGCCAACGCGATCGACGCCGCCGTCGACGACCTCGCCAAGGTCGAGTGCGCCGACAACGGCTCGCTGTATGAGGCGATGCACCTCCGCGTGCTGCCCCGGGCGGCCAACAACATCCGCTTCTTCGCGCACTACGCCGTCGAGCGCCTCGACGAACCGCCCCGCACCCTGCCCGGCGGCGAGCGCAACCGCGTGCGCTACGACCCGTGTGGCGTGGTCGCGGTCTCAACCCCGTGGAACGCGCCGTTCATGCTCGCCACCTGGCGCGTCGGCCCGGCGCTCGCGGCCGGCAACACGGTCGTGCTGAAGCCGCCGGAATGGGCGCCGCTGACCTGCTCGCTGCTCGGTGACCTGGCCGAGCAGGCCGGCGTCCCGGCGGGCGTGCTCAACATCGTGCACGGCACCGGCGCCGGCGCCGGCGCGGCGCTGACCGGCCATCCCGACGTCGACCGGGTGGCGTTCACCGGCTCACCGGCGACGGCGCGGACCGTGTACGGCGACGCCGCGGCGCAGCTGACGCCCGTCTCCTTCGAGCTCGGGGGAAAGTCGCCGTTTGTCGTGTTCGACGACGCCGACCTCGACGCCGCCGTGGCGACCGCCGCCTACCAGTACGACAACTCCGGGCAGGTGTGCCTGGCGGGCACGCGACTGCTCGTCCAGCGGTCGATCCTGGACGAGTTCGTCGAGCGCTTCGCGGCCCGGGTGAGCGAGATCACGGTGGGGGACCCGCGTGAGCCGGCGACCACCTATGGCCCGCTGATCCATCCGGTTGCGCTGAGCCGCGTCACCGGCCACGTCGAACGCGCGCTCGCGGCCGGCGCCCGGCTCGCCTTCGGCGGTCACTCGCTGGGGGGCCTGTACTACGCGCCGACGCTGTTCACCGAGATCCTTTCCGGAGCCGAGATCCTCGAACACGAGGTCTTCGGTCCGGTGCTGACGCTGCAGGCGTTCGACGACGAGGAGCAGGCGATCCGCCTGGCCAACGCGACCGACTACGGCCTGGCGGCGACGATCTACACGGGCTCCGAGCACCGCGCCGAGCGGGTCAGCGAGGCCGTCGTGGCGGGCACGGTCTGGGTCAACTGCTTCTACGTCCGCGACCTCGAGACCCCGTTCGGCGGCGCGCGCGACTCGGGCATCGGGCGCGAGGGCGGACGGCACTCGTTCGACTTCTACTGCGACGTCAAGACGGTGTGCGAGCGCACGTCGTCGTTCACCGCGAGCTGAGTGCCCCCAGGCGCCCGTGCGCGGCGCGTTGGGAAGGAAGTCAAATCATGGTTGACAAACTTCCCAATCCCAGGTGGGCGCCTGCGCGATCGTCGGCGTGATCGTCCAGACCGCCGCCCAATCGCCGTCGCTAAGCCAACGTCATCCGGACCGGCAAACGCTTGAGGCCGTTGGTGAAGTTCGAGCGATGGCGCACGGGCGGGCCCGCCAGCTCGATCGCCGCCACCCGCCGGACGAGCTCCTCGAGGTAGACCCGCACCTCAAGGCGTGCCAGGTGCACGCCGAGGCAGTGGTGCGGGCCGCCGCGACCGAACGTCAACTGATCCGTCGGATTCCGCGTCACGTCGAAGCGGTGCGGGTCCGGGTAGTGGTCGGGGTCGCGGTTGGCGGCCGCGAACCAGACCACCACCTTGTCGCCGGCGGCGATCCGCTGTCCGCGGATTTCGATCGCCTGAGTGGCCGTGCGCCGGAAGAACCAGACGGGCGATGCGTAGCGCAGCATCTCCTCGGCCGCCGATCCGATCAGCTCGGGCTCGGCCCGAACACGGTCGTATTGATCGGGGTTCTGGGCGAGCGCGAGCGTGCCGAGCGCGATCGCCTGACGGGTCGTCTCGTTGCCCGCCACGATCATCAGCGCGAACATGTTGTCGAGATCGTGGCCGGACAGCGGCTGCCCGTCGACCTCGGCGTTGGCGATCAGCGTCAGCACGTCGTCGCGCGGGCAGTCACGCCGGTCGTCGTAGTAGCGCCGGCCGATCGTGCACAGCTCCTCGGCCCACGGCGAGCCGAACGGCTTGAAGCGATCCTCGTCGCGCTCGCGTCCGAAGGCCAGCTCGCCGACGTAATCGGGATCGGTGTCGACCAGCAGCCGGTCGCCGAGCTCGACCAGGCGCGGCAGGTCCTCGTCGGACAGGCCGAGCACGTGGGCGAGCACGCGAATCGGGATCGGCGCCGCCAGCTCGTGCACCAGATCGAACTCGGCGCCGGACCGGACCCGGTCGAGCAAATCTGAGACGAGCGCGCGGAGCCAGCCCTCATAACGGCCGACCGCGCCCGGCGTGAAGCTGGTGGACATCAGACGGCGGTAGCGGCCGTGCCTGGGTGGGTCGAACTCCAGGAGGTTGCGGCGCGTGGCGAGCACGTCCTCGGGCAGGTCGGCGATCGTGGCCGAGCCTCCCAGCTCCGATGAGAACCCCTTCGGGTTGCGCACGACGGCGGCGACGTCGTCGTACTTGGTCAACGCCCAGAAGCCGCGGCCGTCGGGCTCGGGATGGAAGTAGACGGGCGCCTCGCGCTGCAGCAGGTCGAACATCTCCCACGGCTCGTGATCGGCGAACAGGTCGTGGTTCAGGAGGTCGACCGCGGACAGATCCGTCTCGCTCGTGCCCATGCGCGCAACGCTCCGCTACAGCCGGTGGGAGTACTCCGCGAACTCCCAGTCGGTGACCCAGGCGCGGAACCGTTCGAGCTCGGCCGCCTTGAGCGTCTCGAAGGTGTCGACGAGCTCGGCGCCGAGCGCCTCGATCATCACCTGATCCTGCTTGAGCTCCTCCAGCGCCTCCTGAAACGTCTTCGGCAGCACCCGGCCGAGCAGCTCCTCGGGTAGGTCGTAGATCATGCCCTCCAGCGGCTCGGGCGGCTCGAGCTCACGACGGATGCCGTCCAGCCCTGCCGCCAACGCCGCCGTGTAGGCCAGGTAGGGGTTGGCGGTTCCGTCGCCGAGGCGGATCTCCAGCCGGGTCGCCGCGCCGCGCTCCTTGGGCACCCGCACCAGCGTCAGCCGATGGTCGTGACCCCAGCACGCTCGGGTCGGCACGAGCGCCTCGGCGCTGATCCGCCGGTAGGCGTTGACCGTCGGGTTGAAGAACACCATCATCGCCGGCCCATGCTCGAGCACCCCGGCGATGAAATGACGCGTCATGGCGGCGAGACCGTGAGCGCCGTCGGTCTGCTCGCAGACGTTGGCACCGTCCGCGTCCTCGAACGACACGTGCACGTGGAAGCCCGAGCCCTCGTCGTCGTTGAACGGCTTGCCCATGAAGGTCGCCAGCAGACCGTCGCGCGCGGCCAGTTCCTTGACCATCGCCTTGTAGCGGAACGCCCGGTCGGCCGAGCTGACGGCGGGTCCGTGGCGCAGGTTGATCTCGTATTGCGCGCGGCCGAACTCGTGGGCAGCGGCGATCGCCTCCAGATCGAGCTCGACGGCGGCGTCGAGCATCCGGCTGAGCGTGCCCTTCGGATCGGCGACGCCACCGACCGTGTAGACCGGGCTGTCCTGGGCGGCGTACGGGCGAAAGCCGTTGGCCGCCGCGGGATCGGCTTCGCACAGGTAGAACTCGAGCTCCGGGCCGAGAATCGGCGACACGCCGAGCGCCTCGAACTGTCGCACCGTCCGCTTCAGCGCGCCCCGAGAATCGAGCGGAGACGGAGCGTGCGTGGCCGGATCCTCGAGGTCGACCAGGCAGGCAACGACATCGGGCTGCCAGGGCAGCGGCACGAGCGTGTCGAGGTCGGGCCGAGCCAGCAGATCCGGGAACCCCTGTTCGAAACCGGCGACGACGTTGTGGCGCAGATCGACGGTCATGATCGCCGCCACGAACCCGACGCCGTCGCGCGCCGCATGCGGGAACGCCGAGATCGGAATGTCCTTGCCGCGGCAGACGCCGTGCAGGTCGGCGTACTGCAGGCGGACCGCGCGGACGCCGACCTCGGCCAGCTGCGACAGGCGGTCGGGCAGGTCGACAACCGGCGTGTCCGCAGGCACCTCTTGGCTCATCTCACGCTCCTCTCGTTTCGTCCGCCGGCGCCTGCAGGGGATGCCCGAGCGCCTCCAGCCCGTCGCGCTCCGCTTCCACTGCCGCGGAATCGAAGCGGAAGTACGAGCGGGGCGGCAGGATTCCCCAGGTGTTGGAGGAATGGGCGTCGTCGGGCCAGTCACGCGGCCGATGGTCGGGCTCGAGCTGCTCCATGTCCGAGTACAGCTCGACGAAGCACGCCTCCTCGGGGACGCGGACGTACGCCGCCAGGTTGCGTCCCAGGCCATGGCGGACGGGTCCCCAGCCGAGCCACCGGCCGTGCTGGGCGAGGTGATCGAGCGCGACCCGGAGCTCGCCCCAGTCGATCAGCTCGAACGCCAGGTGGTGGAAGTGCGCATAGCCCTTGCCGACGAGCGCGACCGTGTGGTGGTCGCCGTTGATGTGCAGCCACACGCCCTCGTCGCCGAGCCGGTCGGTCACGTGCATACCGAGCGCGTCGCAGTAGAACCCGACCATCGTCTGAAGATCGCCGGTCAGCGAGTTGACGTGCCCGAGCTTGCGGGGGTGAAACCCCGGCAGCACGGCGCTGGACCGCGCCACCGGCGGGCGCGGGTCAGCCGCCGGCTCGTAGGCGACGAGCTCGATCCCCTGCCCGTCGGGATCACGCAGCACGACCGCCGCGTCCTGGAGCCGGTGCTCGACGCCGAGGGATCGCAGATGCGTGGCGGCGTCGTCCAGGGTGATCCCGCGCGCCAGCTCGAATCCCGTGTGGTCGTGCCCCGGATCGGGGCGGCCGACCAGCTCCAGGCAGTAGGGCTCGTAGTCACACGCCAGGTACGCCCGCCCCGCGTGATCCGGCCGGCGACTGAGGCCGAACTGGATCGACCAGCGCGCGGCGGCGGCGTCGACGTCCTGCACCCTGAGGCAGACGTGGTGGATTCTGCGCAGCGAGATCATCGTGCGAGGACGTGGCTGACGGGGGCGCCGGCGCTCCCCAGCAGATCTGCCGAGCGCCGCATCGCCTCGGCGAGGTGGCGCCGGGTCAGCGACTCGGCCCGCGCTCCGCTGCCCGTCTCGATCTCCCGCAGGATCGCCTCGTGCTCGACGGCGTTGCTGGCCATTCGCTGCGTCGACTCGCTCTGGCGCTCGTAGATCACCTCGCCGATCCGCGCCACCCACAGGCGCTGCACGAACTGCATCAGGTACTCGTTGCCCGACGCCTGCACGAGCGCGAGGTGGAACTCGCGGTTGGCATCGAAGCTGTCGGCGACGTTGGGGACCGCGCGACGCTGTGCGGCCAGCGCATCACGCATCCGCTCAAGCGGTCCCGGCAGCCGCTGCTTGGCGGCCAGACGCGCCGCTCCCGGCTCGATCACGAGTCGCGCCTCGTAGGCGGCGTGCATCTCACGCCGGCTGACATCGGCGACTCGGGCGCCCCGGTTGGTGCGCATCTCCACCAGGCCTTCGGCCGCCAGCCGCCGCAACGCCTCGCGGACCGGGGTGCGCGAGACGCCGAGCTCCTCGGCCAGGTCCTCCTGGTGGATCCGGTCGCCACGCGGCAGCGAGCCGCTCGTGATCCGTTCACGGGTTGCGTCGTAGACCAGATCGACGACGCTGGCGATCGGCAGCGGCGCCGCCGGCAGCACGGGCGGCGCGGTCATCCCGTGCGCTCCACCTCTCGTTCGGCCTGCTCCTCAGGGATCGTCAGCGCCACGTGCAGGGTCTGCGCCGTGACCGCCGGCTGCTCGCCCACGGGCTCGAGCTCGCGATCGGACTGGACGACGGTGTTCTCCAGACGGCCGATGCCATCGATCTCGACCACGACGATGTCACCCGGCTGCACCGGGCGCGAGTTGGCGGGCGTGCCGGTCAGAAGCACGTCGCCGGGCTCGAGCGTGATCAGGCGGGCGACGTCGGCCACCTGGTAGGCGAACGAGAACATCAGATCGGTGCCGGTGTGACCCTCCTGGACCTGGGTCCCGTTGACATAGGTGCGAACGGTGAGATCGTCGGGGTCGACGTCTGCGGCATCGACGATCGCGGGGCCCAGCGGGCAGAACCCGTCCTGGCCCTTGACGCGCAGCATCGACCCCCGGTCGGCGTGGCGGAAGTCGTGCACTCCCCAGTCGTTGGCGACCGTGTAGCCGGCGACATAGTCGAGCGCCTCGTCGAGGCTGACGCCGTGGCAGCGGCGCCCGATCACGACCGCCACCTCGCCCTCGTAGTTGAGAAACCGGCAGCCCGCCGGCCGGGTGACGGTGGCCAGGTGACCCGACAGCGACGACGGGGGCTTGATGAAGTAGGAGGGGGTCTGCGGCAGGCGGGCCATCTGGTACTCGACCGCCCGCGAGCGATAGGTGAGATGGGTGGCGATGATCTTCGTTGGGAGCACCGGGGCCAGCCACTCGTCGACCTCGCCGACGGGCAGCGACAGCTCGTCGGCGTGGATCGTCTCGTGCTCGAGCGTGCCCTCGTGCAGCTGGCCGTCGTGGCGGATGCGAACGTGCTTCATGGGCGGGGGTCCTCGAGATGCTGGGCGATGACATCGACGCCGTCCACGGTGTAGCCGAAGCTGAAGCGGTAGCCGCGGAGCATCTCACGGGGCGCGATCGCCCCGAGATCCTCGAGCGTGTCGTCGTACAGCCGCAGCTCGGCACTGCCCTCCCAGACCGGCGTGGCGTCACGCTCACGCCCGCCCGCGCGGACGAGCTCGAACACGTCGGGGCGGTCGCCGGACGCCGCGGGAAAGTGGCGGGTGTTGTACATCGGCGGGTCGTTGACCGTCGGGCCGGTCTCCGATAGGTGCTCGAGCGTCACCGCCATCCGCGCGACCTGCCGGTCGTTGGCGGCGCAGGTCGCCCCGAAGCGCCCGCCCGCCCGCAGCTTCGGAGTCGCCTGGCCGGCGGCGAACAGCCGGGTCATGTGGATCGAGCCGAGCTTCTTGGGGAAGCCCTGGATCCAGCCGCGGTACATCGCGAAGTCCTTGTCGACCCAGATATAGACGCAGCGGCTGACCGGCTGTCCCTCGTACTGGGCGCCGACCACCAGGAAGAACTCTCGGTACTGCGACTGGATCGGGTCGACGAGCTCGTGACCGTCGACCGAGCACGACTGCCAGTCAGCGAAGATCGCCGCCACCGCGCCGGGATCCTCGGCGGGCTCGAGCTCGGCCGGCAGCAGCGCGGCGACGGCGTCAGGATCGGTGCGGTACTCGGCGATCAGGAAGTCGCCGGAGTAATGCCACGGCGGCGGCGGCACGATGCCGGCGCGCCCGTCGGGCGACAGCGGTGCGGTGTAGCCGCGCAAGCTCACGCTCGGCAGCTTTGCATACATTATGTGCGAGCGCCACCGTCGGAGGCGACTCTCCGGGTGACCGTCGTCTCCGGTCGTCGCTCCCGGGCCGGCCGCAGCATGCCCTGCACCAGCACCACCAGCGCGGCGCCGGTGGCGGCGCCGAACTGCAACGCCCAGCCGCGATCGAACTGGCCGAGCGCGTCGGGACGCTGGGAGGCGATCAGCGCGACCAGCACCGCCACCCCGACCGCCGAGCCGACCTGCCGTGCCATGTTGAGCACCGCCGAGCCGGTCGTCGCGCGTGCGGCGGAGAGCGTCGCCGCCGACGCGAACAGGGGCGCCTGGGTCAGCCCGGCGCCCACCCCGCCGAGGATCATCCCCGGCAGGAACACGACGTAGTCGGGCGTGGCGGTGGCGAACAGCAGCCAGTAGAGGCCCGACAGCGCCATTGCGGTGGTGCCGATCAGGGCGGGGACGGCGCGGCCGAAACGGGTCGAGATCCGGCCGCTGTTGATCGCGAACACGGCGGCGGTCAGCGGGCCGGGCGCGATCCCCAGACCCGCGTCCAGGGCGGAATAGTGCCACAGGTCCTGGAGGTACAGGACGCTGATCAGCAGCAGTGTGGCGAACGCGATGAAGAACAGGAACAGCGCCGTCGAGGCGGTGGCGAACTCGCGGCTGGAGAACAGCTTGGCCTCGATCACGGCGTTGTCCTTGGTGAACGCCCGGCGCACGGTCAGCGCACCGGCCGCGACGGCGCCCGCGAGGCACGCGATCACGCCAGGACTCGTCCAGCCCCAGGTCGAGCCCTCGACGGTGCCGAAGATCAGCAGCGTCACCGTCGCCAGCAGCGACAGCATCGAGACCGTGTCGGGCAGTCGCGCGCCGGCGCGGGCCCGCACCTCGGGCAGCACCCGCAGCCCGAGCGCCAGCGTGAAGATCCCGATCGGCAGGTTGACGAGGAAGATCCAGCGCCACGACAGGGTCACCAGCAGGCCGCCGAGCGGCGCTCCCGATGAGGCGGCAACGGCGGCGACGCCGGCCCACGCGCCGACGACCAGGTTGTGCTGGCGGGCGGGGAACGTGGGCAGCAACAGCCCCAGCGACGACGGCACGATGCTGGCCGCGCCGGCCGCCTGGATCACGCGGCCCGTGACGAGCACCTCGAGCGACGGCGCGATCGCGCACAGCACCGACCCCGCCGTGAACACGACCACCCCGGCCAGCAGGAATCGCCTGCGTCCGTAGTGGTCAGCGAGCCGGCCGGCGGGCACCAGCAGCGCTCCGAACACGATCGCGTAGCCGTTCAGCACCCACGACAGGTCCGACAGGCCGGCGCCGTGGAACGAGCGGCCCATCGCCGGGACCGCCACGTTGACGATGAACAGGTCCAGCTGCGCCATGAACGCCACCGCGGCCAGCACGCACAGGATCAGCCACTTGCGCGGGTGGCCCTCGTCGGCAGGCCACGCCGGGCGGTGGTCGTCGGTGGCGGTGACGGGGCGGTGGTCGTCGGTGGCGGTGACGGGGCGGTGGTCGTCGGTGGCGGTGACGGGGCGGTGGTCGTCGCGCGCTGCGGGCGAGCTCATCGCGTGTTTAGTCCGATCGTGGTTCGGTCATTGAACTTCCGGGTCGGCGCGCAGCCTATCACGAACAGTTCGATGGTTGAACTCACCGTGCTACGCTGGCGCCAATGCCACTGCCCAGCGACTACTCGGGTCAGACCTGCTCGGTCGCGCGCTCGCTGGAAGTGCTCGGCGAGCGCTGGACGCTGCTGATCGTGCGCGATGCGTTCTTCGGCGTCCGGCGCTTCGGAGATTTCGTCGCGCACCTCGATATCCCTCGGGCGGTGCTCGCGACGCGGCTGAAGGCGCTCGTGGCCGAGGGCGTGCTAGCGCGAGCGCCGGGCGAATCCGGGCGCGACGAGTACGAGCTGACGGACAAGGGCACGAAGCTGTGGCCGGTAGTGCGCGATCTGATGGCGTGGGGCGACGAGTTCTACGCGCCCGCCGGGGCGCTGCGGATCCTTCGACACGATGCGGACGGCGGTGTGCTCGATCGCCACGGCCGGTGCGCGACGTGTGGCCTGATCGTCGCGGTCGCCGAGACGACGATCGAGCCGGGACCGGGGTTCGGCCACGGGGGCCGGCGTGACGACGCGGTGTCACGGGCGATCGCGCGCTCGCGGCGGCTGCTGGAGCCGGTCCGCACCTGAGCGGGGAGCTTTTCGCACCCGTGCGGTGCATA
>Ga0302184_10000133_pt1 | contig 49332 bp, 53 predicted proteins | sample I_Palsa_N3_3_FD_200233 | JGI IMG/M metagenome (GOLD analysis project Ga0302184, IMG submission 200233) | Peat permafrost microbial communities from Stordalen Mire near Abisko, Sweden - I_Palsa_N3_3 | ecosystem: Environmental > Terrestrial > Soil > Palsa > Peat permafrost | place: Sweden...
CCGGGCCGAGCGTGTCGGTGACGCCGAGGGGTGTCGACACGCCGGGCGTCGGGAACCAGCTGCGATCGGTGCTCTCGCCGCCGACCCGGATCGAGGGCCGGCCGGTTGGGTTGAGATTGTGAACCAGCTGCGCGAGCACCGGGTCCGGCGGTCCCGAACCGCCGGGCTCCCAGCTCTGCACGGTCGGGAACTCGATCGCGATCCCGAGGAACCCCTGAGGCAGTGGACGGGCGGCGGGCATGCCGGATACCGACACGCTCGACTCGTATGCGCTCGCCGTCGCGGCCTGCACGCCACCCCAGGCAAAGGCGAGCAGCAGCCCGAGCATTGCCACGAATCTCCGCACGCCACAATGCAGCATCACGTCAGTCAGTATCACGGGCGGCCAGACCGAGGCGCACGGGTTACCGCCGATCAGCGGCTGGCTCGTTTGGTGTCCGCGATTGCTCAGACGTTGGTCAGTTGCCCGTCGGGGTGGGTGGAATCGGGTGGCCGAAGGCGACGAGCTTGACGGGCTGGGCGTCAGCCGGACGCAGTTGCTTGTTGAGGACCCGATCCCGGTAGTGCGCGAACAATTCAGCGATTTCGTCGCCGAGCGTGGACATCTCCTCGGCTGTGAGGTAGCCGATCGAGTCCGCGGTGAATGCGGCATCGCGCCACGCGTGCGGGTATGAGGCCCGTCGTGCGAACCACTCGCGCAGACGCGAGTAGGCCTGGTCCGCGAAGGTGGATTCCAAGGCGTCGCCGGCGGCGTTTGCCTCTGGATCCTCCGCGGTTGTCTGAAACCGGTTCGAGACCGACGCGATCCGCCACGGACGGCTGCGGCCCTTGCCGCCACCGGCCTCCTCCACATAGCCGTACCTGGCCAGTGTCTGCAGGTGCCACGACATGTTGCCCGGGCTCTCGTCGAGCATCTCGGCGGCGCGGGTGGCGGTCAGCTCGCCTTCACGGCCGATCGCTTCCAGCAGAGCGATGCGAACCGGATGCGCCAGAGCCCGCATCGTCCGGGCATCAGAGACGACCCTCCGTGAGACCGGCTCGTAGGCGCTCGACGCTGCGTCGTTGACGGCCTCCTGATCGGGCGTCGGGGCGGGCTTCGCGGTCCGCAAGCGCTTGGGGGCCGTCATCGGGCCGAGCCGGTGCGCGTCCGGGGCACGGCGAGGCGCAGACCGACGCTGACGAGGAACCAGCCGACCGCTCGCTGGGAGTTGACCAGATGCTCGTGTCGGACCGACCGGTACGACGCTCGGGGCGCAGCGATCTCGGTGGCGACCGAGGGCCCGGCGCACGACGATCGCCTCGCCGCTGCGCGCCGCAATTCCGTGATTCTGTCGTTCGCCATCATCTCGGCCAGTGTCGGATTCAACTTGTCTGCTCCTCTCACAAGGTCTCTTGTCACAAGAATAGTTGTCACAAGAACCCTTGTCAAGGTATTCGCCGATTCCGGCCAGCAGCCACACCGCGGTCGGTCGGTCGTCGGGTGACCCGTCTGGTCGTCCTCTGGCGGCGACCAGCCGGCGTCTCCGGTCGTCAACACCGGCACGCTGTATACGTGAGCCGCGAGCGTAAGCAGGTCCCGCTGCGCCTGGATCCGGCCGTACATGATGCCCTGGCCCGGTGGGCCGCGGACGAGCTCCGCAGCCTCACGCGCAGATCGAGGTGCTGCTCAGGCGAGCCCTCGATGACGCGGGCCGAATGCCGAAGGCGGCCGCCGCGACACCCCGCCGCGGCCGGCCCCCGCGCGAAGCGCCTGAGCGCGCCAGATCGGCTCAAGCACAGCCACGCGGAGGCCGATACACGTAGATGGACGACGTGACAAACCGGATTTCGGCGCGTCGTCCCGGGACGGGGCGCCGGTCCCTGCTGCGCCCGCTGTTGTTCACCGCCTTCGCCGCGCTCGCGCTCGGCATCGCGTTCGAGCTGCTGCGGCTGACCACCGGGCTCGGTGGGTCGGCGTGGAACTCGCTGGCCAACAACTGGGTCTACATGGCCGTCGAGTTCGTCGCGCTCGGGGTCTGCGCCGCCCGGGCGGCCTCACGGCGCGAGCATCGGGTCGCATGGTCGTTGATGACGGTCGCGCTCGGAGTTTGGAGCCTTGGTGACCTGCTGTGGGCGGTGTGGCTCGACGATCTGACCGCTCCGCCGTTTCCGTCCCCGGCCGACGTGCTGTACCTGCTCATGTATCCGTGCATGTACGTCGCCCTGATGGCGATGATGCGCTCGCGGGTGCGGGACGCCGCGACGGCGCAGTGGCTTGACGGCGCGGTGCTCACACTGGCAGTCGGTGCGATCGCCGCGACACTGGTGTCCGCCACGTCGGTGGCCACGGGTGGCCGCTTCATCGCCGAATCGGTAACGGTCGCCTATCCAGTGCTCGACTGCATCCTGCTGATGCTCCTGATCGTCGCCTACACGCTGATGGGCTGGCGGCCCGGTGCCAGCCTGCTCGTACTCGGCGTCGCGATCATCCTGATGGCAGGGGCCGACATCGTGTTCGTGGAGAACGTCGCCGGCGGCGTGTATGTCGACGGAACGCTGCTCAACGTGCTGTACCTGAGCTCGTTCTCGTTGTTCGCGGTCGCCGCGTGGATCCGGCCTGGCCGGGATCCGCCGGCGGTCCACGCGGCGCCGCATACGATCTCGCTGACGCTCGCCGCCGCGGCGTCATCGCTGGCGCTGCTGGTCCTCGCTGCCTTCGTGCACGTCGCCCCGGTCGCGGTGGGGCTCGCGGCCGGTGCGCTCGTGGTCGCGACCATGAGGTCGATGCTGACCTATCTGGAGAACGTCGGGTTCCTGCGGATGAGGGCTCGTGAGGCGATGACGGACGTCCTCACCGGCTTGTCGAACCGGCGGCAGCTGATCGCCGACCTCGAGGAGTCGTGCGCGGCCTGGACGAACCGGGGCGCTCGCACGCTCGTGTTCTTCGACCTCAACGGGTTCAAGCGCTACAACGACACCTTCGGGCATCCTGCCGGCGATGCGCTGCTCTCACGTCTGGGCGCGCGGCTGCGCGCGGTGGTCGCCGAACGGGGAAGCGCTTATCGCCTCGGCGGCGACGAGTTCTGCCTGCTGCTCGACGGTCGCCACTCGCGTGACAATCGGCTCGTGGCGCAGAGCGCGAGGGCACTGTCGGAGACCGGCCGCGGGTTCTCGGTGACCACGGCCGTCGGGGTCGCGATCATCCCGGACGAGGCGATCAGCGCCAGCGCCGCGCTGCGACTCGCCGACGAGCGCATGTACGCGGACAAGGGCCGCGCGCACCGCTCACAGACCCGCGATGTCTTGATCCAGCTGCTCCTCGAGCGCACTCCGGGGCTGCTTGATCACGTCAGCGTCGTGAGCGAGCTCGCCGCCGCGGTGGCGGCCGACCTGGGGCTTGACTCCGAGCAGATCGACGAGACGCTGCGCGCCGCCGAGCTGCACGACATCGGCAAGCTCGCGATCCCCGATGCGATCCTCAACAAGCCTGGATCGCTCGATCCCGGCGAGTGGGAGTTCATGCGCCAGCACCCGATGATCGGCGAGCGCATCCTCGCCGCCGCGCCGGCCCTGGCCCCGATCGCCAAGCTGGTGCGGGCCAGCCACGAACGCTGGGACGGATACGGCTATCCGGATCGGCTCCGCGGCGAGGAGGCGCCGATCGGCGCGCGGATCGTCGCTGTCTGCGACGCCTACGAAGCGATGACGGCGGATCGCGTCTACCAGAATGCGCGTGGGCCCGAGCAGGCGCTGGCAGAGCTGTATCGCCACGCCGGTTCCCAGTTTGATCCCGCGGTGGTACAGGCGCTTGAGCGTCACGTCCAGGGCTTGCTCGAGCTCCCCGAACCCTCATTGACGCCGATCGCCGAGTGACCGCGGTCGAGGCTCCACGTCCACGTGGATCTGTGCCTCCCGCCGCGTGGGCGGCATCCGTGCGCCGACGGTTCAGGCCGATGATCGCTGGTGCTCAATGTGCATGCTGCTCCTCAGGTGCGGTAACCAACAGGCGGTCGGGGACCGGTGCGTCGACTGACGGGGGATCCTCGTCATAGGCCGGATGGCCGCCGCGCATCAGTGATGCTGCGGCGGCGATCAGGCACGCGACGATCGCAAACAGAAAGGCCGCGTGCAGACCGCTGCGAAACGGCGCGGAGATCAAGTTGGGGAAGAATGCGCTACCGGTCAGAACCGCTTGACTGTGGGCGGACAATCCGGCGAGCACGTGGGGGCCGAGCAGATGCTTGATCGGGTTATAGCCCAGGAAGGCGGCGAACAGGATCGACACCGGCGGGAGCGTCGAGGCCTGGTGGGCCGCGGCCATCGAGACGCCGTGGGCCTGCAAGCCGGAGCTCATCGCCTCAGGCAGGGTGGACGCCAACCCGAGGATCATCAGCGTGAAGAAGACGCCGATCGAGAGCACCTGGGCGGAGTTCTGAAACGTCTGGTTCATCGCGCCGCCGGCGCCGCGGTCGGATCGCGGCAGGCTGTTCATCACCGCGGCGCGGTTCGGCGAGGCGAACATGCCCATCGAGGCTCCGATCAGCAGCAGGATCAGCCCGAACGAGACATAGGAGAAGTCGGTCGGCAGCAACAGCAACAGTCCAAACCCGACGGCGGTCAGCACCATTCCCGCGGTGGCAAACGGGCGCGCGCCGAAGCGATCAGACAGGTGGCCCGATAGCGGTCCGACACACAGCATCCCCATCGTCAGCGGCAGCATGTAGATGCCGGCATACAGCGGGGTTTCGGTGAAGCTGTAGCCGTGTTGCGGCAGCCAGATGCCCTGTAACCAGATGATCAGGATGAACATCAGGCCGCCGCGGGCGATCGAGGACAGGAAGGTGGACAGCGTGCCGAAGGTGAAGGCTCGGATGCGAAACAGTGGCAACCGGAACATCGGATCGTGTGAACGCTGCTCGACGATCACGAAGGCGAGCAGGGACATGAGCCCGGCGCCGAGCAGCGCGAGCACCCGGGGGCTGCCCCAGCCGACGGGATGCCCATCAGCCGGGCGGATGCCGTAGGTAACCGCCGTCATGATCAAGATCAGCCCCAGCGCGAAGGTCACATTGCCCCACCAGTCAATCGGCGCCGCCCGCGGCGAGCTCAACTCCCGCAGGCTCCGATAGGCCCAGACCGTTCCGAAGATCCCGACGGGGACCGAGATCAGGAACACCAACCGCCAGTTGATCGGCGCCAACACGCCACCCAGCACGAGGCCGACGAAAGTGCCGCTGACGCCGACGATGTTGTTGATCCCGAGTGCCATCCCGCGCTGATTGGCCGGAAACGCGTCGGTGATGATCGCCGCCGCATTGGCCAGCAGGCACGCTCCGCCGATGCCCTGCACGACCCGCAGGCCGATCAGATACAGCGCGCCGCCGCTGCCCTGCAGCCAGTCGATCGCCAGCAGCAGCGAGGCGACCGTGTAGATGATGAAACCGAGTCGGTAGATCTTGACCCGCCCGACCATGTCTCCCAGGCGCCCAAGACTGACGATCAGCACGCTGGTCACGACCAGGTACCCGAGGATCATCCACAGCAGGTAGAACGAGTTCGCCGGAACGAGCGGATCGAGATGGATGCCCCGGAAGATGTCCGGCATCGCGATGATCGTGATCGACCCGTCCAGCGTCGCCAGCAACACCGCCAGCGTGGCGTTCACCAAGGCGATCCACTTGTAGCGATCCGAGTCCAGGGCGCGCATCCGCTCCCGGACGATACAAAGGCCGCCTGAACAGTCTGCCTGTACACGATGCCATAGACTGCTTGGATGCCGGTGCGGGAACCTCCGACGACCGCGTTGGCTCACGAGCTGCGTGAGACGGTCGGCCGCGTGGTGCGTCGGCTGCGCGCAGAACCCGGTCCATCAGTCGGGCGACTGGCGGTGCTCGGCCGCCTCGAGCGCGACGGGCCATCGAGCATCAGCGACCTGGCGGCGCATGAGCGCATGCGTCCGCAGTCGATGGCCCAGACCGTCCACGACCTTGAAACGGCCGGTCTGGTCTCACGGCGCCCGGACCTGGCCGACCGTCGACGCGCGTTCGTCGAGCTGACCGCCGCGGGACTCGGTCTCCTGCAGACAACACGCGCGGGGCGAGAGACCTGGCTCACCGAGGTTCTGGAGCGTGAACTCGACGCCGGTGAGCGCGCCCTCCTGCACAACGCGCTCCTGCTGCTGAGCCGCATCGCGGATGCCTGAGCGATACCTCGAGTCGGTGCCCGTGGACGCCGATGGCCCGAGGGTCGGTCAAAAACGCCAAGCTCTGACCGACGATCGCCGGTGGCGGAGTAGAGTCAACTCAGACGTTGGTCCCACCGCTTGGGTGTTGCTCTTGCATTCTCTCTGTGGTCGGTCTTCCGAGTGGAGCGAAGAGGAGTACATCGCATGGCGAACCAACCGCAACAACCGGGCCCACCACGGGCGCCGTCATCGACTGGATTCGATGACCTCCGCAAGGAGGTCGCGCGCTGCAACGCGGAGGCGCAGAAGAAGGCCCGCAAGCTTCGGGACGAGCGCGACCGGGCGCGGATTCTTGCCCGTCGTCAGCGGACCGCTTTGTAGCAACGCAGTGCGCGGCGGACCAGTCTGTAACAACCGCAGTGCGCCTGGTAGCGCCGCCGGGCACAGCATCGAACGGGGTTCTCGTGGCAATTGCAACGAATTTGCCGAATCCGCGTCCGGACACCCGAAAGAGGAGTACTGTCAATGGTGGTGCTGGCCCTGCGGCCAGGATTCCCAACCCCAGCCCGAGTGCCACCGACGGCGCGGTTCGCGCCATGAGGCGGGAGGCGGGGGCCAGCGGTTTTGACTGCGGGGCCGGTCGGGCTGCCAGATGGCCGTTGCGCCGTCTCGGTGGCGTTGGCAACGCTCGGGGGATCGTGTCCCTCGTACTCCGCGCGGCTTTAATGCGAGGGACGGAACGGCTTCAGCGCCGAACGCGACCCTGAGCATTCGACCTTGATGCCGTCGGTGACGAATCGAGGATGGCACCATGGTTCCAGTCGAGGTCGTAACCCCGGTTTCAGAACGCGGACCAGCCACCGCTCCAGCGCGGTCGGTGCGGCGCGCAACTGCCCGGCGCGCGAGCGCCAGACGCGCGTTCGCCCGCAGCCGGCAGCGCGACGGTGAGGCGAGCATCGTCGGCTTTCTGATCGGTCACCCACACAGCACCATCGGTGATCTCGCTCGCGGGCTCAACCTGGATCGCGCATACGTCGCGACCTGTTTGGCGCATCTCAGCTTTGCCGGCGAAATCCACAGGGCGTCCGATGGCTACACCGCGACGCAGCCGATGGCGTTCACCGATCACGCGCCGCTGGGCTCGATGGCGGGCCAGTCGGCGTAGCCGGTCTGATCGCCGCCGTACCACTACGCCTGCGGCCCCGGGCCTCGGCGCAGGGGATGTGCCCCCGGGGGGGCTTCGGGGTTCGCCCGCGGAGCTGCGGCGTGGTGCTCGTGTGACTGGCTCTGGCGTGAATGATGCGGGCGGGCTACGCTGCGCGCCGTAGCTTCGACATCATCGTTCCGACCGATAAGGAACCACACCATGGGCACGATCACTACGAACGACGGCATCGAGATCTACTACAAGGATTGGGGTTCGGGTCAGCCGCTCGTCTTCAGCCATGGCTGGCCACTGTCAGCCGACGATTGGGATACGCAGATGATGTTCTTCCTGGATCACGGCTTTCGCGTGATCGCCGCTGACCGCCGTGGGCATGGGCGCTCGACGCAGACCGGTGAGGGTCATGACATGGACCATTACGCTGACGATCTGGCGGCGGTGATTGAACATCTCGACGTCGAGGACGCCGTCCACATCGGTCACTCCACCGGTGGCGGCGAGGTCACGCGCTACCTCGCCCGCCACGGCGAGAGTCGGGTCGCGAAGGCGGTACTGATCAGCTCGGTGCCGCCGCTGATGGTGCAGACCGAAGCCAACCCGGGCGGCCTGCCGAAGAGCGTGTTCGACGGCTTCCAGACCGAGGTGGCCACCCGGCGATCGGAGTTCTACCGCGAGCTCGCGTCCGGCCCGTTCTACGGATTCAACCGGCCCGGCCGTGAGCCGTCGGAAGCGATCATCGAGAACTGGTGGCGCCAGGGGATGACGGGCGGCGCCAAGGCCCACTACGACGGCATCGTCGCCTTTTCTCAGACCGACTTCACGGAGGATCTCAAGAAGATCACGGTGCCGGTGCTGGTCATGCACGGCGACGATGATCAGATCGTCCCCTATGCCGACTCCGGCCCGAAGTCCGCGGCCCTGGTCCAGCACGGGACGCTGAAGACGTACAAGGGCTTCCCGCACGGCATGCCGACCACCGAGGCCGAGACGATCAACGCCGACCTGCTGGCGTTCCTGCAGTCCTGACTCACGAGCGGGGCGCCCGTACCGCGGTATCGGTGAGGGCGCCCTCGCTTCGGCTGTGCCACCGGCATGCGCGCACGCTCGCCGTCGCGGCAGCTTCTTGCGGCGGGCCGAACTCAGGCTGCCACGGGGCCGCCTCAGCCTGCCGCGGCAGCTCCGTCGCGACGCCCCGGGACGTTGGCGAGTTGCCGCGGGCATTCCGCAGTGATTTGCCGGACTCGGGGGTTGTCATGTAACACGCGGGTCGCGTCCGTTCACCCGGATCCCGACGACCTACACGTTGAAAGGTCGAGAATTCGAGCGTCGGCTGACTACCGAACCCTGGCGCTGGCACTCGGGCTCCTCACGACGGCCGATCAAGCCACGCTGCGAAGTCTCTAGTCTCAGACGATCGTCGCACAGCTCAGGCAAACGCTCGTCGTGCAGCCTGATCAGCGGGTTCGTCGCGACCGCCCGGCAGGCCGGGTGGCGCTGCTCGCGGGCGGCATCTTCATCATCGCGGGTCTGGTGAAGTTCGTCTTTCACCACTGGGAGCTGGATGCGTTTCGCAGCTTCGGGCTGCCGTGGCCGTCGGCCCTGGAGATCTTCGCCGGGGTGCTGGAGACGCTCGGCGGGACCCTGTTGGCGTTGCGTCGGTTCGTAGCGCCGACGGCGGTGCTGCTGGCGGTGACGATGATCGTCGCGATCGTGTCGTCGGGTATCGGTCATGGCGACGTGATCCCCAGCCTGACGCTCGCCCCGGCACTGCTCGTGATGATGGTCTACCTGCTGGTTCACGGTCTGCGTCGGGATCGCCCCGAGCCCGGCGATCGCCCGACACCGCGCGTGATACACACCTGACGATGCCCGCACTGCCTCCCGTGCCCGCCGCAGCGCTCGCCGGCCTCGCCTCGTCGATGCGCTCAACGGCCGGTCCGGCGCTGCTGGCGGCTCGCGGCCGGTTCTCCGGCCGGCGCAGAGCCGCGATCCTGCTGGCGACGGTTGGCGAAGTGATCGGCGATAAGACACCGGCGGTGACGGACCGGACGGCGCCGCCGGCGTTGGCCGGGCGCGTTGTATCCGGCGCCTATACGGGTGGGGTGATCGGCGGCCCAGGCGGCGCCGCGATCGCGGCCCTGATCGCTGGGACCGGGACGTTCGCCACGTACCGGGTGCGCGCGGAGATCGTGCGCCGTAGCGGCCTGCCCGATCCCGTCGTGGCGGTCGCCGAGGACGTCGTCGCGCTGGTTGCGGCCGCGGTGGCGACGCGCCCGGATCGCTGACCGGTCACAGACCGCCGCCGACGGCGGCACGCCGATCGCCGTCTCAGTCGTTGAACACGCGCCCCAGCACGTCGCCGTAGAGGGCCACCGACTCGAGGTCGAACACGTCGACGATCGAGGTGGTCATGCCCTCGATGCCGGCGTCCTTGAGCGAGGTCGCGTGCTCGCCGACCGTGTCGGGATCGGCGGCCAGGGTCATCTCGGCTCGCTGCGGCGGCATCATGCCCTCCTCGACGAACCGCCGCATCTTGGCCACGGCGGCTTCCTTGGTGTCGGCGATCACATAGCCGCCCATCCCCGTCTTCGTGATCTCGCCGGGGTCGCGGCCGAGTCGCTCGCAGTGGGCCTCGAGCACGCCGATCAGGTGCCGGGCGCGATCGGCGTCGGCGGCGAACAGGTTGCAGCCATCGGCGTACTGGGCGACCATCCGCAGGGTCTTGCGCTCGCCGCTGCCGCCGATCAGGATCGGGATGTCGCCGTGGATCGGCTTGGGGTTGTTGTAGGCCTCACGGACGCGGAAGTACTCGCCTTCGAAGCTCGCCCGCTCCTGCGTGAACATCGCGCGGAGGATCTGCAGCGCCTCCTCCAGGTACTCGAAGCGGCGACCGAGCGACGGGAAGTCGTAGCCGTAGGCCTCGTGCTCGGCCTCGAACCAGGCGGCGCCGATCCCGAGCCAGGCACGGCCGCCGGAGATCACGTCGAGCGTCGTCGTGATCTTGGCCAGCAGCGCCGGATTGCGGTAGGTCACGCCGCCGACGAGCGTGCCAAGTGTGAGCTTCGACGTACGCGCGGCGATCGCGGCGAGCATCGTGTTGCCGTCGAACATCCAGTTCTGGGGCGGGCCGACCGGGCCGATCTGATGGAGATGATCCATCAGTGAGACCGAGCTGAAGCCGCTCCGCTCAGCGGTGTCGGCGATTTCGACGAGCTTCTCGAATACCTCATCCGGGCCGACGCCGGGGTAGTTGAAGTTCGGGAGGTGGAGATCAAGTGTGATGGGGACGCGCATGGCAGGCGACTCTAGTAACCCCCTTCGTGGGTTCACGCCTCGGCCCCGACCGGCGTTACCGGCAATGTCACCTCGGCGACGGTTCCGCTCGATCCCGACCGCAGCCGCAGCGTTCCGCCTGCCGATTCGATCCTGATCCGCTGGGATGCCAGCCCGATGTGCCCCTCGGCCAGCCGGCGGTCGGCGACCCCGTCCGCGAAGCCCCGGCCGTCATCGGCAACCGTGAGCTGGATCGACCCATCCGCGATCCGCAGGGCGATCTGGACCGTGTGCGCCTCGGCATGTTTGGCGACGTTGGTCAACAGCTCGCGGGCGGCCGAATACAGCATCTCGTCCGTCGGCCCGCGCTGTGCGCCGTCCCAGCCGTCGGCGTTGACGCGCACGGTCAGTCGTCCACGCGCCGCCACCGTGTCAGCGAGATCCTGTAGCGCGGCGCGCAGGCCGGCGCTCTCGAGCACCGACGGATGCAGCTGGCTGACCTTCGAGCGCAGCAGCGAGGTCGACTCCTGCAGCGCCAGCTCGATCCGCTCGAACGACTCCGCTTCGTGGTGCAGTCGTGCGTCCTGGAGATCCTGGCGCGCGGCCAGCACGTACTGCAGCGCGCCGTCGTGCAACTCCTCGGCCAGCGTGCGCCGTGCGGTCGTCTCCACTTCGGCCAGCTCTGTCGAGAGGCGGCCGCGGTCGAGGATCAGCCCCGCGATCGTCAGCACCCGTGATCGTTGCACCCACGACAGCAGCACGCACGCCAGGCTGAGCGCCGCCAGCACTCCGGTGCTGGTGATGATCGCCGCCCACGGCTCCACGTTGGCGTGCCGGGCGGCGATCAGCGAGCCGAGATAGGCGGCGACGGTGGGCGCGGTGATCGCCGCGCCGACACCGGGTCGCAGCTGCGTGGTCGCGAGCATCGGGATCACGAAGAACCCATTGACGAGTACGTCGGTGGTCCAGCTCTGCTCCGAGCGGCTGGCCAGCACGCCGAGCGCGACGAGCACCAGCAGGTCGACGAACAACGCCAGCCAGATCAGGCTGACGACCCGTTCGCCGCCACGCAGTGCGATCCGTGTGACTGCGATCGCCCAGCAGGCGTAGACGCCCGCGACCACTTCGCAGGCGACCTGCTCGTGCTCGGGTGGCACGGCGAGCACGACCGCGATGACGAACGCCGCCAGCGCCAGGCGCAGCAGCAGCTGCACCCGGATTCCGAGGAACGCGTGCTCGAGCAGGATCCGATAGAGCCGCCCGTCATCGCGAAGGTCGGCGAGCCGGAGCGCCGGTGTCCGATCCGCTGTTGCCGGCGGGACGTCCTGGAGTGCCGGAGACGAGGTCAAGCTACTCGAGCAGCCGCAGCCGCATTGCCGCCGCCACCGCGGCCGCCCGATCGGACACATCGAGCTTCTCGTAGAGCCGCTGGGTGTGTGTCTTGACGGTGCTCGGCGCGACGAACAGCTCAGCCGCCAGCTGCGGGATCGACAGTCCCCGCGCGAAGCCCTTGAGCACGTCGAGCTCCCGCGGGGTGAGCGCCGGCGCCGACGGCTGCGCGCGCAGCCGGATCTGCGCCGCCAGGCCCTCGGTCAGCGCACCGGGGATCACGGTCTCCCCGCGCGCCACCTGCATCACCGCGTCGATCAGCTCCGTGCGGGGTGCATCCTTGGCGAGGTATCCCGCCGCGCCCTCCTCCAGCGCGCGGAACACGACCGCGCCGTCGGTCACGGCCGAGACGAGCAGCACCCTGGTGGCGACCGAGTCGCGCCGCAGCGCATGCGTGACGTCGACGCCGTTCATGTCCGGCAGCTGGTAGTCGACCAGCGCCACGTCGGGCAGCTCGCGACCGATCACCGCGAGCGCCTCGGCACCGGTTCCGGCTTCGCCGACGATCTCGACCCGGCCGTCGCGCGCAAGCCCCCGGGTGACCCCGTCACGGAAGAACGGATGGTCGTCGACGACGACGACGGTCACCCTGCGCTGCGCCATGCGATCAGTATGCCGTTCGTGCTATCGAACCTGGCAACTGGAGCTGGCCGGTCTCCCGCGCGGGAACGCGGTCACGAGCGCGTGGGCGATCAGCTTGGTCCGGTGCTCGTAGCCGACCGTCGTGTAGTGCACGCCGTCGGGGATGAACCACTGGTGCTTGGCCAGCGCCGCCCAGTTCATCACCCGCATCGCGGGGTAGCGGCGGCAGGCGGCGACCAGGTCCAGGTCCCAGCGGTGCATCCCGGACTCCTCGTAGTACTCGGGCGAGCCGGCGATCGTCAGCACGTTGATCCACATCACCGGCTGGCTGCCGATGATCGACATCATCCGATGAATCCGGGTTTTCAGCCCGACGGTGGAGCCGGCGTTGACGTCTGCGGAGTCATTGGTACCGAGCGCCAGGATCCAGCACCCGTGATAGCCGTGCGCGACGTAGCCCTGGGCGACGGTCGCGCCGTTCGGGATCCCCTCGTAGGTCTCGACGATCGATCGCGCGCCGGAGACCTCCATGTGCACGTGCTTGACCCCGACCTTGTGCAGCTGCGCAGGCGCGCGCAACTTCCGGTCCGGGACGTACTCGGGGTTGGCCTCCCCATCGGACGTCGAGTCGCCGATGTACACGACCGACGTACATGAGGTGCGGGTAGGCGGCGGCAGCGGCTTCGATGCCGTCGTACTGCTGGACGATCGCTGCTTGCCCGCGCCGCCCGGTCCGCCGCCGTGTGACGAGCCGCGCGAGCCGCTCGACTTACTCGACCCGCTCGACCCGCTCGACCCGCAGCCCGCGAGCAGCCCGAGTGCGACCGCCAGCAGTGCGACCGCCGCGATCGCACGAGCCAGCACCCGGCCGACGCCGAGCCGGCGCTTGCAGCAGCCGCGATCTGGGCGAGGACCCGGTCTGGCCTGGCGCACGGCGCGGGATCATACGGTCTGCGTCAGCCGGAAGCGCTGACCGCGTCCGTAAACGACGCTTACGGGACCTCCGGCTCGAGTCGCTCGCCGACGATGTCCAGCGCGCGCTCGTAGACGGGCAGATCGACCATCGCGCCGTCGACCCGGGCGACGCCCTTGCCGCGCACCCGCGCGGCCTCGTAGGCGCCGACCACGCGCCGGGCGTGCTCCAGCTCGTCCGCGGTGGGCGCGAACGCCCGCTCGACGATCGGCACCTGCCGGGGATGGATGCACGCCTTGCCGCCGAACCCGAGCGACCGCGCGAGCTCGGACTCGGCCCGCAGTCCGTCGTCGTCGGCGATGTCGACGTGGACGACGTCGATCGGGGGCGCGAGCTGAGCGGCTGCCGAGTCGATCACCAGCTTCGATCGGGCGAACAGCAGCTCGAGCCCGTCGGCTCGGGGCGTCAGGCGCAGTTCGACGCCGAGGTCGACCGCCCCCAGCAGGAGCGCCCATACCCCCGGCGCGGTCGCGATCTCGGCCGACTCCTGCAGGCCGGCGGCGGTCTCGACGATCGCGATGATCGGTGGCAGCGCCGTGGCGTCCAACGTGCGCAGCGACGACGCGCGGGCCTTCGGGACGACGATCGCGTCGGCGCCGGCCGATGACGCCATCGCCAGATCGTCGCCGGCGAACGGTGTCTCGAGCGCGTTGACGCGAACCGCGCAGCGCCCGGCCTCCGGGGCACGACCCGTCAGCAAAGACGCGACCGCGTCACGGGCCGCGGCCTTGGCCGGCTCGGCGACCGCGTCCTCGAGGTCGGCGATCGCGAGCGTCGCTCCCGCGCCGATCGCCTTGCCGAGCTTGCGCGGATCGTCGCCGGGCGCGAACAGCGCCGAGCCGATGCGGCGCCGCGAGGACTCGAATCGTGCGGCGGTCGTATTCATCGCGGTGCGTAGAATCTCACGAACGATGCACGCGTGCGTCACCGATGCTGCCGTTCGGACCCGTGACGCCCACGCGATCATCGCCGCCGTCATCGTCATTACCAGCTAGACCCGGCTCAGCTACCGAGCCGTGGTCAGATCGGTCCCCGGACCGGGCTGGTTGTCGCTGTGGCTCGGACGTTCGGACCAGAAGGAGCATTGGATGATCCGAGCGCCATCAGAACCGAACGCAGGAGCGACCGAGCTGACGCTGACGGTCGAGTTCGCCGACGACGCCGACGACGCGCTGCTGCGGGTCCTCTCGACCTTGCACCGGCGGCGCTGTCGGGTGACCGCTGCCGAGTTCGCCGCCGACCGGCAAGCGCCCGGGCGCCTGGCGCTGCAGATCCAGGCCCCCGCTGCGCATGCCGGTCGCGTCGCGCACTGGCTGAACTCGTTGGTCGACGTCCGGCACGTGCGGACGACGGCGACCGCGCCGTTGCCGCGCAGCGAAGCGGCCGAGACGGGTGCCGGTCGATGATCCGCTCGCGCCCGCCGGTCGGTTCGATCGCCGCTACTGCCTCGCGAGCAGGCCGCCGACCCGATCGGTGGCGACCGGTTGGCTGAAGTGAAAGCCCTGACCGAACTCGCAGCCGAGCTCGAGCAGCGCCTGCAGCTGCGCCTTGGTCTCGATCCCCTTGGCGACGGCCCGCAGCCCGAAGGTCTGCGAGAGCCGCAGGATCGTCGACACGACCGCGGTGCCGACGTCGCTCTGCCCGACCCGGTCGACGAACTGACGATCGATCTTGAGCTCGTCCAGCGGCAGCCGGTCGAGGAACGCCAGGCACGAGTAGCCCGTGCCGAAGTCATCGAGCGCGATCGTGACCCCGAGGCCGCGCAGGCCCCCAGCGACGTCGACCTCTGCCGGATCGGGGAGCATCGCCGCCTCGGACACCTCCAACACGAGTCGCTGCGGCGCAAGGCCCGACGCCTCCAGCGCGGCGCCGACCTCGTCGGGCAGCGTGTCGACCAGCTGGGAAGGGGAGACGTTGACGTGGACGGCGACCTCGGGATGCGTCCTCTGCCAGACGCGTGCGTCCGCGCAGGCGCGGCGCAGGATCCACCCGCCCAGCGGCAGGATCATCCCGGTGCGCTCCGCGATCAGCACGAACTCCGAGGGCGGCAACCGTCCCTCGGCCGGATGCTCCCATCGAACCAGAGCCTCGAGGCCGGCGATCCGGCCGGTCGCCAGCTCGACGATCGGTTGGTACTCGAGCACGAACTGCTCCTCGGCAAGTGCCGCATGCATCTGCGTGCTGAGCTGCAGGTCACGGCTCGAACGGTCAAGCAGAGTGGGGTCGAACACCACGATCCGGTCGGGGCCGAGCGCCTTGGCTCGGTACATCGCCGCGTCGGCCTCACGCAGCATCCGATCGGCGTGGGGCTCCGCCGAGAGCGAGATCCCGACGCAGGCGGTCACGAACACGTGGCTGCCACCGACCGTGAACGGCGTCTGCAGGGTGCTCAGCAGCCGCCGGGCGACCTCCTCGGCATCCTCGACGCGGTAGATCTCCTTGCAGAACACGACAAACTCGTCGCCGCCGAACCGGATCACGGTCTCCGGCTCGTGGACGGCCTGGTTGAAGCGATAGGCGACGGCGCGCAGCAGCTCGTCGCCGACGAAGTGGCCAAGCGCATCGTTGACGAGCTTGAACTGATCGAGGTCCAGGAACAGGACCGCCACGTGACCGCGCTGTGACTCTGAGCGAGCCGCTGCATCGGCGACCAGCTGCGCGAAGCGGGCCCGGTTGGCCAGTCCGGTCAGCGAGTCGTGCAGCGCCTGGTGGCGGATCCGCTCCGCCTCGGCGTGCTGTTCCGTGACGTCCTGAACGACGGCTGTCAGGTATCGGGGCCGCCCGTCGGCTCCGGGGCTGCGGGCGAGCGCTGCGCGGACACGTACCTGGTGACCGTCGCGGCGCGTGACGACTCGCTCGCCCTTGCCCGTTCTCAGCTGGCCGCTCACGAGCTGCTGGGCCAGCGTCTCGAGGTCGGCCGCGACGGCGTTCTCGGGCTGGTCGAGGCCGACCAGGACGCGGGGATCCGCCCCCACCAGCTCATCCGGCTCGTAGCCGTAGATCGCCGAGATCGCGTCGTTGGCCTCGACGATGATCTCCAGGTCCATGTCGATCCGGCACACGCCGACGCCGACGAACTGTGCGAAGTCAGCCAGCCGCGCGTCCCGTGACAGGGCATCGGCCTGGGCTCGTTTGAGCGAGTCGATGTCGCTCACGGTGAACATGAACGCCCTCGATCTGGCCGGCTCGTCGGTCAGCTCGCTGCGCTCGATCAACGTCCATGCGCGGCGCCCATCCGGGCGCTGGATCAAGCGCTCGTCAGGCCCTGGATCAAGCCCAGGAGGCGGATCATCGCCGTTGTCCGATTGCGATGCGGGTCGCGGTGCGATGTCGGCCTCGAGCCCGAGCTCGTCGAGCGTCAGTCCGACAGGATCCGTGCGACCGAGGATCTCGGCCAGCCGCGGGTTGGCGCGTGTGATCGTGCCTCCGGCGTCGGCGATCCCGAAGCCGATATGCGCCATCTCGACTACCTGGCCGAGCACGCGTGCTGAATCGCCCGGCGACGCACCGGTCATGCAGCCGCCGATGATCGCCCAGCACGCATCCGCTCGCTCGATTGCGGACGCGCGTACGTCAACTCCACGACCCGGGTCCCTGGCATCGATCCCCCTTCGAACAGATCTACTGCGGCCGCGCATCCGATGCGCCGCTGCCCGCCGGGTTTGATTCTAGGTCTCTTTTGGAGCGTCATGGGACAAGCCGGATCAAATCGCGCGCCGCGATCAGTGCAGAACCGACCGCAGACTCCCGGCCAGCTGCGCGAGGTCGGTCGCCGGCTCAAAGCGGCCGTTGCCGCGCCGCGCGAGCGCGGTCCCGGCCCGCACCGCATCGGCGTCCGAACTTGTCCCGAGCACGTGCAGCACGTCGAACGCGCCCGCCGGTCCGACCGGGTCGCCGCCGCGGGTGTGCAAGCAGTCGGACATCAGGATCGCCGCGCGGCCGCCCGGCGTCACCTGCTCCAGCTGCGCCGACGCGGCCCGCAGCGCGCGAGCGAGGTCGGTGACGCCGTGCCCGCGCAGCGACAGCAGATCGTCGACGACCCGGTCGGACGGCACCTCGGAGCCGAGGTCTCGCAGCACCAGCGGGTCGGCCGCGAACGCGATCACGGCCGTGCGGAGCCGGTCGGACGCTGCCTGCACGACGGCCGCCGCGGCGACCGCGGCCAGCGCGACCGCCCGCCCATTCATCGAGCCCGAGCGGTCGACCAGCAGGCACACGGCCCGGGGCGCCGCGCCCCACGATCGGGCGATGATCGAGTCGGCCCGATCCGGCCGCCGCCCCTCCGACAGCTCCAGCGTGCGATCGAGGTCGAGGTCACCGGCGAGCGAGCCGCGGTGCGTGACCAGTCGCCGCGTGCCGCGCCGGCCCGGGGTGCCGACGCGGCCCAGCGGTGGCAGCAGCCGCCGGGCCAGCCGGCGCGCGTCGGCGCGCAGCGCCGGGTCGGTCGCGACCGCCATGTCGGCCAGCAGCGCGACCGCCCGCTCGGGGTCACGCCGCAGCTCCGCATCGAGCGCCGCCGGATCGATTACGCCCACCTGCGGCGAGACCGCGTCGAACGCGGGGTGCTCGGAGTGCAGCTGGTCACGGCTGAGCGTGCTCCGGGCGGCATCGTCGATGCGCTTGCGGGTCTCGTCGGCAGCGGGCGGCGCGGCCGGGGTCCGGGGCGGCGGCAGCGGCCCGGGTCCGGGTTCGCGGCGCTCAGGCCGCGGCTCGGCCCGATCTGGCTGCCCGATCGTCGTCTGAGATCGTCAGCGCGGCGTCGAGCAGCTCGGTGATCACCTCCTCGACCGTGCGGACCTGGTCCTCATGGACCCGGATCCGCCCGGACATCGCCGCGACCGCGGCGTCGAGCAGCAGCTCGCGGTCAAGCGCTGCTGCGCCGCGCGCGGCCGCCAACCCGTCCGCCAGCCTGACCATGTCGATCGCGCCACGGACCGAAGATCCCATCCGCACGGCGACGTGCGAGCGGCTCCCGCGCGCGATCTCGACGGCGATCGCGACGACCGCGCCGAACACGCCGGTCTGGGCGCTCACGACCTGCCGCTCCTGCTCGGCGTCCAGGTAGCCGATCGCGATCCGGCACATCCGATCGGCGATCGCCTGGCTGACCCGAGCGGTGCCGATCGCGTCGAACGGGTTCATCGCGGCGACCAGCACGAACCCGTCGGCCGCGTGCACGCGCCCAACCCGCGGGATTGCGATCTCGCGCTCGGCCATCGCGGTGATCAGGACGTTGAGCGTCTCCTCCGGGATGCGGTTGAGCTCCTCGAGATACAGCAGCTCACCCGCGCGCATCGCGGTCGCCAGGGGCCCATCGGTCCACGCCTGCGGCGTGTAGCCGCCGTCCAGCACGAGCGCGGGGTCGTGATGGCCGATCAGCCGCGCGGGGGTCAGCTCGGCGTTGCCCTCGACGAACTGGACGCCGCGCCCGCTGGCGGCGGCGATCGCTCGCAGCAGCGTCGACTTGCCGGTGCCCGGGGGGCCGTCGAGCACGGTGTGACAGCCCGCCCGCAGCGCGACGCCGAGGATCTCCGCCTCACGCCGCAGGCCGACCACCGCGACCGGCGCGCTGCCGGGCAGCCAGCTCATCGTCGTCCGACGCTCACGAGTCGTGGATCACCACGCCGCGGATGTTCTTGCCGGCCTCGAGGTCGGCGTAGCCGTCGTTGATCTGCTCGAGCGAGTACTGCTTGGTGACGAGCTCGTCGAGCTTGAGCTTGCCGGCGCGGTAGAGCGCGAGCATCCGCTTGATGTCGTAGGCGGGGTTGCAGTCGCCGAACAGCGACCCGAGGACGTGCTTGCGGTTGAGTGTGATGTCGGCGCCCGACAGGTGGACGGTCAGCGCCTCGGGGTGCGACAGGCCAGTCAGCACGATGTTGCCGTTCTTGCGGACCGCAGCCGCCGCGGCCTGGACGACCTGCTCGGAGACGACGTCGACGGTGACGATCGCGACGTCGGCGCCGCCGGCCGGGTTCTGCTGGGCCAGTTCCAGCGCCTCCTCGGCTGTCGACGCGGTGTGGGTGGCTCCCATCTCCTGGGCGAATTCGCGCTTGAACGGGAGCGGGTCGACCGCGATGATCCGGGTCGCGCCCGCGTGCGCGGCGCCCTGGACGGCGTTGGCGCCGATCCCGCCGACGCCGTAGACGACGACGGTGTCGCCGATCTGGACGTTGCCGGTGTTGACGGCCGAGCCCCACCCGGTCGGCACGCCGCAGCCGCACAGCACCGCGACCTCGAGCGGCAGGTCGTCGTCGACCTTGACGACCGATGCCTCGTGGACCGTCGCGTACTGCGAGAAGGTGCCGAGCATGCACATCGCACCGGCGTCGACGCCGTCGACCGAGAACGCGTAGCTGCCATCGGGGAGGTAGCCGGCGAGGATCGTCGCGCCGAGATCGCACAGGCTCTGGCGGCCGGTCGAGCACCAGCGGCAGTGGCCGCAGGCGGGAATGAAGGCGCAGACGACGTGGTCGCCCTTGGCAACCTTGGTGACGCCCGGGCCGACGGCCTCGATGATGCCGGCGCCCTCGTGGCCGCCGATGTACGGGGTCTCGACCGGCAGGTCGCCCGTCATCAGGTGCATGTCGGAGTGGCACAGCCCGGCGGCCGTGTAGCGGACCATGACCTCGCTCGCCTTGGGATCGCGGACGTCGACCTCGAGGATCTCCCACGGCTGGTTGACACCGGTGAGTACTGCTGCCTTGCTCTTCACGTTGCTGCTCCCTCTCCTGTGGGTTGGCTCAGGGACCGCCTCAGATCGAGAGGCCGCCATCGATCGGGATGATCGCACCGGTCATCGCGTCCGCGTCGCGCCCGGCCAGCCACGCGAGCAGCGCCGCCACCTCGCCGGGCTCGATCAGCCGCTCCAGCGGCTGCTGAGCGGCGAACGCCTCGGCGCCGTCGAGACCGTACAGGCGAGCGGACTCGTCGAGGATCGGCGTCCGGGTCGAGCCGGGTGCGACCGCGTTGGCGGTCACGCCGGTGCCGCGCAGCTCTGCTCCGAGCGCCCGGATCAGCCCGGCGATCCCCGCCTTGGCCGCGCAGTACGCCGCCAGCATCGGCAGCCCGCGCAGCGCTGCGGTCGAGCTGACCGCGAGGAAACGGCCACGGCGGGGTTGGGGCCGTTTGAGCAACGCCGGGATCGCGACCCGCGCGGCGGTCAGCACCGCGCCGAGGCAGACGTCGAGCACCGCCTGTTCTTGGGCTGGGTCCAGCTCCCACTGGGGCACGCCGCCGGCGATCACGCCGGCCGCGGCCACGAACGCGTCGAGGCCGCCGTGCCGGAGGACGACGTCGTCGACCACGCCCTTGATCTGCGCGTGATCGGTGACGTCGGCGATGACCGCGGTGGCGCTTGGGGCGCGGGCGACCGTCGCCTCCAACTGCTCGCGGGTGCCGAGGGCGTAGGGCAACCGCGGATCGTCGCCGCCGCGGTCGACGGCCACCACCGTCCAGCCGCCGGCGGCCAGCCGCTCGGTCGTCGCGGCACCGATCCCGCGCGCGGCACCGGTCACGATCGCGACGCGGGGCTCGTTCATCGTGAGCGCAACAGTACGGCCCGCGCTCGATTTCTCACGACAGGTGTGAGAAATCCAGCACGGACGAGGGGCCGGACGCGCCCGCCCGGTGCCGGCACCGCGGCCGGACCGCTGCGCGACGACGTCGAGCCCGAGGACGTGCTCTCGAGCATCGTCGGCGTGTTCCTTACGACAGCCGCCCCGCAGCAGCGCGCGCAGGCCGGCCGGATGCTCGATCTCCTGATGGACGGGCTGCGCGCGCGGGCCTGAGCACGAGCGCGATCAGTCCCCGGTCCGCCGGCCGAACAGCCACAGCGTCGCCGGCGCCGCGATCGCCAGCAGCAGCCCGCACCAGAGCAGCGAACCGACGACCGGGTGCTGCAACGGCCAGACGACGTGGGCCGGTAGCGCCGTCGGGTTGCCGAACAGCGAACGGACCGCCGTGCAGAACGCGGTGATCGGGTTGTATTCGGCGATCGTCCGCAGCACGCCGTGCAGGCCGCCGAGTGGGACGAACGTGCTGGCCAGGAAGCTGAGCGGGAACACGACCAGGAACACGGCTCCCTGGACGGCGTCGGGCGAACGGGCGGCGACGCCGAGCATCGTCCCCAGCCACAGCATCGCGCAGACGATCAACGTCAGCAGGCCGAACCCGGCGATCGCGTGCGCCACGTCGGAGTCGATCCGCCAGCCGACGATCAGGCCGGCGCCGGCCAGCACCGCCAGCGCCCAACAGCGACGCGCCCAGCTCGGCGATCAGGTGCCCGAGCAGGTAGGCCGAGCGGGCCATCGGCAGCGAGCGGAATCAGTCGACGATCCCCTCGCGCAGGTCACTCACGATCGACACGCCCGGTCCCATCATCCCGAACGCGACCGTCTGGACGGCGACACCGGAGAGCAGGTAGGCGCGGTAGCTGCCGCCACCCGGGAGTCGGATCACGTCGCCGAACACGTAGGCGAACAGCAACACGAACATCAGTGGCTGAATCGTCACGTCGATCAGCTTCTCGGGGATCTGGCGGATGTGCGCGAGGTTGCGGCGGGCCAGCACCAGGCTGTCGCGCAGCGGCCAGCGCAGCCGGTTGATCGTGATCGGTTCGGGGGTGAGGGTGCTCATCGGAGGGCTGCCTCCGGCGCAGCGTCGGGGTCGCAGGTGGGGGCGCTGTGGTTACCGGTCAGGGTCAGGAACACGTCGTCGAGCGTCGCCTGGCGCCGGGTCACGTCGATCGCGTCGATGCCGGCGGCGTCAAGTGCGCGGACGACCTCGACCAGACGCGTGCTCAGGACGACCGGCGCGGTCAGCTCGGGAACCGTGGCGTCGGTAGCGACCGGGCCGTCGGCGAACCGGGCGAGCGCCGCGCGCGCCACGTCGAGTTGGTCGCGCTTGGGCAGCGTGACCGAGATCCGCTCGCCACCGAGCCGCGCCTTGAGCTCCGACGGCATGCCCTGGGCGGCGATCCGGCCGTGGTCGAGCACGACGATCTGGTCCGCGATGCGGTCGGCCTCCTCCAGGTACTGCGTCGTCAGGATCAGCGTCGCGCCGTCCCCGACGAGCTCGGCCAGCAGCGTCCAGATCTGATTGCGGCTCTGCGGGTCAAGTCCGGTCGTCGGCTCGTCGAGGAACAGGACCGGCGGGCTGGCGATCAGGCTGGCGGCGAGGTCGAGCCGACGGCGCATGCCGCCGGAGAACATGCGGACCAGCCGGTCGGCGACGTCGACGAGGCCGATCCGCTCCAGCAGTTCGTCGGCTCGGCACCGAACCTCGGCGGACGGCAGGTGGTAGAGGCTGCCGACCATCCGGAGGTTGGCCCGGGCCGACATCAGCTCGTCGACCGACGCGTACTGACCCGCCAGCCCGATCCTGGAGCGCACCCGCGCCGGTTCTGAGGCGACGTCGAGCCCGGCGACCTCGGCAGTGCCGGTCGTCGGCACGGTCAGCGTCGTCAGGATCCGGATCGCCGTGGTCTTGCCGGCGCCGTTATGCCCGAGGAGGCCGAGCACGGTGCCGGCGGGGACCTCGAGGTCGAGCTCGTGCAGTGCCCACAGATCCCCGAAGCGCTTACCGAGTCCGCGCGTGCGGACGGCCACAGGCCGCATCTTCGTATTTTGTACTGCAGTTTCGTACGCCATACGAAGAACGCTACCGGTACGCTGTACGAAATGTCAAGCGAACACGGGCGGCGCGATCCGGGCCGCGAACGGGCCGAGGCGCGGCGGCGCGGGCGGCTGACCCGTGAGCAGCGGATCGAGCAACGGGACGCGCAGCGCCTGGGCCGGCGCGGCGCAGCGGCGGTCGGACCGGTCTGGGCGCGGCCCGAGCCCGGCGCCCGCCGCGCCTCGCTGACCCGTGACGAGATCGCCCGCGCCGCGCTGGCGATCGCCGACGCCGAGACGCTCGAGGCGTTGTCGATGCGGCGCGTCGCCTCCGAGCTCGGCGTCGGGACGATGACGCTGTACTACTACGTGCGCAACAAGGAGGAGCTGCTCGACCTGATGCACGACGAGATCATGGGCGAGGTGCTGGTCCCCGCGGACGAACTGCCCGCGGACTGGCGCGGCGCACTGACTGCGATCGCGCACCGCACACGCGTGACGATGCTGCGCCATCCGTGGGTGCTGGGCGCGCCGCCGGCCGCCAGTGGGCCGAACGGCATGCGCCACTTCGAGCAGTCGCTGGCGGCGGTGGCCTCGCTTGCGCTCGACCTCGATCACCGCTTCGACATCATCTGCGCGGTCGACGACTACACGTTCGGCTACCTGTTGAGAGAGGTCGAACAGGAGCGGGAGGACGCGAGTCCGTACGGCACCGAGGAGTGGCTCGAGGCGATCACCGCCTACTTCGACGCGCAGTGGTCAAGCGGCGAGTTCCCCCACGTCCGGCGGCTCATCGAGGGCTCGACCGCGCGGGCGGTGATCGATCGCCTGAACGCGATGTCGCACGACCCGGCACGGTTCGACCGGGGGTTGGACTGGCTGCTCGACGGAGTCCAGCGGTCGCTTATGCCAGGATCACGCCCGGATTGAGGATCCCCTCGGGGTCGAGCGCGCGCTTGATCGCCCACATCGCCGCGATCTCGGCGTCCGAGCGCACCAGCGACAGATAGCGCGGCTTGTGACGGCCGACGCCGTGCTCGGCGGTGATCGTGCCGCCGCTCGCGGCCGCCAGCTTCAGCACCGCCGCATCTGCCGACTCGTCCTCGGGCGCGGGCCCGAGCAGGTTGACGTGAATGTTGCCGTCGCCGAGATGGCCGTACACGAACGTGCGAGCTCCCGGCGCCGCCGCGGCGACGACCCCGGGCAGCGCGTCCAGGAACGACTCGAGCGCGGCGAGCGGGACGCCGACGTCGAGCTTGTGCGGGATGCCCGCCGCGGCGACGGCCTCGGTCAGCGACTCGCGGATCGACAGCAGCCGCTGGCGGCGCGTGGCGTCGACCGCGACAACGGCGCGCTCGCCGAGCCCTGACTGCACCAGCGCCGCGGCCAGTTCCTCCTGCGCGTCGCCGGAGCTCGCGCAGCCGACCAGTATCCAGGCCGGTGTGATCGGGGCCGGCGGCTCGGCCGACAGGTGCTGGAGCGAGATCCGGATCGACTTCTCGTCGATCAGCTCGAGCAGCTCCAGTGACGGCAGGCGCGGCAGCAGCGCCCGCGCGGCGTCGACCGCCTCGCCCACCGACCCGACGGCGACCAGCGCCAGCGCACGGTCCGAGAACCGCGGCACCATCGACCACAGCACCTGGGTGATCACGCCGAGCGTTCCCTCCGAACCGATCAGCAGTGACGCCAGGTCGTAGCCGGCGTTGTCCTTGCGCAGACCGGCCATGCGGCTGACGACGGCACCGTCGGCGAGCACCACCTCCAGGCCCGCGATCCGGCGCCGCGCGGTCCCGTACCGGACCGCCTGCAGGCCACCGGCGTTACAGGCGGCCAGCCCGCCGACGGTCGCCGAATCGCGCGCGGCCAGGTCGAGTCCCGCCTGCAGTCCGGCATCGGCCGCCGCCTGCTGCAGCCGCGTGAGCGTGACCCCGGCGCCGCAGGGCAGCTGCATCAACGCGGGATCGGCGTCGCCGAGCGCATCGAGCCGGCGCGTCGACAACACGATCCCCGGCCGTAGTTCGCTCGGCGTGGCGCCGCCGACGAGCCCCGTGTTCCCGCCCTGGGCCACAACCGCGACGCGGTGATCCGTGCACGTGCGCAGCACTGCCGACACCTCACCCGTGTCAGCCGGCCGCACGACCGCCAGCGATTCGCCGTGCCAGCGACCGGTCCAGTCGGTCTCATAGCCGGCCCGTAGGTCGGCAGCGGCGAGCACGTGGCCCTCGCCGACGATCGTCCGGAGATCTGAGAGCAGCTCGTCCATGCGCCATCGCAAGCCTAGGTGGCGACGCGGAGAACTCAGGAGTAGTCTGGGCCGATGCGGCGTCTGGCTGCGTTCGTGGTTGTGCTGGGACTGGGACTGCCGGCGCTCGCGGTCGCGGGCAGCCGCCAGCCGACGTACCCGAACTGCGCGAAATTCTCGACGCGCAAGGTCAGCCGTTTGGTCGGGGTCGGCAGGTTGTACCTTGACCACGCGGGGCCCGACGGCATCTCCTGCACCTATTACGGCGTGAGCGCGGCGCAAGCGACCAAGCTCGCCTCCACAGGCGTCGCGTACACCAAGATCAGGTATTACCCGTCGCTGATGATCAGCGACGTGTTCGCCCCGAAGGTCGGGTTCGACCGCCTGCTGCAACTGTTCAAGCAGACCGCCCAGAAGGAGGGTCTTGACTTCGGCAGGGTCGCCAAGCCGCTTCGGTTCACGAGCGACGAGTACTTCTACTCCGGCGTCGTCACCGGGGCCGACCAGCCGAAGTGCGACCCGCAGATCATGTACGACAACTGGGTCGGTCCGCCGGACTGCGACGGCGAGCCGGCGCTGAGGAAGGTCGGGGTGATCGCGCGCGACAGCGTCGACGGGCAGGCGCTGATGATCGGCGCGTCGCAGCAGGCGCCGCCCGGCAACCTCTCGCTCTCCCACATCCTGGAGTTGGCGCGAGAGACCGCCGGCGGACAGCTGTACTGATCGGTCCGGGGGCGCTCAGACGCCGGAGCCGGCGGCCAGCCGTTTCGACAGCACGACCAGGTAGAGGTCGTCGCGCACCGGCACCGCGAACACCGGGTCCGCCGGAAACGCCCGCGTCTCGCCGGCCGGGGCGAAGCCGAGCCGCTCGTACCAGCGTCGCAGCTCCTGCTGCTGGCCGAGCACCTCGAGCTCCATCGCCCGCGCGTTGAACAGCTGGACTGCCGCGCCCTGCGCCCACTCCACGAGCCGACGGCCGTGCCCGCTGCCCTGGCACGCCGGGTCGACCGCGAACATCCCGAAATACGCCAACCCGTCGCCGCGGTTGGCGATCCGGCAGCAGGCGACCGGCTCGCCGTCGTCGCCCTCGACGACCAGCATCGCCGACCCGGCGGACTCGATCGCCGCCAGCACCGCGCGCTCGTCGGTCCGGGTGCCACGCACCAGGTGCTCCTCGCTCGTCCAGCGCTCGTAGCTGGCCGGTCCGCGGTACGCCGCGCGGATCAGGTCGACGAGCGCCGGTGCGTCCGCGGCGGTCGCGAGCCGCGACCGCAGGTCCGTGCGAGATGGGCAGCCCATGTCGTGGGAAATCTGGCACAGCCGAGCACCGAGCGGCGGCCAACGCGCCGGCGGCCAGCGCGCCGGCGGCGCCGCATCAGGCGGCGACCAGCGTCAGCGGTGGCCGCTCCGGCTTCGGGAGTGCGGCGCGCGGGCCGGCGCCCGCGCCGGCGCTGCGCAGCACGACGATCTCACCGGGCGCGTTCTCCAGCAGCCAGGCGACGTCGCCGGCGTCGAACCCGGGGCAGCCGTGAATCGCGGCCGCGATCACGATCCGGTCGAACGCGCAGCTGGCGATCGCCTCGCGCAGCGCATGGCGGTTGTCACGGCCGCGCTGCACGCGGGCGTCGACCGGCACCCCGTGGGCGGCCGCGCGCTGCTCGATCGCCTCCAGCAGCATCAGGGCCGATTCGGACTGCCTGGGCAGTGGCGCCTGCAGCGGCAGGTTCATCGGCACACGCGCCAGGAACACCGGCACCAGCGTCGCGCCGTCGGCGCCGGCCAGCCGCAACGCCGCCTCCAGGGCGCTCGAGGACAGCGCCGAGGAGACGAACGGGAACAGGATCCGCCGGGGTCGTTTCCGATCCGGCGCAAGTAGGCGATCGAATGCCGGCCTCGACCGCATGCCGGGCGGGCGGACCCCGATGATCGCGACCAGCGCGAACGCCAGCGCGACGACGATGATGACGATCCAGACGGTGGTCATAGCTCAGTGCTCCTGACGTTGACTGCGGTCGGCGACGATTCGCAGATCGACGCCGGGAAGCATGTTCATCAGCTGCCCGGGCAGCGGCGGGGAGCTCAGCCGGCGCAGCGCATTACGCGCGCGCGGCCTCCCCATCAGCACGTAGGTGGTGCCGCGCTCACGCGCGACGCGGGCCGCGACCTCGGCGACGTCGGTGCCGCGCTCGATCAGCAGGTGGGCGCCGAGCACGCCGGCCAGCCGGCGCAGCGCCTCGAGCTGCTCGACTTCATCGCCGTGCGGCTCGCGGCGCGCGACCCACAGCAGATCGAGCTCGGCCCCGAGCCGCTGCGCCGAGCGCCATGCGCGCCGCACAACCCGCTGCGACGCCGGCTGCGGGGTGATCAGCGCCAGCAGTCGCTCGCCGATCGCGCTCGGGGCATACGTATCGAGCAGGCGCTCGTCCTCGCGGCCTGCACCACGTCGCGCGCTGGGCCCACCGGCCGCGGCGGGGGTCGGCGACGGCAGCCGCTTGGCCTCGATCTCCTCGGCGACCTGACGCAGCGAGACCTCCCGCAGCGCGGTCAGGTTCTCGACCTTGAAGAAGTTCTGCAACGCCGATTGGATGCGCTCGGGCGGATAGACCTTGCCGGCGCGCAGCCGCTCGAGCAGCGAATACGGGGTGATGTCGATCAACACGACGTCGTCGGCCGACGTGAGGATCGAGTCCGGCACGGTCTCCCGCACGCGGATCTCGGTCAGCTCCGCGACCTGGTCGTTGAGCGACTCGAGGTGCTGGACGTTGACCGTGCTGTAGACGTCGATCCCGGCGGCCAGCACGTCGGCGATGTCCTCGTAGCGCTTGTGGTGCTCAACCCCCGGCGCGTTGGTGTGCGCGAGCTCGTCGATCAGGCACAGCTCCGGCGCCCGGCGTATGACCCCAGGCAGGTCCATCTCCGCCATCGTCACATCCCGGTAGCGGACCGTTCGCCTGGGGATCAACTCCAGGCCCTCTGCCTGGGCGAGCGTCTCGGCACGCCCGTGTGTCTCCAGGTAGCCGATCGCGACATCGCGCCCGTCCTCGGCTGCGGCCTGCCCCTCCTGCAGCATCCGGTAGGTCTTGCCGACCCCAGCTGCCATCCCCAGGAAGATCTTGTAGCGCCCGCAGGCGCGATCGCTCTCACCGAGGTCCCACGCGCCGGCCGCGGTCACCATCATCCCGCCTTCATGTCGCGACCGGGAGCCAGCGGGAAATGTGCTCGAGTACCTGGCGCAGCTGGGTGGCGTCGGCGCCCCAGTACAAGGGCCCGGCGCCGTCGCATAGCAGCGCTCGCAGCCGAGCCATGCCCTCGGCGCTGACCGGCGCCGGCGCGCGCAGCGTCGCGACGATCTCCCAGATCGTCGGCGCACAGAGGATCACGGCGGCCGCGTCGGGCGTCACGACGCCGCTGAACCGGCTGGAACTCCTCCCGCCCAGCCGCTCGGTCTCGGCCAGCGCCCGCTCCAGACCGACCGCATAGGCCTCGCGGCGGCGCGCGCTGGTCAGCTGCAGTGCCCGCGCGGCGTGCGCGCGGCTGCGCCACGGCGCGATCCCGGAGGCCAGGTCGCGATCCAGCGACCGATGGCGCAGTCTCGCCTGCAGCGACACCAGGCGGCCGGGGCGCCGCGCTTGCGACCGCCCAGATCCCAGCGCATGACTGGCCATCGTCTCGTTCATGCTCCCAGAACTCCGTGCACGAGGAGGTCGATCAGCTTGATCCCGATGAACGGGGACACCAGACCGCCGAGCCCGTAGATCAGCAGGTTGCGCCGCAGCAGCGCGGAAGCGCCGACCGGCTTGTAGCTGACGCCCTTGAGCGAGATCGGAATCAGCAGCGGGATCACGATCGCGTTGAAGATGATCGCCGAGATCACCGCCGAGCGCTGGGTCCCGAGGTCCATCACGTTCAGCACGTTCAGCGGCCCCTTGTGCCCATGGCCGGTCGACCACGTGAAGAGGAAGATCGCGGGCAGGATTGCGAAGTACTTGGCGACGTCGTTGGCGATCGAGAACGTCGTCAGGGCGCCGCGCGTGATCAGCAGCTGCTTGCCGACTTCAACGATCTCGATCAGCTTGGTCGGATTCGAATCGAGGTCAACCATGTTCCCGGCCTCGCGGGCAGCCTGTGTGCCGGAGTTCATCGCGACCCCGACGTCGGCCTGGGCGAGCGCCGGCGCGTCGTTGGTGCCATCGCCGGTCATCGCGACCATCCGGCCGTTGGCCTGCTCGGAGCGGATCAGCTCGAGCTTGCGCTCTGGGGTGGCCTCGGCGAGGAAGTCGTCGACTCCGGACTCCTCGGCGATCTTGGCGGCCGTGAGTTTGTTGTCGCCGGTGATCATCACGGTGCGGATGCCCATCGCGCGCAGCTGATCGAAGCGCTGGCGCATCCCCTCCTTGATCGTGTCCTTCAGGTAGATCACGCCCAACACCTGGCTGTCGCGGGCGACCGCCAGCGGGGTGCCGCCCTCGCGGCCGATCCGATCGAGCTCGGCTCGCAGCTCCGAGGGCGGCTGGCCGCCCTCCGCCTCGACGAACGCGATGATCGCGTCGCCCGCTCCTTTGCGCAGCTGATGCCGGTCGAGGTTGACGCCGCTCATCCGGGTCTGGGCGGTGAACGGCACGAACTCGGCGTTGAGCTCGTGCATCTCATGCTCACGGATCCCGTATTGCTTGGCGAGCACCACGATCGAGCGTCCCTCCGGCGTCTCGTCCGCCAGCGAGGAGAGTTGCGCGGCCTCGGCCAGCTCGGACTCGGACACGCCGGGCATCGGGATGAACTCCGAGGCCAGCCGGTTGCCGATCGTGATCGTTCCGGTCTTGTCGAGCAGCAGCACGTCGACGTCCCCTGAGGCCTCGACCGCGCGGCCCGACAGCGCCAGCACGTTGCGGCGCACGAGCCGGTCCATGCCCGCGATCCCGATCGCCGACAGCAGCGCGCCGATCGTCGTCGGAATCAGCGCCACGAGCAGCGAGATCAGCGTCACGTCGGCGATCGCCGTGTGCGCGAACAGGCCGAACGGGCGCAGCGTCGCGACGACGACCATGAAGATCAGGGTCAGCCCCGACAGCAGGATGTTGAGCGCGATCTCGTTCGGCGTCTTGCGCCGCTCGGCGCCTTCGACCAAGGCGATCATCCGGTCCATGAACGACTGGCCCGGCTCTTGCGTGATCTCGACGAAGATCTCGTCTGACAGGACCCGGGTGCCGCCGGTCACCGCCGAGCGATCGCCGCCGGACTCACGGATCACGGGCGCCGACTCGCCGGTGATCGCCGACTCGTCGACCGAGGCGATCCCCTGGATGACGGTGCCATCACCCGGGATCAGCTCACCGGCGGCGACGACCACGACGTCGCCCTTGTGCAACTCGGCAGCCGCCTTCTCGGTCCCGTCGCGCATCCGTGCCACGGTCTCGTGGCGCATCGAGCGCAGCGTGTCGGCCTGGGCACGACCGCGGCCCTCGGCGAACGCCTCGGCGAGGTTGGCGAACACGACCGTCAGCCACAGCCAGCCGGCGATCGTAACCGTGTACCAGGCCGGCTGCCCGCCCGCCAGGAAGTGGCCCCCGAACACCTGGATGATCCAGATCACACTGCAGATCAGGGCGCCGAGCTCGACGACGAACATCACCGGGTTGCGGACCTGGACCCGCGGGTCGAGCTTGACGAAGCTGTCGACCACGGCGCGGCGCGCGATCTCGCCGCTGAACAGCGAGGCGCTGCGCCGTGCGTTCGGCGTCGACGGCGACGCCGGAGGCGTGGCGGTGGCGGTCATTGCGTTCCTTTGGTGATGCGGTTGAGCGCCAGATTCAGCTCCAGCACGTTGACCGTGGGCTCGCCGGAGAAGCCGAGGCCGCGGCCGCCGGTGTACTTGGAGATCAGCGCCATCACGGTCGCCACGGGGAGGCCGCGGACGGCCGCGACCCGGTGGGCCTGGATCCAGGCGTTGGCCTGGGAGATGTCGGGGTCGATCCCGGAGGCCGACGTGTCAGCCGCGTCGACGGGGACCTTGGCAGCGGTCAGGCCTGGGTCGTACTTGGCGTTCTGCTGTAGGTAGGACTTGATGTTGGCCTGGATCGCCTGCTTGGTCGCCAGGTCGTTGGGGCCGAGGTTGGCGAACGTCGTCGCGGCGGCGTTGTCCGCCGGGACGGTGCCCGACGGCCGCGTCTGGAAGTAGCGCGGGTCGGGCGTCGTGACCGGCTCGCCATCGGACATCTCGACCTTGCCGTGCTTGTAGACCAGATCGGTGAACTGCTGACCGATCAGCTTGGAGCCGATCAGCTTGCCGTCGAGATGGACCTGCTGGCCGTTGGAGTTTCCCGGGAAGGCGAGCTGGCCGATGCCGGTGATCAGCAGCGGGTACAGGATCCCGAGCAGCAGGATCAGGGCCAGCATCAAGGTGATCGCGGGGATCAGCTGTCGTTTCAGTGCGGTCATGAGTAGAGGTGTCCGGTCAGGCCCTGGACGATCGGTCCGAGCAGCAGGGCGGGGAAGAAGGTCAGCGCGCCGACGAGCACGATCACGCCGATCAACAGCACCACGAAGGTCGCGTTGTCGGTCCGCATCGTTCCGAGGCCGGGCGGGGAAATCCGCTTGCCGGCCAGCGAGCCGGCGATCGCCAGCGCGAACAGGATCGGGCCATAGCGTGCGAACAACATCGTGAAGCCGCCGACCAGATCGGCGAAGGTCACTCCGTGCGAGCCCAGGTTGCCGGCGTTGGGCTGGATGAAGCCGGTGTAGTCCGCGAACGCCGAGCCGTTGTTGTTGGCCTGGCTGAGGTAGGCGTAGAGCGTCTCGGAGAAGCCCTGCGGGCCCGAGCCGACCGCGGAAATCGAGGCGCGGCCAGCTCGGCCGGCGATCGCCAGCGCGGTCGAGAACAGCGCCGCCAGCGGCGTCAGGAGCAGCCCCAGCACGACCAGCTTGATCTCACGCGCCTCGATCTTCTTGCCGAGGTACTCCGGCGTGCGTCCGACCATCAGCCCGCCGAGGAACACGGCCAGCAGGACATAGAGAAGGATCGAGTACAGGCCCGTCCCGACGCCGCCGAAGATCACCTCGGACGCCGACAGGTTCGCGAACGGGACGGCGCCGCCGATCCCGGTGAACGATTCGATCGCGCTGTTGACCGCGCCACACGAGGTGACGGTTGTGACGACGTCGAACAGCGCCGAGCCGGCGATCCCGAACCGCTGCTCCTTGCCCTCCAGGTTGCCGCCGGAGGAGCCGTGGATCACGCCGGTGTGCAGGCCGGCGGCATGCTGGGCAGGGGAGCCGTGGGCCTCGGCGACGTAGCAGACGATCACCGCGCCGAGGAACATCAGCATCATCGTCGCGTAGATCGCGTAGCCCTGACGCGGGCGCTCGCAGATCCGGCCGTAGCAGAACACCAGCCCCGCCGGGATCACCAGCACGACCAACATCTCGAACAGGTTCGTGAACCCGGTCGGGTTCTCGAACGGGTGCGCGGAGTTGACGTTGAAGAAGCCGCCGCCGTTGGTACCGAGCATCTTGATCGCCTCCTGGGAGGCGACCGGTCCCATCGCGATCGTCTGCGCGCCGCCGCTGGTCAGACCGGACACGTGCAGATAGGTGGTGAAGTTCTGGATCGACCCCTGGAAGATCAGCACCAGCGCGATCAGGATCGAGAACGGCAGCAGGATGTACAGGCAGGTCCTGATCACGTCCGACCAGAAGTTGCCCAGCGACTTGCCGCTGCGCCCGACGATCCCGCGGATCAGGGCGATCGCGACGCAGATCCCGACCGCGGCGGAGGCGAAGTTCTGAACCGTCAGCCCGGCCATCTGGCTGAAGTAGCTCAGCGTGGTCTCGCCGCCGTAGTACTGCCAGTTGGTGTTGGTGAGGAACGACGACGTGGTGTTGAACGTCACGTTCCACGGCATCGAGTGGTAATGCAGCGGGTTCAGCCCGGTGAAGTCCCAGAGCGTCTGGGTTCGCAGAATGAAATACAGCAACAGCCAGCCGACCAGCGAGAACAGGATCAGCGACTTGGCGTATTGCTTCCAGTTCTGGCCCTCGCCGGCGTCGACGCGCATGATCCGGTACAGGAGCCGCTCCACCGGGCCGAGCACTGGGTCCAGCCACGTGCGGCCGCCGCTGTAGACGACCGCCATGTAGCGGCCGAACGGCAGCGCGAGCAGCGTCAGCAGGATCACGAAGCCGAAGATCGTGGCCCAGCCGTAGAAGGTCACGAGTGCTCCCCCGCGGGCGCCGCCCGGGGCGCCTCGAATGTCACGGCATGTTCCTGCGGCGGCACTAGAAGCGCTCCCCGCGTAGCAGCGCGTACAGCAGGTACAGGCAGACGAGCACCGAGACGATCAGTCCGAACAGATCGGCGGCGCTCATATGCGATCGATCCCCTCGATCAGGGCGAGCAGCAGCAAGAATGCGAGCAGCCCGAGTGCGATTGCGACGATGTCCATGGCAACCATGCTGGGCCTGCCGTCGCTAAGGCGCCGTGAAGAATCGGCGAATCCGTATACAGATTTCGTGAAGACCCGCGGCCGCCCGCCCGCCATCCGGCCGGGTGATCTCGATCGAGATCAGCTGTCGATACAAATCGCGGCCACCGCGCCGGCACCGCGGCACCGCGGCCGGCGGGCTAGTGGCGGCCGGCGATCAGGTCCGCCGCGCGCGCCAGCGGTGAGTCGCGCGGCTCGGCGCCTGCCGTCTCCTGGCGGTCGGCGGCCCGATACAGGCCGTAGACCAGCTGGGTGCCGATGAACCGCAGCGGTTCGGGCTCCCAGTCGCGGCCGTGGCGGTTGACCAGCGGCAGCGCGGTCAGCTCGGTGTCGCGGCCGAGCACGAGATCGCGCAGCGTCCGGCCGGCGAGGTTGGTGACGGCGACGCCGTTGCCGACGTAGCCGCCGGCGCCACCGATCCCGGTGCCCGGGTCATAGCCGATCGTCGGGATCCAGTCGCGCCGGACGCCGAGCACACCGCACCAGGCCTGATCGATCCCGATCCCGACGGCGGGGGGGAACATCGAATGCAGGATGCCCGTCAGCTGCGCGATCGTGGCGCGCTGCGTCTGACCCCAGTTGTCGGTCCGTGAGCCGAACCGATACGGGACGCCGCGGCCGCCGAGCGCGATCCGTCCGTCGGCCGTGCGCTGGGCATACATGTAAGCGTGAGCGCCGTCGCCGAGCAGCTCGCAGCCGTCCCAGCCGATCTCGTCCCAGCGCCGGTCGCCGAGCGGGTCGGTGATGATCATCGCCGAGTTCAGCGGCAGCAGCGACCGCCGCTGCGAGGGCAGCGAGGCGGTGAACCCCTCCAGGCAGCTGAGGACCGTCGTGGCGCGGACGTCGCCACGGTCGGTGTGCGCGACCCCCGGTGCCACCGACCGCACGGTCGTGTCCTCGTACAGGGTCACGCCGAGCCGCTCGACGGCGCGCGCGAGTCCGGTCACGAGCTTGGCCGGATGCGAGCGCGCGCAATGGGGGCTGAACTCCGCGCCGATCGCGCCGGCGACGTGGAGCCGCCGCTCGGTCTCGTCACGGTCGAGCAACCGCAGGTCGCCCTGCCCGAGGTCCCAGCGCCGGTCTTCGGCGACCTGGCGCTCGAACCGGGCCAGCTGCGCGGGTCCGCGGGCCACCCGCAGCACTCCGGGCTTGATCAGGTCGGCGTCGATCCGTTCGGCTCGCGCGACCGCCAGGACCTCGTCGACGGTTGCCTGCATCTGACGCTGCAGCGCCACGACCCCATCGCGACCATGCGTGCGCGCCAGCTGCTCTCGGGACCCGGCGAATGCCGACGACACCCAGCCGCCGTTGCGGCCCGAGGCCCCGAACCCGCAGAACTCGCGCTCGAGCACGACGATCTTAAGGTCCGGCTGGGCCCGCTTCAGGTAGTACGCCGTCCACAGGCCGGTGTAGCCGCCGCCGGCGATCACGACGTCGGCGGCGCGGCTGCCGTCCAGCGGCGCACGGGGCGGCGGGATGCCGATCTGCCGGTGCCAGAACGAGATGCCCCCGTTGCGCATTCGCGTCAGCCTAGTCGTGCGTCTGCGTGCGCGATACTGGCCGCCATGGAGCTCGGGATCGAGGGTCGTGTCGCGCTCGTCGGCGGCGCCAGCCAGGGGATCGGCCGGGCGATCGCCGAGGTGCTGATCGCCGAGGGCGTCCGGGTCGTGATCACCGCGCGCGACGAGGCGCGGACCGCCGCGGCCGCGGCCGAGATCGGCGCCGCCGCCGGCTACGGCTGGGACAGCGGCGACCTCGATGGCGCCGCGACCCTGGCCGCGCGGGTCCGCGAGCATGTCGGCGAGATCGACATCCTCGTCACGAACACCGGCGGCCCGCCGACCGGCGCGGATCCGCTCGCGTTCTCAGACGTTCAGTGGGAACAGGCGCACCGGACGCTGGTGATGGCGCCGATCGCGCTTGCGCGGGCGGTGGTGCCGGGGATGCGCGAGCGCCGCTGGGGTCGGATCGTCGGGATCGCCTCGACCTCGGTTCGCGAGCCGATCGGCGTGCTGATGCTGTCCAACGCCGAGCGCTCGGCGACGCTCGCGGCTTACAAGACGTTGGCGCTCGACCTCGCCGGCGACGGGATCACGGTCAACACGCTGCTGACCGGAAGCATCGCGACCGAGCGGAGCTTCTCGATGCACGGCTCGATGCGGGCCGCTGAGCAGGCGGCCGCAGAGAGCGTTCCGGCCGGCCGGATCGGGCGGCCCGAGGAGATGGGCTGGGCCGCGGCCTTCCTGTGCTCTGAGCGTGCCGGGTTCATCACCGGATCGGCGCTGGCGATCGACGGCGGCGCGCTGCGCGGGATCTGATCGCTCGTTGGAGGATGATCGCTCGTTGGAGGATTTGTACGTCTATTCCGGACTTTTCCGCCACTCGCCAGCCGCCCCCGGCCCGGCCCGGCCCGGTCTGAGTTCAGGCGCTCGCGCCCGGTGCCGGGATACTTGCCTTCAGGACGACAGCTGACCCGGGTCGGCGGGCACGTCGACCGCGTGCTCGCTGAGGATCTCCAGCGGCACCACCTCAAGCGCCCGCTCGTGTGTCGAGGCCAGCACGACGAACGCCGCGGCACCTTCGTGGTGCGCCCGCAGCCAGTTGGCGGCGGTCACGCACCAGCGATCGCCCGGGACGAGCCCGGGGAAGTCGAACATCGGCACGGGCGTCACCAGGTCGTTGCCGATCGAGCGCTGGTGCTCCAGGAACTCGGCGGTGACGACCGCGCAGATCGTGTGACTGCCGAGGTCCTGCGGGCCGGTGTGACAGCAGCCATCCCGGTAGAAGCCGGTCATCGGCTCGGTGCCGCACTCCTGCAGCGGTTCGCCGAGGACGTTGAGCTCGGGCATCGCCGCGCAGTATCGCGCACGCGCATGTGGCGATCCCGTGACCGGTCACAGAAGCGCAGCGAATCGCGCATCCGGCGCCGATCGTCGCGGTTCGGCCGCGCGTCACTCGCGGTCGGCGCGTGTGCCGACCGCTGACCGGGCATCGAGCACGGCCTCGAGTGCCTCGACCACGCGCGGATCGAACTGCGTCCCGGCGTGCCGACGCAGCTCGTCTCGGACCTCGGCCTCGTCGACGCCAGCGGCGTAGGGGCGATCCGCCACCATCGCGTGGTAGGCATCGCACGCGAACACGATCCGCGCCGGCAGCGGGATCCGCTCGCGGGCCAGCCCATCCGGGTAGCCGCCGCCGTCGAACCGCTCGTGCGTGGAGCGCACGAGCTTGGCGACCGGGACGAGCGCCGGCGCGGCGCTGAGCACGCGTTCGCCGATCAGCGTGTGCTTGCGTACGAACCGCCACTCAGCGTCGTTGAGCGGGCCCGGATTGGACAGGATCCTCTCTGGGATCGCGATCTTGCCGACATCGTGCAGCTCGCCGGTGCGCAGCGTCAGCTCGATCTGCTCAGCTTCCAGGCCCATCTGGCGCGCGACGTCACGGGCAAAGATGCCGACATCGAGCATGTGCTCGGCGAGCTCGGCCTGCTCGACGATCGATTCCGACTGCTCGGCGATCGCCGCCAGCAGGAGGTCGCGCATCTGCGCGGCCACCGAGGTCGAGCTGCGGCTGTGCTTGGCGCCGTACATCCGGCGGTCGGCGACGTGTAGCGCCGACGCCACGTCGGTCGCCTCGGCCGGCAGCGTCACGGCTCCCGCCGACGCCAGGATCGCAAACCCGGGCCCGCGCTCGGACAGCGCCGCCGCGCCCAGTTCGCGGATCTGCTCGGCGCTCAACGGACTGCGGGACAGGAGCGCGCAGAACTCGTCGCCGCCGAGCCGGTAGGCCCGCCCGGACGCCGGCAGCGCGTCCTGCAGTTGCCTTCCCAGCCGGGCCAGCAGCTGATCGCCGGCCGGGTGCCCGAATCTGTCGTTGTAGCTCTTGAAGCCGTCGAGATCGAACAGCACGAGCGTTCGCTGCGCGGTCGGGCTGGTGGTCTCGATCGCGGTCTGCAGGTCGGCGATCAGCTGCCGGCGGTTCGGTAGACCGGTGAGCGGATCGCGGGTTCCGTCGTGACTGCCCAACCGCTGCACGCCGGCCAGATCAGTCGACGTCAGCACCTGTCGGACGCAGACGAGAACGACGATCACGACGGCCATGATCACGATCAGCAGCGAGCGGTGGTCGGCGATCAGGAGGCCGGATGCGGCGAGCATCGCCACGTACGGAGCCCAGCCGGCTGCCGGGCGCTCGGCGACGGTCAACCCGCCGCCGAAGATCAGTGAGCGCCAGCGCTGCGCGGCGGTTGACCATCCTCGGGCGCGCTCGTCGCGGAGCGGATCATCACCGACGTTGGGCGCCCGGAAGCTTGACCAGTACGGGCGCACAGGCACGGCGACGTGACCGGGCTCGGGACGCACTCCGGCGGCGCGGCTCGGAGTCGGTTCGGAGCGTCGCCCCCGGGCGGGTAGTCGCACCCAATCCGGCACTATGACGGTCGACCCCGGCCCTCGCTCGCGTCGCCGATGCGCGCTCCCACCGCCCACGCCGATCGACGGGTTCAATGGCACGTGCTTTCTCGGCAACGCACCGGTTTCTAGCACAGAATGTGAGGCGGACGCACAGGTCTTTGTCGCTCGCGCCGACGCTTCGTCAGCAATGAGGAACCTTCGTCAACTGTGTTGCACCCGTCGGTCCCGACAGCGATCTCTAGAGTTCACAACCAACGCCGACAGACAGGGAGAAACAGAGCGAGATGCCGGTCGACCCGAAGCACACAGCAGTGGTCCTGATCGAGTACCAGAACGACTTCACATCCGCGGGCGGCGCGCTGCATGGCGCGGTCCAGGGCGTGATGGAGCAGACCGGGATGCTCGCCAACACGGCGGCGCTGATCGCGGCCGCGCGTGCGGCCGGCGCGACGATCGTGCACGCGCCGATCACGTTCAAGGCCGGTTACGGCGAGATCTCGGCGCATCCGTACGGGATCCTCAAGGGCGTCGTCGATTCGACCGCGTTCGTGCAGGGCGAGTGGGGCGCGGAGATCGTCTCGGACGTGGCGCCCGAGCCGGGTGACATCGTTGTCGAGGGTAAGCGTGGCCTCGACGCATTCGCGACGACCAACCTCGACTTCATCCTTCGCGCGCGCGGGATCACGACGATCGCGCTCGGCGGCTTCCTCACCAACTGCTGCGTCGAGTCGACGATGCGGACCGGCTACGAGAAGGGCTTCCACGTGATCACGCTGTCTGACTGCGTCGCCGCCACCTCGGAGGAGGAGCAGCAGGCGGCATTGACGTTCAACTACCCGATGTTCTCCGAGGTGATGACCTCCGAGCAGCTGCTCGCCGAACTCGGCGCCGCGCCGGTCGTGGCCCGATAGCGGGTGCCTGGAGGCGATCCGCCGGCGGCATCCATCCCGTCGACCGCGTCCCCGGCCGCGCTGCCGCGTGAGGGGTCGATCGAGGAGCTGTTCTGCGCACTCGCGGCGATCCCGTCGCCGAGCGGGGGCGAGCGTGTGGTCGGCGAGGCGATCCGGTCGTGGCTGGCAGGCGCCGGCGTCGACGCCGCGTTCGACGACGCGGGCGCGGTCAACGATTCGGACGCCGGCAACCTGATCGCGACCGTGCCCGGCGCTGCGTCGGCGCCGAGGCTGCTGTTCGTCGCGCACATCGACACCGTCGAGTCGGGGTCCCAGGCGATCCGACCGATGCTCGGCGACGACGGCGTGATCCGCTCGGCCGGCGACACGATCCTCGGCGCCGACAACAAGTCGGCGGTTGCCGCGGTGATGCGGTGCTGCCGGACGGCGGCGGCGATGCCGGCCGCCGAGCGCGCGACCGTCATCGCGGCGTTCACCTGCCGCGAGGAGGCCGGACGGATGGGGGTGGGGCTGCTCAATCTCGGCGCGCTGAGCGTCGACTGCGCGTTCAGCGTCGACGGCAGCCGGCCGATCGGCACCGTGATCACGCGCGCGCTCGGCCAGCAGGTGTTCACGCTCGAGGTCCATGGCCGCGCCGCGCACGCGGCGGCCGACCCCGAGGCGGGCGTCAACGCGATCGCGGTGGCGGGCGAGATCGTCGCGTCGATGCCGCTGGGACGACGTCCGGGCGGCGGCAGCGCGTCGATCGCGGCGGTTGTCGGCGGCGCGGTGATCGACCGGCTGGCGCCCGCGGCGCTGCGCGCGCTCGGGGTGGCCGAGGACGCCGCCGGCGAGACGGTGATCCGCGCCGCGATCGACGCGGCGCCGACCAATTCCGTCCCCGACCGGGCGCTCCTGAGCGGCGAGCTCCGTGGCTACACGGAGGCGGAACTGAGCGAGACTCGTGCCGCCCTGGAACACGTCGCCCGGCGCGTCTGCGCGGAGCGGGGGGCGCACTATGAGTGGCGTGACCGTGAGCGCGCAGTGCCACCGTTCCCCGGCGCGCCGGATTCGCGAGCGCTGGCACTGGTACGCGCGGCGGCGGCGTCCATCGACGGGATCAGATTCACGACGACCGAGGCCCACGCGACGCTCGAGGCCAACTATCTCGCGGCCGCGACCGACGTCGTCGCATTGGCCAGCGGCGGCTCGGGCCCGCACCAGTTCTCCGAGTCGATCACGGTCGCGGAGCTGCGTCAGCTGGAGGCGCTGCTGACCCGGATCGTGGAGCTGGCGGCCGCGCGTTAGCGGCCACTAGCCGAGGACCCGGTGGTGCAGGTGGACGACGCCGGACTCGAAGCGACACTCGTCAAGCAGCTCCAAGCGCTGCCGCACGCCGTCGGGAAGCGCCCTGTCGCCACCGCCGACGAGCACCGGGTGCATGTACAGATGCAGCTCGTCGACGAGGCCATCGCTGTGCAGCGCCTCGCCGGCGAGCGTCGCGCCGCCGATCAGCAGGTCACGGTCGGCGCGGCGCTTGCGACGCCTGACGGCTGCGGGGTCAAACGACCGCTCGACTGTCGTCCGGGCGGTCGAGACCTCCTGCAGCGTGCGCGAGTAGACGACCTTGTCGGCGTCACGCCAGAGCTCCGCGAACTCGGTCGCGACGTCCGGCTGCTGCGGCCGGTTGGGGGGGTGGCTCCAACGGGACGAATTCGAACCGCTCCCAGTACATCATCGTCTCGTACAGCCGCCCCCCGTACAGGTGGGTGCCGATCGAGCGCATCAGCTCGTTGACGTGCGCGTGTACCTCGTCGTCGGGCGCCGCCCAGTCGAAGTTGCCCCGCTCGTCGGCGACGTAACCGTCGAGCGAGCAGATCGCCGAGTAGATCAGCCGCGCGCTCATCGGTCGCCACGGGACTTCGCCAGTACGCCCGCGGTCGCGTAGATGTGGGCGAACGCCCGCGCCTCCTCGCCGGTCCACAACGTCGAGCCGTGACCGTAGGTGGAGCCGAGCGCACGGCCGGCGTCGAGCAGGCTGTACCGGCTGCGGGACCCGAGCGCGATGATGTTGCCCTTGTGCAGCCGCACTCGAACCTCGCCGAGAACGGAGACGGAGGCCGAGTCCAGCAGCGCCCGGATGTCGTCCAACAACGGGTCGTAATAGCGACCCTCGTGCAACATGTCGCCGAACGTCGTGCCGAGCGTCGCCTTGGCGTTCTGCTGAGCGTGGGTCAGCGTCAGGCGCTCGAGCTCACGATGGGCGGCGATCAGCGTCAGCATCCCGGGCGCCTCGAAGCCGAGCCTGCCGAGGATCCCCATGATCGTCTGGCCGGTGTGGATGCCCCGTCCGACGCCATGCTCGGCGCCGATCCGATTCAGCGCGGCGAGCGTGTCGTAGCCGGGATTGCCGATCGCGGTGCCCGCGACGTCGGCACCGGGACCGCTCACCAGCTCGTACCCGGTCGGCAGCCCATGCTCGAACCCGATCAGCAGCTCGGCCGGCTCGTCCGGCGCGTCGGCGATCGATTTCGTCGTCGGCCAAGCCTGCTCGGGCAGGTACTCCCACGAGCCGTAGGTCTCGCCGCCGCCGATTGTCGTCCCAAGGATCCCGACGTTGAACGAGTACTCGGCGGTCAGCTCGGAAACCGGGTGACCGACGTCGCGCAGGAAGTCGCGCTCCTCCTCACGGGTGTGGGCCTCGTCGCGGATCAGCCCGACGATCTCGAGTCCCGGAGCCACCGCCTTGGTGACCGCGTCGAACCGGACGTGGTCGTTGCCGGCACCGGTCGACCCGTGGGCGATCGCGTCGGCGCCGCGCTCCAGCGCGACCCGCGTGACCTCCTCGGCCTGCAACATCCGCTCGACCCCGACGCACGACGGATACACGCCGTTGCGCAGGTAGTTGGCCTTGAGGATGTAGGAGACGAACTGCTCGTACAGGCGCTCGCGGCCGTCGACGACGACGTGATCGACCGCGCCGAGCGCCCGCGAGCGCAGTTCGATGTCGGCCAACTCGGCCGCGTCGAAGCCGCCGGTGTTGACGGTCACGGTCGTGACCCGCTCGCCGCGGTCGACGAGCACGGCCAGCCCGTAGGAAGTGTCAAGCCCGCCGGAGAAGGCGAGCACGAAATTACGTCCCGGCATTGTCTGTGGCTATCTCCAGGATCGGGACCCGATCGTCGACCAGGCCGGGGGACAGGATGAAGAATCGGCTCGTGCCCGCGTCGATCCGCCGCTGCAGCTCCCACTGTGCCTCGAGATCACGGGCGTCGAGCATCAGCGTACGAGAGGCGCCGCCCCGGTCGCCGCCCTCACCGGAGCCGAACACCTGGGTCCGGTAGGCCATCGTGTGCCTGACCGGGTGCAGATCGAGCACTGCCGCGACCAGCTCCATCGGGCCGAACTTGCGGTGCACCCGCAGTGCTCGGTCATAGAACTGGGCGACGCCGGCGAGCGTCTTGGCGCGGTAGGCCTCCAGCGCCAGCCCCTTGGCGACCGTGCCGAGCCCGGGGATCGCCGAGCACAGTGACCAACCGACCCACGCGCCCGGCGCCGGAGTCGGCGCCGCGCAGTAGCCGGCGACCGGGATCGGGCCGTCGTAGTGCAGTCGCTGAGCTTCGGCCAGCACGGCGGGTAGCACAAGGCCTGACCGTCCGCGGTCGGCGTCGGCGCGGCGGGGGTCGGTCAGCTGCGCGACGACCCGGGCTGCCGGCAACGTCACCAGCAGGAACGCCGACGGCAGCAGCCCGAGGTCGATCATCACCCACGTCGGGAGTGGCATCCCCTTTGGTCCGAACGCGGTCGCGTTGAGCACGTTGTAGACGCGCATCAGGTCCTCGAGCTTCCAGCTGTGCTCGTACGGCCCGAGGAAGTCCAACGGAACGACCGGCACCCCGCAGGGCTTCAGTTCGAGCGTCGCGATCACGGTCTCGTTGGACGCCAGCCACAGCTCGTAGCCGTCCTCGAGCAGTGCGCGCGCGGCGCCGGCGATCCCCGCCGGGGTCAGCGCCGGCCGGGCGAGCGGGGTGGGCAGGGCCAGGTCACCGCTCACTGCAGCAGCGACTCGATCGCCGCCGCCACCGACTCAGCGCCGCTGCGCAGCACGAACGTCAGGCCCGAGGCCCGCGGCTCGCCGAGCACCGCGACGATCGCCGCCGCCACGTCCGCGCGCGGGATCGTCTCGACGCCATCCTCAGGGTTGGTGCTGATGGCGTCCGACGCCGGCTGATCGGTCAACCCGACCGGGCGCAGGATCGTGTACCGCAGTCCGCTCGCCTGCAGCTCGGCATCGGCCTTGCCCTTCGCGCGCAGGTAGGTGCCAAAGCCGCCATCGTCGGGCGCGTCGGCGTCGGCGCCGCGGCTGGAGACGATCACGTAGCGGTCGACTCCGGCGCGGCGGCAGGCCTCGATCAGCTTGACCGCGCCGCCGTAGTCCACCGTCCATTTGCGCGCCGGCCCAGAGCCGGGACCGGCACCGGCGGCGTACACGATTGCGTCGGCGCCCCGTAGCAGCGGCGCCAGCTGCTCGGGCTCGAGCTGCTCCAGGTCGGCCACGACCGGCTGCGCGCCGGTCGCCTCGACGTCGGCGTCGTGGGCGGAGTTGCGGATCAGCGCCCGCACCGTGTGACCGGCGTCGACCAGCAACTGCTCGGTCAGCAGCGCGATCTTTCCGTGCCCGCCGGCGATGACGATCTCCATGCGCCCGACGATACGCGACTCGCGCCCGATACCGTGGCCGGGGTGCCCACGCCGTTGCAGCTCGTGATCTTCGACTGCGACGGGGTCCTGGTCGACTCCGAGAGGCTCGCCGTCGAGCTCGAGGTGGAGCGGTTCGCCGAGATCGGAATGCCGATGACCGCGGCGGAGATCACCGAGCGGTTCCTGGGGCGCTCTGCCGCCTTCGTCAACGCAGCGATCGCCGAGCACCTCGGCGGGTCGGTTCCCCCCGACCGGGAGCGTTACTGGGAGGATCGGTACACGGAGCTGCTGATCGAACGGCTGCGGCCGATCCCGGGCGTCGCCGAGGCGCTGGCGCAGATCACGTTGCCGGTCTGCGTGGCGTCCAGCAGCGGTCCGGATTCGATCGCCTTCAAGCTCTCGCTGTGCGGGCTCGCCCAGTGGTTCGGCGACCGCATCTTCAGCGCCACGCAGGTTCGGCATGGGAAGCCGGCGCCGGATCTGTTCCAGCTGGCCGCCGATCGCTTGGGGGCCGATCCGTCGCGGTGCGCCGTGATCGAGGACAGCCCCGTCGGCGTGCGGGCCGGGCGGGCGGCGGGGATGCAGACGTTCGCCTACGCCGGTGGTGGGCTCGTCGCGCGCGATCTGCTCGACGGCGAGGCGACGATCGTGTTCGAGGACATGCGCCGGTTGCCCGAGCTGCTAGAGCGGGCGATGAGTTCCGCCGGGCCGGCTGATCCGAGCTGACGTCGCACCCGATCAGGTCGACTCACGGGAGTGTTTGGGCCATGCGCAGGTCGAGACGCTCCCCGAGGGGACGGTCGAGCTGATCTACGCCTGCGTCTGAGCTGAGCGCTGTTTGGACGCCAGCACGTCGGCCGGGAGGATCTCCGGCGGCGCCACCAGCAGCTCACCGGCCCGCGCCAGCAGTGTCCGTGCGATCTGGCCCTTGATGTGGTCCTGGCGCGCCCGCTCGGATCCGAACGTGTCGATCACCCAGAACGTCGTCTCCGACGTCCGCAGCGCGAACCAGTGGACGGTGCCGGTCTCCGCCTGTGCGATCGGCAGCGTCGCGCGCAGCAGCTCGGCGAGCTCGTCGGCCTTCTCCGGCTTCGCCTCGACACGGCACACGAACGCGTAGGGCAGGCTCATGGAGCCGAGAGTACGGGTCGTTCCGCCGGCGGGGTTGAGCAACTCGTGCCGGGGGCATTGCCGGCGTCAGAACGCGGCTTCGACGAACGGGAACGTCGGGTCGGCGACGAGCAGGCTGCGGAGCAGCAACGCGACCCCGAGGTCGCCGGTGAACAGCGTGTAACGCCCGCGGCCCGCCTGCGCGCGTCTGCGCCGAACGTCGGCGACGGCGTCCATCGCGAACGACCGCGCGCGCTCGAACCACAGCTCGCCCTCGGTCCGCGTCCACAGTGCCAGCAGCGCGTACGCGTTGCCGGCGGTTCCGTGGCACAGCCCCACGCTCTTGACCAGCGGCCCCGCGCGCCAGGTCAGCTCGCCACCGGCGGTCAGCAGGCGCTCGGTCTCCTCGCCGGGCGGCAGCACCGGCGACAGCGATATCACGAAGCCGGGCGCGCCATGGCACCACTGGACCGGCCGGCGACCCTCCTTGACGCCGACCAACGGCGGCCATTGGGTGACGCGGTCCTTGGTGACCGCCAGCTTGCCCATCTCGCCGACGACCCGGCCGGTTACCTGATCGGCAGCCTCGCCGAGCAGATCGCGACCGGCCAGCAGCGCGAACGCGTTGCCGGCGAAGCCGTGCCCGGCGCCCGTGTACCGGCTCTGGTCGCCGTACAGGTGCTGCACCCAGACCTCTTCGCGCCACTGATCCAGTAGCCACGCGGCCGAGTCGAGCCATGCTTCGCGCCAGCGCGGCTCCGCGGTCTGGCGCCAGAGCTGCAGTGCGGCGATCAGAGTGCCGGGAGAGCCCCAGCAGAGCCCGAGCGTCGGCGAGCGAGCGTTGCGCTTGATGCAGTCGATCAGACCGTCGAGCTGGCTACCGTCGCGCAGGATCGCCTCGGCCGCGAGCAGGATGCCGCTCTCGCCGAACATCAGCGAGGCCGCCGGCGGTGGCTCGATCTCGGTCAGCTCGGGCGCCTGGCGGTACCCCTCGCCGAGTCCCCGAGCCAGCTCGTGCAGCCAGGGCGGTCGCTCACAGAGGTCGTCCTGGGCGATCAGGTCAAGCGCCCACGCCACCCCGGCCGCGCCGAGGTAGACGTTGCGCAGCGGCACGTCGGGCATGCCCTCGAGGTCATTGGGATCGTTGGGCCACAGCTGCTCGGTCCCCCGATAGGCGCCGACGGCGTCGGCGATGATCTCCTCGATCGCGGCGCGCGCGGCGCCGTCGCTCCACGCGGAGCCGCTCAGCGGCCGGTGCTCGGCCGGGTCATACAGTTCGTTTCGCGGCAACGCAGACGCTACCCCGGGGACTGCTCATAGTCGTAGAAGCCACGACCGGCCTTGCGGCCGTGATGGCCGGACACGACCATCCGCTTCAGCAGCGGCGGTGGCGCGTACTCGGGGCGCTTGAACTCCTCGTACAGCGAGTCGCAGACCGCGTACAGCACGTCCAGGCCGATGAAGTCGCACAGCGTCAGCGGGCCCATCGGGTGCCCGCAGCCGAGCCGCATCCCCTGATCGATGTCCTCGCGGCTGGCGAACCCGTCCTCGAACATCCGTACCGCCGCCATCAGGTACGGAACCAGCAGCATGTTGACGATGAAGCCCGACCGGTCCTTGGTCTTGATCGGCTGCTTGCCGATCGACTGTGCGAACCCGTGGGCGATCTGCACCACCTGCTCTGACGTATCGAGCGCCACCACCACCTCCACCAGCTTCATCACCGGCACCGGCGAGAAGAAGTGAAGCCCGACCACCCGATCTGGACGTGCTGTCCAGGCCGCTACCTCGGCGATCGGGATCGACGATGTGTTCGAAGCCAGGAACTGCGCGTCCGGCAGCTGCTTGTCGAGCTGCTCGAACAGCTGGCCCTTGACGCGCGGATCCTCGACCACGGCCTCGATCACCGCGTCGACGCCGTCGAGATCGGCCATGTCGGTCGTGTAGGCGATCCGGCCGACGACCGCGTCGGCATCGTCGCGTGACAGCTTCCCGCGCGTGACCGCCCGAGCGATCGACTCCTCCAGCCGTCCGCGTGAGCGGTCAAGCGGCGCCTGCTCGGGCTCGAAGGCGGTGACGTCAATCCCGGACACGGCGCAGGTCTCGGCGATCCCCGAGCCCATGAAGCCGGCTCCGACGAGGCCGATTCGTCTGATCTGCGTGCTCATCATCCGAAGCCTCGCAGATCGGCCTGTCGGTAACGCCGAATAGCAGGCCGATCCGGTGCCACAGTCGCCGCGCCGCCGCGGTGGTCAGTCGTCGATCGGCTCGAAGCGCAGCCGGGAGCCGGTCTGGCCGCCGTCGCTGGTGAACGTCGCGGTCGCGCGGTTGAGCACGAACGTGAGCGCGCGGCCGTGCTCGGTCATGACCGCCACCGACCGCTGATACGGGTCGACGCTTGCCACGACCCCGTGCTCGGTGCTGCCGAGATGGTCGATGATCACCGCCGCGCCGACGACCGGCATCACCCGTAGTGCCACGTCGCCAGTGATAGCACCGGCCGGCGCGGCCGTGCCCCGCCCGGGCACGGCTACGAGCGCGCGCTGGCCGGAGGCGTCGACGCGCGACGACTGCGGTTGGAGGAAAAGTCGTCCATAGGTGGACTTTTCCTCCAACCGAGAGGCGCTACCGGCAAGCCAGAGCGCGGCCCGCGGGACGCCGCGCCCCGGACGCCGCGCCCCGGCTTACAGGCCGAGCTCGGCCGACGCCTGCCGGGCCCCCTCCAACCGCGCCGAGATCTTCTGCATCGCGACGTCGCGCGCGAAGTCCGGTGAGCCGTGCGACGGCTTGACGTCGCGACTGAACGGCGAGAAGCCGCAGTCGTCGGTCGCCCCGAGGCGGTCTTTCGGGATGTGCCGGGCGGCGGCAACGAGCTCGTCGCGGACGTGCTCGGCGGTCTCGACCTCGGGCCGCAACGGGTTGATCACGCCCATGAAGCAGACCTGCGAGACGCCGTCGGCGTCGTCGCGGCGATAGCGGCCGCAGAGCTCATAGACCGACTCGCGATCGTCCTCAGACGCGCACTGGATCAGGAAGTAGCCGGCGTTCATCTCGAACATGTGCTCGAGCAGCAGCTCGTACGGCACCTCCTTGGAGTGCACCGAGTCGCAGTCGCCGCCTGGGCAGGTGTGGATCCCGATGTTGACGCGCTCCTGCGCGCTGAAACGATCGAACAGGCGGTTGTTGAGGTCGATGAACTCCTGCAACATGTTCTTGCCGGTCCACGGGTTGCGCGAGTCGTTCTTGTTGGCCAGCCGCCCTTCGGTGAAGTCGACCGACACGCGCACCGCGCCCGCGTCGAAGCACTGGCGGATGTCCTTTTCGGCCTCGTCGACGCAGTCGGCGAGGAACTGCTCACGCGAGTAGCCGTCGATCTCGCCCTCCAGCGGGTACAGCAGCATCATCATCGAGGGCGAGATCACCGCCTGCTTGACGGGATGGGTGGCGATCGCGCGGTTCTTGGTGACGAACTCCGACGCGTAGGTCTTGTAGCGGAACGGGCCGTGGGTGATCCGTGGCAGCTGGCGATGGTGGCCGTCGTCGAAGATCGCGAAGAACTGGCCGTCGCCCGCCAGGCCGTCCGCCAGCCCGGTGCCCGCCAGCGTGTCGGTCAGGTTGTAGGTGGCAAAGCTCGATTCGCGCTGCTCGCCGTCGGTGACGATCGGCTCGCCGGTCGCCTCCAGGCGGTGGATCGAGTCCTCGGCGGCGTCGTCCTGCAGAGCCTGCAGTTGGTCAAACGAGATCTTGCCCTCGTCGTAGTCGGCGTAGGCCTCTTGCAGCTTCATCGGACGCGGCAGCGAGCCGACGAGCTCGGTCGGAATCGGCATGGTGGTCCTCTCCTCGTGACTGGAACGGGTCCCAAGGTCAGCCGGCGCGTGACGCACCAAGACCGACCGGTCTCCCTCTGGAGCAACCTACCGCGTTGCCGAGCGCCGCGTCAAGGTAGGTCGCAGCGCCGGATCTCACACGTCGCATTCGGCAAGCAGTCGCTCACCGACCCGTCGCGCCCGCTTGGCCGCATCCAGGTCGCCTTCGGCGGCGGCGACGATCGAACCCTTCATCAGGATGTGCCAGTCATGAGCGAGGCTGTCCGGGTCGTCGATCCGGGCGCGCCGAGCGAGATCAGCGACGAACCGCCGGATCGTCGCCAGGTGAGCGGCGCACGCTCGATGCAGAGGGTGATCGGGGTCAGGGTATTCGAGCATCACGTTGATGAACGAACAGCCTTCGAAGTCGGGCTCCTGAAACCACAGATCGAACGTGTCGAAGATCGCCAGCAGCCGCGCCGCCGGCTCGCCGCCGCCGCGCTCGACGGTCGCCTGTAGCCAGTCCCGCGTCCACAGC
>Ga0302184_10000135_pt1 | contig 48966 bp, 50 predicted proteins | sample I_Palsa_N3_3_FD_200233 | JGI IMG/M metagenome (GOLD analysis project Ga0302184, IMG submission 200233) | Peat permafrost microbial communities from Stordalen Mire near Abisko, Sweden - I_Palsa_N3_3 | ecosystem: Environmental > Terrestrial > Soil > Palsa > Peat permafrost | place: Sweden...
GCCTGACCGCGCGTCGCGCACAGCAACCGGGCCGCCACCCACCCAGCCGACCACAAACCACCCCAACACCCAACGCGCAAGGCGAAAATCAACGCACCCGCTTGACAAACGGCTCTCCATATCAGCTACGAATCCGCGGCCGTCGGCGCGCCGACGGCGTGAAAGCCGCCGTCGACATGGACGATCTCGCCGGTGATCTGCCGCGAGTAGTCCGACAGCAGCCAGCAGATCGTCTTGGCGACCGGCACCATATCGTCCGTGTCCCAGCCGAGCGGCGCCTGGTCACGCCAGAGCTGCGCGAGCTGCTCGAAGCCGGGGATCCCCTGCGCTGCGACGGTCCCCAGCGGCCCCGCCGAGACAAGGTTCACGCGGATCCCACGCGGGCCGAGATCCCTGGCCAGATACCGTGAGACCGACTCGAGCGCGGCCTTCGCGACACCCATCCAGTCGTAGATCGGCCACGCCACCGAGGCGTCGAAGTCCAGCCCGACGACCGACGAGCCGCTCGGCATCAGCTCCTGGAGCGCCGCCGCGAGCGCCTTGAGCGAGAACGCGCTGGTGGTGAACGCCTGTTGGGCGCTGTCGGCCGGCGCGGTCATGAACTTCCCCCCGAGCGCGTCCTGGGGGGCGAACGCGATCGCGTGCAGCGCCCCGTCGACCTCGCCCCAGCGTTCGCGGAGTGATTCGGTCAGCGCCTCCAGATCCTCCGGCCGATTGACGTCGAGCTCGAGCACGTCGACCGGCGTGGGCAGGCGCTGCGCGGCCCGTTCGGTCATCCGCTTGACCCGGCCGAAGCTGGTCAACAGCACCTCGGCGCCCTCGTTCTGGGCCTGCTCGGCGGCGTGGAACGCGATCGAGTCCTTCGTGATCACGCCCGTGATCAGCAGCCGCTTGCCGGCCAGGATCACGGCCGGCTCAGGCTCGGATCGCCCGCGAACGACTCCAGCGCGTAGGCAAGCCGGTCACGGGTCTGTGACGGCTCGATGATCTCGTCGACGAATCCCGCCGCGGCGGCCGTGTCGGCGCGCAGATGCTCCTCGGCGTAGGCCTCGGCCAGCCGGGCGCGCTCGGCCTCCGGGTCCGCAGCGGCCCGCAGCTCACGGCGGTTGACGATCCCGACCGCCGCCCGCGCCGCCATGATCCCCATCTCGGCACCCGGCCAGGCCAGCACCAAGTCCGAGCCGAGGTCGCGGGAGTTCATCGTGATGTAGGCGCCACCGTAGGACTTGCGGAGGATCACCGTGAACTTCGGTACGCGCGCGGCGGCGAATGCTCGCAGCAGCGATGCGCCGTGGCGGATCACTCCGGCCCGCTCCTGCTTGGAGCCCGGCATGAACCCAGGGGTGTCGACGACCGCGATCAGCGGCAGCCCGAACGAGTCGCACAGGTTCACGAACCGCGCGGCCTTCTCGGACGCCTCTGCGTCGAGCACGCCGCCGAGATAGCGGGGCTGGTTGGCGACGATCGCGACCGGCCGGCCATCGATCCGCGCCAGCGTCGTGACGATGTTGCGGGCCCAGCGAGGCTGCAGCTCGACGACCGACTCGCGGTCGACGATCGCGCTCAGCGCATCGCGGACGTCATAGGCACTGCGGGGCGCCGACGGAACGAACCGTCCGGGGTCGGCCCGGCCGCCGTCCACCGTCAGCGGCGCAAGTGGCAGCGACCGCGGCGGTCGCTGGCCGGCATGCGAGGGCAGGTAGGAGAGCAGCTCACGGACGCGCGCGGCGGCGGCATGCTCATCGGCCTCGACCAGATGACAGACGCCGTTGCGGTCGTGCACGCGCGGGCCGCCGAGCTCGGCGACGCCGATCTCCTCACCCAGCGCCTCGCGGACGACACTCGGGCCAGTCAGGAACATCGCCGCGTCCTCGGTCATCACGAGCAGGTCGGTCAGCGCCGGCGAGTATGCGCCGCCGCCCGCCGACGTGCCGGTGACGACGGAGATCTGCGGTACGACCCCGGTCAGCGCGATCGTCTCACGGAAGATCCGGCCGTAGCCGGCGAGTGAGTGCGTCCCCTCCTGCATCCGCGCCCCGCCGGACTCGACGAACCCGACAACGGGGAGCCGCGCCCGGCCGGCGGTCTGCAGCACGCGCACGATCGTGTCGGCGTGACGCTCGCCGAGCGAGCCGCCCAAAAACGCGCCGTCCTGCGCATAGCAGGCGATCGGACGCCCGTCGACGGCGCCGGTCGCGCCGACGACGCCGTCGCCGGCGATCGCGCGCGGACCGAGCTTCGGCGACACCGCGCCGGAGCGGATCGTGCGAATCGTGCCCGGATCGCAGAGCGCCTCGAGCCGCTCATGCGGGGTCAGCCGGACGGGTGCGTCCGCAAGGACGCTCATCACTTCACTCCTCTGATCACCAGCGAGACGTTGTGTCCGCCGAACGCGAACGAGTTGGAGATCGCCAGCGGCGGATGGCCATTGCCGGTGATCAGCGGTCGCGCCTCACCGGGAACGTAGTCGAGGTCGAGGTCGGGGTCGGGGACCTCGTAGCCGAGCGTCGGCGCGATCACGCCGGTCTGCAACGTCCGGACCGTCGCGACCGCCTCGACGGCGCCGGCGGCGCCGAGCAGATGCCCGATCGACGACTTCGTCGACGAGATCGGAATCCGCCTGGCCTCGGCGCCGAGCGCCTGCTTGATCGCGACGGTCTCGGCCGCGTCGTTGAGCTGTGTCGAGGTGCCGTGCGCGTTGATGTAGTCGATCTGGCTGGGCTGCGCGCCGGCGTCGGTGATCGCCAGCTCGATCGCGCGGGCGGCGGGGCCGCCGGTCGGATCGGGCGCGGTCAGGTGGTGGGCATCCGTCGTCGAGCCGTAACCGGCCAACTCTCCGAGGATCGTCGCCCCGCGCTCGTGCGCGGCCTCGGCCTCCTCGAGCACGAGGATGCCGGCGCCCTCGCCCATCACGAACCCGTCACGACGAAGGTCGAACGGCCGTGAGATGCCGGTCGGCGACAGCGCCTGCATGTTCTCGAAACACGCGAACGCGAACCTCGTCAACGCCGCCTCGGTGCCGCCGCAGACGACCGCGTCGGCGTCGCCGTACTGGATCATCCGCAGCGCCGAGCCGAGCGCGTGCGCGCCCGAGGCGCAGGCCGATCCGACCTGGTAGCTCTGGCCTTGAAGATGGTGCTTCATCGTGATCGCCGCCGCCGCCGCGTTGGGCATGTACTGCGGGATCCCGAGCGGCGAGACCATGCGCTCGCCGCGCTCGCGCATGACGTCCAGCTGGGTCTCGAGCGTCCACTGGCCGCCGATCCCGGTCGCGACCACGCAGCCGACTCGCATCGAGTCGTACGGCAGACCGTCCAGCCAGCCGGCCTGCGCGATCGCCTCGCCGGCCGCGACCAGCGCGAACTGCGCGAAGCGGTCCAGGCGCCGCGCCTCCTTGACCGACAGGTGGTCGGCAGCGTCGAAGTCACTGGAGCGACCGGCGCCGTCGGCGATCCCGACGATGCCCTTGGCCCAGCGTTCGTGCAGGACATCGGCACCGACCCCAAGCGGCGTGACCGCTCCGAGCCCGGTGACAACGACCCTCCGTCTGTCCGGCAGCGAGGACAATTTAGCCGGCTCGCTCCACGATCAGGTCGATCGCGTCGCCGACGGTCTTGAGCTCCTTCATGTCCTCGCCCTTGAGCACGACGCCGTAGTCCTCCTCGACCACCTGGGCGAGCTCAACGAGATCAAGCGAGTCGATGTCGAGCTCCTCGAACGTCGCCGAGCGCGTGATCTGGCTGGCGTCGGGGCCGAAGCTCGCGAGCGTCTCGACCACCCGTGATTCCACCTGCTCTGTTGTGACTGACATCTCTGTGTGTTCTCCTTTTTCGAAGTCCTCTAGGCGGCGAGGCCGCCGTCGACCGACAGCACCGCGCCCGTCACATATCCGGCCTGGTCAGACGCCAGGAACCGTACGCACGCCGCCACCTCATCCGGAGTTCCAGCTCGGCGTGCGGGGACCTGCGCGAGCAGGTCCTGTGAGACATCGGCGGTCATGTCGGTGTCGATCCAGCCGGGCGCGACCGCGTTGATCGTGATCCCGCGCCGGGCCACCTCGACGGCGGCGGTGCGCGTGAACGCGATCAGTCCCGCCTTGGCAGCGGCATAGTTGGCCTGGCCAGGGTTGGCGCGCAGCCCGACGACCGAGCTGACGTTGACGATCCGGCCCGAGCGGGCGCGCATCATCGGCTTCAGCGCACGGCGAGTGAAGCGGAAGGCGGCGGTCAGATCGGTGTCGATCACCACGCTCCAGGCCTCGTCGGACATCGACGGCGTGAGGTCGTCGGCGCTGACGCCGGCGTTGTTGATGAGCACCAGCACCGGACAGCCGTACGTCGACTCGAGCAGCTCGAACAGCCGGTCGGGGCTCGTCGGGTCGGTCACGTCGCCCTGCAGCGCGACGGCGCGGCCGCCGTCGGCCTCGATGCTCTGCACGACTGCGTCGGCAGCGGTCGCATCGCTGCGGAAGTTGACGCCGACCGCCCAGCCGTCCTGGGCGATCGCCCGCGCGATCGCGGCGCCGATCCCACGTGACGCGCCGGTCACCAGCGCGCAGCCGTTGGTCCGAGGCTCAGGCATTGACGAGCTCGACGTCCCTCAGCGTCCGCTTGGCCAGACCGGTGAGGACCCGGCCGGGGCCGACGTCGACGAACCGGCGGGCGCCGAGCTCGTGCATCGTCAGCATCACCTCGCGCCAGCGGACCGGTTGCGTGAGCGCGGCGGCGAGCTCGCGGCGCGGATCGGAGAACGGACGCGCGGTCACCGCCGAGATCACGGTCGTAACCGGCTCACGGAACTCGACGTCGGCGAGCGCTCGCTCGAACTCGGGGACGGCCGCGGCCATCATCGGCGAATGGAAGGCGCCGGTGACGACGAGCTCCATCGCGCGCAGCCCGAGCGTCTTGGCGGTGTCGACCGCGGCGGGGATGTTCGCCTTGGCACCCGACAGCACGATCTGCATCGGCGAGTTGTCGTTGGCGACCGTCAGCGACGACGCGTCGGCGATCTCCTGAGCGTGGTCCGCGGCGCCCGCGCCGATCACCGCGACCATCGAGCCGTCGCCCGCCGCCAGGCCCGACTCGTACATGAGCTTGCCGCGGAGCGTCACCAGGGCCAGCGCGTCGCGCTCGTCGACCGCGTCCGCGGCGACGAGCGCCCCGAGCTCGCCGAGCGAATGGCCGGCCAGCAGCGCGGGGACGGGCGAGCCGAGCGACGCCCACCCGGCGAGGCTGGCGCAGAAGATCGCGGGCTGAGCGAAGTTGGTGCCGTCGTCGGCCCGCGGGAACGGGTCCTCACCGACCTGTTCGATCGCGGCTGCGAGCAGGTCCGGGCGAGTGCGCGCGACCAGCTCGCGCATCTCCGCGGTCTGGCTTCCCTGACCGGGGAACAGGATCGCGGTCGTCGTCGCCGTCTGGGGGGTTTGGTTATGGTCTGCGTCGCCGGTCGCGCGGACCGTCTCAGGTGCGCCGTGCGGGGACGCGGCTTGCGTGCTCATCCGCATCAACGTACGTCGAGGTTATGGCGCCGGTACGCCACCCCGGATGATTTCCCCCCGTTCGGGGGGCCACGCTGACGGGTAGCCGGTACGCTCCGCCCGCAACCCGGATGAGCCTTCCTGAGCCGACACCGCAGACGGCCGCACTGGTGACCGGCGCCTCGGCCGGGATCGGCGCCGAGATCGCCCGTGAATTGGCGCGTCGCGGACACTCGCTGGTGCTGGTCGCGCGGCGCAAGCCCAGGCTCGAAGAGCTCGCCGCCGAGCTGAGCGACGAGTTCGGCGTCCGCGCGGTCGGGCTCGGCTGCGATCTGTCCAAGGCGACGTCGGTGAAGCGGCTCCCGGCGCGGATCGAGTCGCTCGGGCTGCAGGTGTCGGTGCTGATCAACAATGCCGGCTTCGCGACCGGCGGACCGTTCGCCGAGTCCGACCCGGAACGCGAGCTCCAGCAGCTTCGGGTACTTGTCGAGGCGCCCGTGGCGCTCAGCTCCGCCTTCATCCCGGCGATGGTCGGACGCGGCGCCGGCGCGGTCCTGAACGTCGCCTCGACCGCCGGCATGCAGCCGATCCCCTATTCCGCCGGGTACGCGGCCGCGAAGGCATACGTGCTGGCCTTCTCCGAGGCGCTGCACCACGAGCTGCGGGGCGCCGGCGTGACGGTCACCGCGCTGGCCCCGGGACCGGTTTCGACCGAGTTCTGGGACGTCGCCGGCTGGGAGGTCGGCTCCGGCGGCGCGTTCGAGTCCGCCGTGCCACGGCCTCTGTGGGTGACCGCAGAGGAGACCGCCCGGGCCGGCGTCCGCGGCCTCGAGCACGGCCAACGCGTCGTCATTCCCGGCCTGCCGACGCGGGCCGCGATGCTCGCCAGCTCCTATATCCCCAACGCCTTCAAGCTGCCGGTGATCGAGTGGGCGATGCGCCGCCGCTGAGCCGGACGTCGCGGTTGGCTATATGAAGGCGGGAATGCCAGAGATCACCGACAAGCCGCGAGTCCTGATCACCGGCGCGGCCGGCGCGATCGGATCGGCCGTGACCGCGCGGCTGAGCGATCGCTGGCGCCTGCGGCCCACCGACCTGCATGCCGCGCCCGGCATCGAGCAGCTCGACATCACCGACGCCGACGCCTGCCACGCAGCGTTCGCCGGGATCGACGCGATCGTGCATCTCGCCGGCAACCCCGCGCCGGACGCGAACTGGTCGCAGCTATATGGGCCGAACGTCGCCGGCACCTACGTGGTCGCGGCCGCGGCCCGTGACTGCGCGGTCGCGCGGCTGGTGCTTGCCTCCAGCCAACAGGCCGTCTCGGCGTACCCCGACACCCTTCAGCGGCGAGCCGACGATCCGCCACGGCCGGCGAACCTGTACGGCGCGACCAAGGCCTGGGCCGAGGCGCTCGGGTCCTGGGTGGCGTCGAGCTCGGACACGTCGGTGGTCGCGCTGCGGATCGGCTACTTCGCCGAACGCCGGCCGGTCGGCAAGCTCGCGACGCCCCGCAACCTCGCGGCCTGGCTGAGCCACGACGACGCCGCCGAACTGATCCGCGCCGCGGTCGAGGCCGACGTCACCGGGCTGACCGTGGCCAACGGCATATCCGCCAACCGCTACCGAGTAGCGACCCTCGGCGAAGCCGAGCGCCTGATCGGCTACCGCCCGGTCGACGACGCCTGGGCCCCGACCGAGTGACCGAGCCCCGCCGGGACGGGGATCGCGCCCGCCTCGCGGCCGGCTACGCCGGACTGGCGGGCTTCTGCGCGCTGGAGGCGGTGTTCCGGCACCGCGGCGACGCGGCGAGCCTGATGCCGACCAATGACGACCGCGGGACGACGGCGCTGATCATCGCAACCTACGCACTGACGGCCGAACTCCCGCTCGTCGCGCGGCGCCTGCCGGGACGCCCACTCCCCCGCCCGGCGACCGCGGTCGGCCTGGCGGCGCAGGCAGCGGGAACGGCGATTCGAGCCTGGTCAATGCACACGCTCGGCGGTTCGTACACACGCACGCTTCGCACTGAAGGCGACGCGCAGGCGCTGGTCGATACGGGTCCGTACCGCTGGGTTCGCCACCCCGGCTATGCCGGGTCGCTGCTGACCTGGACCGGGTTCGCGATGAGCACTCGCAGCGCTCCCGTGCTGGCGCTCACGACCGCCATGCTCGGCCTCGCCTACGCTCGCCGGATCACGGCCGAGGAGCAACTGCTCCGACGTGACCTCCCCGGCTACGCGGCTTACTGCGGGCGCACCCGGCGCCTGGTGCCGCTGCTCTGGTAGCCGCACCGCGCAGACCTCGCTCGGCGGAGGCCGAGCGGCTGACCGGCCGATCGGTTACCGCCCGGTCGACCACGCCTGGGCCGAAACCGCCTGACCTCCGCGGCGGGGTTTGGCGAGTTGCTGCGGCCGGTCCGCAGCAAAACGCCAGAGTCCACCACCGCGAGCCGCCTCGCACCCCAGCTCAAACCAAGGGCGCGGGCGGCGCGAAGCCGGCCTGAGCGGTCCCCGTGTGGCGATAGCTGGTCGGGGTGATCGTCAGCGGCGCGGTCGCGTGCCTACCGCATCGCCTTCGCCGACTGAAATTCACGCGCTGCGCGCCGATGACGATCGCCCCGACCGGCGACGGCCCAAGACGCGCAGGCTCAGGCCAGCAGACCCAGCCGCTGTGCCAGCTGCACCGCTTCGGCCCGGTTGCGCGCCCCCAGCTTGCGAAACAGCGCGCTCGTGTGGTCCTTGACCGTATGCGGCGACAGGTAGAGGTGCGACGCGATCTCGCGGTTGGTCGAGCCGGCGGCGATCAGGTCCAGCACCTCCCGCTCGCGCTCGGACAACAGCGGCGACGGCTGCTGCGAGCTCGGCGCGAACATCGTCATCCCCATCCCGACCGCGTGCACGGCCCGCGCCACCTCGCGAGCGTCGAGGTCCTTGGAGACGAACCCCGACGCGCCCGCGGCCCGCGCGGTGGCTGCCGACATCCGCCCCGAGCCCGAGATCAGCAGCACCCGGGTCGGGGGCGACTCACGGCGGATCGAGGCGCAGACGTCGGCCCCTGATTCGCCGGCGAGGAACAGGTCGACGAGCGCGACATCGGGGCGCAGCGTCGGCAGCAGCGCCAGCGCCTCGGCGCCGGTCCGCGCCGCCAGGCACCGCGCGACCCACGGCTGCTCGCCCAGCAGCACGCGGAAGCCCCAGTGCACGACGTCGTGATCGTCGACCACGAGCACCCGCAACTTGCGGTCGGCCGAGGGCGGCGATGGCGAGCCGACGCTCACCCGACCATCTCGGCGACGGGGTCGGCAGCCAGCGGCAGCACCAGCCGCACTCGCCAGCAGCCGATCTCGGCAGGCCCGAACTCGACCACCCCGCCGTGCTGCAGTGCTTCGATCGAGGCCAGTCGCAGCCCCATCCCGGCGCCGCGCGCGCCCTCCTCGACGCCGTCGTTGTGGACCTCGAGCGTGAACGTGTCGGCGTCGGAGGCGATCGTCACGTGGACGCGGGTCGCGCTCGCGTGCTTGTCGACATTGCGCAGCGCCTCGGCGAGCACCGCCTGCGCCAGCGGCTCCACGTCCGGTGGCACCGTGACCCCGTCAGGCCAATCGACCGTGATGTTGGCGGACGGCAGCTCGGGCCTGGACAGTCGCGCGACTTCATCGGCCAGCGTCGTCCGGCTCTGTCCCGCCACCGGCGCCAGCGGCCGCTCCAGCGCCGACCGCAGCTCGGCGGTCGCCTCCTGCATCTCCACCAGGCAGCGCTCGCGCCGCTCGCCCTCCAGCGGCGCCTCGGCGCTCAGCGCCAACGACACGCCGAACAGCCGTTGCATCACCCGTTCGTGGATGTCACGAGCCAGCTCGAGCTGCTCGGAGAGCCTGCGCGTCCGCTCCTGGGAGCGGGTCGCGTTGCGCGCGGTCGCGACCAGCGCGGTCGTCTTGCCCAGTGTCCAGAGCAGATGGCGCTCGCCGTCGGTCAGCTCGAAGCGCCCGCCGCCGCGATCGGCGCAGATCACCCCGTAGGCCTGGCCGCCGGCGCTGATCGGCGCGCACAGCAGCGTCGTGATTCCGAACAGCTGGGCGTATTCCCGCGGGAACGACCCCTCGCCGTCCTCGACGACGACCACCTGATCCTCGACCAGTGCCCGCTGCGCGATCGGGGCCGCCAGCAGCGCGGGCGACGGCGACAGCGTGATCAGCTCCCGGAACGAGGTCCCGTGGGCGCCGACGACGACCGCCCGGCGCCGGGGCAGGTCGGCCATGAAGATCGCGGCCCGGCGCATCGTCGTCAGCCGGCAGATCGCCTCACAGATCCGGTCATAGAAGTCGGTCGACGACGTTTCGGTCGGCAGGTCGGCGAGCAGCTCGACGAACACCTCGAGCGGCTCGACACCGGCGAACAGGGCGGCGGGGCGTTCCGGGCTCACGGGCTCACGGGCTCACTCGTGCGGCGAGGCATGGGGTGACCGGTCGGCGCATACGACGCGTCGGATTCTACGAGCCGCCTATGCTCGCCGCCGATGACCGTGCTCCGCATGCGTGCGCTGCTGACGCTCGCCCTCCTGACGGCGCTGCTGGCGGCCGCATGCGGCTCCCAGCACTCGTCCGCGTCGAGCACGCGCTCGGTCTCGCTGGTACTCGACTTCACCCCCAACGCCGTCCACACCGGGATCTACACGGCGATCGAGCGCGGCTATGACCACGACGAGGGGATCGATCTGCACGTGATCGTGCCGTCGGCGTCGACCGACGCGATCAGGCTGCTGGAGACGGGCCGGGTCGACTTCGCGATCCTCGACATCCACGACCTGGCGATCGCGCGCGAGCGCGGACAGTCGATCGCCGGGATCCTGCCGATCGTCGAGCGGCCACTGGCGGCCGTGATCGCGGCGCCGAAGTTCCGCGATCCGGCGCAGCTGCAGGGCCAGACGGTCGGGGTCAGTGGCGACCCGTCGGACATCGCGGTGCTGGACTCAGTCGTGCGCGGCAGCGGCGGCAACCCGGCCAAGGTCAAGACGATCACGATCGGGTTCAACGCGGTCGCGGACCTGCTGGCGGGACGCGTCGCCGCCGCGACCGCGTTCTGGAACGACGAGGGCGTCACGCTGGAGCGCCGCCAGCCCGGCTTTCACGTGTTCCGGGTCGACGATTACGGGGCGCCCGCCTATCCGGAGCTGGTCGTCTGCGCGTCCGACGCCTTCCTGCACGCCCACCCGGATCTGGCGCGGGCGCTGGTCCGGACGCTGACGCGGGGCTACGACGCCGTGATCCGGAATCCGCGAGCCGGCGCGCGCGCGCTGGAGTCAGAGGTCCAGGGGCTCGACCCGACGCTGGTGGCGGCCGAGCTCGCGAAGCTCGAGCCCGCGTTCACCGGTCCCGAGCACCACTTCGGCGAGCTCGACGTCCCGCTCCTGCGCCGTTGGGCCGCGTGGGAGCACCGCTTCGGGATCGTCAAGCGCGCGCCCGACATCGCGACCACGTTCGATACGCGGTTCGCGCCGCGCTAGTGGTCGCCAACTACGGCGCGAGCTGATCGACGAGCTCACCGGCCGCGCGCGCCATCCGCGAGCGCGGGACGACCAGATCGAACCCGGCCGCGCGGGCAGCATCACGGACGTCGGCCTCGACGTGCGAGAAGAACGCGAGCGTCCGCAGGCCGTCAGGCGCGCGTGCAAGCGCCGCCTGGGCGGCGGCGATCCGCGCGGTCGCGTCGTCGGTCAGATCGATCACGAGCACTTGGGTGTCGTGCAGATCGATCGCATCCAGGCCGCCGACCAGCCGTACCTCGTGGCCCGCCGCGCGCAGCGCGCCCAGGACGTTCGATCCGAACAGCAGATCCGGGACGAACGCGACGACGCGGGCCACTCAGGGACCCGCTAGAGCGCGTTCAACTTGCGAAACTCGCGTCGCACCGACTCGGTCCGGCCCCACATCTGGACGGTCTCGGCGCGACCGGTCCGGACTTCGCGCTGGGCGATCTCGCCATCGATCCCGGCGTCGGCGATCAGCTTCAGCGCCAGATGGACGGCCGGCACGGAAGCGCCGTGACCGAAGCGGTGGGCGACGACGATCCGCCAGTGCCAGTCGTGCTTGGAGTAGGGCTGCGCGTTGCACGTGACCAGCAGGATCGCGGCGTCGACGTAGCGGTCCTCGTCGAAGATCCGCAGATCGAGCTCGAGGTCGGTCCAGTCGTCGGGCAGGCGGTCGACGATCGCTGAGAACTCATCGGCGAGGCTCATCTCGGCTAAGCGTAACTATGCCAGCTGCTGGACGATCAGGAACACGTTCATCGCGGTGAGCCCGGCGGCGACCAGATAGGCGACGCAGCGCAGCGTGAATCCGTTCACGTGGACACCCATGACGTCGCGGCGGCTGGTCAGCACGACGAGCGGGATCAGTGCGAACGGGATCCCGAACGACAGCACGACCTGACTGAACACGAGTGCGCCGGTCGTGTTGACGCCGACGGCGAGGATGACCAATGCCGGCAGCATCGTCACCGCCCGGCGGATCAGCACGTGGATCCGCACGTTCAAGAAGCCCACCATGACGATCTGCCCAGCGTAGGTGCCGACGCTGGATGACGACGCGCCCGATGCGAACAGGGCGACGGCGAACGCCAGCGCCGCCCCGCCCCCGACCGCTGTGCCCAGCTGATGATGGGCCGCCTGGATCGTCGAGACGTCGGTCAGCCCCGGCACGTGCAGCAGCTTCGCCGCGACCGCCAGCATCGCCAGGTTGACGAGCCCGGCGATCGACAGCGCGATGATCACGTCCAGCCGCTCGTAGCGCAGCACCCGGCTGCGCTCGCCGTCGTCACGTGTCGGCACTCGCTCCTTGGTCAGCGCCGAGTGCAGGTAGATCACGTGCGGCATCACGGTCGCGCCGACGATCCCGACCGCCAGGTAGGCCGCGTCGCCACCGCCGAGACGCGGGATCAGGCCGTTGAGCGCGTCGTGCGCCGAGGGCCCGATCTTCAACGTCTCGTAGAGGAAGCCGAGGAACACGATTCCGAGCAGCGCCGCGATCGCGAGCTCGAACTGGCGAAAGCCTCGCTGCTGCAGCGCCAGGATCACGAACGCGATCACGCCGGTGAGCAGGCCGGCGATGAACAGCGGCACCCCGAACAACAGGTTCAGCCCGATCGCGGCGCCCAGGAACTCGGCGACATCGGTGGCCATCGCGATCACCTCGGCCTGCACCCAGAGGCCGACTGTGCCCCAGCGCGGGAAGCGATCGCGGCACATCTCCGGCAACGAGCGACCGCTGGCAACGCCGAGCTTGGCCGACAGATACTGGACCAGCATCGCGACCAGGTTGGCCGCGAGCACGACCCACATCAGCTCGTAGCCGAACTTCGCGCCGGCTTGGATGTTGGTCGCGAAGTTGCCCGGATCGACGTATGCGACCGCGGCCACGAACGCCGGCCCCAGGAACGACAGTGCCGCGCGGACGCGTCCGCGGGCGAACAGCCCGTCAAGGTGGCTGGGTCCTAGCGGCGCCTGGACGCCGGCGTCCAGCGCGGGACCGTCGGCGACCTCCAGCAGCGGCTCGGGCGGCGTTACCACGCCACCTCAGCGGTCGACCACGTCGTCTCGGCCACCTGGACGCGCATCGCACGGGCCAACTCGCCGCCGAGCGGATGCGCCTCCCCCTCGTCGCCGAAGCGCACGAACAGCGGACCGCCGAACGGCTGGCGATCGACCACTTCGAAGCGCTCTCCGGGCGCGATCCCGCGGTCTGCCAGATACCGGAGCATCTCCGGGTTGGAATCCGAGATCCGCACGAACGTCCCGCGTGCTCCGCGCTCCATCTGCTCCAGCGCGCGGGTCTCGCCCTCGCTGATCTGCAGGTCACGGGTCGGGATCGGATCGCCGTGCGGGTCGTGGGTGGGGTCGCCGAGCTTGGCCGAGATCAGCTCCTCGAGCTCTTCGGAGAGCACATGCTCGAGCACCTCGGCCTCGGCGTGGACGCGATCCCAGGGCACCCCGAGGCTCTTCACCAGGTACAGCTCGAGCAGGCGGTGGTGCCGGATCACCTCCAGCGCCACGCGCCGCCCCGCCTCGGTCAGGGTCACACCGCGGTACGGGACGTGCTGCACCAACCCGAGCTCGCCCATCCGCTTGACCATCCCCGACGTGGATCCCGGTGTGACGCCGAGCCGTTCGGCCAACGCGTTGTTGGTGACCGGCTCCGATGACCGCGCCTCCAGTTTGTAGATGGCCTTCGCGTAATCCTCGATGGCGGGCGATCGAACCGACTCGGTGCTGGACATACCCGTGATTCTAGCCGAGATTATGGCTATCCAAACTTTAGTGCTCGTTCAAGCAACATTTCGGTTTTTGGCGTAGGTCATCAGGTGGCGTCGACGATCGACCCACTACACTTACTGAAGTGAGCACACTCTCGATCGAGGCTGACGAGTACGCGGCTGCGACCACGTCGGCCGGCTGGGTCGACCGCTCCGAGCGCGGCAAGCTGGCGCTGACCGGCGCCGACGCCAAGGAGTTCCTGCAGGGGCAGGTCTCAAACGACGTCGTCGCGCTAACGCCCGGAAGCGGCTGCTACGCGGCGCTGTTGACGCCGAAGGGCAAGATGCTCGGCGACCTGCGGATCCTCGACACCGGCGAGGAACTGCTGCTCGACACCGAGCGAGTGGCACTCCAAGAGCTGTTCAACACGATCCGCCGGTTCAGTCTCGGCTACGACGTGCAGCTGCACAAGCGAACGGTGGAGCGAGGCCTCGTCTCACTGCTCGGTCCCGACAGTGATCGAATCGCCGCCGTCGCCGCCCTGCCGGCGGCTGAATACGCCCACGTCGCCGCGACGCTGGACGGGGTGCAGCTGCGCGCGGTCCGCACCGACGCGGGAATCGACCTGATCTGCGCGTCCGATCAGACCGCCCAGCTCACGCGCGCGCTGGGCGGCCGGGGCGCCGAGCCGATCTCGGACGCGACTGCGGAATGCATCCGGATTGAGCGGGGCCGCCCCCGGTATGGGATCGACCTCGACGACAGCGTGATCCCTCAGGAGGCCGGGCTCAACGCGCGGGCCGTCTCGTTTCAGAAGGGCTGCTACGTCGGCCAGGAGACCGTCGCGAGACTGTTCTACCGGGGCAAGCCCAACCGGCAGCTGCGAGGCCTGCAGCTCGGCGGTCCCGCACCGGTCGGATCCGAGGTCGTGTCCGCCGAGCGCGTGGTCGGACGGCTGTCGAGCGTCGCCGCGTCCCCGCGGTTCGGGGAGCTCGGCCTGGCACTCGTCAGGCGCGAGGCGCCGCCCGGGTCAGACGTGCTCGTCGGCGACGAGCGCGTTCCCGCGATCGTCACCGAGCTCCCGTTCGGCTGACGCCCCGCCGGCCGCCCGGGCCGCAGCGACGAACTCCTCGCCGCCCGCGTGGGCCGCAGCGACAACCTGGGCGAGCGCCGCCGGATCGGGCAACGGCTCCAGCGTCAGCGTCGCGGCGTCCGGATGCGACGCCAGCCACGTCTGCAGGATCCTGACCGGCGCGATCTCGCCCGGCGGCACATGCGCCCCGAGCTCACCCGTGCGCCCGCCGCGCCTGACCGCGGCGACGCAGCGCGCCGCCAGGTCGGCGTCGCCGGCGATCACGCCGGAGTCGACGAGCCGGCCGCCGGCCAGCCAGAACCCCTCGAGCGCCGACGTCGACGGATGGCGCGCAAGCACCAGCAGCGGCCGAGCGTGCGTCGATTCGAGCACGCCGTCGAGCCGGGCCAGGATCGCCCGCAGCCGTCCCGCCCGACGATGCAGCGCCTGGGCCCGCTCATAGCGCCGCTCGGCCGACGCACGCCGCAGCTCGGCGTCGACGTGGTCCAGCAACGCCTGGCCCGGCCGCACTCCGGGTCCGCGTTCGCCGCCGGCGAACAGCCGCAGCACCTGGTCCAACCGCCGCCGATACAGGTTCGGGTCCAGGTCGCCCAGACACGGTGATAGACAGCGCCCCATCTGCCCATAGGCGGAGGGATACTCGCGGCGCGGCAGCCGCCGCCCGCAGTGACGCAGGCCGAACAGCGAGTCCAGCTGCTCGACCAGCTCCAGCGCCAGCCGGCGGCCGTGAACCGGCCCGATCGAGACCGCGTGACCGGCCGCCGGATCAGGCGCGACATCGAGGATCGGATACTCGATGTCCAGCCGGCAGCGGATGTAGACGAGCCGGTCGTCGCGTCTGGTCAGCCGCTTGTTGCCCGGCGGCTTGAGCTCGGCGATCAACCGGCTCTCGAGGATCAGCGCGCCGAGCTCCGATCCCGTCGTGCGGTAGTCGACGACCTGCGCCTGTCCCGTCCACGCCGCCGGTGGCGAGGACGGCGCGAAGTGCGCCCGGGCCCGGCTGCGGATCGATACCGACTTGCCGACGTACAGGATCTTGCCGGCCCCGTCACGGAACAGATATACGCCCGGGTCCGACGGCAGCTCGCCGAACTCCGGCGCCGGGGAGGCGACGTCATCGGCGCCGCGCGGCCGCCGGCGAGCCGTGCCGCGTCCAGCGCCCGTCCCGATCCGGCCGAGCGGTCCGACCTCGGCGCTGCCGCGCGGGCGCCTGCGCCGAATCGGCGCCAGCAGCGCCAGCGCGTCGGCAACCGTGACCGCGTTGGCGCACAGCCTCGGGAACAGCGCGCACAGGACCCTCGCGCACGTCTCCGCGTCCGCCAGCGCGCGATGGGCGAGCTCGACCTCGACTCCGAGCGCGTCGGCGAGGGCGCCGAGCCCGCGCTTGCGTTGCAGTGGCAGCAGCTTCCGCGCGACCGCCGCCGTGCAGATCACGGGCGGGTTGGGCCACTCCAGGCCGATCCGGACAAACGCCTGGCGCAACACGCGGCGGTCGAACGGGGCGTTATGCGCGACCAGGATCCGGCCGGCCAGCAGCTGCGCCAGCGGTGGCAGCACGTTCTCGAGCGACGGCGCCGAGTCCACCATCGCCTGCGTGATCCCGGTGAACCGCTGGATCCCACGCTGCAACGGCGCACTGGTCCGGCACAGCGAGCTCCAGCGGTCGTGCAGCTCCCCGCCGCCGACCAGCACCGCCCCGACCTCGGTCATCTCGCACGCCTCGCCCGCCAGACCGTTGGTCTCGGTATCGACGACCAGGAACTCCGCGGTCGCGACCGGAGTGGACAGCAGCTCGGAAAGGGCGATCGGGCTCGTCACCCCCACCGTGATACGCCCGGACCCGGACGACATGCCTGCCGGCTTGCAGGACGTGGCCCGGACCCTGAAATCCAGTGCGAAGGTTGGTCACGACCACGGTGCGGGGTAACCTGTTTGACATCACCAAAGGGAAGGAGCTGCGAATGACCTCCACGATCCCCGAAGCCGAGACTCTCAAAGAACTCGAGTCGGACACCCGTCAGGCCTGGGAGCACTATCAGGACCGACTGCGCGAGCTGTCCGGCGATGAGTACGAGCGCGCCGAAGCCGCGTCCTGGGACGAGCTGCAATCCGAGCTGCAGCGCCTGGACCGGCGCCGGGAGGATCTCAAGCCGACCGCCAACTGAGCGAGCGTCAGTCGGACGCCGCGGGGCACCCCGCCCCACGGGTCGGCGCATTGTCCGGATAGGGTTCCCGGTGGCTTACGCGCGGCCCGGCCGCTTGGGCCGCCATCGGAGAGGAGACCCTAACTCGTGCGAACCTGGCCGGCCGTGATCCTCGGTCTCACGGCGATATCGCTGGCGGGTTGCGGTAGCTCCGGCGGAACGGCCGTTTCACGTGCCGGCCCTCCCACCCCGCTCGGCGTCTCGGTGCTGATCACGAACTCACGCGTGGTCGCTGCGCCGGACAGATTCGGCGCCGGGCCGGTGCTGTTCACGGTCACCAACCAGGCCAGCAGCGCGCGGACGCTGGCGATCTTCCGCCGGCGGGGCATGCGGGTTGCCGACACCGCACCGCTGAACCCGCAGGGCTCCACGCAGGTGTCGGTGGTCGTCGACAAGGGCCGATACACGCTGACCGCCGGCGCGCGCGGGCGGACCGACGCCCAGCCCGGAGCGCCGCAAACCGAGCCGCTGACAATCGTGGTCGGTCGCGCCCGCCGCAGCTCGGGCTCGACGCTGCTGACGCCGTAGGCGAACGGGCGCTTGATTGACGAGTCAGTCGGGCGCGAGCGGGCGGGGACTGAGACGGCTCGCATCGGTAGGATCCAATCCCTCTGCTCGCCCCCTGCCACCGCTCCCCGTTCCGAGCACCGAGACAAGGAAGGTGACCACGCCCGTGGCCGTCGATGTCAGCCAAGTCGCAACCGTCAGCACCGAGCCCGGCACGCTCCCGGAGACGATGGCGGCATGGGTGATCCGCAAGGAGCGCGAGGGCGAGCCGATCGATGCGTTCCAGCTGGAGCAGATCGAGGTCCCGGAGCCGGGCGCGTTTGAGGTGATCGTGCGGGTGATGGCCGCGGGCGTGAACTTCAACAACGTGTGGGCCGCGCTCGGCGAGCCGGTCGGGGTCTGGCGCTATGGCGATCACCCCGAGTGGGGCCACCACATCGGCGGCTCTGACGCCTCCGGGATCGTCTGGAAGGTCGGGGCCGGCGTCACGCGCTGGCAACCCGGCGACGAGGTCGTGGTCCACTGCAACCAGGCCTCCTACGAGGATCCCGAGGTCCACGGGTTCGATCCGCTCGCCGCCCCCAGCCAGCAGATCTGGGGCTATGAGACGACCTGGGGCTCGTTCGCGCAGTTCTGCAAGGTCCAGGCCCAGCAGCTGCTCCCCAAGCCCAAGCACCTCGCCTGGGAGGAGGCGGCGTCCTACGGGCTGACCTACTTCACCGCCTACCGGATGCTGATCGACCGCTGCGAGCTGCAGGCGGGGCATCGGGTGCTGATCTGGGGCGCCGCCGGCGGCCTCGGCGTGTTCGCCACGCAGCTGTGCGCGCTGACCGGAGCCGACTGCCTCGGTGTCGTCTCCTCGCAGGAGAAGGGCGAGCTCGTCAAGCAGCTCGGTGCCGTCGCGTGCATCGACCGCACCGAGTTCGCCGGGATGATGCGTCGCGGCGACGAGGATGACGAGACCGAGCGCGCCCGCTTTCGTGAGTCACGGCGGTTCTGCAAGGCGGTCGAGTCAGCGCTCGGCGGGGCGCCGGACATCGTCTTCGAACACGTCGGACGGGCGACGTTCCCCACCTCGGTGCTCGCCGTCAAGCCGTTTGGCAAGGTCGTGATCTGCGGCGCCACGTCCGGATATCAGCTCGACTTCGACGTCCGCTACCTATGGATGCGACAGAAGCAGATCATCGGCTCGCACTTCGCCAACGCGTGGGAGGCGAACAAGGCCAACGAGCTGATCGAGGAGTCCAAGATCCGCCCCGTACTGTGGCGGACGATGGGCTTCGACGGCGTCGCCGAGGCGCACCAACTGCTGCGCGACAATCGCCATCTTGGGAAAATCGCGGTGTTGGTCGGAGCGACCGAGGAAGGCCAAGGCGTAACTGCGGACGGTCCCGGTGCGATCCGGGCCGAGGTGGGAGCTTGAACATGGCAGATCTTGTATGGGTGCAGTGGTACGCGACCGTCCTGCGTCAGGAGTTGTTCTCCCAGGCCGTCGCGGAGGTGGCGCCGGTCGCGCTGCGTTACGGCGCGACGCAGTACCAGGTGCACGTCTCAAACGACGACCGGTACAAGATCACCCAGATGACCTGGGTGCCGAGCCACGCGGCCTGGTACAGCTACTGGGAGGGGCCGGAGATGATCGAGTTCCGCGCCCGGTACTCGGGCAAGTACCAGATCCCGATCGTGTACGCGTGGGCTGATGAGATCGCGTCGGGCTCGCTCGTCGCAGGAAACGGAGCCCACCCCCCCGCCGAGCCGGCGGCATCCCCGGCTTCGTCACCTGCCGCCTGAGGACTGGCGATCGACGCGCAGCGCCAGCGCCAGCCAGAACCGTGCCTCGGGGTCGTCGAGCTCGGCGCCGAACAGCTCCCGCAGGCGGCCGAGCCGGTAGCGCGCGGTCTGAGGGTGGACGCCGAGTCGTTCGGCGACGCGCACCAGCCGACCCTGCTCGGCGAGCCATACCGATAGCGTCTCGGACAGGCGCCGGCGTGAGCCGAGCGAGAGCTCACGCAGCGGTGCCAGCCGATCGGCGGCGAGCTCGGCCGCGAGCTCGGGGTCTGCCGCGAGCAGCAGCCGGCCGGCGTTGTCACGGGCCGAGACCAGCTCCGGCGTCCGCGTCGCGAGCACGAGCGCTGCCCGCGCCCGCGCCAGACTGAGCCCCGCCTGCTGCCAGCCGACGGTTGTACCCAGCCCGGCCCGGGCCTGCGCCAGGCGGACCGCGCGCTCCAGCTCGGATCGCCGGCCGGGGCCATCGGGGTCGGGCATCAGCAGGCAGACCGTGTCGCCGATCGTCTCGGCGATCACGTCGGCCGGCAGCCGCGCGGCAACCAGCTGGCGGTGCTCGCCACCGATCGCGACGGCCGCCAGCGAGCGCGGCAGCTCCCAGCGCGCCTCGGCCGCCGCCGCGGCGGCGCTGTCCGGGTCCGGGGGCGGATCACGCACCAGGATCCGTACCAACCGGCGCCGGCGCAGCTCCTGCTCGCCGGCGGCTGCCGACTGCGCGGCGGCATGTCCCTGGGCCGACTCGGCCGACAGGAGGTCGATGTAGGCGAAGATCGACTCGGCGAGCTCGAACAGCGTCTGGGGGTCCAGCCCCCGCTCGACGCCGATCTCGCTGAACCGCCGCCAGGCGATCCGGGCGCCGATCCGATAGGCGCTCAGCAACGAGTCGAGACTGCGCCCGGCCTGCATCTCGCCCTGGCCGAGCGCCCGGTAGACGTCGGGCCGGGGCACCTCTCCCGCCGCCGCGATCTCGGCCAGGAAGTGATCCAACGCCTGGCGGACGCCGGCCCGGATCCCCTCGCCGAAATCCCCCTCGAGCGGCCGCGCATACGCGGGAACGGTCGTGATCACCGCCCGGAGCATCTCCTCGGCGACCTCTGGAGAGGCGGGACGCAGGACCGACGCGATCTCCGGCGGGAGCCGACGCCACGGCTGCTCGTCAACTTTTTGGAGGTTTTCTATAAGTTCTGCCACAACGCTCGTGCCAACAATAGGAGAAAGTTGCATGAACCCGCTGTATCCTCGGATGCATGCCGATGACACGCATACACAAGGTGATGAACCTATTCGGTGTCGGGCTGCCGTTCGCCGGCCTGCTCGCCGCGATCGTGCTGCTGTGGAACACCGCGGTCGGACCCCTGCAGCTGGTGGTGATGCTCGTCCTGTACGTGATCACGGCGCTCGGGATCACGCTCGGGTACCACCGGACGTTCACCCATCGCTCGCTGGAGGCCTCCAAGCCCGTTCGGGCGGTGCTGGCGGTGATGGGCTCGATGGCTGTCCAGGGCTCGGTGATCGTCTGGGTCGCTGATCATCGCAAGCACCACGCGTTCACCGACCAGGAAGGCGACCCGCATTCGCCGCACGGTCACGGCACCGGCTTCGCCAACGCGGCCAAGGGTCTGTGGCACGCCCACATCGGCTGGCTGTTCGACACGGTCGGCACCTCTGAGCGGGAGCGCTTCGCCCCGGACATGGTCAAGGACCGCTCGATGCAGGTGATCGACCGGCTGTTCCCCTTGTGGGCGGCGCTCGGGCTCGTGATCCCGTTCGCGCTTGGCTGGATCATCGGCGGCGGCATCGGCGCCGCGCTGACGACGCTGCTGTGGGCCGGCCTGGTCCGCGTGTTCGTCCTGCACCACGTGACCTGGTCGATCAACTCCGTCTGCCATTTCTTCGGCCGCCGGCGGTTCGATGTCGACGACGAGTCGCGCAACGTCTTCTGGCTGGCGCCGTTCTCGCTCGGCGAGGCGTGGCACCACAACCACCACGCGTTTCCCACCTCCGCCTTCCACGGCCTGCGCTTCTGGGAGCGGATGACCGACCCGACCGGCATCGTGATCACGCTGATGGAGAAGGTCGGTCTGGTCTGGAACGTGGTCCGGATCAGCCCTGAGCGCCAGTCCGCGAAAGCAGTCAAGCCGGTCGGATCGGCGCCGCCGAGCGCCACCAGCGTCAGCGCCTGACGCGAACCCGCTAGCCCTCTTCGAGCGGGGCCATCGTCAGCCCGGCGCCTGACAGCTGCTCCCAGTAGAGCTCCGCGACCTCGAGCGGCCCGCTCCAGACGACCGCGAGGCCGCGGTTGTGGATCCGATCGGCGATCTGATAGCCCTGCTGCACGGTGACCGTGGGGATCACCGCGGCGAGCGTCCGCGCGACATGGTCAAACGTGTTGTGGTCGTCGTTGAGTACCACCACCCGCCACGGCGCGCCCAGCCCACTGGCGGGGCCGCCGACGCGTGGCAGTTCGATCGTCTGCGACATCTAGTGGTCGTCTCCGTGGGTACGGTCGCACCGAGAGTGCTCATTCAGGGATGCTGCGCAAGGACGCAGGGGCGAAGGTGTGGCCCAGCCACATCGAGTCCCGAGGACGCCGCGCAGCGCCCTGAGGGAGTGCTCGAATGCGATCGTATTCGCGGAGAGGGCCACTCAAGCCGAGGGTAGCGACGGCCGTGGCCGCCGTCGAATCAGTTGCGGCGTGGGCGGTTGGCCGCTTCGGACATCGGCGCGATCATGCCCGCGGAGTCCGGATCGCGCTCGTCGCCCTCGACATCCGGTCGGCGTTCAGGCGACAGCCGCGCCGAGCGCGGCTCCACCTCGGGAGGTGCTGTGCAGTGCAGCGGCGCAGGCTTGCCCAGCGTCAGCGTCTCGTCGCTGTCGGTCAGCCGCGGTTGTGGGGCGTCAGCGCCGGTGTCCGCCTGCTGGTCGTAGGCGACGACCGCCGTCCATGCGCCGCCCGGGACCTCGTCGTCGGCCCACTGCTGCGACGCCGCCGGTGTGTCGTCGGCGGGCGCCACCACCGCCGCCGGCGGCTGCTCCGGCGGCGGTCCGCCGTCGTCGTCGGGGAACCGCTCGCCGGCCTGCTTGGCAAGCCCCAGCAGCTGGTTGGACAGATCCTCGACATCGGCCATGATCCGCTGGCGATCCAGCCAGATCCGGTCGGTGTCGGCATCCAGATCACGCACCCGCCGCTCGGCCGCGTCGATCAGCTCGTCGGCCTCGGTGCGCGCGCGCTCGAGCCGGTCCTCGGCCTCCGAGCGTGACTTGGCGGTGATTTCTCCGGCGGTCTCGTGCGCACGCCGAAGCACGCCGGAGACCTGGCCACCGGCGCGCACCAGCGCGCGACGCACGGCCGACCCTGGCGAGCGCACCGCCTGCAGCTCGGCGACGAGCCGTGCGGTGTACCGGACGTACTCGTCGACCGCCTCGCGGTCGTATCCGCGCATCGCCGTCGGGAACTGCGCCGGGGGGAGCTCGAGCGGTTCCTCGGCCAGCCGCCGCAGCGGTCCGGTGATCTCCTCAAGCAGGGCGTGCTCGGTGGCTGCGTAACTCTGATCTGGCATCGCTGTGCAGCTATTTCGAAGCCGGATCGCCGGTTCCTGCTCGGCCGGACCGCAACCGCGGAGCAATCTGCGTCCCCCATACAATGTTGCCGATGCCAGATCCGTCGAGCGCGCGCCTGCCCGAACGCGACCGGCCGTGGCTGATACGGACCTACGCCGGGCACTCGGACGCCCAGCGGTCCAACGAGCTGTACCGGCGCAACCTGGCCAAGGGCCAGACCGGCCTGTCGGTCGCGTTCGACCTTCCGACCCAGACCGGTTATGACCCCGACGACGAGCTCGCCGTCGGCGAGGTCGGCAAGGTCGGGGTCTCGATCGCGCACGTCGGCGACATGCGGGCGCTGCTGGACGGCATTCCACTGGATCAGATGAACACGTCGATGACGATCAACGCGACGGCGGCATGGCTGCTGGGGCTGTACATCGTCGCCGCCGAGGAGCAGGGCGTCGCCGAGTCCCAGCTGCAAGGTACGACCCAGAACGACATCCTCAAGGAGTACCTCAGCCGCGGCACGTACTCGTTCCCGCCAGGCCCGAGCATGCGGCTGATCGCCGACACGATCGTCTACACGGTCACCCACGTTCCCCGCTGGAACCCGATCAACATCTGCTCATACCACCTGCAGGAGGCCGGAGCGACGCCGGTTCAGGAGATCGCCTACGCGATCAGCAACGCGATCGCCGTGCTCGACGCCGTCCGCGAGCGCCTCGGTGCCGACGCGTTGATGGGCGACGTGTTCGGACGGATCTCGTTCTTCGTCAACGCCGGGGTGCGGTTCATCGAGGAGCACGCCAAGCTGCGCGCGATGTCGCAGCTGTGGGACGAGCTCGGGGCCGAGCGCTACGGCGTCACCGACGCCAGGCAGCGGCGCTTCCGCTACGGCGTGCAGGTCAACTCGCTGGGGCTGACCGAGGCCCAGCCCGAGAACAACGTCTACCGGATCGCGCTGGAGGCGCTGGCGGTCACACTCGGGCGCAACGCGCGAGCCCGGGCACTGCAGCTGCCCGCCTGGAACGAGGCGCTCGGCCTGCCCCGCCCGTGGGATCAGCAGTGGTCGCTGCGTCTGCAGCAGATCCTCGCGTTCGAGACCGACGTACTCGAGTACCCGGACATCTTCGAGGGGTCGCACGTGATGGAGGGCCTGGTCGCGGAGCTCGTCCAGGGCGCCCGGGCCGAGATCGCGCGCGTCGCGGAGCTCGGCGGCGCGGTCGAGGCGGTCAACTACATGAAGGCCGCGCTCGTCCAATCCCATCGTGAGCGCTGGAGCCGGATCGAGTCAGGCGAGCAGACGATCGTCGGCATGAACCGGTTCGAAACGACCGAGCCGTCGCCGCTGACCGCCGGTGCCGACGGCGGCATCCTCGTCGTCGACCCCGAGGTCGAGGCCCGCCAGCGGGCCGCGGTGGAGCGTTGGCGCTCCGCCCGTGACGCCGACGCGGTCGATGCGGCATTGCGCGCGCTCGCCGCGGCCGCCGACGACCCCGAGCAGAACATCATGCCGGCGACGATCGCGGCTGCGCGCGCGGGCGTCACGACCGGTGAGTGGTCGCAGACGCTGCGCAGCGTGTTCGGCTCCTACCGCGGACCGACCGGCGTCGGCGAGGCGTCCGGCACGCCCAGCGGGGATCTGGTGAAGGTCCATGACGACGTCGAGCGGATCTCCGAGGCGCTGGGGCGCCGGATCAAGTTCCTGGTCGGCAAGCCCGGACTCGATGGCCATTCCAACGGCGCCGAGCAGCTGGCGGTCCGCGCCCGCGACGCCGGCATGGACGTCGTCTACGAGGGGATCCGCCTGACCCCGGGTGAGATCGCCGCGTCGGCGGTGCAGGAGGGCGTCCATGTCGTCGGGCTCTCAATCCTGTCGGGCTCGCACGCCCAGCTGATCCCGGCGGTGCTGGCGGCGCTGCGCGAAGCTGGAGCCGGCGAGATCCCGGTCGTGGTCGGCGGCATCATCCCGGAGCTCGACGCGCAGGCGCTCCTGCAGGCGGGGGTCGCGGCCGTCTACACCCCGAAGGACTGGGACCTGAATCGGACGATCGCCGACATCGTGGCGCTGGTCGGTGACCGGTACGGAGTCGCGGCGGCCGCCCCGGCTTGACCGCGGGCGCGCCCGGCGTGAGCCCATCAGACACCGCGGGGCGGGACCTCGGCCGGCGGCTGGCGGCGCGTGATCTGACCGCCGCCGCCGCCGTCCTGAACCTCGTCGAGAACCGGTCGCGGGCGGCCGCTGAGCAGACCGCCGCGCTGCTCGAGGCGGTCTCGGTTGCGGCGCTGGGGCATGAGGCTCCCGCGCAGATCGTCGGCATCACCGGCCCGCCGGGGGTCGGGAAGTCGTCGCTGCTGTCGCGACTGGTCGCCTGCTGGCGCGCGTCGAATCGCTCGGTCGCGGTGCTGGCGGTCGACCCCAGCTCGCGGCGCTCCGGCGGCTCGCTGCTGGGCGACCGGGCCCGGATCGACCGCGAGCCCGGCGACCGGCAGGTGTTCATCCGTTCGACCGCGGCGGGCGACAAGCTCGGCGGACTGGCCCCCGCGACGCGTGCGGCAGCGACGGCGCTTTCGGTCGCGTTCGACATCGTCGTGATCGAAACCGTCGGCGTCGGTCAATCGGAAACCGAGATCGCCGACGTCGCCGACGAGGTGGCGGTCGTCGTGCAGCCCGGTTCCGGCGACGTCCTGCAGTTCCTGAAGTCCGGGATCATGGAGATCCCCGACGTGCTGGTCGTGACCAAGTCCGACCTCGGCGCGATCGCACACCGGGCGCTCGCGGACCTGCGCGCCGCGCTGCGCTCGCTCGGAGCTGACTCGGTGCCGGTCGTCGCCGTCTCCTCGGTGTCGCCGCCGACCGGGATCGACGAGCTCGTCGACGCGCTCGATCAGCGCCACCGCGCGCTGGATCTGCCCACGCACCGGCTGCGCGGCCGGCGGGCGGCCGCGCTCGCGCAGTTCACGGTCGAGCATGGCGAGCGCGGGCTCCGGGGGCTCGGCGGACGCCGCGCGGCATCGCACTGGCTGCAGACCCAGCCGGCCGGGCTCGATGCCCCCGCGCTCGTCGCCAGGCTCGAGTCGCGCGCCCAGAGCTCGCGGGGACCGGATCGGTGAACGGGCCAACCGCACGCCGGATCGTGCTGCCGGCCGAGCCGCTGGTCGACGGCGACACGGCGTTGCGCGGGTGGCGTGACGACGACCTGCCGGCATTGACCGAGCGCGGCCGCGATCCCGACGTCACGCGCTGGATGGGACTGCCCAGGGGCTACCGGGAGTCCGACGCCCGCGCCTACCTGATGTCGCGCTACGACGGCGTTCACGCCGGCGTCCGGGCACCGTTCGCGATCGTCGCGGCCGGCGGCGGCGAGCTGCTGGGCTCGATCGCGCTCGCGCACTTCGCCTGGGAGGACCTGCGCGGCGAGGTCGGCTACTGGCTGGGCGGCGGGGCCCGCGGCCGCGGCCACGCCACCCGCGCGTTGCGGCTGATCTGCGCCTGGGGCTTCGAGGCGCTCGGCCTGGAGCGGATCGAGCTCCAGGCGGCGGTCGACAACCCGGCCTCGCAGCGGGTCGCCGAGCGCGCCGGGTTCACCCGTGAGGCGGTGCTGCGCTCACGCTGGGCGACGTTCGGCGGCGAGCGCCATGACATGGTGTGCTTCGGACTGCTGGTGGGCGAGCGCTGACTGAGAGCGGGCGCTCGCGATCGTCGCCCGCGTGCGTAGGCAACGCCTAGGACGCTCGTCGCGGATGGGTTGGCGCTCCTGCGCCGGGGTAGCCTTAACCGCGTGGACGGAGAACTTTTGCGCGATGGACACGGCCGTGTGATCGGCGATCTGCGGGTCTCGGTGACCGACCGCTGCAACTTCCGCTGCCAGTACTGCATGCCGGCCGAAGGTCTGCCATGGCTGGAGCGCCAGGAGATCCTGCGCTTCGAGGAGATCACGCGGCTGGTGTCGATCTTTGCCTCGATGGGCGTCGGCGAGGTCCGGTTGACCGGGGGCGAGCCGCTCGTCCGGCGTGAGTTCCCCAAGCTCGTGTCGATGCTGCGCGAGGTGCCGGACCTGCACGAGCTGTCGGTCACCACCAACGGCTTCCTGCTCGGTCGCGACGCCGAGGCGCTCGTGCGCGCCGGCGTCGATCGCTTCAACGTCTCAGTCGACTCGTTGCAGCGCGACCGCTTCTACCAGCTGACCCGCCGCGACGCGCTCCCGCAGGTGCTGGCGGGGCTGGAGCATCTCGGCTCGTTCCCGGAGGCACACCCGATCAAGATCAACGCGGTCGCGATCCGCGGGTTCACCGAGGAGGAGGTGCTGCCGTTCGCGCGGCTCGCGCGTTGCACCCCGTACGAGGTCCGCTTCATCGAGTTCATGCCGCTTGACGCCGACCGCGCGTGGACTCCGGAACAGGTGCTCACCGGCGCGGAGATCCGCGCCGCGATCGACGCCGCGTATCCGCTCGAGCCCGAGCCGCGGGAGCCCAGCGCCACAGCGCAGGTCTACCGGTTCGCCGACGGCCACGGACGGATCGGGTTCATCAACCCCGTCTCCGAGCCGTTCTGCGCCGACTGCAACCGGGTCCGGTTGACCGCCGACGGTCGGCTGCGGACCTGCCTGTTCTCGCTCAACGAGACCGACCTGCGCGGGCCGCTGCGCGACGGCGCTCACGATCTGGAGCTGGAGGCGATCATCCGCGACGCGGTCTGGCGCAAGGAGCTCAAGCACCACGTCGGCGAGCCGGGTTTCATCCAGCCGGCGCGCAGCATGTCCGCGATCGGCGGCTGATCCGCCCCGGGCGCCACGCCCGCATAGTTCATATCCTCGCAACACTTTTCGAGCATGATCTGAGTAGCCGATGCTGCTGTTGATGTTGTTCGCGCTGCTGGCCGGAGCCGGCACCGCCATTACCCCCTGCGTGCTGCCCGTGCTCCCGGCGATCCTGTCCGCCGGCGCGGCCGGCGGCCGGCGCCGCCCGCTCGGGATCGTGCTCGGGCTGGCGATCACGTTCACGATCGCGATCGTCGCCCTCGCGCAGCTGGTCAAGGGCGTCGGCCTGGCCGCCTCAGGCGCACGTGACCTGGCGATCGTCGTGCTGATCCTGTTCGGCGTCGTGCTGCTGATCCCGGAGCTGTCCAAGCGTCTCGAGGCGCCGCTGTCGCGGCTGGCGCGGTTCGGTCCCAAGACCCGTGGCAGCGGCTTCTGGTCGGGGCTCGGGGTCGGCGCCGCGCTCGGCTTCGTCGTCGCGCCGTGCGCCGGCCCGATCCTCGCCGCCGTCACCTCGGTCAGCGCCTCCAGCGGCGCGACCCCGAAGATCGTCCTGGTCGCGCTTTCCTACGCGGTCGGGCTGAGCGCGGTGCTGCTCGTCTACGCATTCGCCGGACGGGCGGTGATCGCCCGGATCCGGCGCACGATGCGCGGCCAGGTGGTCGAGCGGGTGCTCGGCGTGATCCTCGTTGCCACCGCCGTCGCGATGGTCTTCAACCTCGACGTCCGCTTCGAGGACGCGCTCGCCCAGGACACCAGCCTGCCGGCGATCTTCACCGACCCGACGCGGTCGCTGGAGAACTCAAGCGCCGTCCAGAACCGACTCGCCTCGCTGCGTCCGCGCTCGCAGTTCGCCGAGCGTCAGAGCAGGGCCGACGCGACCGCCAAGCCGGCCGCTGAGCGGGTCGGCGTCTCGATCCCGGGGGTCAAGACCCCGACCCTGTCGGTGCTCGGCACCGCACCCGCGTTCACCGACAACCAGGATTGGTTCAACACCCCCGGCGACAAACCGCTGACGCTGGCGGGCCTGCGCGGCCACGTCGTGATCGTCGACTTCTGGACCTACACCTGCATCAATTGCATCCGGACGCTGCCCTACCTCAAGCGGATGTACGCGACCTACCACCGCTACGGGCTGGAGATCGTCGGCGTCGAGACGCCGGAGTTCACGTTCGAACAGGAGGCGTCCAACGTCCGCCAGGCGATCTCGACCGACGGGATCAAGTACCCGGTCGTCCAGGACAACCGCTACGGCACCTGGAACGCATACCACAATCAATACTGGCCCGCCGAGTACTTCATCGACGCCCAGGGCAAGATCCGCTACGTCAAGTTCGGCGAGGGCGACTACGAGCAGGACGAAGCGGCGATCCGCCAGCTGCTGTTCGAGGCGGGCGCCCGCCATCTGCCGCCGCCGGTCACTCCCGGGGCGATCGTCCCGTCCAAGGGCCTGGCCACTCCCGAGACCTACGTCGATCCGGAACGCGCCTCGGCGTATGAGGAGAACTGGTCGCCGACGCTGCAGCGGGGCACCCACACCTACCACGGGACCAGCAGCCCGAACATCAACCAGTTCTCGCTCGACGGGATCTGGAGCCTCAGCTCCCAGTCCGCCACCGCCGTCTCCGCGGGCGCGTCGATCACCGGCACCTTCCAGGCCCAGCACGTCTACCTGGTGATGACCTCGGCCGGCAACGTCCCCCGCACCGTCCACGTGCTGCTCGACGGCAAGCCGATCTCGGCGTCGCAGGCGGGCGCGGACGTCCATGGCGGCCTGGTGACCGTCCGCGGCCAGCGCCTCTACTCGCTCGTCTCCGCGCCCGATGACGAGACCGCGACGATCACGGTCCAGCTGCCGCCGGGCGTCTCGGCCTACGACTTCACGTTCGGCTGATCGAGGGCCTGTGGCGCCCAGGGTTCGCTGGGGCCGCGGCGCCGCCCAAGCACGAAGCTCGGCGAATTGGTTCGGAGGGGTCGAACCGATTCGCCAAACCTCCGGCCCTAATCTGAAACGCCATGCCCAACTCGATCATCATCGTCGGCGCTGGACCCAATCTCGGCGCCGCAGTCGCTCGGCGCTTTGGACGCGAGGGCCTGGCCGTCGGGCTGGTGTCGCGCAACGAGGAGAAGCTCACGGCGCTCGCAACCGAGCTCACCGGCCAGGGGATCGACGCAGCGCACGCCGCGGCCGACATCCGTGACGCCGACGGGCTGTCGGCAGCGATCACGTCGCTGGCGCAGCGGCTGGGACCGGTCGAGGTGCTGGAGTACTCGCCGCTGCCCGCCCGTGAGTTCATGAAGCCGATCCTCGAGACGTCGGTCGACGACGTCCGCGGCCCGCTGGAGTTCAGCGTCCTCGGCGCGGTCGCGGCGGTGACGACGGTGGTGAAGCCGATGCTGGAGCGCGGGTCGGGGACGATCCTGTTCACGACCGGCGGCGCCGCGATCAACCCCTACCCGCTGCGCGCCGGCGTCGGGATCTCGTTCGCCGCCGAGGTCGCCTACGCGCGGATGCTGCACGACGAACTGGCCGACCGCGGCATCCACGTTGGTCACACCGCGATCGCCGGCCGGATCGCCCCCGGCGCAGACCACGAGCCCGACGAGATCGCCGAGGTGCTCTGGCGCCACCACACCGAGCGCAGCCGCTTCCAGGTCCGGATCGGGATCGACTGACCCAGCCGGCGTATGCCAGTCGGGTCAGCCCGATGCGAGCAGTGCCTCGGCCTCACGCAGGTCCTCGGGCGAGTTGACGTTGAACAGCGCCCGGGGATCGCTCACCGGCACGACGACCGGCCCTAGTGCCTCGACGACCGCACGAGCGGGCGCGACCGCCTCTCGCGCCGCCGCAGCCAGCGGCTCCAGGCACGAGGGTCCGTAACACCCCAGCAGCGGTTGCAGCGCACCACTCGCAGACGCGGCCACGAAGGCCGGCGCCGAAGCGGACGCCGGCGCCGGCGCCGGCGCGGACGCCGGCGCGGACGCCGATGCCCGCCCGACGTCGGAATCCAACCCTGGGTCGGCATCCGGGCCGCGATCCGCCACCGACGCCACCGACGCCACCGACGCCACCGACGCCATCGACGCCAGCGACGCCATCGACGCCAGCGACGCCAACAGCGACACCGGCACGAATGGCATGTCGCCCGCGCAGACCAGCACCCAGCCGCCGGCCGCCCGCCGCAGCGCCTCGGCGATCCCCATCAGCGGATGCGATGGATGCTCGGGCTCCTCCCACACCGCCACGTCACCCAAGGCGGGCAGCACCGTCGACGGCTTGGCGACGACGACCACCTGATCGAGCGCGCCGAGCATCGCGCGCACCGGATAGGACAGCAGCGGCCGCCCCGCCAGCGACACGATCGCCTTGTCGCCGCCGATCCGTTGTCCCCGCCCCCCGGCCAGCACGACGCCGACCGGCCGGTGTCGCAACCCGCTCACGTGCGGCAGCATATGCACCAGCCGGAGACGTGAGGGCGGCGTCCTAGACTCAGTGCGCATGGAGGGCTCGACGGAGGTCCGCAGCTGGTTGCGCTGCTACCGCTGCTGGTCCCAGAACCTCGAAGTTCAGGTGCACTACGAGGGGATTCACCGGATCGACCCGGAATCGGGCGAGCGCGGTGAGGTCGTGGACGAGATGCAGGAGGCGGTGGTGCAGTGCTTGGAGTGCATGCACGACCAGCCGCATCTGGGCTTTCACAACAACCGCGTGGAGCCGATCGAGGACCGCTGGGAGCGGATGATCACCGGCACCCCGTGGGTCGCGTCCTGCACGGTCACGGTCGACGCCGAGGAGGTCGAGACGTGCTCCGGGCCCGAGGCGGGCGACGCGCTCTCCTACGCGGCGTTCGGCGATCACGGCACGCGCGAGTTCTTCACCCACGTCCGCTTCCACAAGCACGACGAGGACCGGATCGTCGTGCATCTGCTCGTCGAGCTCTACTCGCGATCGGCCGAGGAGGCCACCGAGGTGCTCGAGGGAGCCGCACGGGGCCAACTCGCGATCACCTCGCTGGCCGAGGAGTCGCGCCCGCCGGCCTCGACCGGCGGCGACACCCCCCACTGAGGGGCGTCCGGCGCCGCGCCAGCGCTCGTCCAGGACGGGTGCCAGCGCCACGGTGGCGTGGCACGCCAGCGCCACGGCGGCGTCGCCGCACCCGTGTGCCAGCGCCGCGCCTCGAGCGCGATCATCGTCAGCGCCACCGGAACCGTCGCCGGCAACTCTGACAGCACGAAGAACAGCAGGTCGAACAGCCCGGCGACGAACAGCGTCAACAGCGCCGGGAACCCCTGCGAGCGCCCCTCACGGGCCAGCACCCCGCCGAACACGCCGGCCACGAACAGGTCGCCGTAGCCCATGTTGATCTGACCGAATGTCTCGGACTGCAGCTGCGGCAGGTGCAGCCCGGAATGCGGTAGGACCACGGCAGTGACGAGCGTGTTGTTCGGCGTCTGCAACAGGTCCGACAGCACCAGCCATGAGTCCGCCACCGCCATTCCGACGATCCCCAGCTTCAGCCACCCCGGCGGGGTCACGGCCGCCAGCAACCATCCCAGGGTCACGCAGCTGAGCGCGCATAACAAGGTCGCTGAGCCCTGCCCGACCAGCGTGTGGCGATCGAACCAGGCAAGCGCGAACATCGGCAGCATCAGCGGTGCCAGCCATGGCCGCGCCCCCCGCGCCGCCCACCCGAGCGCGACCGCGGCCAGGATCGGAACTGCGATCAGCGCCAGCCACGTCAAGCCGTTGGCGGTGTTGGACACGTAGGTGATCGCGAAGATGCAGCCGAGGATCGAGGCGAGCGGGACCAGCGCCCACGCGGGCCCCGACAGCCGTTGCATCCACGCCGGCCGCGGCGGACGCCGCGGGGCGGCGACGCACGCCGCCTGGACGATCAGGATCGAGGCGTCGGACGGGATGAAGCCGAGCGTCATCAGCCTCGGAGGTTACGCGCCGACCGCGGCCCGACGACCCGGTCACGGGCCGTCACGGCCGCATTATTCACAAGCTCTTCAGCTCGACTGCAGGCGAGACTCGAGCCGTTGCAGCTGCCGACGCAGCTCGCTGGGCAGCTTCGAGCCGAACTGATCGAAGTGCGCCTTGAACTGCGGCAGCTGCGCCAGCCAGCCATCGGCGTCGACCTCGAGCAGCCGTGCCATCGTCTCATCGGCGACGTCCAGGTCGGACGTGTCGATCCCCCCGTCGCCGACCGGCGGTACCAGCCCGATCGGGGTCTCGATCGCCTGCCCGCGGCCCGCGATCCGCTCGAACACCCAGGCCAGCACCCGCGAGTTCTCGCCGAACCCGGGCCACATGAACCTGCCGCCCTCGTCCTTGCGGAACCAGTTGACGTAGAACACACGTGGCATCTGGGCGCCGGCGCGTTCGGCGGTCCGCACCCAATACTCGAAGTAGTCGCCCATGTGATACCCGCAGAACGGCAGCATCGCCATCGGGTCGAACCGCAGCTTGCCGACCTCCCCGGCCTGGGCGGCGGTCGTCTCGGACGACATGATCGCGCCGAGGAAGACGCCGTGCTCCCAGTCGCGGGCCTCGTGCACGAGCGGCACGACCGTCGCCCGGCGCCCGCCGAACAGGATCGCCGAGATCGGCACGCCCTTGGGGTCCTGCCACTCCGCGGCGATCGATGGACACTGGGCCGCGGGTGTCGTGAACCGTCCGTTGGGATGCGCGGCCGGCGTCTCCGACGCCGGCGTCCAGTCGTTGCCGCGCCAGTCGAAGGCGTGCTCGGGCGGCTCGCCGGTCATCCCCTCCCACCAGATGTCGCCGTCGTCGGTACGGGCGACATTGGTGAAGATCGTGTTCTTGGAGATCATGTCGATCGCGTTGGGGTTGGTCCGGAGGCCGGTGCCGGGCGCGACGCCGAAGAAGCCGGCCTCGGGGTTGACGGCGTAGAGCTGGCCGTCTGCGCCGAACTTCATCCAGGCAATGTCGTCGCCGATCGTCTCGACCTTCCAGCCCGGCAGCGTCGGCACCATCATCGCCAGGTTGGTCTTGCCGCAGGCGCTCGGGAAGGCGGCCGCGATGTACTTGACCTCCCGCTGCGGCGAGGTCAGCTTGAGGATCAGCATGTGCTCGGCCATCCAGCCCTCGTCGCGCGCCATCACCGACGCGATCCGCAGCGCCAGGCACTTCTTTCCCAACAGCGCATTGCCGCCGTAGCCGGAGCCGAACGACCAGATCTCACGCGTCTCGGGGAAGTGGACGATGTACTTGTTGTCGGCGTTGCACGGCCACGGCAGGTCGGTGTCGCCGTCGGACAGCGGGGCGCCGACGGAGTGCACGCACGGCACGAACTGGCCGTCGGAGCCGAGCGCGTCGAGCGCCGGCTGGCCCATCCTCGCCATGATCCGCATCGATGCTGCGACGTACGCCGAGTCGGTCAGCTGGACCCCGAGATACGCGATCGGCGAGCCGATCGGCCCCATCGAGAACGGCACCACGTACATCGTCCGCCCGCGCATACAGCCTTTGAACAGGCCGTCGAGCAGCTCGCGCATGTCCGCGGGATCACGCCAGTTGTTGTTGGGACCTGCGTCATCCTCGGCCTCTGAGCAGATGAACGTCCGATCCTCGACGCGGGCGACGTCGGCCGGGTCCGACAGCGCCAGATAGGAGTTCGGCCGCTTGACGTCCGACAGCCGCTGGAACGTGCCCGCGTCGATCAGCGCCTGGGCCAGCTGGTCATACTCGTCCGCCGAACCGTCGCACCAGTGGATCTCATCCGGCTGGGTCAGCGACGCGATCTGCTCTACCCAGGCCCGCAGGCCTGCATGATCGGTCGTCGCTTGGTGCTTCGGGGCGGTGTTGGCCATGATCAGCAGGCGCTCCTTAACGTATGTGGCTGTGAAATGGGGCACTGAAGAAAGAGGCGGTGAAGCGTACCGGTGCTCTGCACAAAGTGCGCACAAACTGTGAAAATCCGCATCTCAGCAGGCCTTTCGCAGACCCTGCGAGCCGTCGCGGCCGTCGCGAAAGGTCTTGCAGAGGTTGGAAGATCGCCATTGCTCGCCCCTTCTGGTCTCAGCTACCCGGGATACTTGCGCGGAACCAGCACGACCCGCTTGAACTCGGCGACGAGCACGCCGTCCTGATTGAGCGCCCGGGTGTGGACCTTGACCGTGCCACGGTCGGGCTTGGAGCGCGACTCCTTGACCTCCAGCACCTCGGATTCCACATACAACGTGTCACCATGGAACACCGGGGCCGGGTGGCTGAGCTGCTCGGTCGCGAGGTTCGCGATCGCCTTGCCCGACACGTCCGAGACGCTCATCCCGAGCGCCAGCGAGTAGACGAGCGGACCGACGACGACGTTGCGGCCCTGCTGGGACTGGCTCGCATACACGTCGTTGAGGTGTAGCGGGTGGTGGTTCATCGTGATCAGGCAGAACAGGTGGTCGTCTGATTCGGTGACGGTCTTGGCGGGCCAGTGCTTGTAAACGGCCCCGACCTCGAACTCCTCCAGGTAACGGCCGTAGGGATGCGCGCCAGACGCCTCCCGCGCCGCCTGATCGGTCTGCACTGTCTGGACTTCGGGCATCGTGTTCAAAGCTCCTGGGTGGGTTTGGCGGAAAGGGCCTTTGAGGATGTCAGGGATGTGCGCATCCGGATCTCCGATGCGCCCACGAACGGCTGCCGGCCACCATCGTCGCTGAAGCCGAACCGCTGATAGAACGCCCGCGCGCCGTGGTTGGCCTCCAGCACCCAGAGCACGACGTCGTCCACGCCGGCGGCGCGCAACCCCGCAAGGGCGGCGCGCAACAGCGTGCCCCCAAGCCCGGTCAGCAGATGGCCGGGCTCCAGGTACAGCGCGCCGATCGTCGCCTCGGCGTCCTCGTCCAGGCGCGCAACGTGGCAGAAGCCGAGCAGCTCCCCGTCGCGCTCGACGACGAGCGTGAACGGGGCCGCACCCTGCGACCGCGTCAGCCGCAGGCGCGCCGTCCAGTCGGACGCTCGCTCGGCGACCGATAGTCCGTCGAGGATGCTGTCGTCGATCATCCCGCGGTAGGTCGACCGCCAGGAGCGGACGTGGATGCCGGCGATCGCGGCCGCGTCGGCGGCGGTCGCGTCTCGGATCACGATGTCCATCGCGGGACAGCGTACGCCGGAAAACCAACGCTCCCGGTAGGCTCGAACGCCCCGACCAGGAGATTGATCAGTGCGAAACCCGCGTGACTTCGGCAAGGCCCTCGCGATCGGCGCCCCCGATCCGATCCTCGAGATCCCGTTCAAGCCGAGTCGCATGATCCACTTCCTCGACTTCTCGAACGAGAAGATGGTCGCGAAGGTGCCCGAGATCGCGCCGACCGTCGACATCCTGCTCGGCAACCTCGAGGACGCCGTCCCGGTCGACCGCAAGGAGGCGGCGCGGGCGGGTCTGGTCAGGGTCGGACGCGAGATGGATCTCGGCGACACGCAGCTGTGGACGCGCGTCAACAGCCTCGAATCGCCGTGGATCCTCGACGACCTGACGACGCTCGTCTCGGAGATCGGCGCAAAGCTCGACGTGATCATGGTGCCGAAGGTCGAGGGACCGTGGGACATCCATTACGTCGATCGGCTGCTGGCACAGTTGGAGGCCAAGGCTGGCGTCCAGCGGCCGATCCTCGTGCACGCGCTGCTCGAGACCGGGCTGGGGATGATCAACGTCGAACAGATCGCAACGGCCAGCCCGCGGATGCAGGGGATGAGCTTCGGCCCGGCCGATCTCGCCGCCAGCCGGCGGATGAAGACGACCCGGGTCGGCGGCGGCCATCCGGGCTATCGCTCGATCGAGGATCCGGACCGCGAGAACGCGGAGGCGCCGCGGGTCTCGGTCCAGCAGGACCCATGGCATTACTCGATCGCGCGCATGGTCGATGCGTGCACGAGTGCCGGGATCCTGCCGTTCTACGGACCGTTCGGCGATATCAAGGACGTGCTCGGCTGCGAGACCCAGTTCCGGGCGGCGTTCCTACTCGGCTGTGTCGGTGCCTGGTCGTTGCACCCCGTCCAGATCGGCATCGCGAAGAAGGTCTTCAGTCCCGATCCCGACGAGGTGCGGTTTGCCAAGCGGGTGCTCGAGGCGATCCCCGACGGCCGCGGAGTGCACATGATCGACGGCAAGATGCAGGACGATGCCACCTGGAAGCAGTGCAAGGTGATGGTCGAACTGGCCGAGCTGCTGGCCGATCGTGACCCGGATTTGGCAGAAGCGTACGGGTTCGCCCGCGCCGCGGCGTAATCTCCACAGTTGCGATGAGAATCTCCGCAAAAGCCGACTATGCCGTGCGCGCCGTGGCGGAACTGGCCGCCGCCGACGGAGAGAAGCCGGTCAAGGCCGAGCGGATCGCCAACGCGCAGGGGATCCCGCTCAATTTCCTCGAGAACATCCTTGGCGAGCTACGCCACGCCGGCGTCGTCCGCAGCCATCGTGGCGCCGAGGGCGGCTTCCGGCTGGCCAAGCCCGCCGAACAGGTGACCGTCGCCGACGTGATCCGTGCGGTCGAAGGCCCGCTGGCCAGCGTCCGCGGCGGTCCACCCGAGGATGCCGCCTACGAGGGCGCTGCCAGCTCGCTGCCGCAGGTCTGGATCGCCGTGCGCGCGAATCTGCGCCGGGTGATGGAGCAGGTGACGATCGCTGACATCGCCAGCTCCGAGCTGCCGGCCTCGGTGCAGGAGCTCACCGAGGATCCCGGCGCCTGGGTCACCCGCTGAGCGTCAGACGATCGCCTCGGACAGCGTGTCGTCGTCGGAGGCGCCCAGCGCGCCCGGGTGCTCGTCGGCGCGGCCGATCACCTTGGACTCCGGCGGGTGCACGTAGACCTCCTGGCCCTCGGTCAGGCCGAGCTCGGCGGTCTGCCCGCGCGTCAACTGGACGCGTGAGATCGACTGGTCGGGCATCACCAGCTCGATCCGCACCTCGAACCCGAGGTGCACGATCCGCTTGACGGTCGCGCGGACGTCACCTCCCGACGGATCGTGCGACAGCGAGATGTCGTGTGGTCGCACGAGCTTCCCGTCCACCGCCGAGATCGGGCCGAGGAAGCTCATCACGAAGTCGGTCGCCGGCTGGTCGTAGACGTCACGCGGGGACCCGACCTGCTCGATCCGGCCCTTGTTCATCACCGCGATCGTGTCCGCGACCTCCATCGCCTCCTCCTGGTCGTGGGTGACCAGGACGGTCGTGACGTGCTGCTCGTCGTGCAGCCGGCGCAGCCAGCGTCGCAGCTCCGTGCGGACGTTGGCGTCGAGCGCGCCGAACGGCTCGTCGAGCAGCAGTACCCGGGGCTCGATCGCCAGCGCTCGAGCCAGCGCCATCCGCTGGCGCTGGCCGCCGGAGAGCTGATGCGGGCGCTGTCCGCCCCACTGCGTCAGCCCGACCAGGTCCAGCAGCTCGTCGACCTTGGCGCGCACCTCGGACTTGGGCCGCTTACGGATCTTCAGGCCGAACGCGACGTTGTCACGGACCGTCATGTGCGCAAACGCCGCATAGTGCTGGAACACGAAGCCGATCCCGCGCTCCTGCGGCCGGGCGTGGGTGACGTCGTTGCCGGCGATCTTGATCACGCCGCTGTCGGGCGTCTCGAGTCCGGCCATGATCCGCAGCAGCGTCGACTTGCCCGAGCCGCTGGGCCCGAGCAGCGCCGTCAGCGAGCCCTCGGGCACCTCGAGCGTCACATCCTCGAGCGCGACGAAGCCCTCTCCGAACCGCTTGTTGATCGCCTCGGCGTCGATCCGCATCAGGCATCCTTCCTCTGGGGGGCCAACAGGGTCATCCCGATCAGCACGATCAGGGACATCACGGCCAGCTCGGTGCCGGTCGCGTAGGCGGCGGAGATCCCACCCGGCCCCGGCACCTGCGTGCGGTACTTGACCAGCAGCGGCAGCGAGACCGTCGAGCCGAGCACGTTCGAGGAGACGACCGCAACGGCGCCGATCTCGCCCAGCGCGCGGGCGGTCGTGAGCACGACGCCGTAGGCGACGCCGGTGCGGATCGACGGCAGCGTGACCCGCCAGAACGTCTGCCACGAGGAGGCGCCGAGCGTCGCCGCCGCCTGCTCCTGCTCGGTTCCGATCTCCATCAGCACCGGCGCCACCTCACGCACGCAGAACGGCAGCGACACGAACACGGTGGCGAGGATCATCCCGAGCGGGTTGAAGATGATCGGGATCCCGCGGTCGATGAACCAGGGGCCGAACCACCCGTGCAGCCCGTACACGAGGATCAACGACAGGCCGATGATCACCGGCGAGACGACGAATGGGATGTCGATCAGCGCATCGAGGATCTTGCGTCCGCGCGTCTTGGAGCGAACCAGCACGAGCGCGGTACCGACGCCGAAGATCGTGTTCAGCGGCACCGCGATCGCGGCGATCAGCACCGACAGCCAGAACGCGCTGATCGCCGCCGGCGTCGTCACGTAGCTCCAGGCGGTGCTGAACCCGTGCTCGAACGTCTTGATGAAGATGAACACGACCGGCGCCAGCAGCAGCACCGCCAGGTAGGCGAGCGCCACCGCCCGCAGCGAGTACTTCCAGACGGGCCTAGTTACCACTGTCGCTCCCCCACTTGCGCAGGCCGAACAGGACCACGAGCGCGATCACGAGCAGCGCCACCGACAGCCCGGCCGCCGGTTGGTAGGCCGAGTTGCCCGAGCCGGTCGCGCTCTCGACGTCGGCGAAGATCACGAGGCTCGCGAGCTGGATCTTGGCGGCGGCCAGCAACACGATCGAGCCGTACTCGCCCATGCACCGCGCGAACGACAACGCCGTGCCCGACAGGATCGCCGGCCGCAGCGCCGGCAGCACGATCCGCCGGAACGTCATCGCGTTGGAGGCGCCGAGCGAGGCCGCGGCCTCCTCGACGTCCTGGTCGAGCTCGAGCAGCACCGGCTGCACGGAGCGCACCGCGAACGGCAGCGTCACGAACAGCAGCGCGACCGCGACGATCGTCTTGGTCAGCGCGATGTCGATCCCGACCGGGCTACCGGTGCCGTACAGCCCGAGCAGCGCCAGGCTCGCCACGATCGTCGGCAGCGCGAACGGCAGGTCGATGACCGCGTTGAGGATCCGCTTGCCGGGGAACTGGTCGCGGACCAGCACCCAGGCGACGAGCGTGCCCATCACCGAGCCGATCGCGGCGACGATCGCCGAGATCGCCAGCGTCTGCTCGAGCGCCTTCAGCGCCGTTGTGTTCGTGAACGAGCTCCAGAACGCGTGCAGACCTGAGCCGAGCGCGACGCTGATCAGCGCCGCGACCGGGAGCAGGACGATCACGCTCAGGTACAGCGTCGACAGGCCGAGCCCGAGCCCGCCGGCGCCGCCAAGGCGGGAGCCGGAACGGACACGGGACGGTCTGCCGGGCGACGGCACGCCGAGCGGCGCCGCGACCGAATCAGCTGGAGGAGGTGGGGACACCCGCCTTCTCCTCAATCTTGATCACCGAGCCGTTGGGCGCGGTGAAGAAGTCGTTGGTGACCTTGGTCCAGCCGCCGAGACTGTCGATTGTGAACAGGTTCAGCTTCGGGAACATGCTCGCGGTCGCCTTGGCCACGCTCGGCAGCACCGGACGATAGCCCTGCTGGGCCCACAGCTTCTGCGCGGTCGGGCTGAGCAGCCACTTGACGTACGCCTGGGCCTGCGCGAGGTGGCTGGACTTCTTGATCACCGCGATCGGCGTCTGGATCAGGATCGACGACGACGGATACACGATCTGGATCTTGTCGCCGGCCTTCTTGGCGGCGATCGCGTCGGACTCGTAGTCGAGCAGCACGTCGCCCTGGCCGGAGACGAACGCCTGCAGGGCGTCGGAGCCCGAGTCCGGCTGCGTGACGGTGTTCTTCTCGAGCAGCGTCGCGAGGTACGCGAGCGCCTGCGACGGGGTCTTGCCCTCCTTCAGCTCGGCGCCGTAGGCGGCCATGATGTTCCAGCGTGCCGAGCCCGAGGTGGCGGGGTTGGGCGTGACCACCTTGACGCCCGGCTTGATCAGATCGTCCCAGCCGGTGATGTGCTTCGGGTTGCCGGGACGGACGATCATCACCACGGTCGAGTCGTTGACGATCCCGTTGGTCGGGCCGTCGGCCCAGTTCGAGGCGACCAGTCCCGCCTGCACGAGGCGGGTGATGTCGGGCGCCGTCGAGAACGCGACCACGTCGGCCGGCTGGCCGGCGGCGACCGCACGGCTCTGCGCGCCCGATGCGGCGAACGAGGTCTTGAAGCCGATGCCCTTGCCGCCTGGCGTCGCCTCGTATGCCCTGTCGATCACGTCGTACGCCTTCTCGGGCGTCGAGTACCCGACCAGGTTCAACGTTGCCTTCGAGCCCGAGCTACCCGACCCGCCCGAGCTGCCGCTCGTATTGGTCGTGGCGTCCGAGGATCCACCACACGCCGCCACGACCAGCGCGGCGACGACGGCCAGGCCCAGGGCAATCACGGCCCGCAGACGCGGGTGATCGAGTCGTGTGTTCATCAAGTCCTCTCTGCGTGGAAATACAAGATTGTCGATTGGGTTTTGCGATATTACCCAGGTAGGAAGTATCTATACCCGGATAGTTTTCCCCATCAACATGGTCAACTTTCAGCTGACAGATGGTAGAGCCGCCGCTGGCGGGGGCGCCCGACACGGTCGCGTGTGCAGGTCCATGTACCACTTACCGTTAAGAGGTAAAGCTTGCCCGGAGGAGCGTGTCCGACGTTTGTGTCGTTTCCCTGAGCGTGGCCTGAGTCACACTCCGCCGCACGCGCCGGAGCGGTAGGCTCCCCCGCCGGCAATGCGTTTCTTTGAGTATGAGTCGCGCGCGATCGTCGCGCGCGCGGGAATTCCCGTCACCCGCTATGGGTTTGCGACGACTGCCGATCAGGCGCGCACGATCGCGACCGAGATCGCCGGCCCGATCGTGATCAAATCGCAGGTCCTGACTGGCGGACGGATGAAGGCCGGCGGTGTGCAGTTCGCCGATTCCCCCGACGCGGCGGCAGCCATGGCCGCTGACGTGCTCGAGCTGGAGATCAACGGTCACATCCCCCGTGGGGTCCTGGTCGACTCACGCGCCGAGATCGCGCACGAGTACTACGCCGGCGTCGTCTGGGACGGCATCCGCAAGCGACCGGTGATGCTGTTCTCCGATATGGGCGGGATCGATATCGAGCAGGTCGCTGAGGAGTATCCCGACCACGTCGCGCGGGCTCACTTCAGCACGCGCACGCCGTTCTCGGACTGGCAGGCCAAGCAGCTGATCGCTTCGCTGGGCGTGACCGGCAGCGTGCTGAATCGGCTGACGCCGATCCTCGCCCGCCTCGCCCGGCTGTTCCTGCAGTACGACATGACGCTCGCCGAGATCAACCCGCTCGGGCACTTGTCTGACGGCAGCGTGATCGCGCTCGACGCGCACATGGACATGGAGAACGAGGCCCGCCCGCGCCAGCACGAGCTGCTGACCGAGCTCGGCGTCGGCGACGAGGAGACCCGCCAGGCGCGTGAGGCGACGCCGTTTGAGCTGGCCGGCGAGGAGGTCGACGCGCAGGACCACCGCGGCGTCGCGGGCAACGTGACCGAGTTCGACGGCAACCTCGGGCTGGTGATCGGCGCCGGCGGCGGCTCACTGACGCTGTTCGACGCGGTCCGCGCCCATGGCGGACATCCCGCCAACTATTGCGAGATCGGCGGCAACCCATCGGTCGCCAAGGCATGTGGCCTGGCCAAGCTGGTGCTGCAGAAGCCCGGCGTCGACAAGATCGCGGTGATGATGTCGATCGTCTCCAACACGCGCGTCGACATCGTCGCGCGCGGCGTCATCAAGGCCTGCCTGGAGCTCGGCTTCGACCCGGCCGAGAAGATCGCGATCTTCCGGATCCCGGGCGCCTGGGAGGAGGAGGGCTTCAAGATCCTTGACCACTACGGCGTCAGCTACGCCGACCGCTCGATCTCGCTCAACGAGGCCGCCCGCCGCGCCGTCGAACGAATCCAGGGGAGCGCCGTTTAGTGCCCGCTCACGTGAGTGACCACTGATGTCGATCCTCGTCGACGCCGACACGACCTTCATCGTCCAGGGGATCACCGGCCGTGAAGCCGTCAACCTCACGCGTGAGTGCCTGGACTACGGCGCCGGCGCCAAGATCGTCGGCGGCGTCACCCCCGGGCGGCTCGGTCGCGACGTCCACGGCGTGCCGGTGTTCGACACGGTCGCCCAGGCCGTCGAGCACCACGGTGGACCGATCGATGGATCGGTGGTCACGGTCCCCCCCGCGTTCACCAAGGACGCGGTGCTGGAAGCGTTGTACAACGGCGTTCGGCTGGTCGTGATCGTCACCGAGCGGATCCCGCGGCGCGACGTCGCGGAGATGGTCGAGGTCGCGACCGAGCGCGGCGCGCGGATCATCGGCCCCAACTGCCTCGGGATCATGGTCCCCGAAGTCTTGAAGATGGGCGGCATCGGTGGGCCGGCCAAGGATGCCGCGAAGTCCTACACGCCCGGACCGGTCGGCGTGATCTCACGCTCGGGCGGGATGACGACCGAGATGTCGTCGACCTTGTCGGCCGCCGGCCTCGGCCAGTCGACCGCGGTCTCGATCGGCGGCGACGCGATCATCGGCTCCAGCTACGCCGAGCTGATGCCACTGTTCGAGGCCGACGAGCAGACCCGCGCGATCGTGATCTACACCGAGCCCGGCGGGCGGATGGAGGCCGAGCTGTCCGCGTGGGTGACCGAACACGATTCGCGACTGCCGGTGGTCGCGTTCATGGCCGGCCGGTTCATGGACGAGATGCCGGGGATGAGCTTCGGCCACGCCGGCACGATCGTCGAGGGCAAGGAGGACACCGCGACCGAGAAGATCGCGCGTCTCGCCGCCGCGGGCATCGTCGTCGCGGAGCGGATCGAGGACATTCCCGACCTCGTCAAGGAACGGATCAGCTGATGCCGGGCACGTTCATCGACGTCACGGTCGACGCGGCGGTTGCGGGCGACGCCGAACTGGCGCGCAAGCTCGCCGAGGTCTGCCCGGTCGACATCTTCGCCGCTGGTCCTGACGGACTGCGGATCGTCGAACAGAATCTCGACGAGTGCGTCCTCTGCGAGCTGTGCATCAAGGCCGCGCCGGCCGGCTCGGTGACGGTGCACAAGCTCTATTCGGGCGCGACGCTGCCCGCGGCCTGAACGGCGTCGGCTCGAGCGGCGCCGACGCCACCCCGAAGGTTGGCGATCCCGTCACACCCCCCGTTACGCGATCGCCAACCTCCCCTACCCCGCTCAGCCGCCGCTCGCCGCCAGCCGTTTGCGGGCGGCAGCGGTCAACGGCCGGTAGCGCTCGCCGCCGGCGTCCAGGTAGAAGGCACGGCGCCCGGCGGATGGAAGTCCCGCAGCGCGCAGCGGACCGGTCATCGGCCGAAACCAGGTGGTGACCGGGAGCTCGTCGATCACGTGCACGATCGCCGGCCGCTGCACCGCAGACAGCACGCGCATCGCGTTGGTCAGCGTGCGCGCGTCGAGCGTGCGGTCGTCGCGCACGGTGACCGCGGCGAGGGCCAGCTGCGAGCGGCCGTCACCGAGCCTCGTGCCGTAGGCGACCGCCAGGTCGACGGCCGGCAGCTCTCCGAGCGCCTCGCGGATCGGCGCCGTATAGACGGCTCCATGTGCCGTTCGGATCACGTCGCCGGCGCCGTCCAGTCGCCAGTAGTCGCCGTCGTCGTCCTGGCGGAAGATGTCGCCGGTCGACAGCCAGCTGTCCTCCTTGGCGAACACACCGCGCAGCGGCGTCGTTGCGATCGTGTCGATCTCCCGCCCGCGCACGAGCAGGACTCCTGGTTCGCCGGGCGCGCAGCGGCGCACGAATCCACCGGCGCCGAGCACCAACTGGTCGTGGTCGGCGTCGTAGGCACCGAGTCGCACCTCCGGTGATCCCGGGAGGCGGCGGCCCATCGCTCCCGGCTTGGCGTTGCCGAGGTTGACGAGGATCGCGCCGGTCTCGGTCGAGGCGTAGAACTCGAGCACCCGCGCGGGCTCGAATCGCTGCTCCACCCGCCGCCACAGGTTGCGCGGCATCCCCGAGCCCATGAACAGCCGAACCGGGTGATGGCGCTCACGCGGCTGCACCGGCGCGTCGACGAGCTCGTGCAGCATCGTCCATGTGTAGGAGGCGACGGTCACGCCGTAGCGGCGTACCTCCTCCCAGAACGTCGCGGGATCAAAGCGCCGGGCCATCGCGATCCGGGCGCCGCCGGCGATCGCTCCCCCGATCGACATCATCAGCGCGGAGGGGTGGTGCAGCGGCGTCACGCTGTAGACGGTGTCGGCGCTGGTCAGGCTGGCCGATGACGCGGTCCCCAGCGCCGAGGTGACCCAGCGTCCGTTCGTGATCCGGCTCATCCGCGTGTCCTCGCCCTCGCCGGTGAACAGCACGAACGCCAGCTCGGACGCGCGTCCCGGGTTGGGGCTGTACCAGGCGGGCAGCCGGACCGCGGCGGGGTCGATCTGCTCCATGTCGGTCGTCACCTCGACGCCGAAGTCTCGATTCCCACCCACCCTGCTGCCGCCGCCGAGCACGAACGTGTGGACGCTGCCCTCCCCCGCGGCCTGGGCCGCGCGCTCGGGGTCGGCGATGATCCGCCGGACCTGCCCGAGCGTCGCCTCCCGGCGGGTGTTGCCGTCAGGCCGTAACAGCACCGCGACCGCGCCGATCCGGCTGAGCGCGGCCAGCACCGCCAGCCCGCTCGGCCGCGGCCCCATCAGCACGCCTACGTGCTCGCCCTGGCGCACGCCGATCGAGATCAGCCCGCGCACGACGTTGTCGATCCGGCGGTCGACCTCACGAGCGGTGTAGGCCCGATCCTCGAACAGGAACAGCAGCTCGTGCGGGTCACGCTGGGCCCGTTCGGATATGAGCAGTCCCAACGAGATCCGCGTCCGCGGCCCGAGCTGCTCGGAGCGGATGATCCGCGGCAGTTGGCTGGCCGCCTCAAGCGAGAGCTCGGTCACGTTGCGGACCGTCCGTGACGCCACTGCCGCGAGCGAGCGCACGGCCTCTGAGCCGACCTCACCGGCCAGCTCGATCCCGTGAGCCAACGGGTTGTGTCCGGTCTCGGGCGCAAGCTCGGCCTGGGGATCGTCCGGTGCGGGCGCGATGCCCTCGGGTCGGATGCCGGCGCCGTCGCGCCAGCGCACCCAGCCCGCGACGGTCGGCCACGTCACCTGGTTCGACAGCGACCCGACGACGAGGCCGAAGTGGCCCGCCCGGATCGCCAGCTCGTAGATCTCGGCACGCGGCGCCGCCTGGCTGATCGCACGCACCCCGGCCGGCGGCGCGATCTCGTCGACGGTGCCGACCACGGACAGGATCGGGGTGGCGATGTCGGCGAGCGTCAGCAGCTTGTCGTCGACCGTGAAACCGCCCTCGAGCAGGCGGTTGTGGGCGATGAACTGCCGCAGGAAGTCGGCCATCGCCGGCCCCGGCCACGCGACCCAGCCGTCGGATTCCAAAAAGCGCCGCTGGCCCTCACGTGCCACCAGTGCGTCGCGGTCGTGCAGCAGCGAGATGAACTCCAGGCGGCTGCGGGCGGATTTGACCGGGTCCAGCAGCTGGAAGCCGGTCCGGCTCGCCCAGGCGGGCAACTGGCGGCCGGCGAACAGTCGGTCGCCCAACAGGCCGGCGGCACCGGACGCGAACGACTCGGGCAGGCCGAACGGCGTCCCGGCGCGCGTGTCGACCGAACTGCCGAACGTGATCAGCGACGCCAGCCCCTCGTTGCGCCGGTACGCGGCCACCTGATACGCGAACATCCCACCTTGCGAATAGCCGCACAGGTGGACATCTGAGCCGGTCAGCACCCGCACCCGGTCGACCGCGTCGGAGATCGCCCGCACGTGGTCGGCGAGCGTCCGCTCCAAGCCGCCGCGCTCGTGCTCAGGCGATCCGAAGTCGACGACCCAGGGGTCGATCCCGCGCTCGTGCAGCAGCGTGACCGCACTCGTGGCCGCGGAGATGTCGTAGATGCCCGCCGCGAGCATCAGCGGCGGCACCAGCACGATCGGCGAGACGCCGTCGTCCGGATCCGAGCGCGGGTAATAGTGCCGCAGGCGGTAGACGGGGTGCTCGGCCGCGATCTCATACGGCGACGGGTCCTCGCCAGTGACCAGCCCGCCGAAGCGGGCGACCTCGAGCGCGGTCTGGGCCGCCGCGCCCAGCCGGCTCAGCGGTTGCGTTATCCCCTTGGGCAGCAGCTCCATCGCGACGCCGACATGTTCGCCGATCCGCGACCGGGTCGGCGGCCCGGCCGGCGAGCCGCTCGCCGTATCCGTGGGGCAGCCCCCGCCAGTCCGCGCGCCCGCGGGCCGGGTATTGTCCAACCGTGATGTCAGTGCTCGAGCTCGAGACCGTCCGCTGCGCCAGCGACAACGGCGTCGGCACGATCACGCTGAACCGGCCAGAGGCCCTGAACGCTTGGACCCGTCGCCTCGGCGACGACATGCTCGCGGCGCTCGAGCACCACAACGCCGATCCGGACGTGCGCGTGATCGTGCTCACCGGCGCGGGCCGCGCGTTCTCGTCCGGAGCCGACCTGAAGGCGGGTGAAGACGTCGGCGCGGACGGCGGGTTCGACGTGCTGACGCGGCTGCGCGAGAGCTACAACCCGCTGGTGCTGCGCGTGCGGACCGTCGAGAAACCGGTGATCGCCGCCGTCAACGGACCGGCCGCCGGGATCGGTTGCTCGCTGGCGCTGGCGGCCGATCTGATCGTCGCCGCCCGCTCGGCCTACTTCCTGCTGGCGTTCGTGAACATCGGACTCGGGCTGGACGGCGGCGCGTCGCAACTGCTGCGTGAGCGGATCGGCCACGCGCGTGCGTTCCAGATGGCATTCCTCGGCGAGCGGATCGGCGCCGAGCAGGCGCTCTTGTGGGGCATGATCAACCAGGTCGTCGACGACGACCAGCTGGATGCGGCGGTCGCCGAGCTGGCGGCGCGGTTCGTCGCCGGCCCGCCCGGCGCCTACGCGACGATCAAGCGGACGATCAACGCCCGCGCCTACCAAGACTTCGCGCAACTGCTCGACCTGGAGGCGGTCGAGCAGCAGCAGCGCGTCGAGTCCAAGGACTTCCTCGAGGGCATGACCGCGTTCGTGCAAAAGCGCCCCGCCCGCTTCACCGGCGAGTAACCGCGCGATGGCGGTCCGGGTCCGCCCGGCGGCAGCGACCGACGTCGACGTGCTCCACGGCCTGATCGTCGAGCTGGCTCGGTTCCACGGCGGCGAGGCTGACGTGATCGGAACGCCGGCGATGCTCTCACGGGCGCTGTTCAGCGATTGCCCGAGCGCCGAGGCGCTGCTGGCCGAGGCCGACCACGAGCTCGCCGGGTTCGCCGTCTTCCACGCCACCTTCTCGACCTGGGAGTGCCTGCCCGGGCTGTGGCTCGAGGACCTGTATGTGAGCGCACGGTTCCGCGGGAGCGGCGTCGGACGGGCGTTGCTGGCCGAGCTGGCGCGGCTGACCGTCGAGCGCGGCGGCGCCCGGCTGGAGTGGCACCGGGCGGCATGGAACGAGCCGGCGCTCCGCTTCTACGAGGGGCTCGGGGCCGAACTGCTGCCCGAGGAACGGCTGCACCGGCTGCGCGGCGCGGCGCTCGAGCAGCTCGCGCGGTCTGACTGACCGTCGCCGCCGCCGGGCTGCGCCGCAGTTGTGCGATTTGGGCGCCCATACGTTCCTTTCTGCACACGCGGCGACGCCCCGGACGCCGCGACGCCGCGACGCCGCGAAAATGGAGAAGCCCCGCCGGAGCGGGGCTTCTCGGTAGCAGGCCTATAAGCCGGATCTTGTCGAGAACAGTCATCCATCTACGCGGCCTACCCGGACCTTGGCGGGCAACCTGCAAACGGTCCTGCTTGGCCTAGCATCGAGTGGGGTTTACCTTGGCCGCCGCGTCACCGCGACGCCGGTGCGCTCTTACCGCACCATTTCACCCTTACCGGCCCGAAGCGCTGCAGCAGGCCTCGGGCTTAGGCGGTGTCATTTCTGTGGCACTTTCCCGCGGGTTTCCCCGGGTCGGCGTTACCGACCACTCTGCCCTGCGATGTCCGGACTTTCCTCGAAGGCGTGAACCTCCGCGACTGCTCAGCCTGCGCGACCCAGCATAGCCGAGCAGTCCCGGACGGCCGCATGAACGCGACCGCCGCCGACCTCTGCCGGCGGCCAGGCGGGGGCCGGCGGGCGCCCGTCGGGCGGCCCTGCGGGCGCCCGGCGGCCAGGCGCACGCCCGGCGCGCGGCCGGGCGGCCAGGCGGGCGGCCAGGCGCACGCCCGGCGCGCGGCCGGGCGGCCAGGCGGGCGGCCAGGCGGGTGCCCGGCGCGCGGCCGGGCGGCC
>Ga0302184_10000136_pt1 | contig 48733 bp, 49 predicted proteins | sample I_Palsa_N3_3_FD_200233 | JGI IMG/M metagenome (GOLD analysis project Ga0302184, IMG submission 200233) | Peat permafrost microbial communities from Stordalen Mire near Abisko, Sweden - I_Palsa_N3_3 | ecosystem: Environmental > Terrestrial > Soil > Palsa > Peat permafrost | place: Sweden...
CGCCAGCCGCAGCGCCGCGATCGCGTTGTCCGGCAGCGCCGACAAATTCGCCAGGGTCTCGTTGCGCGGCTTGCCGTTCTCGTCCCGGTAGGACCGGCGAAGCAGCAGGCACCGGGTGACGCGCCGGGCCCCGCCCGTCGTCACGTACTGGCGACTCGTGTCATCGATGTGCATGCTGCCGAAAGCACGTTTCACCAGGCTATTATCGCACAGCCCGTGTCCCGTTCGCGGTATTTTAATGAATACATTTCCGGAGTCTTTAACCCCCGAAACCGCAGGTCAGGGTAAACCTTGCCAGGCCGCAGAGGCGTAAGTTCGGTCTAAACGTGCTTCATCGACGACGCCTTCGGCATCGACGTCCAGGATCGCCTCAATATCGACCACGTCATGTGGGAGTGCGATTACCCGCACAGCGACTCGACCTGGCCGCACGCGCCTGAGCTGCTCGCGAAGCGGCTGAGCGGCGTGTCGGACGATGTCGTCAACAAGATCACCTACGAGAACGCCTTGCGCATCCTCGACTTCGATCCGTTTGCGAGCATCCCCAAGGACCAGGCGACGGTCGGGGTGCTGCGGGCGAGGGCTGACAGCGTCGACACCTCGTTCACGGCCCCGCGGCGTGCGAGTTCCGGAGAGCTGGCTCACACCGCGGCTGGCCTGGTGGGGACCTTCGGATCGCTGGGCTCGCCGTCCGAGCCGTCCACGTGACTGTGCTCGACTGACAGGGCGGGTCATCGCCATCACCGGCGGTACCTCTGGTGCGGCACATGCCGGGCAGGCTCATCAGCGAGGGCTGGATTTACTCGGCGGCGTCTGAGCTACACTGCTGGTGGTCCGCTTCATGGGCCAGGAGCGTTCAGCCGGTGACCGCGCGCTCGAGGATGTGCACCGAGCAGGTCGAGCCCAGGCCCAGCACGTGGGTCAGCCCGACTTTCGCGCCCGCGATCTGACGCTCCCCCGCCTCGCCGCGAAGATGCGTCGCCACCTCGTAAATGTTAGCGATCCCGGTGGCGCCGATGGGGTGCCCCTTGGACTGCAGACCGCCGGACACGTTTACCGGGATGCGGCCGTCCCGGTACGGCGCGCCCGAGTCCAGGAAGTCGCCCGCCCCACCCGGCTCGCACAGGCCGAGGTTGTCATAGTGCAGCAGCTCGGCGGTGGCGAAACAGTCGTGCAACTCGATCAGGCCGAGATCGTCGGGACCGACGCCGGCCAGCTCGTAGGCCTGCGCCGCAGCCTGCCTAGTGCAGGTGTTTACGTCGGGCAGGACGCCGACCTCGGGAGTCCACGGATCGGTACGCAGCACCGACGCCGATATCTTGACGGCGCGGCGCTGGGTGGCGAGCGGGAGGCGCCGCAGCCGGGACTCGCTGACCAGCACCGCCGCCGCCGCACCGTCGGTGTTCGCCGAACACATCAGGACGGTGTTCGGGTAGGCGATTGTCGTCGCGTTCTTGATCTCCTCGATCGAGAAGGGCTTGCGATGATGCGACAGCGGATTGAGGACCGAATGTCCGTGGTTCTTCGCGGCGATCTTGTAGAAGTGCTCGACCAGGTTCCGGCCATGGCGTCCTAGGTACTCCATTCCAACCTGGGCGAAGATGCCCGGCATGGTGCCTGTGCCGAGCAGCCCCTCGGTGGCCATGACCGCTCCGTCACGTCCGGCCGGGGTGAACACCCCGGTGTCGCGGCGCTCTGGCGCGCCTGTGCCGAGCATTCCCGCCGTACTGAGCTTTTCCACGCCGACGGCGAGCCCCACCTCGGCCTCGCCGGACCTGATCGTGGTGTATACCGTCCGCAGCGCGCTCGCGCCGGTCGCGCAGGCGTTCTGAACGTTGTAGACCGGAATACCGGTCTGCCCGAGTTGCTTCTGCAGGCGCTGCCCGAGGTTGATCGGCCCGAACATCGTGCCGGCACCGAGTACCTGGATGTCAGTCATAGCGAGGTCGGCGTCGCACAGGGCATCCTTGGCCGCTCGGGTGCCGAGATCCACCTGGTCGGAGTCTACGTGCTTGCCGAAGGGCGTCATTTCGATGCCGACGATCCACACAGTCTCCGCACTCATGAAAGCGCCTCCTCCTGCTCGGCGACGGCGATGAACCCGAACGCGACCGCCTCAGTTCCTTCGGTGTCCGTGCCAGCGACGAACGTCGTCATCTTGACTCGCTGGCCGAGCGTGATAGCGGCTGGATCGAGCTCGATGGAGAGCAGATTGGCCGAGATGAACGTTGCGTCGTCAAGCTCGACGATCGCGGCGGCGAACGGGACAGGCACGCCGGGCGCCGCCCGGTGGACGATGGTGAACGCACGCAGCACGCCGGTATCGGGCGCGTCCTTGACGTGGAAGGCCTCGCCGCCGCAGCAGGCGCAGGCGTTGCGCCGCCCCCAGAAGCGAGCGCCGCACGCGTCGCAGACCTCATGTCGCAGTACAGGCTTCGGCTCAAGCTCAAGGTAGTTCACTATGCCAATCCGGTGGCCCATCTGCCGTCCTTCGTCGAAAGGATTAGTTAGGTAGCATAACTGGTTTGCCGAACGGCGTTACGGCTCAGCACCGCCGCCACCGGCCAGGAGGTGGTCGACGATCTCGCGGGGTGGCTTCACCCGGAATCCGCCCCCCGGCCAACGCCACCAACCCGCGGCTGCCCGCGACCCGCCGTCGAGGAAGAGCGTCTGGCCGGTGACATAGGAAGCCAGGTCGGACGCGAGGAACAGGACCGCGTCGGCGAACTCGGCCTCGGTGCCCATCCGCCCCATCGGGAGCGCGATCTCGTGCGTCAGGCGTGCCGCGGGGGCAGACTCGTCCGCCGGGAACCAGCCACGCACGACCGCCGCCTCGGTGCGCACCATGTCCGGCGCGATGCTGTTGACCCGCACGGCCGCGCCCGAGAGTTCGACAGCGAGCGTCCGGGTCAGGCTCTCGACCGCGGCCTTCATCGCCCCGTAAACAGCCATGCCGGGGGCGGCGCGGTGCCCCTCGGTCGAGCTAACCGTGATGATGCTGCCGCCGGCTCCCGCGATCATCGACGGCGCGGCGAGCTGCACGGACCGAGCGACATGCACGAAATTGAGCTCTATCATCCGCTGCCAGCTCGCGGAGCCTGTCTCGATGAAGGCGACATGGCGGGTGCCCCCGGGCACGACCACGAGGACGTCCACGCCGCCGAGCTCCTCGATGGCGGCGGCGAAGAAGGCAGCCAGCGCGTCGCCGTCGCGCACATCGGCGTGAACCGCGTGGACCGCCGGGCCCAGCTCACCTACGTCGGCGGCTGTGCACGCGAGGGCGTCAGCGTCGATGTCGCAGAATGCAACGCGGACGCCGGCCGCGGCCAGCCCTAGCACGGCGGCGCGACCGAGGCCGCCGCCGCCGCCGGTGACGATCGCCGCGCGTCCGGCCAGGCCGGCCCGGTCGTCGAGCGACGCTCGCCAGCTTGGCTTCGGCTGGCTCATGAAATCACGCTCGACACCTTAAGCTCGAGTATCTCGTCCCAGCTCAGACCGAGCTCCTCAAGAACCTTATCGGTTTGCTCGCCGAGCTCACCGGCTGCGCGCAACTCGTTGGGCTGCTCGTCGAACTGCACTGGCGCTGAGACCAGGCTGACCGTGCGGCCGTCGGGGTACTCGACAAACTGCAGGTAGCCGTTGATCTCGGCCTGGACGTCGTCGTGCACCTCGCGAGGCGTCCGGACGATATCCCACTGACCGTCCTGCTTTGACAACCGCTGCGCCCACTCGGCGAGGGTGAACTGCGCGAACATCTCGTCTAGCGCCGCGACGCAAGCTTCCCGATTCTGCCTGCGCGCCGCGGCGTCGGCGAAGCGCGGGTCGGTCGCGAGCTCCGGCCGATCCCCGACCGCGCACAGCCCCGGCCAGTACCGGTCGGCCTGCAGCATGTTCAGCGTGATGCAGCGATCGTCGGAAGTGCGGTAGTAGTTCGCGAGGACGCTGCCCGGCTGGTCGTGTGGGGCAGGCCAGTCGATCTGGTCCTGATCCAGTAGCCGCGATCCGGTGATTGCCACCTGCCCGGCCCACATCCCCGCGTTGAGCAGGGAGACATCGACGACGGGGCTCTCGCCTGTGCGCTCTCGGTGCAGCAGTGCTGCAGCGATCCCGCCAGCGAGGTACATGCCACTGATGAAGTCACCGATCGCGGGGCCCGGCAACCGCGGCGGAAAGGGCGTGGCCGGTTCGCGCGCGTTGACAGCCAGTCCGCTACGTGCCCAGAAGGAGATCGCGTCGAAGCCGCCCTTGTCGGCGTCTGGTCCGGCCGGCCCCTGTCCGCTGCCGCGTGCGTAGATGATGCGGGGGTTGCGGGCGCGCACCTGCTCAAGGTCGAAGCCCATGGCCCGGCGGGCCGGGGGAAGGTAGCTGGTGACGAGGACGTCAGCGGACTCGACAAGCTTCATGAGCACTTCGAGGCCGCCGGGTGTGCCGATGTCCAGGCCGATTGCACGCTTGCCGCGGGCCAGCATCTCCCACATCGGGGTGAAGCCCTGGGTGCCGGCCATCAGCCCGGCCACGTTGAGGCCGCGGATCGGATCACCCCTGGTCGGGTGTTCGATTTTGATGACCTCTGCGCCCCAGTCGGACAGGGCGGCGGCCGCCGACGGCACGAAGCCCCACTGGGCCACCTCGATGACGCGGATCCCCGCCAGCACCTTGGTCATGATCTCTCCTCCCCGCGGGCTTTCTCTTGTCGAGCCCTATCTTTTGTCGAGGTATTCGTACCGGCCCTCAGAGCCCTGCGGGAAGCTCGAGAAGACCCGCTGCATCGTGCTGCCGAGCCGGTCGAGATCCCACGGCGTCGCCGACGTTACCTGGCGGACGATGACCGGGTTGCTCATCAAGCTGACCGTTTTGCCCGCGATGTGGACGACTCGGCCGTTGCACCAGGACGATTCCGCGCCGGCGAGGTAGGTGACGACGTTGGCGACATCCTCCGGCGTACGGGTCTGGTCGCCGGCGCGGGCCGGACGCTTTGTGAGATCCTCGTTCATCCGGGTGTCGGCGACTGGGGCGATCGCGTTCGCCGTGACGCCGTACTTGCGCAGCGCGTTGGAGCAGGAGAGCGTGAAACCGACGATGCCCATCTTCGCAGCGGCGTAGTTGGGCTGGCCCGGGCCGCCGAACAACCCGGTGTCAGAGGTGAAGTTGATCAAGCGGTGGTTGCCGCCGGCCTGCCGCAGGCCCCGCCAGTAGGCCGAGGCGTGCCGGGTGGTGGCGTAGGTGCCACGCAGGTGCACCCTGATGACGGCGTCCCAGTCCTCCGGGGTGAGGTTGAAGATCATCCGGTCACGCAGGATCCCGGCCACGTTCACCAGGATGTCGAGCTGCCCGAAGGTATTGACCGCAGTCTGGATCAGTGCCCCGGCGCCGTCGAAGTCGGCGATGTCGTCGGTGTTGACCACGGCCTCACCACCGGCATCGGTGATCGAGCGCACGACCTGCTTAGCGGGTGACTCGTCCGTACCGCTGCCGTCCAGGGCCACGCCTAGGTCGTTGACCACGACCCGCGCACCGTGGGCAGCCAGCACGGTCGCGACCGCCTGCCCGATCCCCCGGCCCGCTCCGGTGACCACGGCCACCCTGCCGTCGAGTCGACTCACGGTGAATCCTCTCCTGTAGTGATCTGTGCGAACCGTTCGCGTCAGCGACCGCGTGAGCGCGGCAGTCCGAGGCCGCGCTCGGCGATGATGCTGCGCTGGATCTCGCTCGTACCCTGGTAGATGGTCGTGACGGCGGCCTTGCGATGGGCGTACTCGATCCAGCCCCCGGCCGGCGCGTCTTCGTCGCCGTGTTGGAGCACCCCGTCTGAGCCGAGCAGGTCCAATAGGTCGGCCGCCGCCCGCACATAAGACTCCGAGGCGAACAGCTTGCCCATCGACCCGATCGGTCCGCTCATCTCCTCGTTGGCCGCGGCCCACGCCGCCTGATAGCCCAGCAGCTTGGCCACCTCGTTGCGGACGGCCACCCGGGCCAGCTCGAGCCGGACCACCGGGTCGTCGATCGGCGCGGCGTCGGCGTGATCGACGGTGCGCGCCCAGCCGAGGGCATCGGCGAGCAGCCGGTCGGCGAGGCCCCGGCCCTTGCCGGAGCGTTCGTGGACCAGCGCGGTCTGCATGACGTCCCACCCGCCGTCCACCTCGCCGATGCGGTAACGGTCAGCGACGAGTACATCGGTATAGAAGGTCATGTTGGTCCGCTGGCCACCAAGCGTCTCGAGCGCCTTGACCTCGATGCCTGGACTGTCCAGCGGCACCAGGAACATCGTCAGGCCACGGTGCTTGGGCACCCCAGGATTTGTGCGGGTGAGCAGGATGACGTAGTCGGAGACCTGAGCCAGGCTCGTCCACATCTTCTGCCCGTTGACGCGCCAGCCGGCCTCGTCGCGCACCGCGCGGGTCTTGGCCGCCGCGACGTCCGAACCAGAATCCGGCTCAGAGTACCCGAGGCACATCACGATCTCGCCCTTCAGGACGCCAGGCAGGACCTCCTCGCGCAGTTCCTGGCTGGCGCAGTAGCGCAGGATGGTGGCGATCATCAGCGTGGTGGTCATGCCGTCGGTGGGGGCACCGGCAAGCGTCATCTCCTCGGCCAGCGCGACCATCTCGAGCGGGTCACGCCCCTGGCCACCGTGCTCCACGGGCCAGCCGGCCGCCAGGTAGCCGGACTCGGCCAGCGCACGGTGCAGTTCCTGGTTATGGTAGGTGCCTGTAATGTGCGCCTGTTCGATCATCTCGCCGGTGAGATGGCGAGCGAGGAACTCGCGCACCTCGGCCCTGAAGGCGTCGCTCTTCTCGCCGAGTCGGAAGTCCATCAGCGCACCCCCGCCGGGCCGAATTCCAGATCGGCGAGGCGCTGGTATTCCGCCCGGATGCCGCTGTACACCTGCGGCCAGGCCTGAGCCCGGCGAAAGAACAGCTGCACGTCGGTCTCCATCGCGAACCCCATGCCACCGTGCACGTGCAGGCTCGCGGCGGTGATCTGCTGCGCGGTCTCCGCCGCGAAGACGAAGGCCATCGAAGCCAGCGCGGGCGAGCCGAACTCACCGGAACCGTCGGGCTCGGCGCCGAAGGACCAGGCCGCCTCACGGGTTAGCAACCGGGCACCCTCGAGTGCGGTCGCACAATCGGCGAGCCGGTGCGACAACGCTTGGAAGCTCCCGATCGGCACGCCGAACTGATGGCGGGTCTTGGCGTACTCGACGGCGAGGTCGAGCGCGCCCTGAGCCAGGCCGACCAGCGCTGCGGCGGTCAGGGCCTTCCACTCCGCAAGGGCTCCCTCGTACGCGACGGCGGCCGTCGGGCCGGCGAGCAGCACGGTACGGGACCCGGCGGCGGGGGCCGCCGACCGGTCGGCGAGCGCCGCCGACCCGATATTGGCACGCGCCCGTCCGGGAGCCTGGTCTGTGACCGCGATGAGATCGGCACCGTCGAGGCCGACGACCAGCCCTGCGACCGCCCCGCCGGGCACGAGCCGGAAAGTCGACTGGACTGCGCGGTGCAGGGCGATGACCAGGGGCTCAGTGGAGGCCAGAGCATGATCGAGCAGCGCATAGCGCGCAGTGCCGCACCGGGCCAGCAGCCGCGCGGCCACGACAGCCTCGACGAGGGGGGCCGACGCGAGGTAGCGGCCGGCCTGCTCGGCGACCAGGGCCAGGTCGACGAGCGTCGCGCCCCCTCCCCCGGCTGCCTCCGGCACGCCCATGGCAACGGCCCCGAACTCGGTCAGCCGCCGCCAGAGGTCGGGGTCGAAACCACGCTCCTCGGCCTGCCGGACGCGCGCGGTCGTACTGTTGGTTCCCAGTAGCGACGACACTGACGCGACCAGCGCGCGCTGGTCGGCGCTCAATCCGAGGTCCACTTCAGGAACTCCTTGCCATCCGGCCGGTCACCGACTCGCGGGCCGCGCGTCGATAAACCGGCATGATTGTGCTCGCCATTATCTCGGGCTGTAACGGTGGCAGCCACCGACGCTGACACCCGGCGAGCGCCGCCGACCGCAGGCCCGGCTCAGTGCAACACCCCAGGATCACGTCTGAGCTGGGCTCGCCGCGCGGTCTCCCACCACAGCGGCGCGCCAAGCCGGTCGAACCTGGCGCCGAACGTCGCGGCGACCTCCGCATCGACGGGGATCCCGCCGCCGAGCATTTCGACCTCGTACGCGCGCCGTGCACGCCATTCCAGGGTATAGGCGCGCAGGAACGCCTGCGCGATATTGGGTGCGGTCACCAAGACGCCATGGTTGGCCAGAATGCCCCATTCGGCGTCGCCGAAGAGCTTGACCGCGGAGTCCGAACTCGATGCGCCGTTGAACTGGCCGCCGTACTCGTCGACAAGCACGAGTTCGGCCCCGATCTGCGCCGATGTCTGATCATAGATCGGCGGGACGCGGTGTGCTCCGGCCCACACGTTCGCCCATCTCGGATGGTTATGGATGGCGACGACGATGTCGGGACGGCTGCGGCGCAGCGAGGCGTGCAGCTCGATGGCGGGATTGACGTTGTAGCGCCCCTCGAGCTTGCTGCCGTCGATGTCGATCAGCACGATGTCCGACGCCGACACCTCCTGCCACGATAGTTCGAAGGGATTCACGAGCATCGTGCCGTCGCCGAGCGCGACTGTCACGTGACCGGACAGTACGTCGTCGTAGCCAATCGAGTGCAGTGTTCTCAGCAGCAGCGCGAGATCTGCCCGTGCGGAGATCTCGGGCATCTCCGGCGGATTCCATGCTGGCTTGGTATTGACCCCGGCCATTGGACTCACCTCTCTGCATTGGTGTGGGCGTGGGCGTACTGCGGCAGGGTCTCGTCGAGCCCCAGCATCTGGATCGCGTTACCCCGGATCACCTGGTAGATCTCCTGGCGCGAGAACTTCGCCAGGGCCTTCTCGGCGTACGTGGGAAAGCACAGGGAGCGCTCGATGTGGTTGAGGTCCATGTCCGCGAGGCGCTCGGGAACTGAGTAGAAGCCGGGGCGCATCTCATTGAAGGCCACCGGGTCAGAGGACATCTCCTCGGCGGGGACCCCGGCACACGCTACGGCGCCGCTGATCACGACACTGATGTCCTCGAACTCCCAGAAATCCGTCAGCGGCCCTTCCTCTGCGGGCGAGAATGGCCAGTGGTGGAAGTTCACCCGGTCCGGCTTCCAGGGCTTCAGTACCACCCGCGAGGCCCGGTCGACGAACGCCGCCGGCAGGTAGCGCAGCCATAGATCCGGCGGTTCCACGACGTGATCGTCGACGGAAATGATCGGAGGAACATCCACGCCCATCAGACGTCCTACCGCTGCTCTCGGCCCATTCTGTTATCATAGGCAACTAATCTTCGTCCCGCAACGGCTTGGACAGGCCAGTTCGGGACGGTTCACCTGACCGCGACCGCCCGAAGACCGAAACCGCCGGGAATCCTCAGCAGCATCGGGACGCGCAGGGAGCGTCCAGCGCCGATCCCGCGCACACGCAGCAGCCAGTTCACCGAGAACGAGCAGCTAGCCGATCGGCAGGGCCGAGGTTGGGTAGCACACCCTCGTGAGGCCAGGACCTGGTCAGGGTCAGGGTCAGGCGGCATCTCAGCCCGTAGCGGGGTTGTCTGCTACGGCCGCGGCAATCCTCTAGGCGCGGAGCAGCTGGCCCTCTTCCTGCCGGGTGCGGACCGCGGTGGTCCGCGCGGGTTGCCTCGGCGATCCGCTGGCGCTGCTCCGTGACTTGGCACGATAGCGCTCAGCCAGCCGGTGCAGACACAGTGGTGTCGCCGCGCGGGATCGACACGCCCTCGTAGCCGGCGGTGGCGCGCAGCTCGACAGCAGTGATCCGGTGCCAGGCCCGAATCTGGCAACGGGGTCCCCTGGCTGGTCGCTCCCTTTAACGAAGCAGTTAGTCTTGATAATCAGATGCACACCACTATAGCATTCTTGTCAGCGACAGGAGAATCCTTTCTAGCCAATCGACTCGGCTGTCTACTGACAACCCGACCTTTGAGACCGTCGACTGGCAGACAGAGACAATGAACAGGAACGATGGTGTATCCCGCCGATTATGCCCTAACGGCCCCCGATCGACCAGCTCTGATCATGACACCGAGTGGGAATTCGATCACGTACGAGGATCTGACGGCGCGAGGCAACCAGTTCGCTCACCTGCTCGCTGATCTCGGTCTACGACGCGGCGACCACTATGCCGTCATTGCCGAGAACAACCTCCGCTACTGCGAAGTGGTATGGGGTGGACTCAACTCGGGCCTCTACGTGACTCCAGTAAACTGGCACCTCACGGCCGCCGAGGCTGCATACATCATCGAAGACTGTGGCGCTGATCTTCTCATGGTCACCAACGAGCAGCGAGAAATGGCCGAGAAACTCGTGACGCTCACGCCCTCTGTCCGACACCGACTGATGATTGACGGCTCCTCCACGTCATATGACAGCTACGAAGGCGCCCTGAGTTCCCGCCCGGCCAAACCCATACTGGACGAGACCCGAGGGCACTTCATGTTCTACACGTCCGGGATTACCGGTAGACCGAGGGGCGTGCAGTTTCCCCTGGCGGACGAACCTGCACGGATGGGTGACGCCTCGCGGGAGGTGATGTGCCACCAGTTCGATCTCCGGGAAGGCGACGTGCTTCTCGTAGCATCGCCGATGTACCATTCCGCCGGCCTACGAAACTGCCAAATCGCGCAATGCACCGGGGCCACTGTGGTGTCTATGGACAAATTCGACCCCGAGGGAATGCTGGCCGCAATCGAGAAGTATCGCGTCACGCAGATCATGCTCGTTCCAACCATGTTCGTCCGGCTACTCCGATTGGATGAAGCGACCCGCGCCAAATACGATCTGTCGAGCCTGCGTTTGGCGCTACACGCGGCTGCACCCTGCCCCCCAGAGGTCAAGCGCGCAATGATCGATTGGTGGGGACCTATCCTAGTGGAACAGTACGGAGGGACCGAGGGTATCGGATCCACATACATCACCAGCGCTGAATGGCTAGAGCGGCCCGGCTCTGTGGGGCGCGGTTGGCGGAGCACAGTGCGAATCTGCGATATGACCTCCGGTGATGAGGCCCCCGCCGGGCAGGTAGGAGATGTGTATTTCGAGCGCACCGGCTATCAGTTCGCATATCACAACGACAGCCAGAAGACGCTGGCATCCCACCATCCCGGACACGCAGACTGGCGGACGATGGGCGATATTGGCTACCTCGACGACAAGGGCTACCTGTTTCTGACAGATCGACGGGCACACACCATCGTCTCCGGCGGAGTGAACATCTACCCGCGTGAGATAGAGGACCTACTGCTCGCGCATCCCGCACTGGCGGACGTCGCCGTCTTCGGTGTGCCAAACGATGAGTTTGGCGAGGAGGTGAAAGCTGTCGTACAGCCTGCTGACTTCGCGAGAGCAGACTCTCGTCTTGCCCTGGAACTCATCGACCACTGTCGCTCTCACATCGCGCATTTCAAGTGCCCGCGATCGATCGACTTTGAGTCGTCGCTTCCCCGCCTTGATAACGGAAAACTCTATAAGCAGGAACCCAAGTCACGATACTGGCCAGCCAATAACGACACATTGCCTAGCTAGCTGATTTCCGATCCGCATCGCCATGACGAACACTAGAGGAATCGCCATGGACTGGTCACACCTGATCCCGGCACCCACACCTGACGGCGGCAGCATCCTCCCTCAATAAGCTCACTCAAGGATGTTCCCGCTGCTGTCATCGGGAGCATGGCCAGGGACAAGGGTGTCGTCGACTCACCTCGCACTCCGGACGAGCGCACCTCACCCGGCGCGCCATGCGGCACGAGATCGCCCACGACGAAGCGGGCACCAGAACGCCGCCGCTATCGCCGCACCGATTCCGGCGGCTCACCCGGTCACCACCGCGACCTTGCCATCCAGAACGCCGATGACTACCGGAGTCCCTCCGCCGTCAGCCAGTCGAGCACGTGGTCTGCCGCCTGCTCGACGAGTTCCGGCTGGTCATCGAAATAGTGGCGCGCACGCGGGATGCTCACGATCTGCTTGCGATCGTGAGGGACCGCATCGAACATCTCGCGCGCCTGCGCAGGGGTACAGGTCTTGTCCGCGGTGCCGTGAACCACGAGTACCGGCACAGACACCCGGGCCAGATGCCGCAGCGCGTCACAGTTCGTGTCGTCGACGCTCCACTGGCTCAGCCAGGAACGCAGGCTGGTCATGTGCCCGAGCGTGGACGGCGAGAAGTTGGCCGGATACGTATCGCCCCAGAGCGTGCCCGTCTCGCGGTCGGAGGGTTCCAGGGCGAGATCTAGGAAGCGAGGGTCCGCGCAGGTCCCGTGCACCACGAAAGGCAGGTCGCTGACTGCTCCGGCGGTCACACGGTCGAGCTGCTCGAGCCGGCCGCGCACCCAGGCCGTGATGCGGCGATTGCGGGCCAGCTGCGCGGCGCGGTAGCGGCGGACGAACTGCTCGTCGTATGGCGGGATGTTGCGTTCGTCGAAGAGGTCGAGCGTGGCATCCCGGGTGAATGGATCGCTCTCGTCGACGATCGCGGCGTCGAGCCAGTCGGTATAGGTGATGGCCCGGCCGGGGTGCGCCATCAGCTCGATGAGCCCGTCGACACGCGAAAGCTCCGCGATCGTGAGATTGGGCGGATCACCGGCCGGTGTGTGGATGATGTCGGCCTTTTCTGCCTGGCTCTGGTAGAGAGCGGCCAGCCCGCCGCCGCCGGAGTTGCCGACCAGGACGACCTTCTCGTAGCCGCATTCGCCGCGGAGATAGCCGATCGTCGCAGCCACGTCCAGAACGCAGTTCTCCATGATCAGCGAGCTGTCGTTGGCCAGGTACCGGGTGTTCATCCCCACCGCATCGACACCACGGCGGCTGAGCGGCTCGAGCAGGTAGTGGCCGATGAAGTTCGAACTTGGGTGCACGATCGCGACGACCGTGCGCGACCCGCCCGCGGCCCGGCGGCGACCGGCCCACAACTTGCCGGCCATGCGCGCCACGCCTGAGTAGATGTCCTGCCTGCCGCCGGTGTACATCGGCACAGCGAGCAGTTCCAGATCGCTCATCCCTGCTGCAGGCGGTCCTCGCCGCGCGCCCAACTCCACGCGTACTGCGTGTCCTCCGTCTCGCGTGCCGCCGGCCCGAGCAATAGCGGCTTGAACGTGTCGAGCATGATCGCGACCTCATCCGTGCGGCTCTGGTTGACCGCCGCCTCGACGCTTCCCGGCTGGGGTCCGTGGATGAACCCGCTGGGGTGCAGCGTGATCGAGCCTTGCCCCACGCCGGAGCCTTTGCGGCTCATGAAATCGCCGGCGACGTAGAAGATCACCTCGTCGGAGTCGACGTTGGAGTGGTTGTAGGGCACCGGAATCGATCCCTCGCCGAACTCGAAGGGACGCGGCACGAAGGAGCACAACACGAATCCGGGTCCCTCGAAGGTCTGATGGACCGGCGGCGGCTGGTGGATCCGGCCGACGATCGGCTCAAAGTCGCGGACGTTGAGACGATAAGGCCACACCGTGCCGTCCCAGCCGACGACGTCGAACGGGTGATGCCGGTACATGTAGCGCGTGAACCCGCCGGGGTGGCGGACCAGCACACTGCACTCCGCATCGTCCACGACCAGCGGCTGATCCGGCCCGTGCAGGTCGCGCTCGCAGTACGGCGCCCCCTCGAGGAACTGTCCGTATTCGGTGAGGTACCGTTTCGGCGGCCCCGCGTGACCGCGGGACTCGATGACGACTGCCCGGACCGGACCGGCCGTGATGACCCACCGGTGGGTGGTGTTGGATGGCACGACGACCCAGTCACCGGTACTCACGTCGAGCAGGCCGAAGACCGATTCCAGCCGGGCCTCGCCCGACTCGACGAATATCACCTCGTCACCGAGCGCGTTTCGGTACAGCTCGCTGTCACGGTCGGCTGCGGCGTAGTTTAGGTCTACCTCCGCGTTGCCGAGGACGAGGTGGCGGCCGAGCACCAGGTCTCCGCCGACGGGCAACTCGGTAGTGTTGAACATACGGGGCTGCAGCGGACCGTTGACCGTAAGCTCCGGGGCGGAAAGCGACACCGTTTCGGCCTTTGCGATGATCGTGGGGCGCTCACGGTGGTAAAGCAGCGATCCGCTTGAGGAGAAGCCCTGCTGGCTGATCAGCTCCTCGTTGTAGAGAACGCCGTCGGGTCGGCGGAATTGGGTGTGACGCTTCGGCGGCACTTCGCCAACGCGACGGTAGTAAGGCACGACCGCTCCCTCGTTTGCTGCAGTCCTGAATTTCTGACTTAGGCTAACTTAGATCGTAAGCTATGGTTAGTAAATGGTCGAGCGTTTCCGAACGGACGCCCACGAGCTAGTGGGCCGAGTCGCGGTGATCACCGGTGTGTTGGAAGGCGAATCGGGGACAGACGCCCTGTTGCTCGCCCGACGCGGGGCGTCGATCGTCGTGAACGATATCGGCGCGGACGTGACCGGTTCCGGTTCTGACGGCTGGGTGGCTCAAGCTAGCTGTGGTGACGAGATCGTCTCCGCCGATGGCCAGGCTGTCGCCAGCACTGGTGACATCTCGACTCCCAAAGGCGGCTCGTGGCCCGGCTGGACCCAGGTGACAGTTCCAACTCGCCGCTGGCCGGCAGACACGACGATTACCTCGGTCGTGGCCGCGGCGCTGCGCAGCCGGGCCGCAGCCTGGAGAATCACGACGTCCTCACTAGGTGCTGGCGGCATGTCTCGTGTTCGCTGAAGGGTTCTCCTCCAGCGCGAGCGCCGAGACGATCTCGCGACGGATGAGCTTCCCGGTCGGCGTAGTCGGCAGGTCGCGCCAGAATTTGACCGAATCGGGCGTGCGCGACCCGCGCAGGCGCTCGCGCACCCACGAGCGCAGCTCCTCTCCGGTTACCGCAGCCCCCGCTCGCCTGACCACCACCGCGGTGAGGCACTCGCCCCACTGCGGATCTGGAACACCAACGACCGCTACCGACTGAACGCCGGGGTGCGCGGCCAGCACGTCCTCGATCTCTGCGGGCGCGATGTTCTCGCCGCCACGGATGATCGTGTCGTCAACGCGACCTTCGATGTAAACGTAGCCGTCATCGTCAATCATCGCTCGGTCGCGGGTCGGGAACCATCCGTGGTCGTCGAGAGCCGGCCCGAGGCCGAGATACTCCCCCGAGACCTGCGGGCCACGCACCCAGAGGTCGCCGTAGGCATTCGGCCCCAGGACACGTCCCGCGTCGTCGCGGACTTGCCCCTCGATCGACGGCACCAGCTGCCCGACCGACGCCAGCCTGCGTCGCAATCCCGGCTCAGTGGCGGCAAACGCGGCACGATGGTCGTCCGGGCCCAGCACAGCGATCGTCGAACTCGTTTCCGTGAGTCCGTAGGCATTGACGAATCCAGTCTCGGGAAAGCAGGCCAGCGCCTTCTCGACAACAGACGGAGCGGTCCGCGACCCTCCGTAAGCGAGCGATCGCAGCGTCGGAGTCTGTGCCGGCGCCCCGTTGAGGTGGTCGACGATGCGAGCGAGCATCGTCGGCACCAGCATCGTGTTCGTCACTGATTCAGCCCGCACCAGCGACAGCCACTGCTCCGGGTCGAACGTCGGCAGGTAGACCATTCGCCGACCCGCGTAGACGTTGGTCAGCACGGTCCCGATGCCGGCGATGTGATAGGGCGGCACGCTGATCAGGGCGGCGTCATGCGGGCCTGCCGAGCCGAACTCGACCGTCCCGAGGACGTAGGCGAGCAAGTTGCCGTGCCGGAGTACGACGCCCTTTGGCGCCGACGTGGTGCCGCTGGTAAAGAGGATGACCGCGGCCGCGTCGTCATCGACGGTCACCTCGTCCGCCGGCTCGCTCGCCGCGCACCGGCCGAGCCAGTCCTCCGCGGCGAGCACCAGTGGCGCCGCCCCATCGAGCAGCTCGAGATACGCGGCGTCCGCGATCACGACCGGCGCGTCGAGCGTGCCGATGAGTTGATGCAAGGCGGCTGCGCTGAGCCGGTAGTTCAGCGGCACGAATGCCACGCCGGCATGGGCCGAGGCGAACAGCGTGACCGGCACGGCCGGTGAGTTCACGCCGACGAAGACGACCGTGCGGGCACCCGCCTCGAGCAGCACGGCGGCACCGCCGGCCGCCAGCCGGGCGAGCCGGGCATAGCTGGTCGGGTCGGCCAGCCGGCCGACGGCGGGCCGCTCGTCGTACTCTGACGTGGCCATCGAAAGCAGCAGCGAGACGCTCATGACGAGGCGGTCACGGCCGGTCGCCGCTCATTGTCGACCTCGGCGCGGCGCGTTTCACGAGGTCGCCGATCACGTCAGAAAGCTCGGCGGCTGTCCACCGGCCGTCACGATCGACGGTCGGGCCGTTCACCCATCCCTCGAGGACGCTGATCTTTCCGCCGACGGCGCCGAATACTCGGCCGGTGACGGCGCTCGACGCGCTGCTGCCGAGCCAGACGACGAGCGGGGCGATGTTCTCCGGCGCGAAGCGGTCGAACCCGGTCCGGGGAGCCTCACGCATGAAGCGCTCCGTCAGCTGGGTGCGGGCGGTCGGGGCGATCGCGTTCACCGTGACCCCGTACCGTTCGAGCTCCATCGCCGCGATCACAGTCAGCGCCGCGATGCCCGCCTTCGCCGCCCCGTAATTGGACTGCCCGGGATTGCCGAACAGTCCCGACGGCGAACTGGTGTTGATAATTCGCGCATCGTTGACCGCTCCTTGTTTGCTGCGGTCACGCCAATAGGCGGCCGCATGTCGGCATGTGCCGAACGTACCCTTCAGGTGCACGGCCACCACAGAGTCCCATTCCTGCTCGGACATGACTGCAAGTCCGCGATCGCGCAGGATGCCGGCGTTGTTGACCATGACGTCCAGGCCACCGAACGATTCGACGGCGTGCTCAACGAGGCTGCGCGCGCCGTCCCAGGATGCGATGTCCTCGTCGTGGGCAACTGCCTGACCTCCCGCGGCGACGATCTCGTCCACGACGGCCCGGGAAGCGCTGCCACCGGAATCGGGTACCGTTGCGACGTCGTTGACGACGACCTGAGCGCCTTCGGCCGCGAAGGCGAGCGCGTAGCCACGGCCGAGGCCGTTGCCGGCGCCCGTGATGGCCACGACCCGCCCTTTGCAGAAACCGTTGGTTGCTGTGGTCGTCACTTCGAACTACTCAATCAACTGTGGGCACGGCGGCCGGCGTGAAGTTGAAGACACGCATAGCATTGCCCTGGATCACCTTGAACCGCTCCTCTTGGCTCAGGTTCTTCAGCCGTTCGGCGGCGATCGCCTGGCTGTTGGGCCAGGTGGAGTCGGTGTGCGGGTAGTCCGTCTCGATCATGACGTTGTCGACGCCGATCTCGTCGATGACCTTGACGCCGAACTTCTCGTCAATGAAGCAACCGTAGATGTTCGACCGGAAGATCTCACTCGGCAGCCTCGAGTAGTCCCAGTGAGCAGGAAGCTCTACCCCGGCTTCCTCCCCCTTGCCCGCGATCACGTCCTCCCGAGTCAGGTGCGCTTTCGCGGCCCAGTACTTCTGCTTTTCAACCACGTCGTCGAACCGGTCGAGGATATAGGGGATCCAGCCGATCCCCCCCTCGGACAGCACAAGCTTGAGGCCGGGGTAACGGTCGAACATGCCGGAGAATATCCAGTCCGCGGTGCACAGCATCAGGTTCACCGACGCGGTGGCAGTGTGTTGAACGGTCGGTGCGTCAGCGGAGGTAGACGGCATCGAGGACGACGACCCGATGTGCGTGCAGATTGGCATCTTCGCCTGCTCCGCCGCGGCGAACACCGGGTTCCAGTAGCCGGCGGCCGAGTGGATCGACGGCAAGCCGAGTTTCGCCGGGTTCTCGCTGAACGCGATCGCCTTGGCGCCCTTGGCGGAGGTCCGCTCGATCTCGGCTACCGCGAGGATCGGATCCCATAGCGGGAGGATGATCATGGGGATGAACCGGCCCGGCGCGGCGGCCGACCACTCGTCGAGAATGAAGTCGTTCCACGCCCGCACACAGCGAAGCGCAAGATCCTTGTCGCGAGCCTCGAGGAAGGTCTGCCCGCAGAACCTCGGGAACGACGGGAAGCAGAGGCTGGCGAGAACACCGTCCTCGTTCATGTCGGCGACCCGCGCGTGTGGCTCGTAGCAGCCCTCGCGCATGTCCTCGTAGGAGATCGGCTTCGGCGAGAAATCCTCGCGCTTCTTGCCGGCCGCGGCCCACAGGCCGCGCGTGTGCATGATCTTGTCCTCGTACTTCCAAGACTTGACGCCGTCCTCCATCTCGACCAGGTGCGGGCCCGCCTCCTGGTCGGCTGCGGACAGACGGCTCGTCCACAGGTGTCCAGGCTCGATCACGTGGTCATCGACCGAGATCAGCCAATCATTCATTGCTGCCATTCGGATCCCTCATCCCTCATCAGTCAGCGCCCTTGGCGTGGCGCCGCCGGCCCAGGTGAACCTGCGGCCCACCCGAGCAAACACTGTTAGCTTACGTAACTGTCTTGTCTGTTGCAAGCCTCCGCGGCCGACGACCGTGTGGTCAAAACCGAGGGAGCCCGAGTCGGGGCGGCCAGCGCGGCCCGGCGAGCCAGGCGCGGCGACCAGCCTTGCCATGGCCGCCACGTGACGGACACGGGAATCAGCACCTCGATCTCAAGCAGCTAGCTCGACACGGCCTGCAGTACCGCATCCTTCGACCCGTCGAAGGACGACGGCGCGGAGCCCCGCTCGGGCGGCTTAGCCTAGTCGTCGCCGGTATCTGTAGCCATGGTGTCTCCTGGTCGGTGTGTTCGATGCAGGCCCTGAGAGGCCGACGTGTTGCGAGACAAGCTCGCGTGTGCGAAATCGCGTGCGCCGATTCGACGCCGACCGGGCCGGGCAGTTAGCCATCTAATAACCTTTGGCGGAACGATCGGCTTACGCGCTGCTCGGCAAGCCAGCGGCCGACGCAAATATGCGGTTCAACCGCGGGTATCCGGTGACGGTTGCCCACCGTCGACATACAACGTCTGCCCGGTGATCCACTGCGCGTCGTCGCTCGCCAGGAACGCGACAGCAGCCGCGATGTCCTCCGGCTGGCCGTAGCGCTCGAGCGGCGTCGCCTCGCGGAACGCCTCGACGAGGGCGGGGACTTCGGTCATGACCTTGGTCATTGGCGTATCGACGAGTCCCGGGCCCACGGCGTTGACCCGGACGCCGTGCTCGCCGAGCTCGATCGCGGCGGTCATGGTCAAGTTGACGACGCCGGCCTTGGCCGCGTTGTACGGGCCGACCGACTCGGCGGCGGTCAGTGCGTTGATGGAGGCGATGTTCACGATCGACCCGCCACCGCCCTGCACGAGGAACTGCCGGGCCTCGTGCTTGATGCTGAAAAAGCAGCCGCGGAGCGACAGCGACTGCACCGCGTCCCACGCCTCCGCGGTGGTGTCGACCAACAGCGCACCCCCGCCGACGCCCGCCACGTTGACCGCGCAGTCCAAGCGTCCGTGGCGCTCGACCGTGACATTGACCAGCGACTCGACCTCGCTCTCCTCACGGACATCGCAGTGCACGCCGCTGATCGTGCCGTCACTGCCAGCGACCAGCTTCGACAGCAAAGCGTCGTCGATATCACCGACCACTACGCGGGCGCCCTCGGCGGCCAGCCGGCATGCGATCCCGCGGCCGATGCCCGATGCCCCCGCCGTCACGAGAGTGACCTTGCCCGCGAAGCGGGTCGGGTTCACCGGATAGTTCGACACTTACTGGCTCCTCTCCCACAACTCAGACGGCTGTTCGCGGTCATTGCCCGCGTGGCGATTGCTGCCGCAACCGCGTATCCCCGGGTGCCATGTGAAGCGCTGTCAGCTAAAGTAGCATGTCAGTAAATCTGTTATCTAGGGTAACTGTCTGATGAGTTCTGGGAGGTATCGTGGCCGGCTGGACGCGCCGATGACAAGCAGCCCGGCCCCGGCGCGCCCTCGCTTCGGCATCTACCTCGACCTGCGGAATCCCGCACCGTGGCATCGGCCGTGGAGCGAGCACTACGCCAAGAACCTCGCGCTGATCCGTGCCGCCGAGGAGATGGGCGGTGAGTCGCTGTGGGTGTCCGAGCATCATTTCTGGGAGGACGGCTATCTCCCGCAGCCACTCACGTTCCTCGCCGCGGTGGCCGCGCGCACCAATCACGTCCGGCTGGGCACCTCGATTCTCATCCCGGCGCTGCGCCCGGCCGCGCAGGTCGCCGAGGAGGCCGCGGTTGTCGACATCCTCAGCAACGGACGGCTGGACCTCGGGCTCGGTGTCGGCTGGAACCGCACCGAGTTCGCCCGGTTCGGGGCCGACTACCCGAACCGCCGGGAAGTCACCGCGCAGCGGATCGAGGAGATCGCCGAGCTGCTGGCCGGCAGGGTGATGCCGCCGCCCGTGCAGGACCCGCTCCCCCTCTGGGGCGGCTACACGGGCCCGCTGGGCGCGGCAACCGCAGGTCGCCTCGGCGTCGGGCTGCTCAGCCTGGACCGCGACCTGTACGCCGCCTATACCGCAGGGCTGCGCGAGGCCGGGTACGATGAGTCGCTTGCCCGGGTGGCCGGCAACGCGCAACTGTTCGTCTGCGACGACCCCGACGCGGTCTTCGAGCGTGCCGTGCCGCATCTCGCGTGGCAGCTGGACACCTATCGGGCGCACGGCGTGGACGGCACCGGCAAACCGGCGCCGTCACCCGTCGACCACGCCAGGCTCCGCAACCGCGCGAGCGGCGTGCTCCCACTGCAGTTCGTCACCCCTGACCAGGCCGTCGAGAGACTGTTGCAGCAGACCTCCGGCCTGCCGGTACGTGACATATACATCTTCGCCAACGTCGGCGGCATGCCAGACGATCTGGCACGGCGCAACGTTGAGCTCTGGCTGACGAAGGTCAGGCCGGCGTTCCTGGCAACGACCTAGGCTCATGCCCGATCTGATCAGCAGCCACTACACCCTTGCCGGGGCCGCCCCTCCCGCGCCTGCGGCAGTGCCGTTCGACCTGCGGGTGGCCGCGGCCGCGGAGGCCGGGTTCAGCGGGATCGGCCTGGTCGGCTGGGACTACCGGGCGCTGCGGGCCCGGGGCCGCACCGACGCCGACCTGCACGGCGTGCTTGCCAGGCACGGGCTGCGGCTCGCCGAGGTCGAGTTGCTCAGCGGCTGGCTGCCCGCGGTGCGGTCGTGCGACGAGCTCGAGAAGATCCGCTCTCGTCAAGCGGCGCTATACGCCATGGTGATGGCCTTCGAGCCGCACCATCTCATTGTCGGCGACTCGACCGTCACCAACGCCGCCCTCGATGTCGCCCGTGCGGCCGAGGCCTTCGCCGCCATCTGCGATCGGGTCGCGCCGCACGGCACCCGGGTCGGCATCGAGTTCATCCCCGGGACCGTGATCCCGGACGCGCCGACCGCATGGAGAATCGTCGGCGCGGCCGGGCGGGCGAACGGCGGCCTGCTGGTCGACGTCTACCACCATCTGGCGAACGAGCCCGGCGGCGCGGGGAGTCTGCTGCACATTCCTCCCGAACACATCGTGGGTGCCCAGCTGTCCGACCATCGACCGAACCCGCCCGGCACGTCACACTTCGACGGGTGGCGCTACGGCGGTCTGCCGCCAGGAGAGGGCGACTTCCCCCTCGTGGCATTCGTCGGCGAGCTGATCGGGCACGGGGTCGACATCCCGTGGTCGGTCGAGGTGCTGTCGCCGACGCTGGCGAGCGCGCAGCCGCACGCCGCGGCGCTATGTCTCGCGGAGGCCACGAGGGGTCTGTTGGCACGAGCGGGAACGAGGTGAGCGCTGATGCTGCTGGATGCGACACCGGGGCTCGGAGGCCGATCAGCGGTCGAGGTTGCCCGGATGGCCGGCGACCTGGAGCGCGCCGGCTACGCCGGGGTGTGGAGCGGGGAGACCGCCCACGACGTTTTCTTGCCGCTCACGCTCGCGGCGGCCGCGACGTCGACAGTCACGATCGGTTGCGGCATCGCCGTCGCGTTCGCCCGCAACCCGATGAGTATTGCGGTGCTGGGCAACGACCTGCAGGCGCTGTCCCGGGGCCGCTTCGTCCTGGGTCTCGGTACCCAGGTGCGCGCCCACATCGAGCGCCGGTTCGGTATGGCCTGGTCGGCCCCGTCGGCGCGCATGCGGGAGTTCGTCGAAGCAGTGCGGGCGATCTGGCGAAGCTGGGCCGACGCGACACCGCTCGAGTTTCAGGGCGAGCACTATCGCCACGACCTGATGACCTCGGTCTTCGACCCCGGCCCGAACCCGTACGGCAACCCGCCGATCATGATCGCGGCCGTCGGGACTCGGATGACCGAGGTGGCCGGCGAGGTGGCGGACGGCGTGCTCGCGCACGGCTTCAGCACCGGCCGATATCTGCGGGAGGTCACGCTGCCGGCGCTGGAGCGGGGGCGGGGCCGGGCGCAGAGCCCAGCGCAGCGCCGCACAGTCTGCCACAGCGCCACCGTAGTGACGGGGCGCGATGAGCGCGACGTCCTCGCGGCGCGGGGCGCGGCCCGCCGGTCGATCGCCTTCTACGCCTCGACACCGGCCTACCGACCGGTGCTCGACCTGCACGGCTGGGGCGCGCTACAGCCCGAGCTAGCCCGGCTCGCGAGAGAGAATCGGTGGAGCGAGATGCCCGACCTGATCGAAGACGACGTGCTGGATGCCTTCGCCGTCGTATGTGAGCCGAGTTCGCTCACGACGGCATTGCGCGATCGCTACGAGGGGCTGGTCGATCGGCTGTCGCTGAACTTCGCCCATCCCGTGCCGGCCGAGTTGACGGCCGACGTGGCCCGCGAGTTCAACGGCAGGGCCGCGGCAGCGATGGTGGCACGCTCATGAAGATGCCCGCCGTGTCAGCTGACGCTGTCGATGCGCAGAAGCTCGCCCGCTACACGGCCCCCGCAACATGGAAATTCGCGATCTACGACCGACCGCTACAGATGGTCTGGGCGCCCTTGGCCACGGTGCGCCCGATCTGAGGAACGGACGCCTCGACGTCCAGACCGGCAGGATCATCACGCGATGAATCGCTCCGGTGCGGCGCCCTTCACCTCCTCGATCGAGAAGTCACTGCGGGCCTGGAGGCACAGCAGCGCCACCTCCATGTCGGTCGACTTCAGGAAGATCTTGCCGGCGCAACCCCGCGAGCTCGGGAAGCACAGCTGTGTCCCGATGCCATCGGAATCCGTGTCCTTCAGCCGCATAGCAACCTGGTTCACGATCAGCACGGTCAGCGAGTACAAATGTTATGCAGAATAACAGGCCCGCAACGCGGGACAAGGCTCGCTCCGCGTGCTGCTGCCACTTTCAGCTAACGTGGTCGCCGATCGCTCCCGGAGCAACGTGCCAGGCTTCGTTGGTCCGGCTCTGCAGCCGCATCGAGTCGGCGAAGGTGCCTTCGGCACCGCGGTCGTACATCATGCCAAGAGCATGCACGACGCGCTGGTTCGCGGCCGAGATCGCGGCGGCGCACTCGCCCGCGCGGGCGAGCAGCCGCTCGTGTTCGACGACTTCGTTCACCAAGCCCCATTCGTAGGCCAGCTCGGAGGAGAGCCGCTCGCCGGTGAGGCTCAGCTGCCTGGCCCGCCGTATGCCGATAGCCTGTGGCAGGCGCGCGGTCAAGCCGGCACCCGGGACGACGCCGACCCGTGCGTGGGTGTCGGCGAAACTGGCCCGGGTGGAGGCGATGAGGAAGTCGCATGCCAGCGCGAGCTCGAGGCCGCCGGTTATCGCCGGGCCGTTGACGGCTCCGATCACCGGCTTGGTCACCGCGCTGAGCTCAGCGACACAGTCGGTGCGCGCGGCCGAACCGTCAAAGCCGTGCTCAGCCAGCTCCTTGAGATCCGCGCCGGCGCAGAACGCGGGGTCGCGGCCCGTCAAGATGATGACGTCGACGTCCGGATCGGCGTCGGCCCTCCGCAAGGCGGCCGACAGTGCGCGACTCAACGCGCCGTTGATCGCGTTGCGCGTCCCGGGCCGGTCCAGCATCAGCAGGCGCGTCCGCGCGCACAGTGTGCTTACCCGGACCACGTCGTAAGAGTCTGGTTGTTGCGTCATCACATATAAGGCAATCAGGAACGCCCGGATCTGGCAACGGGGTGCCCTGGTTGGCGGCGGTTGACCGCCGTCAGGTCGTAAGCTATGTTTCCCGAATGGGTAGCGGCGAGGTACCGGAGGCGTTGCCGCACATCGGCCTCTTCATCCCGCAGCTGAAGCTCTCCTTGCTGGATTTGGAACGCCGCGTCCACGCTGCGGAGGAGGCCGGGTTCCACTCGGTGTGGCTCATGGATCATCTGCATCCGCCACGATTCCCGCAGCTGCCGATGTGGGAGGGCCTCACCACCGCTGCTTACCTGGCGGCGAAGACTTCACGGATCGGCATTGGCCACCTCGTGCTCTGCAACGAGCTGCGCCACCCGGCCGTACTCGCGAAGAGCGCGGTCACGCTGGACCACCTCAGCGGCGGCCGGTTCGTGCTCGGTATCGGGTGGGGCTCGTGGCCGGCAGAGCTGCGCACCTTCGGCGTCAGCACTTCCCCGGCCGCGGTCCGGAGCGCACGCTTGAGGGAGACTCTAGAGATCCTGAAGTTGTTGTGCACCGGCGAGACAGTCTCCTACCGCGGAGAGCATTTCACGGTCCAGGACGCGCAGCAGCTGCCGCGGCCGATCAACGGCCAGGTACCGCTGCTGATCGGCGGCGCCGGGCAGACGCTCACGCTGCCGCTCGTCGCGCGCTTCGCGGACTGGTGGAACTGTCCGGCAGGTGCCGTCAGACGCATCCAGCAGCTGCGCCCGATGATTGGCCGAGCCCGAATCTCCGTCCAGCGGCCCGTCGGCGTCGCCTGGCACAGCCGGGACGTGGATGCCGCGCGCGAGCTGGCCGAACGCCGATTCCCCTGGGGTCGCAACGCGATCATCGCCGGGACGCCTGACGAGCTCGTAGAAAACCTGCTGGCGGATGCGGCCGACGGCGTGGAGATGATCATCATGCCGTTCGCAGACCGGGCCGCCCCGGAGACCCTGCGCCGCTTCGGCACCGAGATCATTCCCGCGGTGCACCAGGCCGCTCGCACGGTCTGAACTAGGTGAAGAGGAGCGGGTCGCGGCTGTCACCGGTGCAGGTTCAGGTCCCGGGCTGGCATTCGCGACGGTGCTCGCCGCGGAAGCCGCTACAGCGGTCACGGTCTTCGACGGCGATGCGGCTCACCCGAAAGGCCGCGGCCCAGCTCCAACACTCAGGCGGGCGGGCTGGCCGCCGACCTGCGCCGACTGTGCAACAGTTGTTGCGGCAGGCCGCATTGTTCTCGGCCGCAAACCGAACTTGATCGGCCCAGTGATCCAGCCGAAGCCGATGTCGAACTTGATCGCCTTCACATCTTGGCGCGGGCGAGCTCGTCGGCCTGCTCTGCGACTGCCGCGCGACGGGAGCCCTCGCCCCAGCCGGTCGTGCGACACTCGCGTGGCTGAGCGTGCGCGGCCACGAAGTCCCCTGGCAGAGACAATTCCTCGAGTGCCAGCACCGGGCCGACCGTGCCCGACGTCATGCCCGCCTACCCGTTATATCTCACTCGGCCGTCGCTGACCCACCCTGTGGGCGACCACATGGAATGTTAGCATAGGCAACGATTCACCTGGTCAGTAACCGACGTCTCTGAGAAACCCCGGGGTGAGCATGAGCGCAGGCACAACGATTGAGTTCCCCTATATCGGCGGCGTCCGGGAGGACCAAGCGCTCGCGCTGGCCGACCGGCTCGAGTCCGGCATCATGCGGCTCAACGACCCGGTCCTGCCCTTCGGAGGCTTCAAAGACAGTAGGCTCGGCAACGCCTACGCGGAGGGGGAGGCCCAGGGAGCTACCCGGACCAAGCGGGAGTCGATTCGATTCGACCTGGATGCGCGGACTCCCGAATGGGGCGACGTTGCGCTCGACTAACCCGGTCGGCGGCGGCGACGCCATCCGGCTGGAATTCCAAGGCTCGGCCGGGCGCATGGTCGCTGACGCGTGGTATGCGCCCGACTCACTGGGCACCGTCCTGCTGCTGCACGGCGGCGGGCAGACTAGGCACTCCTGGCAGCGCACCGGGCCCTGGCTGCGCGAAGCCGGCTGGACAGCGGTGACCATCGATGCGCGCGGGCACGGCGAGTCGGGTTGGGCCGCCAATCGCGACTACTCCGCCGACGCGCTCGTCGGCGATCTGCTGGGCATCATCGGGGAACTTCGTACGCGGCCGGTGCTGGTAGGCGCGTCGATGGGCGGCAACACCGCGCTGCTCGGTGAGGGTGAGCACCCCGGTCTGGCCCGCGGGCTGGTACTCGTCGACATCGTGCCCCGCCTCGAGCCTACTGGGCTCATGCGCATCCGCGAGTTCATGAACGGCCACCCCGACGGCTTCGGCTCGCTCGCCGAGGTCGCGGCGGCGATCATGGACTACAACCCGCACCGCACCAGGCCACCGTCGGAGGCCGGTCTGCTGCGCACGGTACGGCTTGGCAACGACGGGCAGTGGCGCTGGCACTGGGATCCGGCGTTCCTCGGCGGCGGGGACGAGCCGACACGCGCAGAGCGGCACGAGCGGATCTGCGCAGCGGCACGAGCCCTGCGGGTTCCCGTCATGCTCGTGCGCGGCGGCGAGTCCGACATCGTCAGCGACGACGGAGTTGGCGAGTTCCTCGGTCTCGTACCGCACGCCCGGTACGTGAACATCCAAGCCGCCGGACACATGGTTGCCGGCGACGACAACCACGTGTTCAGCGCGCACCTGCTTGAGTTCCTCGATGAGGTCGCCGCGACACCCTGACGCGGCGAACGCGGCCACACTGCTCAGGCGACGGCCGCGAGCACGTCCATGAACGTTACTCCGTGGGGGATCATCCACCGCGCTGCATGACCAGCTTGGGCTGCGCAAAGCCGGGCAGCCGGCGAGCCGCCCGGCATGGTCGTAGTACGCCACGAAGCTGTGCTCCTCCAGCGCTGGGGACGCGGCGCGAACCTTGTCGCCTGACAGCGCTGACGCCGACGAACTGGATCTTGATTCCGAACTGGTCGGACCAGAAGTACAGCACCGGGCCGAATGCCTCGGCGGACGCGCGCGCAGCATGTTTTCGCGGCTGCGCCCGCCTGCTTCACGGCATTTGTCCAGTGCGCCATCCGGGTGCTGACAGCGAACAGCGGCCGATCCCGCCCGGCATCACCGGCGGCGCCCGACTGGGACGCTGCCGCCAGGGGTGTCTGCTGGTCCAGCGGTGTGCCCCAGTAGGAAGGCGCAGCTCCTATTACCGCGACCCGTCGTGACAGTCAAACCTCTTCATGGCAAAAGCAATGATGCCTTGATCTGCCCGTAGACGCATGTCGACAAGGACCTTGTGTTAGCTAACGATAACCACGAAACGACCCAGGGAGTGGTGCCGGTGCGCCGAGAACTGGGCTCGCGAACCGCCGTCATCGTAGGGATATACGCCACCGAGCAGCGACGGGCGCTACCCGAACGTACCTCGACCGACCTTGCACCGGAGTCGGTGCTTGGTGCACTCGCCGACGCCGGACTGACCACAGGCGACGTCGACGGGGTCGCGGTCGACTGGCCCGGCCCCACTGGCCAGATCGGCTACACCACCTCGTGGGCACGGATTTTCGGTCACCCGATCAACTACATGACGGACTCGGTGCAGGATAACGCCGGGCCCCAAGGAGTCATGAAAGCGGCCGCCGCACTCACGGTGGGGCTGTGCGAGGTGCTCGTCCTCGGGGGCGGACGAGCCGGGCGCCCGATCGGGCCTGTAAGCAGCGGCACCACCACCGGCGGCGGGTTCGAGTTCATGAACCGCTACGGTGCGCATGTCATGCCGCAGTTCGCTCTCGTGGCACAGCGCCATATGCACGAATTTGGCACCACCCCACGCCAGCTGGCCGAGGTCGCCGCGACGATCCGGAACAATAGCGCCGAAAACCCTGAGGCGGTCATGCACGGTAAGGGCCCTACACCGCCGACGACGTCCTCGCCTCCCGCGTCGTCGCCTCCCCGCTACACCTGCTCGACTGCGCCATCGTCGCGGAAGGCGGTGCCGCTCTCGTCATGACCACGCTGGAGCGGGCCCGGGACCTTCCGTGCGTGCCGATCGCGGTGATCGGCGGCGGCATGGAGTATTACCAGGTCGGCTACGTCAACCCGCCGCTACTACGCGAGGTCGGCATGGTCGGGCAGCAGGCGGCCCGCCGCGCACGCGCGATGGCCGGCATCGCGGCCGAGGAGATCGACGTCTTCTGCCTCTACGACCCAACCTCGTTCGAGGTCATCCGGCAGTTCGAGATGCTCGGCCTCTGCGCCGAGGGCGAGGGTGGGCCGTTCATCGAGGGAGGCACGATCGCCCTCGACGGCGAGTACCCGGTGAACCCCGACGGCGGGACGCTCGCGCACTCCTATATTCGGACGCAGCAGATGACGTTGCGCATCATCGAAATCGTCCGGCAGCTCCGCGGCACTGCTGTGAATCAGCTGCCGCATCCCGAGATCGGGCTCGCCACCGCGGCCGGGTCGGGCGCCCAGCACATCGAGATGATCCTGCTCGGAAAGGTGTGATCGTGTCCGTATCGACAACATCCGAACATATTAGCCAACCGTTCTGGGACGGGACGGCACAGGGGCAGTTCCGGGTGCCGGAGTGCCAGGCGTGCGGGCACCGGTTCTTCGGGCCGGAGCCCGCCTGCGTGCGGTGCCAGTCACGCAAGCTCGGCTGGGCGAGTCTGGACGGAAGCGGCGTCGTTTACAGCTTCACTGAGGTGCACGTGCCGCCGGAGCCCGGCTATGAGGTTCCCTACGTTCTGGCCGTGATCGAGCTCGACGACGGGCCAGCCGTGTTCAGCCACCTCGTCGGGGCCGCCGCCGCCAACCCGCGCGTCGGGATGCGGGTGACGCTGGCGTTCCGCACCGGCGCGGACGGCGTCGCACTACCGGTGCACGTCGAGGCGAGCGGGTAAGCGAGCAGCGCCGGGCCTGAAGATCGCGATGAGCAAGGTCGAGTCACTTCGCTGCCCGGCATGGGCTAAAACTCTAGGTTTGACTAGCGGACGTCTATAACCTTAGGTAACTAACAGGCATAAGGTGCCCCGACGACAGGTCAGGGATTGGCGACGTCCGATTGGGAGGTCGAACATGCTCAGCGTTCGCAAGCCGAAGTCCGACTTCTCCGACACGCCCACTGTGGGCGCCGCACATCGAGTTCAAGGCGGTGAGCTTCTCCGAGAACCCGTAAGGGCCCGGGCTGCCGTCGGTCGCACCGGCTACCGGGACCCCTCCCTCGCAGCCTGCGAGGAGACCGGCACCGTCATAAGCATGCATGTGGGCTCTTCGGGCAATGTAAACCGACTGTCTTCGTACTCGCCTCGACAAGCCGGCATCGCGCTGTCCCCGGGCAACGGCATGCAGATCGATTCGCGGATGAACTGGACTCGCGCGGATGGCGATCCAATGGGGGCCGACTTCAGATTCGTCACCGGCTAGATCATCCCGATCGACGGCGACTACAGCCTCTTGTCATGACGCTCAAGGCGGCATCCATGCTCCAACGAAAGGCACGACATGGCCCTCATCGATGACGGCAAGGTGATCATCGAGGTCGGACTCAACGAGATGCCCTCCAAGCAGGAGAACCCGGATGTGCCCTACGGCTGGCAGGAGGTCGCTCGGGACACCGTCGAGTGCGCTGCCGCGGGTGCCGGGATCGTCCACTTCCACGCCCGCTACGACGACGGCACGCAGGCCAAGACCGATGACGAGATTTACCGGCGGGGCGATGGCCACGATCGCCGAGTCATCGGACATCCTGACCTTCCCCACCTCCTTCCCCCCTGGGCGGCAACCTATGGGAAGCAGCCGAGCTCCCCCACCACTGGGCGCTGATCGACAATCCGCCGCCGGGCCACCGCTGCGGATCGGAGCGTTCGACGGCTTTCGGATCGGCCCGAAGCCGATAATCAATGTCCGCAGCGGCCAGCTGGTCAAGCGGGCGAGCGACTCCCTCACGGTATCGGACGAGCCCTACGAACTGCCCGGCGCAATGGCCGAAATGCTCCGGAACGGCCTGCTGCCCTCCATCTGCTGCTACGGCCTGGGTGAAGTCCGCTGGGTACGACTGGTCACCCGGGCCAGCCTCCTGCCTCAACCGGTACGCGTGCAGTTCCAGCTGTTCGCGTCCTACGTCACGGGACCGTCGGCAACCACCGCCTCCATCGACGCCATGCTCGCGGAATGACGCGCCGACGGGCCGCTAGACGCCGAACCCGAGGTCGTCGCTTACGGCGTCAGCGACCTGAGCCAGTACGAGACGCTGCTGCGGCACGCGCTCGACTGCGGCCTGCACATCCGAGTGGGTCTCGGCGACTGCCCGACCGCCATGCCCGAGGCGACCAACGCCCAGTTGGTGGAGTGGGCCGCCGGCCTGGTCGCCAAGCACGGGCTCGCACCCGCCACTACAGGTGAGGTCCGCGAGCGCTTCGGATTGTCCGGCCCAGGTGCCTGAGCTGGGTGCTTGAGTTCCAGGTGCCTAAGCAGAGCCCGCCCAGCGTCCGCGCTGCTGCCATGGGAACCGAGATGCTGGAGCCGGTCGGGATCCGCGAGACCAGGCCGCATTCATCAGGCAAAGCCCGGCCGAGGCCGACCACGCGGAACCTACTCTCACGGCAGCAGACTGCTGAGACAGCGCCAGCTTGGTGACCGACGAACGTAGCAGGCCGGCCCACTCGTCGCCGGTGTCGGTAGGTGCCTGTCACAGCTTGCTTCGGCTACGGTTTGAACGTTAGATTAGGCGGTGCTGATTCCCCGAATGTTGCCGCAGCGATCCAGAACACTATGGACGTCGTCACGTTTGACTGTTAACGTTGATAACTAGATTCGATCTAGTGGTCTCCGTCGGGAATACATGCAAAGGGGAATCGTTTGCGCGCCGCCGTGTACCGCGGGACCGGCGACCTGCGCGTCCAGGACGTACCAGAGCCCGAAGTCGGCTCTAGCGAAGTGGCGATCAGATGGCCTTCAACGGGAATCTGCGGCGCGACCTGCACGAGTATTACGGCGGCGCGATGATGACGCCAGTGGGCCATCCACCCCCTTGGACGAAGGTCCAGGCGCCTGTAATTCTCGGCCACGAGACGGCCAGAACCAATGTCGCCCTCGGCCCCGGAATCGAGGGCCTCGGCGAGGGAAACCTCGTGGCCATCGGACCGATCGTCTCGTGCTGGCGCCTGCCATAGCCTGATGTCTCTGAATGGCCAGAATGTCTGGAGAAGAATGGACCATCGCGCCGAGGCATGGTTCCGCCGGAGGACCTCACGCTGGCAGGATTGGCCGCTGGAGCAGTTGCTGGATCTTAAGCAGCGCGGCGGCACGCGGATCAGCGTCGTGATACCAGCCAGGAACGAGGAACGGACAGTGGCCAGTGTGGTGGGCCCGCTGCTGGCGGCCCTGGTTACGGACGCACCCCTGGTGGATGAACTGGTGGTCATCGACTCCGACTCAACCGACGCGACCGCGCGGGCGGCTTCGGACGCCGGCGCGGTCGTGTACCGGGCCCGTGACATCGCGCCGGCCCTCGGCGCTCGCCAGGGTAAGGGCGAAGCGCTGTGGAAATCGCTTCTGGTGACCCAGGGCGATGTCCTGGTCTTTGTCGACGCCGATCTGACCCAGTGGGGCCCGCATTTCGTGACTGGCCTGCTCGGCCCGCTGCTTGCTGACCCGGGGGTGCTTTTGGTCAAAGGGTTCTACGCCCGGATCCGCACCGAGGCGGACGGTTCGGTCTCCTCTGAGGGCGGCCGGGTCACCGAGTTGGTCGCGCGGCCGCTGCTCAGCTTGTGGTGGCCGCAGCTGGCGGGTGTGGTGCAGCCGCTGGCGGGCGAATGGTCGGCCCGCCGGAGCCTGATGGAGTCCCTGGCCATTCCCGTCGGATACGGGGTGGAACTTGCGGTGCTGCTCGATACCGCCTCCCGGCACGGCCTGGACGCGCTGGCGCAGGTCGACCTCGGGTCTCGTGCGCACCGCCATCAGGCCAACCACGACCTGGCGGTAATGGCGGCGGAGCTACTGGCGGTCGCGGAAAACAGACGCACCGGATCCCGGCAGCGAGTTTCCGGGTTCACGCTTGAGCAGTACAGCCGCGAGGACGGGCAGGTGCTGCGGCGGTCCCGGCCGGTGCCCACCGATGAGCGGCCGCCCGCGGGGACCGCGTTCGCAACCGGGCGACCGCGGCCGCTCCCCGCAGCGCGATGAGTCCCGGCGAGACGGGTTCGGGCCGGAGCCGTCCTGAGCCAGCCGGCCTGCCGCGGCAGGCACCTCAGCGGGTGCTGCGACTCGGCAAGCACGCTTTCGAGCCGGGTCGCCTCTTGGTCATGGCCATCGTCAACCGCACGCCCGACTCTTTCTACCGGCCCGGTGTGACGTGGGACCCGGCCGCGGCGCTCGAGAGGGTTCACCAGGTGGTGGCCGAAGGCGCGGACATCGTCGATATCGGGGGCGTGCCCGCCCGGCCTGGCGACGACGTGGACGTGGCTGAGGAGATCAGGCGTACCATCCCGTTCGTCACCGCCGTCAGGGCCGCGTATCCGGATGTCGTGATCAGCGTGGACACCTGGCGGTACGAGGTGGGCCGCCAGGCCTGCGCTGCGGGCGCTGACCTGCTCAACGACACCTGGGGTGGCTGGGATCCCCGGCTGGCCGAGGTGGCGGCCGAGTTCGGCGCGGGCGTTGTCTGTTCCCATGCCGGCCGGCTGCCGCCGCGGACCCGCCCGTTCCGTGTGGCTTACCGCGACGTGGTAGACGATGTGCTGAACGTGACGCTGTCGCTGGCGTCCCGCGCGCTGGAGGCAGGCGTGGAACACGACCGGATTCTCATCGATCCGGCGCATGACTTCGGCAAGAACACCTGGCACTCACTGGAGGTCACCCGGCGGCTGGCCGATCTGGCCGCCACCGGCTGGCCAGTTCTGGTTTCGGTGTCAAACAAGGACTTCGTGGGCGAGACGCTCGATGCCCCGGTCGAGGATCGGCTTGCCGGGACCCTGGCGGCCACGGCGGTCTGCGCCTGGCTGGGAGCCCGCGTGTTCCGGGCCCACCAGGTGCGAGAGAACCGCGACGTGCTCAGCATGGTGTCGGCCATCCGGGGCGATATCCCGCCCGCCCGCGTGGTCAGGGGACTGGCCTAGGCCGTGAACCGGATCTCGCGGGCGGGACAGCGCCGGTGATCACGAGCGCGGCCCTGTGCCCATCGCCCCCGCTGCTGTATCCCGGAATCACCGGCCGCCAGGCCGTCGTGCCCGAGCTCCGGGCGGCATGCGCTGAAGCGGCCGGACGGCTGGTCCGCGATGAAACTGAGGAAATCGTCGTCGTCGGGCCGGCCGGCACCACCGGAACCTGGGCGCCCGCCAGCCGGCTGGATCCCTCGCTATTCGCGTCCGCGATGGCGAGCACCGGAACACCGTCGCTGCCGCTGTCGCTCGGTCTCGGTGCCATGCTCCTGGACGAGGCGGGATACCGCGGGCGCCGCAGACTTCAGGCGATCGGCCAGGACGAGCCCGCGAGCACCTGTGCAAGACTGGGTGCGGAGCTCGAGATGTCAGCGGCCAGGACTGCGTTGCTGGTCATGGGCGATGGCAGCGCCCGCCGGACCCTGAAGGCTCCCGGCTATCTGGACCCGAGAGCCGCGGCCTTTGACTCGGCGGTCGAGAGCGCGGTACGGGCGGGCGATCTGGACGCGCTGCAGCGACTGGACCCGATCCTGGCACGCGAGTTGATGGTCACCGGGCGGCCTGCCTGGCAGGTGCTGTCAGGCGCCATGCGTTCCTCGCGGCTACGGACCGAGATCCTCTACTGCGATGCCCCATTCGGAGTTGCCTACCTGGTTGCCCAGGTGCAACCCGCTTAAGAGGTCCACACGAGGGTGATGATCCGGCGTCCGTCAGTGTCTGGCTACGCCTGGCCCGGCGGGCGAGGCCTACGTCCTGGACCTGTGGGCCGACTGGTGGAGGCGCCGGTTCGCGCACGGTGATGTCATCATCGTGAGGTTCGCAGACTTATGCCGGCATAAGTCGGCAACCACGACATGGACTCCTCCACCCCGTTCGCGACCATCCTGGTCGGCCAGCCCACCCTCCGCCACTCCGTCAAGCTCGGAGTGCTAGCAGCAGCGGATCACCGTCCGCTACCAGATGAAGGGCATGACCCCCGACGAGACCGCCGGCTACATCCGCCATCACCTGGAACAGGCAGGCCGCACCGCCGAGATCTTCACCGACGAGGCGATCACCCAGATCCACCAGGCAGCCCGCGGCAATCCCCGCACCGTCAACAACATCTGCACCGCCGCCTTGATCGCCACCGCCGGCGCCGGCATGAACCTCGTCGACCACGCCTCCGCCCGGGCCGCCATCGCGGAGGTCACCGCGACAGACTGAGCGTCCCCGCGACACCCTGAACACCACGCCCCGCCCGGCTACGCCGGGCGGGGCCTTCACGTCTCACCCACGCTCACCAGCGATGACGCCGCCACGCTCACCCTGAATGACCGGCCACAGCCTGGTGGCCCCAGGACACGGGCTGGTAGCCGGCCTCGCGGCCCTCGCCGACGAGGGCCGGGCGAAGATGGCCGAAACCTAACGCCGCGCGGAACCAAGCGGCCGGGCGGTGAAGGAAGCGCCTGATCAGGACCTGAACAGGCGTGCCACCCAGTCGTTCCTGACCTGCTTGGATACCTGCGCGAGCTGTGACTGCGGGGCCATGAGCTCGTAACCATGGAAGCCGCCCGGCCAGACGTGCAACTCGGCCACGCCGCCGTCGGCCCAGATCAGCGAGGCGTAAGCGACTGCCTCGTCCCGGAACACCTCGGCCGAGCCGACGTCGATGAACGTGGGGGGTAGGCCGGACAGGTCGGTCGCCCGGCTCGGGGCAGCGTATATGGAGACGTCACCGGTGCCGCAACGCTCACCGAGGTAGGCGCTCCAGCCCGTCTCGTTGCTGCCCCGGTCCCACACGCCTATCCGGACGAACTGGTGCGAGGACACCGTGGTATTCCGATCGTCGAGCATGGGACACATGAGAACCTGCCCCGCGAGCCGCGGCCCCTGCCGGTCGCGCGCCAGCAACGCCGTGCCGGCCGCCAGGCCGCCGCCCGCGCTGGCCCCGGCGATGATCAGGCGGCCGGGGTCGATGCCGAGCTCGTCGGCGTGCCCGGCCGTCCAGACCAGGCCGGCGTAGCAGTCCTCGGTCAGGTACGGGTCGGGGAACTCCGGCGCGAGCCGGTACTCGACAGAAACGCACACCGCGTCGAACCGCTCGACCCACTCCAGCTGGATCTCCATGCCGGTGAAGCGGTCACCGATGATCATGCCGCCGCCGTGGGTGTGGTAGACGCCGAGGCCCGCCGCGTCGTGGTCCTCACGCGCGAAGATCGACATCGTCGTGCCAAAGCCCTGGTAGCCAGGTATCGTTACCTCGCGATGAGTGATGTTCCGGCCCTTAAGCAGTTCCTCGATGGGTGCCGTGGTGGGTGCGGCCCGCATCATCTCGATCATGTCGGGCGTGACCGTCGGCGGAAGCTGGTCGCCTACGACGGCTAGCGCGGCCGCCAGCTCCGGATCGTAAGGCGGACGGACGTCGGCGGCCATCTGATCTCCCTGGTGCTCAGCACCCGGCTGGTCCGGGAACTTCCTTTATCTCATCTCAACCGCACGGCCGGGTCTACCGCCGCGGTGATGCAGTTCAGCGTTGCGAATCCGCCATATGGCGGGTGCCTTCCGGCTGGTCTAGGATCGGCGGCAGGAAGCATCGATAGGGACGACCATGCAGGAGCTCGCAGGACGCCTCACCGCTCTCGACCCGGAGGCCAGCGCCACCCTCAAGGTCGTGTCGTACTTCGACACGCTAGTGGATCACGAGGTGAGCGTCGAAACGCTGCTGCGCGGTGCATCGGTGCTGAGTGGCTGCCCGGCAGGCTTCCGCCTCGGCCACGGCGCCGGGGCGCTGCGCATGGCCCCGGACGGGCGGCCGATGCTGCCCGGCGCTGCCGGCGACTGGCCGGCGGCGGCCGCTGGTCCCGGAGCGGTGGTCTGGCTGGAACGGGACGGGGTACCGCACGCCAACGACGCGATGATCCTGGAACGACTCGCGCTCGCCGTCGCGATCACCCGGTCGCGGACCCGGCCGGGCTCAGGGCTCAACCGCGCCATCGAGCACGTCTTGGACGCCAGCGCCCCGGAGCATGACCGCGCGGCTGCCGCCGCACAGCTCCGCCTGGACCCGCGCCGTCTGGTGCGGGCCGTCGCCCGGCACGCCAGCGACCCAGAAATGGGGCATCCGAATGGGATCGTCTCCACTCCCTTTGGGATCGCGCGAGCTGAGATCATACCGGCTGCCAGCGACCAGCGCCGGCCTGGCGACCAGGACCACAGGGAAATCTCGGGCCACGCGGGCATCGGGACGGCGGTAAAACCCGCGCGTCTCCCGCAATCCTGGTCCGCTGCGCTGGTGGCCCTGCGTCTGGCTGATGAGAGTTCTCCCATCGTGGGAGCCGACGCGCTCGGCACCGTTCTGCTGCTCGCGGAGGCAGCCGACGGCGCATCCCAGCCGCACCCTGACGTCGTCGCCCTGGAGATCCTGGCCGCCGACCACGCGGCCCTTCCCACCCTGGATGCGCTGGCCCAGGCAGGCACGGCCCGAGCCGCCGCCTCCACTCTCGGCGTGCACCACTCAACCGTTCAGACACGGCTGGCCGCCGCGGCCGCGGCACTTGGCTACGACCCCCGCACACCCGCTGGCCGCACCCGCTACGTCCTGGCGCGCACCCTGCAGCGGCTGCGAAACGCCCCGCCGCTCTAGGCGGTGCTGCCTCCAGCGAGCGTCCGGGCCATCCCGCGCTGGATCGCGTCGATGAGGTAGGGGCGCAGCCGGGCGGCCGGACGATGACCATGCTTTAACGTCCTCTACTCTCAATCCCATACTGTTCTTGCAGCTCAGAATACTTAACCAGGACTATGCGAGGCTGCCGGACGCAAACTGGCGGCAGGCCGTCCGTTTCAAGCCGTCTCCTGCGCTGAAGAAGCTTGCGTCTCTACCGATCTCTGCAGAGGCTGAGGGCTACCGGGCCAGCCGGTAGACCTCCTCGAGGAACCTCCAGCCTGCTGCGGTGAACCCGAACCGCTGGAACGGCTCGGGCTCGACCAGCAACTCCGTCGACCGCTCGTCGACGACGATCACGCCCACCCCGTAGAACCCGGCCTGCAACTGGACCTCAGCCAAGTCGGCTGGCCGGTGGCGCAGGACCATCGCCCGGGCGCAGAACGGCGCGAACCGCCCCGCCGCTTCCAGCCCAGCCCGCCAGTTACGGGCCGCGACAAGTGCAAGTTCTACGGTCACTGGCGCCATCGCATGCCGTGTCACCTGCCCGTCCCACACTGACAGCACACCACGCGAAGCTCGGCTCAACGCCGCGCGCTCCCGGCAAGTCAAGGAAGCCACTGGCACCGATTCGGAGATCGGCAAACTGAGTAGCAGCTCTAGTAGAACATCAGTCGACGCGATCGCCCCTGCACCAGCCTGCCGTCGCCGCCCGTGCTCACCCTCATCGAGCCGGTAACAGATCAGCGCCTCGGCTCCCATCATCGGCACGAGCACCCGCTGGACTTCGCCGTCCCACGCACCCGATGACGCGGCCTGGGCGGCGGCGCTAAACGTGTCCGCGCCCCCGGTCACAACTGACATCCCAAGTCCGATAGCTGACCGAAATACGCCCAGTGCAGAACCCTCCAACCGCTCAGCACGGACCTCCTCCAACCGGTAGCAAGCGAGCCCGTGATGTGCTGACCCGATGGTCGCTCAATCGTCCATACCCTCGAAAACACTGAAACCATGACGAACTTGTAACATCCACCTGAGCGGGAGATCGCTTTCGCGCATCATGGCGCCCTGAACCAGAGCGTCATCCTTCCGGACCGGCATTGACGTCCGATCAGCCACCCCCCCGGTGTCAGCGCGACTCCAACCCGGCTTCATTACGCCACCGTCCCGGCAGCGCCAGTGCCCTGCTGTGCCTGTGCATGCAACTCATCAAGGCTCAAACCCAAGGCGTCTGCTAGGCGGGCAATCGTCAGGAACGTCGGCGTGGCCACACGGCCGTTCTCCAGGCTGCGGACCGTGTCGATGGCCACCGATGACTCGCGTGCAAGTTCGGGCGCCGACTGCCCTCGCTCTAGCCGCTGGGTCGCGATGAGAACGCCCAACTGCCGACCATGCTGCCGATCTTCGGTCGACGCCGCCCTGCGAGTCATGGCGATAATAATACATGTATTTTAATCGTCATTAAGCTCAAAAAGCAGTCTTCGATACCTTCCTTCCTGTAGGTTCTCACCACGGATGTCGCTTCGGGTACTGCTGAGCTGCGGATCTGTGGGGTTCTCATCGCCTGTCGTCGGCTTTCTTCTCACGTACTTGTCGTTTTCCTCGGCGACGAGGCCGCTCAGGCGGCTCCCGGAGATGCGCCGCGGAGCCCATAGCTAGGGTCACGACTGTACAGAGAGTGATCGACAGCAGCCGCTTCAGGCAGTGAGGGATCCTCCCTGCCCGCATCCGGCGCGAGCCGGCCGGCGACCACCGGGCAAGGGCGATCCGAGCGGTAGGGCCACCTATCTGAGGCTGTGCAGGTCACGGACACAGGCGGCTGACCTGAGCCGACGCGGCGGAGGAACCCGAGGTGGCTCCGCTCCGCCGGGCGTCCGCCGGGCTTTCCCTTGTGACACATGGTTCTCGCGATGTCGCCTGTCCGCTCCAGGCTCCGCGGGCAGCCTCCGGTTCCGCACTGCCTTCAGTCGCCGGTCAAAGGCAGGGGCCACGCTCGAGGACCTCGGCGAGGCGCCGGGCTGTAGCGGCGAGACCAGCCTGGTCCCCGATCCACAAGTTCCACCCCAGATGGGTGAAGCCGATGTGCAGCTCGTAGCAGTGGTGGCGGTCAGCAGCGTCGAGGAGGGCTCCGGGCTCGGCCCGCACGCTCGGGGCCAGCAGCAGCCCGGACAGTGGATCGGCGGCGGCGATCCCCGGGTGAAACGGCGCCCAGAAGCTGCACCAGGCGGCATCGAAGAGGAAGTCGCCGCGCACCGAGCACTTCCAGGAGAACACCGCTTCGACCCGGCGGGCGTCCGGACTCACCAGCACATTGCCGTGCAGGAGATCGCCGTGTACCAGGTCCCGGCGCTCCGGGCAGGCGTCCACCAGGGCCCGCACCCGCCCGGTGACCGCCGCCGAAAGGGCGGCCAGCTCCCGGTCGCCAGCCAGGGGGGCGCTCCATCCGTGTACCAGGTTCCCGGGGTCATCGACCAGGCCAGCGAGGAGGAACTCCCGCCAGCTCCCGGCGGACGCGTCCGCCTGGTGCCAGACGACCGGGGCATCCAGGCGCGCAGGCACGCGGTAAAGGGCGACGAGCAGGCGGGTGAGGGTAGAGGTGATGGTGCCGGCCTGCTCCACCGGGGTGTCCTCCAGGAACCGCCCGCGGTGACGCACCGATATGGCAAAGGCCCGCCCGGACGGGGTGGTGCCCACCTCCCTGACCTCCGGCACGGGCAGGTCCGGGCCGCTGAAGGCCATGGCCATCCGGTCGGCCTCGTACCAGGACACCTCCCGCCCGAAGCGGACCACCAGTTCTTCGCCGCCGGCCCGGTAGGCCCACGCCGATGACCACGCCCCGCCCGCAAGCGATTCCAGGTCCTTGGGGGTGCCCGGCTGTCCGTCGAGGAACGCGACGACCTCTTCCCGGCTCAGCTGCTCGGCGCTCACCCCGCCAGTATCTGCCTACGTCGGCCGGAGCCTGACCTCAGCTCGGCTCATGTCAGTGAGCTATCCCCGATTGAGACGCCCCCTGGTCGCTGTCGCCCATAACGAATATCGGACGCTCGCTTCAAAGCTGCGGTTACAGTACGTCACGAGGATCGCAGTCCTACCATGTGGGTCCGTTTGCAGCTTCTCCCTGAATGTCGCAAGCGACATTCAGGCGACATGGGATCTGAGAAAGCGATATCGCAGATGAGAACCTACACTTCCTTCCGTTTCTGATCTTGATCGCCCGTTTTGTCACCCTTGTTGCATGGTCAGTTTCAAGAGCGTCACACCCATGCATCACCCGATGAGCATGGGCAGTTCTGTCGCCTCCGGCTCGCGGAGGCGCGGGTCGTAGTGGCAGTTGTCGCAACACTGAGCAAGGGCTACGACCTTGACTACATCTGGAAGCAGGTCGACCGCGGTCCCCTCAAGGACGCGGCTAGCTATTACATCCAGGCCAGCGAAAGCGGCGGAGAGCCGCCCGGGCGCTGGTGGGGACCAGGCGCCAGGGCCCTCGGCTTCGAGCCCGGCCAGCGGGTGGAGCGAGAACCGTACGACCTGCTGTTCGGCAAGCGCAAGGCCCCGGACGGCACCCCGCTGGGCCGGTCCCCGGACAGCGGCCGCAAAGCAGCCGACCTGTACGCCGCGCTGCTGGCCGCCGAGCCGCACGCCACCGCCGAGCGCAAACGCGAACTGCGGCTCGAAGCCACCAGGCAGGCCCGCCAGAGCCCCCTCTTCTTCGACATGACCATCTCACTCTCCAAATCGATCTCGATCTTCCACGCCTCCCTGGGCGAGAACGCCCGCCTGGCCCGCCAGGCCGGCGACACCGACGGAGACGAGTACTGGTCGGTCCTGGTCACCGAGATGGACGAGATGATCTGGCAGGCCGTGCATGCCGGGTTCGCGTATTTCCAACGTGAGGCCGGCTACACCCGCACCGGCTCCCACAACACCCGGGTCCACAGCCGCGAGACCGGCCAGTGGCACGAGGCCGACCTGGCCGTGGCGCACTGGCTGCAGCACACTTCCCGCGACGGTGACATGCAGCTGCATGTCCACTCCCAGATCGCCCACACCGCCAAAACGGCCACCGACGGGAAATGGCGCGCCCCGGACTCCCTCGGCTACAACGAGCACATCGGCGCCGTCGCCGCGATCGTCTCCCAGCACCTGGAAGAAGCCCTCACCCAAAGGTTCGGCGTGGAATGGACCGCCCGCGACGACGGCCACGGCTTCGAAATCAAAGGCATCTCCGGCGCCATGATGCGCGTGTTCTCCTCCCGCCGCGAATCCATCACCGCCGACCTGCGCGCCCGCGCCACGCAATTCGAGCAGCGCTACGGACGCAAGCCATCCCAGCGCGAACTCGCACAGCTCGCGCAAGCGTCGAACTTCAAAACGCGCGCGCCGAAGAAGGGCGCGCTGGACTTCGCGCAACTGCACGCGGGCTGGGCGGACAAGCTCACGCGCACTCTCGGTGTCTCCCTGGCGTCGGTCGCGCCCTCGGTATGGCACGGCAGCACCCACGCAGGCAGGCACGCGGGCGACCCGGACTCACCAGCTCCGGTACCTGTCGAGCTCGAGCTGGCTCGCGCGGCGCAAAAGGCGGTCGCGCTGGCCCAGCAGGAGAAGAGCACGTGGACCCGCGCGGATGTGATCAAGCATCTAGGCCGTGTGCTGCCCCGTTCCGGCAAGGACCCGGCCGCGGCGGCCGCGCTGCTGGAGGACCTGGCCGACCAGGCGCTGCGGTCGGAGTTCGAGCCGGTCCATTGCCTGGAGGCGCCCGAGCTGGCGGAAGTTCCGCGCAGCTTGCTGCGCGCGGACGGGCGCAGCGCGTATCAGCGGCACGGCGGGACCCGGTACGCCACGCGCGCGCAGCTGGTCATGGAAGAGCGCATGCTCGCGCAGGCGCGCGCGGACACCGCGCCGCGCTTGACCCGCGCGCAGGCCGCGCACGCGCTCGGCGCCGAACAAGAACACCTCGATGACGCGCTCGCGGGCCGCGCGCACGACACGCACGACCAGCGCACGCGCACCGGGCTGCGCGAGGACCAGGCCGCCGCCGCCCTGACGGCGCTGACCGACGGCCGGCGCGTGTCGGTCATCAATGCCCCGGCCGGCTCAGGAAAGTCTCACGTGCTGGCCGAAATCGGCAAGGCCTGGGCGGGCGCGGGCCTGGGTCAGGTGATCGGGATCACCGCGTCCCAGTCCGCCCGCAATACCCTGGCCGCCGGGGTGCCCCAGTCGTACAACGCCGCGCAGTTCCTGGGGCACCTGCCCGGCCGCCGCGGCGCCCGCGGCCCGGTCGAGACCGGCCATGCGCCGGTGCTGCTGGTCGATGAGGCCTCGATGATGCCCGGCCCGGACCTGGCCGACCTGATCAGCCTTACCGAAGCCCGCGCCGGGAAGGTGATCCTAGCCGGGGACACCAGCCAGCTCCAGGCCGTCGAAAACGGCGGCGGCATGTCGCTGCTCGCGGAGGCCCTGGGCTACGCCCGGCTGGCCGAACCCGTCCGGTTCCGCGCCGCCTGGGAACAAGCAGCCAGCCTCCGGCTCCACGACGGCGACACCACCGTTCTCACCGAATACGACCAGCACGGCCGGATCACCGGCGGCGACCCGGAGCAGATGATGGACGCCGCCGCGTCCGCCTACGTCGCGCTGACCGCGAGCGGTACCGACACGCTGCTGATGGCCGCGGATCACGCGCTGCGCCGCGAGCTGTCCCGCCGCATCCGCGACGACCTCATCGCCCTCGGCATCGTCTCCGGCGGACCCGCGGTCGCCATCGCCGACGGCACAAAGGCCAGCCCCGGCGACCTGATCATCTGCACCCGTAACGACCACGACGTCGAGGCCGGCGAGCCCGGCCGCACCCTGGCCAACGGCGACCTGCTCCGTATCGACGCTGTCACCCGGAAGGGGCTGATCGTCCGCCGGGCCCTGGACGCTGACCCGCGGACCGGGCAGCGCCGCTGGACCGCCCGGCCCTTCCGGTACGCGAACTACCGGGACGCCGAGCTCGGCTACGCGGTCACCGACCACGCCGCCCAGGGCCGCACCGTCCACACCGGCCTGGCCGTGATCACCGGCACCGAGGACCGTCAGCGCGCCTACGTCGCGCTGACCCGCGGCACCGACGCCAACCACGCCTACGTCTTCGCCGTCTCCCCCAAACGCGCCGACCCCGTACCCGGCTCCCGCCCGGCTCCCGAGCTGACCCGCTATGACCATATTCATACCGAACGAACCGGCCTTCCTGCCCCCGCCACCCCGCCAGCCCCCACGGGCACAGCGCTCGGCGTGCTCTCCGCCGTCCTTGACCATGACGGCCAGCAGCACTCGGCCACCCAGACCCGTCAGCAGGCCCTCGCCGACGCCGACCACCTCGCCGTGCTGCACGCGATCTGGACCGCCGAGACCACCCCGGCCCGCGACCAGAACTACCGCGACCTGCTTATGAACGCCCTGCCGTCCGGCCACCGCGCCGAACCTAGCCACCAGGCCAGATGGCTGTGGCGCACCCTGCGCGCCGCCGAACTCGTCGGCCTGGACCCCGCCCGCATCATGGCAGAGGCCATCGTCGAACGGGACCTGGCCGGAGCCCGCGACATCCCCGCCGTCATCGATGCCCGCCTCCGCCACCGCCTCGGTTTCCTGGTGCCGTTGCCGTCCCGGCCGTGGTCCGCGCAGGTTCCCACCATCGCCGACCCCGAACGCCGCGCCTACGCCGCGCAGATCGCGGCGATGATGGATGCCCGCAAGGACCGGATCGGCGAGCACGCCGCCGAGCATGCACTCCCGTGGGCGGTCAACGCTCTCGGGCCGGTGCCCGGCCATCCAGTGGACCGGCTGGACTGGCAGCAGCGCGCCAGCTCAATCGGCGCGTACCGGGAACTGTCCGGCTACGACGACCCCGCCGAGCCCATCGGACCCGAACCCACCGCCGCCGCCCCGGACAAGCGGGCCGCCTGGTATGAAGCCCTGGCCGCCCTCGGTCCCGTCGACGGTCCTGATGTCCGCGGCATGCCGGACGGGACGCTGCTGCACCTGCGCGACACCTATCCGGTCGAAACGGCCTGGGCGCCCCCGTGGGTCGGTGATCAGCTCCGCCAGGTCCGCATCAGCGCCCGGGACGCCGACCTAGCCGCAGCCCGGGCCGACGCCGAGGCCGCAGCCGCCGTCCGGTCCGGCCACGCCGAAGCCGCGGACCAGCATCGGGTCCTTGCGGCCAGCTACCGGAACCTGCATGACGCTTACCGGGAACGAGAGAGCCTATTCGCCGGTGTCATGACCGACCGGGCCGATTGGGAAACCGCCACCCGCGCCCAGCGCCACCTCGCCGTAGCCGCCGACGCCGAACTGCGCCGCCGGCATCCCGGGCAGCGATTCACACCCCTTCGTTCGGCCGAACCGCAGGCCGCTACAGACGCTCAGCGCACGGAGCTCACCCCGGCCGCGGGACAGGATCCTCCCGAGACGAGCCAGTGGATCAAAGATCTAGCCGCCGGACGCCGGACGTTCGCCCGCCGGCTCGCCGACCGGCAGAGCCTGATGGTCCCTTCCGAAGACCCCGATCACGGCAACCTCGGCCAGGCGTTCCCGCCCTGGACCGGACCAGGCAAGGATGCGATCTTGCAGCCGCCGAAGCCGGAGATCCGCCCCTCGGCCCGGGCCCTGGAGCGCGCCCTGGACCGCGACGCCGACAGGGAAGCGGGAGATTGACAGTGCCCTGGTGCATCCTGGAAACGAAGAGGTGACCGCGATGACAACCATCGGCATCACCGGCCTGGGGCTCACCGGCGTCGTCCGGATGAACTGGGTCCAGGACGGCCTGGCCCACGTGCTGGAACACGCCCACACCGACGAGACCTCCGGCACGTGGACCGGCCGGGCCTGTCCCGAGTACGGCCTGCCGCTAGGCAGCGACGTGGATGGCACGATGTTGCGTCGCCTAGCTGGCGAGGGCGAGTTCGCCGATCTGACCTGGGAAGCCCCGGACGACATCGCCGCCGACCATAGCCAAATGTTCCAGGCCGCGATCTCCGGCTACCAGGCCGCGGAGCCGGGACCAGCTGAGGAGCTATGGGAGCAAGTCCAGGCGATCTGGTCGCATGCCTGGTCAGCGAACTACGCGGTACTGGAGTTCTTGCAAGACACAGGCCTGAGCAGATTCTCGCCGATCAAGCCGCAGCGCTGGATGGTCGCCTCCTTCGAGCACCACTGCGGACCCCACGGCATGCCCCGGCCGCACATTCACAATATTGTCGTCGCTGCTCTTACTAAAGGGTTATACCCGCCGAGCCTGCCGGTGTGGCAGCGTGTTCGTGCCGCCGGAATTGCCTACGATGATGTCCGTCCGCGCGAGGATGGAGCAGCCGTGGCACAGAAAATGCAGACCCTGTTCGTCGATGATATTGACGGCAGCGCCGCTGACGGGACAGTCCGCTTCGGCCTCGACGGCACCGACTACGAGATCGACCTGAACCCCGAAAACGCCCAGGCATTGCGGGACGCACTGGGACGCTATGTAACTGCGGCCCGCCGGGTCGGCGGCGGTACCCGGCGGCAGGTCCGCAGCGGCCGCAAGGCGCCGGCGAACGGAGTAAACACGACCGAGATCCGCGAATGGGCCAAGGCACAGGGCATCGAGGTAAAGGACCGCGGCCGGGTACCCGCCGAACTGATGGTCAAGTTCAAAGCGGCGACCTCGGGCTAACCTCTCTCCGGTTCAACTGGGATCTCGCCGACCTCAAGCTGGTACCAGTTGGTGCCGGTAAGGAAGTGCAGGCGACTTCCGCGGCCGATGATCTGAGTGCCTGGAGGAAGCGGCTCTCTATCAGAGAGCACGATCCGGTATTGACCGGCAGGCTCGGCACGGCCGGCACCGAGCTCGGTGAGAGCGAGCCGGTCATAATCAGGGCCGTAGCCGCCGAACAGCGCGACGGTGCGGTCCGTCACCGCTAGGGCTCCGGCACCTTTCACCTCGTTGTCCCATCCGGTCACGTTGCCGTCGCGGATGCACACGACCGGGAAATCGGCGTAGTAGCAGGCCCAGGCGCACGCGTCGTCGACGTTGAGGGCATAGCAATCGCTCACCGCGTCCCACGGGCCGACCTCGGTGTATTTGGGATAGTGCCAGGCAGCCTCCAACCCGGGAGAGAACCGGACGATCCCATACGCGCCGACCGGCTCCTCGCTATCGGCCTCGCCCCAGCCGTAGTTACCGTAAATACCCTCGTCGAAGTACCCGACCCAGACCTGGCCGGTGCTGGTGGCCAGCACATGCGCGATGCCGTCGCCAAGCACATGCTCGGAGACGACCTGCCCATCCGCGTCATAGAGCACGGCGTTACGGTCCGGGCTGTCGCGGCGCCACCGGCACCTGGCCCCGACCACCAAGAACCTTTCCCCGGGCATCGGCTGCACAGTGATATGCGCCAGCGCCAGCTCCTGGATCCGCATAACCGCCGCCAGCCCAGGAGCGTGCACTGTGACGCGCGCGGTCACCGCCCGGGCCGCGCGCGGATCCGGGAACGAAGCTCCACCAGCCGAAAGAGTCGTCGAGGTCACGGCCTCCAGGTCTTCCGCCGTCGTCCACACCGCGACCACCTCGCCAGCAGGCCCGACCGACGCGCAGACCCGGACATCCCCGTCCCGGCCGTCAATGACGCCATGACGACGGACCTCCAATGCAGGAAGGCTCATCACCTCTTCGCGCCGCACCCGGTCCCAGCGCCGCCGTTCTTCTTGCGAGTCAGTCATAGCAGCATCCAGTCATTTCAATCGTCGATCATGTGCTCGTGGCCGCGCGGGCACCGGCCCGCGGTGCAGTCGTAAAGCCCCCATCGAACAGGACGTGGGTACGCCGGTCGGCGACATTACGACCACGATTCTGCGACCTGCGCCATGGCCTCGAAGCGGCTTGAGGCACCTTCCCTGGCGAGCTGCCGGAACTCCTCGGTGCTCATGCGGATGCTTCCGCCCCAGCTGTCGGTGAGCACCAGGCGTGCTTCAGGTGGCGCCGTCTGGTCAAAGCGGATCTCAGCCGCCACGCCAGGACGCCGCTCATGTCCGTAAGGCGCGATCACCGCTGCCGGTTCGCCATGAATAAGCAGCACGGTCATCTCATCCTGGTCCTTATCAGCTGCAGCGATGATTGCGCGGATCAGTCCAAGAGCCATGTCTGGCATGTCCTCGGCGGTGGGAGCTAGGTTAAGTTCGAGTTGAGGCACCGGGTCTTCTCCTTACGCTGGTCACGGTCGCTCTGATGCCGGGCCGACGCCCGGCACCGCAAAGCCCGGACCGTAAGGCAGGGAAAGGGCACCTGCTGATCTGACCGGGGCGGAGCCGACGACGTTCTGCGGCGCTACCTCCAAACGGTACTTCTGCATCGAAATCACACATCGTTACATCACGGTTTGAGCGAGTCATAAGAGATCGGTAACATTTATAACCTCTTCGGCCTACGCACAGTCAGTTCGTACTAGCTATGCCATAGCTAGACCACCTGCCCACCCGGAACTACGCGATGTGACAGCGTTATGGGCCGCGCGGGGCGCCGTTTTGGCTGTGTCAACCTGATTTGGATCTGACCCGTATTTCGTGATGGTCTCGGCCCCGTCTCGGCTGGATCTCTAGCAGAGAAGGACACGTTTGCGGAGCAGGCCGAAGGTCGCGCGGCCATACATCTGGCGCTTGATCATCTTGAGCCGGTTGACGTTGCCCTCGACGACTCCCGAGTTCCAGGGCATGGTCAGTCCGTTGAGCACGGCGTCGTGGTCGCGCCTGAGGCCGCGGGCGAAGGAGTGCAGGTCGGGCTGGTCGTCGGCCTCGACGGCGGTGATCCAGTCGTCGAGGCGGTCGCCGTGCAGGCCGGTGAGGATCTTGGCGAACCCGGTGACGTGCCCGGCGAGGGCGTCCAGGTGCGGGCAGCGTGCCCTGGCCTGGGCGAGCTTGTCTTTCTCGTCGTCATCGAGGTTGTCCGGGTCGGTGAGGATCCAGCTGGCCAGGTCGCGGGCTTTCGGCGGGCCCGGGACGGCGGGCGGGGCGACGCCGGTCTCGCGGAACGGCAGCACGTAGTCGCGGATGGTGCCGTAGCTGCCCTTGTAGCCGCGCTGGGTGAGCTCAGCGTGCAGCTGGCGGACGTTGGCGCAGCCCTCGTTCCACCGCTGGTGCAGGTAGGGCTTGTAGTCGTCCAGGAGCGACGGCCGGCCGTCCCTGACCTTGGCGAGCAGTTCCCCGGCGGTGGCGGCGCGGTAGAACCGGCGGACGGTCTCCTTGGCCAGGCCGGTCTCGCGCATGATCGGCTTGATGCCCTTGCCCTGGGCGCGCAGCGCCTGGACCTGCTCATACCGCTGGCGGGTGCGGACGGCCAGGGCGGACTCCTCAGCGCGCCGGGCGGCCGCGGCGGCCGCGGCCTGCTGCAGGTCAGGAGGGGCCTGGCCGCCGGGGGTCTGCTCCGGCTCCGGTTCGGGGGCGGGTTCTTCCAGGCAGGCCCGGTGCCGGGCTACCGCCTTCTCCACGTGCTCTGACAGGTTGTGATAGAGATGCCACCGGTCGGCGACCTGGACTGCTGCCGGGGCTCCCTGGCGGGCGCCGTCGGCGTAGGCGCCGGCCCGGTCGCGGCAGATCACCTCGGTCCCGGGGTGCTCCTTCAGCCACTCGGCGAAGGTGGCCGCCTCGCGGTCGCGCAGCAGGTCCACCGGCTCGCCGGTCTCGGCGTTGACCAGGATGGTCCCGTAGTCCCGGCCGCGGCGGAACGCGAAGTCGTGGACTTATCTGGCGTTCGAACAAATTTTTGCCAAGTTTCCGCAGGTTGTGACGTTCATGACGGCGTCCGTAAGGTGGTCAGGCGGTGCTGATGCCGTGCTGCTGGAGCAGGCGGCGGAGCCGGAGGAG